>Ga0207873_1003334_pt1 | contig 11964 bp, 7 predicted proteins | sample BGWIniCompost_FD_187373 | JGI IMG/M metagenome (GOLD analysis project Ga0207873, IMG submission 187373) | Cellulose adapted compost microbial communities from Newby Island Compost Facility, Milpitas, CA, USA - BGW Initial Compost (SPAdes)... ... | reverse complement strand
CTCGAGCCGACGGCCGGTCCGGGTGTTTTGGATGAAGTGGAACGCAGGCGCCTTGCTCTTGCGCTCCACCCGCTTGCGCCCCTGCCGCACCAGCTGGTTGAACGTGGGCAACTGACTATGCTCCCCCCTTCCTCTGCCGCTTCGCATCGGCGGGCGGCTCCTCCGCCACGAGCGCCGCTGCGGACGCTCCCACGTCGATGCCGCACGCCCTGCCGAGGGTGTGCATGTTATCTACGTAGACCAGCTCCACCGCCATCCGCTGGCTCAGCTCTACGATGGGCCGGGTCACCGCGGGGTCCGCGTCCCTCGCCACGTAGACGACCTGAGCCACGCCCCGGTGGAGGGCCCTCAACGTCTGCCGCGCCCCGACCGCTCGGCGCTCTCGCTTCAGTCGCGCAAGCGCCCCGGACGGATCCATCCTGCCGGGGATCGCTCCCGCTCGATCGGCCTCAAACCCTTGCGTGGCGCGGCCTGGCGGCGCTTTCGGGCCGCCCGAGCACTCCCTCATTCTAGCATCGGCCCTTAGGGCTGTCAATTCGCGATCATCACGCATCGTCGCACGGCAGGGGGCTCCCCGCACGCCGCAGGAGGGACCCTTCGTCCGACCCCTGCGCGCGGGCGAGCCCCCGTGCCCTTAGCTCCCGTCACTCGGAATGGCCGCCGTCCTCGTCCGACCCCTCTGGGCGACCATCGGTCCCGACCGGTCGCCCATCCGGCTCCGACGGGCCCTGCTCGGGCGCGCCGGCTCCCATGCGCCCGTCCTCGCCGTCTGCCACCGCCGTCGTCGACCCCTGACGCAGGATCCGGCCGAGCGCGGAGGCGCCGTCGACCAGCGGCGGCGCCGCGGGCCGGGCCTCCGGCGACAGGGAGACCTTGACCTGGCGATAGCGAGACATGCCCGTGCCGGCCGGGATCAGCTTGCCGATGATGACGTTCTCCTTGAGCCCGAGCAGCGGGTCGGTCTTGGCCTTGATGGAGGCGTCGGTCAGCACCCGGGTCGTCTCCTGGAACGACGCGGCCGACAGGAAGCTCTCGGTGGCCAGCGAGGCCTTGGTGATGCCCAGAAGCACCGGCTTCCAGGTGGCGGGCTGACCGCCCTCGGCCACGACCCGGCGGTTTTCGTCCTCCAGCTCGTGCTGGTCCACGATGCCACCGGGCAGCAGGTCCGTGTCGCCCGGATCCTCCACCCGCACCTTGCGCAGCATCTGGCGGATGATGATCTCGATGTGCTTGTCGTTGATGTCGACGCCCTGCGACCGATAGACGTTTTGCACTTCCTGGAGCAGGTACATCTGCACGCCCCGCAGGCCCTTGACCCGCAGGATGTCGTGCGGGTTGATGGGACCCTCCGTCAGCCGATCGCCGGCCTCCACCCGCTGCCCCTGCTGCACCAAGAGGCGCGAGCCGTACGGGATGACGTACTGGCGCTCCTCACCCTCGTCGGAGCGCACGATGACGCGCCGGGCCGTCTTGGACTCCTGCAGGTAGACCGTGCCGGAGATCTCGGTCATGACGGCCTGGCCCTTGGGCCGGCGAGCCTCGAAGAGCTCCTCGACCCGCGGCAGACCCGACGTGATGTCCTGTCCGGCTACGCCGCCCGTGTGGAAGGTGCGCATCGTGAGCTGCGTGCCGGGCTCGCCGATGGACTGGGCGGCGATGATGCCGACCGCCTCACCCACCTCGACCATCTGGCCGGTGGCGAGGTTGCGGCCGTAGCAGGCTGCACAGACGCCGTACCGGCTCTGGCAGACGAGGACCGACCGTACCGGCACCCGCTCCAGCCCCAGCTCCTCCAGGCGGGCGGCCATGTCGTCGTCGATCATCTCGTTGGCCCGCACCAGCACCTCGCCGGTCTCGGGGTGCCGGATGTCCTCACCGGCCAGGCGCCCGGCGATGCGCTCCCGCATGCTCTCGATGATCAGGCCGCTGGAGGGATCGGTGAGGTGCCCCACCTCGATGAACTCGGTGGTACCGCAGTCCTCCTCCCGCACCAGCACGTCCTGGGCCACGTCCACCAGGCGCCGGGTCAGGTAGCCCGAGTCGGCTGTGCGCAACGCGGTGTCGGCCAGCCCCTTGCGGGTGCCGTGCGTCGAGATGAAGTACTCGAGCACCGTCAGGCCCTCTCGGAAGTTGGCCCGGATGGGGATCTCGATGGTGCGACCGGTGGGATCCGCCACCAGGCCTCGCATTCCCGCCAGCTGCGCCAGCTGGCTCTCGTTACCTCGAGCTCCCGAGATGGCCATCATGTAGACCGGGTTGAAGCGGTCGAGGTTGCGCAGCATGGCCTGCGTTACCTCTTCCTTGGTGCGAGTCCAGATCTCCACGATGCGCTGGTAACGCTCCTCGGCCGTCAACAGCCCTCGCCGATGCTGCTGCTCGACCCGCTCCACCTGCTCGTCGGCCTTCTGCAGGATCTCGGCCTTCTGGGGCGGGACCACGATGTCCTCGATGCCGACGGTGGTACCCGACACGGTTGCGAAGTGAAAGCCGAGGAACTTGATGCGGTCCAGCACCTCGGCGCTCTGCTCCGGCCCGTAGGTCCGGTACAGCTGATCGACGATCCGCCCCAGCTGCTTGCGGTCGATGACCCGATTCCAGTTCTCCTCCGCCAGGAGCTTCTCCGGCAGCGCCTCGCGGAAGAAGATGCGGCCCGCCGTCGTCTTGACCCGCTGGCCGTTCTCCAGCCTCACCTCGATGGGGGCGTGCAGAGCCACGACGCCCTCGTCGTAGGCCATGCGCACCTCGTCGGGGCTGGAGAAGACCATGCCGCTGCCCCGGGCCCCCTCCTTGTCGAGGGTCAGGTAGTAGCAGCCGATGACCATGTCCTGGGTCGGGGTCACGACCGGCCGGCCCGTAGCGGGCAGGAGCATGTTGTACGTCGAGAGCATGAGCAGTCGGGCCTCGGCCTGCGCCTCGGCCGACAGGGGGACGTGCACGGCCATCTGGTCGCCGTCGAAGTCCGCGTTGTACGCCGTGCAGACCAGCGGGTGGATCTGGATGGCGCGCCCCTCCACCAGGACGGGCTCGAAGGCCTGGATCCCCAGCCGGTGCAGGGTGGGTGCCCGGTTGAGCAGCACCGGGTGCTCCTTGATGACCTCCTCCAGCACGTCCCAGACCGGCGACTCCATCCGCTCCACCATGCGCTTGGCGCTCTTGATGTTGTGGGCGAAGCCGCGGTCCACCAGCCGCTTCATGACGAAGGGCTTGAAGAGCTCCAGGGCCATCTCCTTGGGCAGACCGCATTGGTGGAGCTTGAGCTCAGGGCCTACCACGATGACCGAGCGGCCGGAGTAGTCCACGCGCTTGCCCAGCAGGTTCTGGCGGAATCGCCCCTGCTTGCCCTTGAGCATGTCGGACAGCGACTTGAGGGGGCGATTGCCGGGCCCCGTCACCGGGCGGCCGCGCCGGCCGTTGTCGATGAGCGCGTCGACGGCCTCCTGCAGCATGCGCTTCTCGTTGCGCACGATGATGTCGGGCGCGCCGAGCTCCAGCAGCCGCTTGAGGCGGTTGTTGCGGTTGATGACCCGCCGGTACAGGTCGTTGAGGTCCGACGTGGCGAACCGGCCGCCGTCGAGTTGCACCATGGGCCGCAGCTCCGGCGGGATGACCGGGATGACGTCGAGGATCATCCACTCCGGCCGGTTGCCGGACTTGCGGAAGGCCTCCACGACCTCCAGGCGCCGCACGGCCCGCACCCGTCGCTGCCCGGTCGTCTCCCGGACCTCCCGACGCAGCTCCTGCGCCAGGCGTTCGAGGTCGATCTCCTGGAGGAGCACCTTGATGGCCTCGGCCCCCATGCCGGCCTTGAACGCGTCACCGTACTTGTCCCGGTACTCCCGGTACTCGCTCTCGGTCAGGAGCTGCTTCTTCATCAGCGGCGTGTTGCCCGGGTCGATGACGATGTAGGCGGCGAAGTAGAGCACCTTCTCCAGGGCGCGGGGCGACAGGTCCAGCAGCAGCCCCATCCGGCTGGGGATGCCCTTGAAGTACCAGATGTGGGAGACGGGCGCCGCCAGCTCGATGTGGCCCATCCGCTCCCGGCGCACCTTGCTGCGGGTCACCTCGACGCCGCACCGGTCGCAGATGACCCCCTTGTAGCGCACCCGCTTGTACTTGCCGCAGTGGCACTCCCAGTCCCGGGTCGGGCCGAAGATCTTCTCGCAGAACAGCCCGTCGCGCTCGGGCTTGAGCGTGCGATAGTTGATGGTCTCGGGCTTCTTGACCTCGCCGTACGACCACGCCCGAATCTGCTCCGGCGAGGCAAGCCCGATGCGGATCCGGTCGAAGTTATTGACGTCCAGCGTCGGCACGGCTCGCTCTACCCCCTCGGGCGCCCGGGCGACCCCGCGCGGCCCCTTCGTCGCGTCGGCTTCGGGTAAAGCCCGTCACTTCCAGCGCCGGCGGGATCGGCGCCCGTACGGCTCCTCATCGTCGTCGCCGTCCTCGTCCTCGTCGACGTAGCCGTCCTCGTCCTCGTCGAGGCCCTCGTCGTCCTCCAGATCCTCGTCGCCGAAGTCGTCCTCGTCATCCTCGTCGAAGCCGTCCTCCGAGACGTCCTCGTCGAAGTCCTCGTCGAGGGCCTCATCGTCGTCGAGCGGGTAGTCATCCTCCGGCAGCTCGTCTTCGTCCTCGGTGAAGTCGAGCCCGAGGTCCTCGTCCTCCCCGCCCTCCTCGTCGAGGCCAGGGATCTCCTCGAAGGCATCCTCGTCGTCACGTGACCGCCGCAGCCTGACCGGCCGCTCGGTCTCCTCCTCGGCCAGGCGCTCGCTCCGCGCGGACCGGCGCGCAGGCAGTACAGGCTCATCCTCGGGCTCGGAGGTCTGCCGCGCACGGGTGGCGGGTTGCTCCCCTGACGAGTCGGCGGTCGCCGTGCCATCGTCCGGGCGTCCACGGCCAGCGCCGAGGCTCGTGCCCGCGAGCAGGGCTCGCAGGGTGGCCACCTCGCTCGGCTCCTCGCGAACGCCTGCGCGGCTGCGGCCGGCGTCCTCCTCCCCGGCAGACTCCGCCGCCGAGACGGGCACCTGGACCTCCTCCGCCGGAGGCAGCTCCTCGGTCTCCCGGCGCTCCAGGTGGATGCCCAGCTCGCGCAGCGGCAGGTCGTCGTCCTCCTCGCGGATCTCGATCTCCTTGGACTCCTCCGACAGCACCCGCACGTCCAGGCCCAGGCTCTGGAGCTCCTTGATGAGCACCTTGAAGGACTCGGGCACGCCGGGCTCCGGCACGTTCTCGCCCTTGACGATGGCCTCGTAGGTGCGCACGCGGCCCAGCACGTCGTCCGACTTGACGGTCAGCAGCTCCTGGAGCGTGTGGGCTGCGCCATAGGCCTCGAGCGCCCACACCTCCATCTCGCCGAAGCGCTGCCCGCCGAACTGGGCCTTGCCGCCCAGCGGCTGCTGCGTCACCAGCGAGTAGGGCCCCGTCGAGCGGGCGTGGATCTTGTCGTCCACGAGGTGGGCCAGCTTCAGCATGTAGATGTAGCCGACCGTCACCCGGTTTTGGAACGGCTCCCCGGTCCGCCCGTCGCGCAGCTCGATCTTGCCGTCCTCGGGCAGCCCGGCCTTGCGCAGCGTCTCCAGCACCTCGCGCTCCGTGGCGCCATCGAAGACGGGGGTGGCCACGTGCCAGCCCAGCGCCTTGGCGGCCCATCCCAGGTGCGTCTCCAGCACCTGGCCGAGGTTCATCCGCGAGGGGACGCCCAGGGGATTGAGCACGATCTCCACGGGCGTGCCGTCGGGCAAGAACGGCATATCCTCCTCGGGAAGGATGCGAGCGATGACGCCCTTGTTGCCGTGGCGGCCGGCCATCTTGTCGCCGACGCTGATCTTGCGCTTTTGGGCGACGTAGACCCGCACCATCTCCGAGACCCCCGGCGCCAGCTCGTCGCCGGCGTCGCGGCGGAAGCGCTTGACGTCGACCACGACGCCGCCCTCGCCGTGCGGCACCCGCAGCGAGGTGTCGCGCACCTCGCGCGCCTTCTCGCCGAAGATGGCTCGAAGCAGCCGCTCCTCGGCGGTCAGCTCGGTCTCGCCCTTGGGCGTCACCTTGCCCACCAGGATGTCGCCCGGCCTAACCTCGGCACCGATGCGGATGATGCCGTTCTCGTCGAGGTTCTTGAGCATGTCCTCGCCGACGTTGGGGATGTCCCGGGTGATCTCCTCGGGGCCGAGCTTGGTGTCACGGGCCTGACACTCGTACTCCTCGATGTGGATGGAGGTGAAGACGTCCTCCCGCACCAGCTTCTCGCTGATGAGGACGGCGTCCTCGAAGTTGTAGCCCTCCCACGGCATGAAGGCCACCAGCACGTTGCGCCCGAGGGCGAGCTCGCCCATGTCGGTCGACGGGCCGTCGGCGATGGGCTGCTTGGCCTCGACGTACTGCCCCTTGGTGACGATGGGCCGCTGGTTGATGCAGGTACCCTGGTTGGAGCGCTGGAACTTGAGGAGCCGGTACCGGTCCTCCCCACCGTCGTCGGCCCGGATCCGGATCTCCCGGGCGTCCACGTAGGTGACCACGCCCGAGCGCCGCGCCAGCACCACCGCCCCCGAGTCGACGGCAGCCCGATACTCCATGCCCGTGCCCACCAGCGGCGCCTCGGTCCGGATGAGGGGGACTGCCTGGCGCTGCATGTTGGAGCCCATCAGGGCCCGGCTGGCGTCGTCGTTCTCCAGGAACGGGATCAGCGCGGTCGCCACGCTGACGATCTGCTTGGGCGAGACGTCCATGAAGTCGACCTGCTCGGGCGGCACCAGGCGGATCTCGTCCATGTACCGGGCCGCGACCCGGGAGTTGATGAACCGGCCGTTCTCGTCGGTCGGCTCGTTGGCCTGGGCGATGACGTAGACGTCCTCCTCGTCGGCCGTCAGGTAGCGGACCTCGTCGGTGACCACGCCGTTCTTGACCCGGCGATATGGGGTCTCGATGAAGCCGAACTCGTTGACCCGGGCGTAAGTGGTGAGCGACCCGATGAGGCCGATGTTGGGGCCCTCAGGCGTCTCGATGGGGCACATCCGTCCGTAGTGCGAGTGGTGGACGTCCCGCACCTCGAAGCCGGCGCGCTCACGCGACAACCCCCCGGGCCCCAGCGCCGACATCCGGCGCTTGTGGGTCAGCTCCGCCAGGGGGTTGGTCTGGTCCATAAACTGCGAAAGCTGGCTCGAGCCGAAGAACTCCTTGATGGCGGCCACCACGGGACGGATGTTGATGAGCAGCTGGGGCGTCACGATGTCCTCGCTGCCCTGGATGGTCATCCGCTCCCGGATGACGCGCTCCATTCGGGCCAGCCCGATGCGGAACTGGTTTTGCAACAGCTCGCCGACCGTCTTGAGGCGGCGGTTGCCCAGGTGGTCGATGTCGTCGGTCTGCCCGACGCCCTGGATGAGATTGCTCATATAGTTGACGATGGCCGCCAGGTCCTCGGGCGTCAAAACCCGCTGCTCGATGGGAGGCTGGCCGTTGCTGATCACCTTGATGGGGCCGCTCTTGCCCTCGATGACCACCTCACGCACGCCGGCCTGCTCGAATTGCTCGGCCAGCTCCCGGGTGACCCGCGTGCCCGCGTCGGCCAGGATCTCGCCGGTCTCGGGATGGACCACCGGCTGCTCCAGCCGGGCGCCCACGATGCGACCCGACAGCCGGAGCTTCTTGTTGATCTTGTAGCGGCCGACGGCGGCCAGGTCGTACCGCTTGGGGTCGTAGAAGAGAGACTCGAAGAGGGTGCGCGCGCTCTCCTCGGTGGGCGGCTCGCCCGGGCGAAGGCGCTTGTAGATCTCGATGAGCGCGTCGGTCTGGCTGTCGGTCGTGTCACGGTCCAGCGTCAACCGTATGGGCTCGGAGTCGCCCAGCACCTCCAGGAGCTGGGCATTGGTGGAGTAGCCGGCCGCCCGCACCAACACCGTCGCAGGCAGCTTGCGCGTCCGGTCGATGCGCACCCAGATGACGTTTTGGGCATCGGTCTCCAGCTCGAGCCAGGCACCACGGTTGGGGATGACGCTGGCCTGCAGGATGGGCCGCCCGCTGGTATCGCGCTCCTGGCTGTAGTAGACGCCCGGCGAGCGCACCAGCTGGGAGACGACGACTCGCTCGGCACCGTTGATGATGAAGGTGCCCTTCTCGGTCATCAGGGGGAACTCCCCCATGTAGACCTCTTGCTCCTTCACCTCACCGGTGTCCTTCTTGATGAGGCGCACCCGCACCTTGAGGGGCGCGGCGTAGGTGGCGTCCCGCTCCTTGCACTCCTCCACCGAGTACTTGGGCTCGCCGAAGGAGTGCTCCAAGAACTCCAGCACCAGGTTGCCGGTGAAGTCCTGAATGGGCGAGATGTCCCGGAAGGTCTCGGCCAGCCCCTCCTCCTTGAACCACCGGTACGAACGCAGCTGCAACTCGATCAGATCAGGGAGCTCCAGGACCTCCCGGATCTTCCCGAAGTTGACCCGCTCCCGCCCTCGCGCCCCGACGGCAACGGCCAAACGGCATCACCCCGTTCGGACGACTTCGCGCAACCCGAAAGACCGGCAGGAGACGCGCCCGGCCCCCTCGAAGAGAAGGCCACGGTCGCCCCCTCCCGTACGAGCGACGGATAGGCCCCCGGTGTGAGGGGTGCAGCTATCCGAGGGTCGGCTCAGGCAAGACGACGTGGATGACTCACGCTCCGTGGGCGCCGCGGCTCGAGGCCACGGCCAGCGTGCTAAATACGACACGGCGCCTACCAGGACCCGTCTCGACGTCCCGGATAGCGCCCGGCGAAACTCCCTCGTCCCGTAATCACGACGCGCAGACAGGCTGCCCGCACCGGGCCAGTTTAGCATGCCCGACCCAGTGCCGTCAATCCCTTCACGCGACGCGCGGCACGCTCCATCCCTGGAGGCTGGCGTGGCGGGGGTCGCCGAGCTTCCTCTGCGACCCCCGCGCCGGACTCACTTGATCTCCACGGTGGCGCCGGCCTCGACCAGCTTGTTCTTGACCTCCTCGGCGCGCTCCCGGGTGACGCCCTGGACGACCGGCTTGGGCGCGCCGTCCACCAGGTCCTTGGCCTCCTTGAGGCCCAGGCCCGTGATCTCGCGCACCACCTTGATGACCTGGATCTTCTTGTCGCCTGCGGACTGGAGGATGACGTCAAACTCCGTCTTCTCCTCCTGCGCCGCCGGCGCCGCGCCCGCGGGAGCCCCCGCCACCGCAGCAGGCGCGACGGCTACTGCGGCCTGCGCGCTCACGCCGAACTTCTCCTCCAGCGCCTTGACCAGCTCGGCCAGCTCCAGCACGGTCATGTTGCTGATGGCCTCGATCAACTCGTCCTTGGTCAACGGCATCGTGGTCCACGCTCCCTTCGCGGCGCCTCACGCCGCCTGTTGCGTCTCCTTCTTCTGTCGGATTTGATCCAGCGCCACCACCAGCTTGCGCACCGTACCCGACAGCACGGTGACCAGCCCTGTGATGGGCGCCTGCATGGTGCCCAGGACCTGCGCCACGAGCACCTCACGCGGCGGCAGCTGAGCCAGGGCCTCCACGTCCGAGGGGGTCAGGACCCGCCCCTGCATCCAGCCTCCCTTGATGGCCAGCAGACGGGTCTCCCGCGCCATCTCGTTTAGCGTTCGCGCCACCGCCACGGGATCCCCGTAGGCGAAGCAGAGGCCCGTAGGACCCTGGAGCAGGGGATCCAGGTCTCCGTCCACGCCCCGCTCCGCCAGGGCACGCTTGATGAGGGTGTTCTTGGCCACCCGGTAGCTCGCCTGGCTCTCCCGGACCCGCATGCGCAACCGGGTCATGGTGGCCACGTCGAGGCCCCGGAAATCCGTCAGGAAGATGGCTTGCGAGCGCCCGAGCTCCTCGGCGATGGCCTTGACCACCTCTGCCTTGCGTGCATACCCCGCACGCGTCCCGGTCGCGGACATCTCCCGCTCACCCCCTCTCGAGGCGATCCCCGGTCGCAACCGTCTCCCGACGCGACGTGGCAACCTGCCGCCCCCGTCAGGCAAAGGGGGGACAGGTTGCCACGCCATTGAACGCAGCGGCCCGCGCCGCCGCGCCGATACGCCTGCAACCCGCCATCTCCCTTCCCTGCGCGGGCCCCCAGGTTTAAGGCGCAGGAGCACGTCCCGCGCCACCCGCGGTCACGGGGAAGCGACAGCGCCAGCGTCTTACGTCCGAGCCATCAACCCTCGCCGGCCAACCACTCCATCACCGACTGCGGGCTCACCTTGATCCCCGGCCCCATGGTGGTGGAGATGGCGACCCTCCGCAGGTACTGACCCTTGGCCGCCGCCGGTCGGGCCCTGACGACGGCGTCCATCAGCGCACGGAAGTTGTTGAGCAGGCGCTCGGGCCCGAACGAGACCTTGCCGATGGGCACGTGCACGCCCGCCTCGCGCGAGGTGCGAAACTCGACCTTGCCGGCCTTGAACTCCCGGACGGCCTTGGCCACCTCCATGGTGACCGTGCCGGCCTTGGGGTTGGGCATCAGGCCCCGGGGCCCCAGGATGCGGCCCAGCCGTCCGACCAGCCCCATCATGTCGGGCGTCGCGATGGCTACGTCGAAGTCGATCCGCCCGTTTTGGACCTCGGCCACCAGCTCCTCGGCGCCCACCACGTCGGCACCGGCCTGCTCGGCCTCCCGGGCCTTCTCACCCTTGGCGAAGACCGCAACCCGCACGGCCTTGCCGGTGCCCTCGGGCAACACGACGGTGCCCCGCACCTGCTGGTCGGCGTGGCGGGGATCGACCCCCAGCTTGAGGGCCACCTCCACCGTCTCGTCGAACTTGGCCCGTGCCGTCCGGACGGCCAGCTCCATGGCCTCACGCGGCGTGTACTCCCGGGTCCGGTCGACCAGCTTGGCGACCTCGATGTAACGCTTGCCATGCTTAGCCATGGCTCGGCTTCCTCCCCTTGCGGTCTCTTAGCGGCGGAGTCGGCGCCGTCACCCCGGCGCGCCCCGCCTCCCGCTATCGGCCCGCCTAAGGCTCGACCACGATGCCCATGCTGCGGGCCGTACCCTCGACCATGCGGATGGCGTCCGCCAGGTCGGAGGTGTTGAGGTCCGGCATCTTGACCTTGGCTATCTCCTCCACCTGGCTGCGGGTCACCTTGCCCACCTTCTGCTTGTTGGGCACGCCCGAGCCCTTCTCCAGGCCGGCCGCCTTGAGGAGCAGCGTGGCGGTGGGCGGCGTCTTGGTGACGAAGGTGAAGGAGCGGTCCTCGTAGATGGTGACGACCACCGGGATGATCATCCCGGCGTCCTTGGCCGTCCGGGCATTGAACTGCTTGCAAAACTCCATGATGTTGACGCCCTGGGGGCCCAGCACGGTGCCCACCGGAGGCGCCGGAGTCGCCTTGCCTGCGGGGATCTGCAGCTTGACCTGCGCAACCACTTTCTTCGCCATGGGCGCCCGTGACCTCCGCTAGATCTTCTCGACCTGCTCGAAGTCAAGCTCGACCGGCGTCTCCCGCCCGAACATCGAGACGATGACGCGGAGCTTGCCCTTCTCGACGTTGATGCCATCGATGCGACCCGTGAAGTTGACGAAGGGCCCCGAGATGACCCGCACCGGATCGCCGATGTCGAAGGCCACCCTCGGCTTCTTCTCGCTGTCGAGGCCCATCTGCTTCATGATGGCCCGCAGCTCGTGCTCCTCCAGGGGCACCGGCTTGTTGCCCGGCGAGACGAAGCCCGTCACGCCCGGAGTATGCCGGACGACGTACCAGCTGTCGTCGGTCATCACCATCTCGACCAGGACGTAGCCGGGAAAGATCTTCCGCTTCATGATGCGCTTCTTGCCGCCCTGGAAGTCGATCTCTTCCTCGGTCGGCACCAGCACGCGGAAGACCTTGTCGTCGAGCCCCATCGACTTGACCCGTCGCTCGAGGTTGGCCTTGACCTTGTTTTCGTAGCCCGAGTAGGTGTGGATGACGTACCAACGCGCGTCGGGGTGGCTAGGCGTCAGGTCCAGCGCCCGTACGCCTCGCTCACCCTCG
>Ga0207873_1003333_pt1 | contig 11972 bp, 14 predicted proteins | sample BGWIniCompost_FD_187373 | JGI IMG/M metagenome (GOLD analysis project Ga0207873, IMG submission 187373) | Cellulose adapted compost microbial communities from Newby Island Compost Facility, Milpitas, CA, USA - BGW Initial Compost (SPAdes)... ... | reverse complement strand
GGGCCCGCCGGTGCGGCTTCACCGGCGGGCCTGGATCTCCTGCAGGAGCCGCTGCTTGACGGCCTCCACGCTCATGGCTCCCAGCTCGCCCTCGGTGCGGTGGCGCACCGACAACTGGCCCGACTCCACCTCCCGGTCGCCCACGACCGCCATGTAGGGGATCTTCTTGAGCTGGGCGTCGCGGATCTTGTAGCCCACCTTCTCGTCACGCCCGTCCACGTCGACTCGCAGGCCGGCCTCCCTCAGCTCGGCGGCCACCGCCTCCGCACGCTCCCGGTGCCGGTCGGCCACCGGGATGAGCCGGAGCTGCACGGGCGACAGCCAGACGGGCAGGGCCCCTGCGTAATGCTCCACCAGCACGGCGATGAATCGCTCCAGGCTGCCGAACAGCGCCCGGTGGATCACGACGGGGCGGTGCCGCTGGCCGTCGGGTCCCACGTAGGTGAGATCGAAGCGCTCGGCCGCCATCAGGTCCAGCTGCACGGTCCCGCACTGCCAGCTCCGCCCCAGGCTGTCTCGGACGTGGAAGTCGATCTTGGGCCCGTAGAAGGCGCCCTCCCCCTCGTTGACCTGATAGGGCCGGCCGCTCTTGTCGAGGGCCTCCCGCAAGGCCTGGGTGGCGCGCTCCCACAGCTCCTCCGGCCCCATGGCATTGTCCGGACGGGTCGACAGCTCGATGCTGTACGGGAAGCCGAAGGCGCCGTAGATGTGCTCGATGAGCTCGAGCACAGCCATGACCTCGTCGGCGATCTGGTCGGGTCGCAGGAAGATGTGGGCGTCATCCTGGGTGAAGGCCCGCACCCGCTTGAGGCCGTTGAGCACCCCCGACAGCTCGTGGCGGTGCACCAGCCCAAACTCCATCAGCCGAAGCGGGAGATCCCGGTAGCTCCGCACGTCGCTGGCAAACACCAGGTAGGCGCCCGGGCAGTTCATGGGCTTGATGGCGAAGCTCTCGCCCTCGATCTCGGTGAAATACATGTTCTCCCGGTAGTGGTCGTAATGGCCCGAGCGCCGCCAGAGCGTGTCACGCAGGATGAGCGGGGTCATGATCTCCTGGTAGCCGCGCCGGCGCTGCTCGGCCCGTGAGAACTCCACCAGCGCGTTGCGCACGATGACCCCGTTGGGCAGGAAAAAGGGGAAGCCAGGCCCCTCGTCCACCCACAGGAAGAGCCCCAGCTCCCGGCCGATGCGGCGGTGATCCCGCCGGGCCGCCTCCTCCAGCATCCGCACGTGCTCCTGCAGCGCCTCCTCGGTGGGGAAGGCGGTGCCGTAGATGCGGGTGAGCTGATCCCGGCGCGCGTCGCCGCGCCAGTAGGCGCCCGCCAGGTTGAGCAGCCGGAAGTGACCCAGCCGTCCCGTGCTGGGGACGTGGGGCCCCCGGCAGAGATCCACGAACTCGCCCTGACGGTAAAGGCTGACCGTCGGCTGGTCCAGCTCCTCCAGGATCTCCACCTTGTACTTGTCGCCGCGCGCCCGGAAGAACTCGAGCGCCTGCTCCCGCGGCATCTCCTCCCGCACGATGGGCAGGTCCTCCTCGACGATCCGCCGCATCTCGGCCTCGATGGCGGGCAGGTCGTCGGCGGAGAGCGGGCGGGGCGGCGCCACGTCATAGTAGAAGCCGTCCTCGATGGTCGGCCCGATGGCCAGGCGCGTGCCCGGCAGCAGCCGTTGCAACGCCTGCGCCATCAGGTGCGCGGTGCTGTGGCGCACGACGTCGAGCCCCACGGGCGAGAAGGGGTCGAACAGCTCCAGTTGCCCCCCCTCGCCCACGCGGTGCGCCAGATCCACCAGAGCACCATTCAGTCGGGCGACCACGGCCCGTCGGGCCGCCTCCGGCGCCAGCCGTTCGGCGACCTCCCGGACCGTTTCCTCGGGCCGGGCCTCCACGGAGACGGTCTGCCCGTCCGGTGACTTCATCCAAACCTGCGCCATCCTGTGCGACCTCCATCCCCCGTCCTGATCGGCTGCCATCCTCGGCTGCGCTCCAAAATCAAAGGGCTCCCGTCCCTGCCGGGACGGGAGCCCCTGGCTCCCGCGGTCCCACCCCGCTTGGCCGGCCCGCCCCAGGGCGCGGCCGGCCCTCTCGTGGCTCGATGGCTGTAACGGGCCTCCCGGCGGCTCCTACTCGGCCCCCGACGGCACGGTCACCGCCGGACGGACCTTTGGGGCCGCGGCTCCCGGGGGGTCTTCGACAGGGCGGGCGGCGACGGCTCGCAGCCCCGCGCTCGGTCCGCACGGGGCCGTCGCTCTCTTGACGCCCGGGACGACCTGCCTACTCGTCCCGTTCATCGCCGGCACGCGACTCGACTTGGCCCCATCCTACCGGTGCTCTTGCAGGTCGTCAACCCGGGCAGCCGCGCCCTCCGGCTCACCACGGCCAGGCGATGAGCATCTGCACCAGCCCGATGGCGAAGCCCATGACGGCGCCCAGGATCTCGATCCATCGCAGTTCGGTGCCGATGATGCCCACCAGCGAGGCCTCGAAGTCGGCCAGCTCCAGCTCCCGCACCCGCTCCGTCACCAAGGACCCCACCCGGAGCTCGGAGGCGAGCCGCTGCTGCAATCGCTCGATGACGCTATCGAGGGCTCCATCCGCCTCCCGGCGCATCCGGTCGGCCGCGTAGCGCTTGACGGCCGAGCGGACCCCTGACGGTACCCACCCCGGGAGGGCCGCCTCCAGCCGCCGAACCACGTAGCCCTCCAGCGCCGCTGCCACCTCGGCCCGCAACGAGCCGTCGACCGACGCCAGCAGGTCTCGGGGTTGGAGCAGCCGCTCCTCCACCAGGCGTCCGATGCTGGCCGCGATGGCCGCCTGGCGGCGAGGGATGACGCCCTGGATGGACCATCGGGTCCAGGGGATGCGGACGGGGCGCTGGGGGTGGAAGAGCAACCGGACGGCCACCACGTTGGTGACCCACCCGACCAGGGCGGCCGTCACCGGGAGCATGAGCAAGGGCCACGGCATCGGGTCGTGCCTCCCCACACGCCCGGCCGTTTCGGCACCGCCTGCCGGCTCTCCTGGGGGCCACCGCCTCGCTCAGCGGGAGGGGCTCGGCACCTCCTGGCCTGTCCGGGCAAGGAGACATCGGGGACAGCCGTGACAGGCGTGCACGCGCCCGGGAAAGGCGGCCCGCACGGCAGCCTTCACCGGGGTCTCGTCCGGCAGGTGCAGGACGATGCGCCGGGGCCCCAGTCGCACGAGATGGGCCACCACTGTCTCCTCCGAGGCCACCTCCCGTGCGGCGTCGCCCAGCCAGCGCCGGCCCGCCGGCTCGCCCCATCGATCCAGGAGCTGGTAGCCCCCGTCGGCGGACCGGAACACGTGCACCTCGTACGCCCGTGGCGGTGGCCCCATCCAGAGGCTACGCCACGGCAGCGACGCACGCTGCTCGTCGCGCTCGGCCACCAGCTCCTGCACGGCGGCGGATGCCGCCCGCCGTAGAGCCCCCACGAAGGATGGGGCCGGGAAGCAGGCGACCGACTCGACGACCACGAGAGGCTGCGACGACAAGGCCTCCACCAGGCACCGGCTCAGGTAGGCCTGCCAGCGGCCCAGGTTGCCCGTCGCCGTGGAGGTGCCGGACGCGCCGGGACCGAGGCCCGCTGCGACCGAGGCACGTGCCGGCTGGGCAGAGACGGAGACGGTCGCCTCGACGGGCGGAGCCTCCACCAGCTGGCGCGCCATCTGCAGGGCCCGCTCGCGTACGCCGATGCCCAGGGAGTATCGCCGGGCACGAGCCTCTACCGTCAGCCAGCGAATGAGCCAGCGCGTCGCCATCGGCCCCACGATCAGCTCCGAGACGGCCGAGGCCAGCTGGGACCGCAGGATGGGGGTCCATGCCGACGCCACGCTCTCGGGGCCTCCCCGGCAGACGAAGAAGACGTAGTCGCCCGCGAGCTCCTGCGCCACCTCGAGGCGAAAGCCACGCCCGTCCATCCACCGGCCGAGTTCCTGCAGGCGTTGCTCGATGGGTTGTCGATGTCGTCGCCACGCGCCCAGTCTGATCATGCTCTCGTCCCGGCAAGCCCTCGATTCGCTCGCCGTTGGCCAGCATTCCCCGTGGGGAGCCGATTCATGTTGGCAACGCCATGAGGCGCATACTACCGGGCGGCGCCGCTTCGAAGCCGCGCCGAGCAACCACACCGGAGAGGGGGAACCCTGGATGGCGCACCTCACCGCCCTGGAGCTCGAGCAACTGCGGCACATCATCGGCGAGCAGAAGCTCACCGTGGAGAAGCTCAACGCCTACTCCCAGGCCTGCCGGGATCCCGAGCTCAAGCAGCAGGTGGAGCACATCGCCCGGCAGGCCAACGACAACGTCCAGCGCCTCATGACCTTCCTGGGCTGAGAGGAGATGGGAGTCGTGCCCTTTCAGGACAAGGAGATGGGCTCCGACGTCCTGGACATGCTCAAGCACCAGTGCGTCGGGCTGACCAAGGCCGCCATCGAGTGCTCCAACGCCGATCTGCGCAATACGCTGATGCAGATGCGCCAGTTTTGCGAGGCGGCCCAGTGGGAGATGTACCGCCTGGCGGAGCAGAAGGGCTGGTACCTGCCGGCCAGCCCTGCCGAACACCAGCAGATCCAGCGGGTCCGCCAGTACCTGCAGGGCGCTCCGGTCACGACCGGGATGACCTACGGACGGGACGGCGGCACGCTGCATTGAGGCGGTCGGCCGTCGCCGGTGGCGGACGGCCGTGCAGGAGGCCTCTAGCGGGGGCTGTTGTCAGCCCCCTTTCTTGTTGACGGGCCGGCTCGCCCCCGCTATCATGAGGGCGGAGTTCGAGGCGGCGTAGCCAAGGGGCTAAGGCGGGAGTCTGCAAAACTCCTATCCGCCGGTTCGAGTCCGGCCGCCGCCTCCAGGCACCTCTCCCGCGGAAGGCTTTCCCGACCAAGCGTCGAACCCGCGAAGCATGCACCTGCCTCGGTCTCGCTCGGTCAGCGTCGTCTCCTCGGTCGTCGGCGTCTCCATCACGACCGTCCTGCTGATGCTCGGCGGCAACCTGGTCTCCCCGGTGCTGGCCCTGTACGGGCAGTCCTTCGGGGTCGGCATGGCCGTGGTGGGGCTGCTGGTGAGCGCCTTCGGGGTGGCGCGCATCCTGGTGGACATCCCGGGTGGCAGACTCGCCGACCGGCTGGGTACCCGCACCACCATGGTGGCCGGTTGCCTCATCGTCGGGGGCGCCTCGGTGGCCGCGGCGGTGGTGGACCGGTTCTCGCTGCTGGTGCTGGCGCGGGCGCTACAGGGCGTCGGATCGGCCCTCTACATGGTGGCCGGCTACAGCTTCGTCGGCAGGGTGAGTCCACCCGACATCCGGGGCCGGATGATGAGCTACTACCAGGGCAGCATGCTGGTGGGGCAGAGCTTCGGCCCCACCATCGGGGGCTTCACGGCGGAGCACTTCGGGCTGGCCTCCCCGTTTTGGGCCTATGCAGCGATGGCCGTGCTGGCCGCCTTGGTCACTCTCGTGGCCGTCCCCGGTGCGGCGGCCGAGCGAGTGCTGGCCGGGCAGACGGCCTCCGCCGAGGAGCGAGAGGGCGAGGAGAGACGTCCGGACGCACGGCGCCGGCAACGCCCGGCGCCTGACGCCGATCCGACGGAGAGCCAGGGGCCGGCCTGGCTGCTGCGGCGGGCCGACTTCGTGCTGGTCTGCCTCGTGGCCTTCGCCATCGCCTACACCCGTACCGGGGCACGGGGCACCGTCATCCCTCTCTTGGGCGGGAACGAGCTGGGCCTGTCGGAGAGCCGCATCGGCATGGCCCTGACCGTGGCCGCGGTGCTCAACCTGGCACTCCTGGTGGTGACCGGGCGGGTCGTGGATCGATACGGCCGCAAGGTGGCCATCGTGCCGGGGCTCGTGGTGAGCGCCACGTCGCTGTTGCTCTTCACGGGTGCTCGCGACTACCCGCAGTACGTGCTGGCCGCCGCCGTGCTGGGGCTCGGGACGGGCGTGGCGGGACCGGCGCCCGCGGCTTACGTCAGCGACATCCTGCCGCCCCAGGCCTTCGGGGTCAGCATGGGCCTGTACCGCACCATCATGGACGCCGGGATGGTGGCGGGGCCGGTGGTCGCGGGGGCCGTGGCGGACCGGCTCGGGCTCTCGTGGGCGCTCATCCTCAATGCGGCGCTGCTGGCGACCGTCGCCCTGCTCTTCGCCTGGCGGGCCCCGGAGACGCGCGAGACCCGGCGAGCCGTCGTATCCGCAGTTCGCCGTGGGGCCTGATCGACTCTCGCACCTCTCCGCCCTTGACGGCCCGAGCCTCGGGCGGTATGCTGGGTCTCGGCCGGCAGTCGCCGGTCGACCCGCCTGCGTGACGGTGGGCGAGTAGCTCAGTTGGTGAGAGCGCCACGTTGACATCGTGGAGGTCAGGGGTTCGATTCCCTTCTCGCCCACCATCGAAAAAGCCCGTCACGACGGGAATCGTGAGCGGGCCTCCTGTCCGGCAGGTACAGCCAGAGCGGGCAACTACAGCCTAACTACAGCCTAACGCGCCAGATTCGCGAGGAACCCGTCCAGGGCGGCGGCCGCCTTCTCGTCCTGCCCCGGCAACAGATGCCCGTAGAGGTCCAGCGTGATCCGGATGTTCTCATGCCCGAGCCGCCGGGAGACCGTCATGATGTCGACCCCCTGGGCAATGAGGAGGGCGGCGTGGGTGTGGCGGAAGCTGTGCAGGGTCACGCCCTCCAGTAGCTTCGCGGCGGCTGCCTGGGCCTCGCTCCGGCTCATGCCAGCCTTCTCATAGGCCTCTGCCGCTTTCTGGCGGGCCTTCCTGATAACACGAGCCAGGTCCCGGCCGTCTACGTTCGACCGCCGTAATGGCCCCCCGGTCCGGCTCGTGAAGAGCAGGTTCGTTTCATTCTGCCAGGCTGCTCCCGCCCGAAGCCGCTCCTCGGCTTGCCGTCGCCGCCACCGGCGAAGCGCCTCGACGGCGACGTTCGGGAGGGTGATGGTGCGCCGGGCCGCCTTCGTCTTCACGTCGCCCAGGTACACCCGACCATTCTCCTCGTGCAGCGCCTGGCGCACGGTAAGGGTGCCCTTCGCCAGGTCGACGGCGTCCCACGTCAAGCCGAGCAGTTCGCCGATGCGTAGCCCCGTGTGCAGGAGCACCAAGAAGGCGTCCTCCAACCGCTCCCCTTTGGCGCCCTCCAGCAGCCAGCGAATCTCGTCGGGTGTCATGAACCGGGCTTCTTTGCGACCGCTGGTACGCTTTGCCGCGAGCTTCGCCGGGTTTCGGGCAATGAGCCCTTTCCTCACCGCACCGTGATCTTCTCGGGCTTCACGGGCAGGCCCTGAAGGGCGTCTTGCTCTTCGTTGTGGCGTAGACCGTGACGCGCCGACGCCGGCCGTCGGGACCGTAGCCGAGGTTGAGTTCGGCAACCCATCTGCCGTCCTTCCGCTGGAACACGGCTCCTTCGCCGCGGCCTCGCCGGTGCTTCTTCTCCTTCTCTTTCTCTCGTTCTCCGCCTCGCTCACGCGCGGCCATTGGCCTGCTGCCTCCCTTCCTGTCTGCTTCCCGCTTACGCGCTGGCCATGCTTGCCAACTGGAGAACGCTGGGGCGTAAGGTTGCCGTCCGTGGTCGCTGCTGACGGACCAGCGGTCGAGACCAGTATAAAGCTCGATACCCTTGGCAGGACTGGCGTGGCGGCGAAATGCGGCTCGTTATGTTTCTCGCATGCCGTTGGGATCATGGCCTGCTTTCCCATGCCTACGGCGCCATCGAGCCCGAGCTCCGCAGCGCGACTGCGTGGAGCCGTAGTCAGGGGGGCAGAATCGCTGACGGCGATCCGTCACGAGGAAGGGCGTGCCGCACTCCTCGCACAGTCGCACCCACCGGCCTTCACCGGAGCGGGCCCGGACAGCCATGGTGCCGACATGGTACCATATGGCCTCCACCAGGGCCCGCGCAGTTAACCGCCACTCGAAGCGACCCTGCTGGCAGGCCAGCGTCGGTCTAACCCCTTTGGTATTTCCATTGACGAGCAGTGTTACCAGGTCTTGGGCATGACGCAGTACCACTGATCTGCTATCCCCTTCGGCGGCAGGGGAAGTCACGTGGAAGAGCACCTGCCGCCGGGGACCCAGGGCCACCACGTAGCCGCCCCAGTTCGCACCTTCCCTGACATCCCTCGCGTCCACTGAGGCGTTTTGCAAAGGATCCGCTCGTTCGATGTCCCATGACAAGGTCAAGAAGCGAGAGGGGTTCGTTGCGACAAGGGTCACCTCTTGGTTTCCGGCCCCTAGGGCAACACGTCGGCCGTCCAAGATCGCCCGGAGTTCCCGTTCGTCCGGACCCTGTAACGCCCAAAGAAGCCGCATCACGAACCGGACGGTGGATGCCTGTTCAAGCACCCAGTCTAGGGGGTCGCCACCGAGCCGCTGGTCCTCCGGTAGCAGGGCGTCCCGACCAAGCAAGCCGTAGGTCTCCACGAACCTGACGGCGTCATCGACTGCCTGAACCCGCGCCAGCGAATTGGGAAGATCTGGGAGCTCAAAGGGATGGACAAGCTTGCCCCCTGGTTGAGCCTCGATCACGCCAAGCTTGACCCTCACGTTGCCGGGACCCGCAGCGGGCCACGCCCATTGATGCCGCTCCATACACATGCAGGAGACAAATTGCAAGGCGCCTGAGTGGGGGTCTACACGTAGCGGTGAACCCGGAAGACCTTGTCGCGGACGGGTTGGTGACTGTCAAGGAGGCCGAGGAGTTCCTTGGCATCCGGCGATCGAAGCTCTACGAGCTTATGGAGCGCGGCGAGCTCCCGTACGTCAAGATCGGCTCGGCTCGTCGCATCCCGAAGCGCGCCCTGATAGCACTCGCCACCAAACACCTGGTGTCTCGGAATCCCCTACCGTGATAACCCAGGGCCATTTCCCATGGCAGCGCCCTGCTGCCCCGTGAAAGCCCCTCGCTGTGTAGGGTGACAACATGGGCTGCATGGTGGTCTGCCGGCGTGATCATCTGGATCCGCGGCACCGGGCCGTGGGGGAAAACCGGCCCAGAAGCAGTAGCGCACTGGATTCGTCCGAACAGCGGAGCCGGCCTGAGGGTTAGCGGGATGGGACCCGTCGCATAGAAGCCATCACGCTCTTGATGCGCCTGCCGGCCGCGCAGCTAGGCGACGCCGTGGATATGCTGAGCCGGTTGACTTCACAGCCCGAAGCTTAGGCAAGCAGAGCGCCGCCGCGGGCTTGTCCTGCTGCGGCACCATCGGTGTGGAGGACTGGCGACGGGAGAGTCACGGGTGGTACAGCTCGAAGAAACCCCGAGACCCGCACAGTGGGCTTGTACTCCACGGGGTCGTGCCGCCCCAGCTAGGCTCAGATTGGCGGGGCCCACAGGCTGAGGCCGTCCGGGTGCCACAGGGAGGCCTCGTGCGTGTCCGCCAACCTCCCCTTGAGCCTCGGGTGCGGACGAGGCCTTTGCGAGCTCACGGCTCTCCCGCTGAATCGTCAGCGAGGCCTCAATAAGCATGGGAAAGGGGGCCAGGCCGCAATTCGACGGAGCGCCACCAGCACCACCGGGCGGCCTCCCTGTTGCGCGTGCTGCGGCGGAAGTCGCTGCCCAGTTCCAGCCGCAGGAGCATCCCCGCTCGGCCTTCACCGGGTAGTCCCCTGGGACCGCCCCGATCTCATCGCGAACGTCCTGCGGCTACTCCACGGAAACCTCCGGGTGGCACCGGAAACCCTGGGCGGCGAAATGGGCGTCGAGGGCGAGGGCGTCCACAATCCCCTCCTGCCGCATGGCCACAAAGCTCACACAGTCCACGAGGCTCGGCCCTCGACGCCCGGAGCTCAGCAACGCCTCGACGCCGGCACGGTGCATCGCCTCGTCGACCCACAGGACGGTGAGCACTGGCTGAATATCCGTGTACAGCGTGCGCACGGCTTCCATCCCAAGCCGCCGTTGGGCAAGCGCGTACAGCTCCACCAGGACATAGCTGGTGGTTACCAGTTCGGCGCCCGTGGTCAGGAGCTCATCCCACGTCTGCCGGGTGGCCGGATGCCAGCGGTCGGAGGCGTCAAGGACCGCCAGGAGGCCCGATGTGTCGACGAAGATGCGCATCACGTAAGGTCCTCTACCAGGTAGCGGTCGTGAGCTGTCGCCAGGTCACCCAGCCCGGACCGAAACCGGCCGGCCGCCGCACGAGCCCGCTCGCGCCGAAACCGTTCCTGTTCCGCCTGCGGGCCTCGCAAGATCACATCGACGCCTTGCCGGACCAACTCCGAGATCGAAACGCCTCGACGCGCGGCGAGTCGTTTCAGGGCGGCAAGCTGCTCTTCGGTCAGTTGCACCTGAATGCGAATCACGCGATGCGCCGTCCCATCATGATGGCATACGTGCTGGCATTACTCTACGCCTGCAGGTTGGGTCTGTCAACGCCAGCCTGCGGGCCAGCTGCCGCCGACAAGCAGGCCGCGGCGTTCGACCGCCCCCTGCGGGAGGCTGGCCACCTGAGCCCCTACCCTCACAAGCATCCTCACCTCAAGACGTGCCTTTCTCGCCCGCACAGAGCCGCACCCGAAACCGAGCGCACCGTGCACCCGTTATGGCGACACGGTCTACAACGCCAACGCGGCGATGTGGGGCTTCAGGGTCCTGGCAATCCCATCCGTTCCGCGGGTCAGGGCATCCGGATGTCAGGCACCGGACTTTCCGTGCTACCGGCTCCGTGGCTTCTCGCCCCAGGAGACGGCCGCCTACATCCGCCACCACCTGAAGCTGGCCGGGGTCGACCAGGAGCTGTTCACCGCCCGGGCCCTCGACCATATTCACCGGGCCTGCAACGGGCTACCCCGGCCCATCAACCAGCTCGCCCATCTCTGCCTGATGGCAGCCGCCGCCCGGCAGGAGCGCCTGGTCGATCACGAGCTGGTCGAGGCGGTGATCGCCGCCGAATGGCAGGCGCCCCCGGCGGCCGGGAGGTGAGCGCCATGCGGCTGTGGCTGCGAGGGAATACGCCCATCACCGTCGAGTGGCCCTGCACCCGCCGGGCCGGGATCCTGGCCCGGCTGCGCCTGGTCGACGGCCCGCGGGAGGTGGTGCTGGCCTTTGCCTCCCGCCGCGCCATCTACGAGCTGGCCGTCCGCCTGGCGCTGCTCTGGGCGGAGGCCCAGGAGGCCGACGGCAGGGCCAGCCATCATCGGCTACCCTGACATCCCAAGGGCGTGCCCGCCCGGGACACCGGGCGAGCCACGCCCTCTCCCGCTCATCGAGTGCGCGACGACAGCGGTCAAATAACGATCAACGCAACAGCATTGGTCAAGGAAGTGGCCGACAGCCTGGTCTGGCGCAGCTTCTGCCGGTTGCGCCTCACCGACAAGGTGCCTGACGCCACCACCCTCATCAAGCTGACCCACCGGCTGGGTCCGGAAGTCATCGAGCAACTCAACGACGCCCTGATGGCTCAGCTGGTCGAGAAGCGGCTGATCAAGCGCCACGGCCAGCGGGCCCGGGTGGACACCACGGTGGTGGAAGCGAACATCCATCACCCCACCGACGCGAGCCTGCTGGCCGACGGGGTTCCGGTGCTGACGCGCTTGATGCGTCGGGCCAAGGAAGCCGGCATCGGGGTACGGATTTCGGTTCGCAACCGCCTGTGCTCGGTCCGGCGTCGGCTGCGCCGCATCGGCCAGATGCTCCGCCGGCTACACTCCCCGGCTGGAGATTGACACCTGACTTTGTGATTTCCCCGTAACGACGAGGTTTGGGAAGGGCGCGCGAGGGGCGTACCACTACGCAGCCGGGGTCGAGGAAAGCTCTTCCACGCGGTTGGGTGGCCGGATGCCCAGGATCCGGAAGACGGCTGGGGCGGTGCCCTCCAGCTCCGTCCGCAGCAGGTAGCGCTTGCCCTTGATCTGCAGCGGCACGGCCTTCAGCTTCTCCAGGTCCGTCAGAGCCTGGCGGTAGGCGACCGTCTCCCCCAGCTTGTGGCGCAGGTACGACTCCAGGACGAAGGCGAGGAAGCAG
>Ga0207873_1003331_pt1 | contig 11979 bp, 8 predicted proteins | sample BGWIniCompost_FD_187373 | JGI IMG/M metagenome (GOLD analysis project Ga0207873, IMG submission 187373) | Cellulose adapted compost microbial communities from Newby Island Compost Facility, Milpitas, CA, USA - BGW Initial Compost (SPAdes)... ... | reverse complement strand
GCGCACCCCCGCCGCCCGCGCGTCACACGCCGTGCATCACTGCTCGATCAGCAGCGGCACGCTGCCGCCCGCCCGCTCGATGCGACGAGCCAGCGCGACCGCGTCGTCCACCGTCATGCGGATGCATCCGTGCGACGCGGCCTCGCCGATCGAGGCGGGGTCGTTCGTCCCGTGGATGTAGTAGGTCGGCTCCCGGAAGAAGATCTTGACGCCTTGCATCGGGTTCTTCGGGTCGCCCGGCGCCCGGGGCTTCTGACCACGTGCCCAGGGCGTGTTCGGTGGGTTCCACGACGGGTTCCACTCGATGCGACCTGTGCGGAACCGACCCGTCGGCGTCGGGTTGCTCGGCTTCCCCACCGCGATGTTGTACGTCTGCACGACCTCGCCGCCTTCGATCACGTACATCTTGCGCTCCGACAGGTCGACCTTCAGTTCGAGGCCTTCCTGGACGCCACTGAAGAGATCGCGAAGGTCGAACCGGAACAGGAGCGCCGCGATCGCGATCGGCACGGCGACGAGGAAGAGCGCGAGCTGTAGATTGTACTTCGGACCTCGCATACTGCCTCCCGGAGTGCGGGTCTGTCGTAGAATGGGTGCAAATGGCGTTCCAGTAATCACTTAGGCGAATCGCCGGCGCTGGCACGGCGGTGCTGCGCGGGATCGAGATGGAAGGGCGGAGATGAGGTATCTGGTACCGGACCTCGTGTACGTCGCGGGTCGGTTCGAGAGCGGGCTCGCGGTGGGGATCGACGAATCGAGCGGGCGGATCGGATGGATCGGGCGGGCGGAGGAGGTGGCGCCGGGGTCGGCGGATGCAGCGGCGACAGGGTTACCCGATCCAGTGGCGCCGGCTTCGCCGGGTGCATCGACGGCGGGGGGTGAGGCGACGCCGTTTGCCGCAGGCGTCGGGGACTCCCGGACGGGCGGGGAGGGGGCCCCCGTCGCGGGCGTCGTGGAGCGCCTGCCGGGTCGGGCCCTGCTCCCCGGCTTCGTGAACGCGCATTCGCACGCGTTCCAGCGCGTGATCCGGGGGCGAACGCAGTGGCGGTCGGCAACGGTGCCGCAAGCGGACTTCTGGAGCTGGCGGGAGGCGATGTACGCGGCCGCGCTGGGGATGCGCCCGGAAGACGTGTTCCTGGTGTCGCGGTTCTGTTTCCTGGAGATGCTGCGGGCGGGGATCACGACGGTGGGCGAGTTCCACTACCTGCACCGGGACGTCGAAGGCCGGCGGTACCTGGAGCCGAACGAGCTGGCGCACAGGGTGCTGGACGCGGCGGCGGAGGTCGGGATCCGGATCGCGTTGTTGAACGTGTGCTATGCGACGGGCGGGATCGGCCGCCCCCTCGCGTCGGAGCAGCGTCGGTTCGCGACGCCGGAGCTGGACGTCTACCTGCGCGACACGGCGGAGCTGCAGGATCGCTATCGCGGAGACGGGCTCGTCACGGTGGGCGTTGCACCGCACAGCGTCCGTGCGGTCCCGCGCGACTGGCTCCGGGAGTTGCACGACTGGGCGGCGTCGCGGGGGATGGTGGTGCACATGCACGTGAGCGAGCAGCCGCGCGAGGTCGAGGACTGCGTCGCCGCGTACGGGTTGCGGCCGGTCGAGCTGCTCGACGCGGAGGGTGTGCTGGACGAGCGATTCACGGCGGTCCACGCCACGCATCTGACGCAGGAGGAGATCGCGCTCCTCGGCGACGCCCGGGCGACCGTTTGCGCGTGCCCGACGACCGAACGCGACCTGGGCGACGGCTTCCTCCCCGGCGCCGAGCTGCTGGACGCGGACGTGAGGATCGCCCTCGGCACCGACAGCCACACGGTGATCGATTTCTTCGAGGAGATGCGGCTGGTCGAGTACCACGAGCGGCTGCGGCGCCTGCGTCGCGTGGTCCTCGCCGTTCCGGGCGCGGGCGGGCGGCTCGAGGTCGCGCCGCTGCTCCTAGAGCTCGGGACGGAGTCGGGCGCGCGGTCGCTCGGGATCGATGCCGGGGCGATCGAGCCTGGCCGGCTCGCGGACCTCATCGCCGTGGACCTGGAGCACCCCGCGGTGGTGGGGTGGACGCCCGAATCCCTGGCGGCGGTGCTGACGCTCTCGGCGCCGCCGGATGTGGTGGCGGATGTGTGGGTGGGGGGTGTCCGTCGGCTCGAAAACCGGCGCCATCTGCTCGACGCCGAGGCCGCAGTCTCGTTCTGCGAGGTCGCGTCGCGGGTGGTTTAGCCGACCACAGTTATGTATGGTGACGCGGGAACGTCCGCGTCGCATCGCTCCCGTTCAACGCTCTCCCCGCCGGTACCCGTGGCGGCGCCGCGTGCCGAAAGGCTCCCGGCCCCGCAATGGGTCATAAGCGCACTTTGCCGGAAGGGTATCATGCGATCGAAGCTCTTGATCCCATTGCTCCTCGCGGGCCACGCCGCCGCCCCGTTCGGGGCGCCGGCCCGAGTGCCCCAGCGCGACACTACCGCTGCTGCGCTCCCCGACACGCTCCGCGGGATGCGCGCGGCGCTGGACCCGCTCACGGTCGCCGGGCGGGCGGACACCTCGGGCCTCGCCGTGCGCGCAGGCTCCGCCGCAGTGATCGATGCGGCGGCGGTCGTGGCCGAAGCGCCCGTCGCCTCGCTGATGGAGCTGGTCCAGGCGCGGGTCCCGGGGGGGCTCCGTCTTCCAGGCGCCCGGCGTGCCGGGCGCGGCGGCGCAGATCCGGATCCGCGGCGTGCACTCGGTCCTCGGCGACGGCAGTGTGGCAGTGTACGTCGACGGCGTGCCGGTGGACGCCGAGGCCGTGTCGCTCCTTGACACGGGGAACCTGTTTCGCGCCGGGATCGCGGGGATCGCGCCCGAGGATATCGAGTCGGTCGAGGTGCTGAAGGGGCCGGCATCGACACTCTGGCTGGGCCCGGCCGCCACGGGCGGCGCGATCCTGGTCACGACCCGTAAGGCGAACCCCGGCGCGCGTGGGTTCACGCAGCGGATCGTGCTCGAGCACGGGCCCGTCGATCCGGGCGTGGAGTTGCCCGCGAACTGGGCGCACTGCGGTGACTCCTACCACTCGATGTTGCCTATCTGCGAGGGACAACCCGCGGACACGATCCTGTCGGACCGGCCACTCGAACGCTATGGGATCCTGGATGGCGGTACCGCCTCGACCATCCACTGGAGCGGCCTCGGCTCGACGAACCGCTTGGGCGTGCACGGCTCGCTCGGCTGGACCCGCGACGATGGCGTGTTGCCGACCACCGGCTTCGACCGCCGGAGCGCACGCATCGGGTTGCAGTTGCGGGCGGCCGAGACGCTGGGCGTCGAAGTTGGGTTCGGAGCGATCGACGTCGAGCTGGACGTCCCAGACAGTGGCGACAGGGAAACCAACCTCCTGTCCCTCCTCGGCACAGCCCCGCTCGCTGTGGGCGCGTGGGACGACAGCTTGGCGCACAGTAATGTGACAGGGGTGCTCGACATCGACCAGACGATCGAGGCGCGGCGATATCAGCCGCGAGTTCGGTTGGTCCACCGAGCGACGCCATGGCTGACCCATTCGCTGCTCGCCGGTGCAGATCTCGCGCGGGAGGAGGCGCGTCGACGCCACCCTCGCTACTTCCCCGATGGGGCCCTGCTGATACGCGCCGAGCGGAACGTGGACCTCTACACGATCGACTACCGCACACGTGTGGATGGAAGACATCTCGGCGACGGGCGCCACGATCTCGCGCTGTACCTTGGCGCCCAGGCGACCTGGTACCGGCGATTCACGTCCGTGCGGGGCGGCACGGAAGGCGAGCCGGGCGAATTCGCCCCGACCCGGCCGTACTACCTCGAGGAGATCCGGCGCGAACGGGAGAGCGTCGGCATCGTGGCCGATGCCCGCTACGGATTCCGGGACCGCCTTTTCGCCGAGTTGGGCATCCGCCACGACTGGCTGGACGATGTCGATCGCGGTCGGTTGTTCTCCTACCGCGTCGCGGCCACGCTCCTGGCCTACGAAGCCCGGGGTTCCGGCGCACGACTGCTGGGGGCGGACGTCGTCCGAGTACGGGCCGCCGTTGGGGGGAGTGAACACGACACGTTCCTCCCCTTGACCGAGGAACCGATGAGGGAGGAGGAAGTGGGCATCGACGCCTCGTTCCTCGACGGCCGTCTCGGCCTCGCCCTGACGGCCTTCCGGAGTACGAGCAGCGACGTCCTCCTGGGAGAACCTGCATCGTCGCCATCGTGGCCGGGGTGGGGCGATCGCGAATTACTGATGTCCCTCGGTGAGATCCGCAACAGCGGCGTCGAAGCGACGCTCACGGCCGACCTCTTCCGGGCTTCTCGGGCCGCCTGGACAACGCGGCTCGCGATCAGCCATCTGGCCAGTGAACTCGCCGATGCGGGCTTCCCCGCGACTTCCCTGGGTGGGTGGCAATGGCTGCGGGTGGGGGACCCCGTCGGAAGCTACTTCTCACGCACGATCGTCGACGTCGATGAGGCCACCGGGTACGTTGTCGTGACCGAAACCGAAGAATCGGTCGGGAGTCCGATCCCGGCTTGGGAAGGTTCGCTGGAGACCGAGCTCTCGTTCTGGAATCGACTCCGGGTCCGCGCCCTCCTCGATGGCCGTGCCGGTTTCAAGGTGTTCAACGGGACGGCGTTGCGGCGTAATCACCGCATACCGAACAGCGAGCTGTACGCTCGGCGCCACCAGCTTTCGGCTCACGAGCGGACGCTGTACTTCGGATCGTATCGGACGTCGGACACGTGGTCTGAAATCTCGCCGATGTCCATGCCGTTCCTGTACATCCAGGATGGCTCGTTCCTGCGCCTCCGCGAGGTCGCGGCGACGCTCGACCTGCCGCGCACTTGGGTAGCCCGGGTCGGAGCCAGCGCCGCCTCGGTCACACTGGCGGGTCGCAACGTCGCACTCTGGTCGCGGTACGGTGGCGTCGATCCGGAGATCGTGAGCTGGGACTCCCCGTTCGAGCGCACGGACATATTCTCCTTGCCTCAGACCGCGCGGTGGGTCGTCCGGCTGGCCACGCAGTTCTGAGCGGAGGGTGCCGGACCGATGCCACACTCCGGGGGTACTACGGCAGCGGAACCCGACGGCCGGGAACCATCGCCGCGGGTCGACGATTGAAACCATCCGAGTCGGCGCGGTTGCCCGCCGTCGGAACGAAAAGCGACGCATGAGACACGAACGGTCGAACCCTGAACCGATGGCCTGCACGCGCGGCGGACGCGCCGCCGCGCGTGCGTGTTGCCTTTTCTGTACAATGGCCCGTCCATCGGGCCGGGGCGCGGGTGCGGCGTCGACATAGGTCCTCACGGATCACATGTGCCGCGGCCGGCCGCGGGTCCCCGGTGGAGGGGCCTCCGGCCGGCCGTTTCTCGTGGATACGGACGATGAACGAACCCTGCGCCCAGGCGTGGGGCGCCGAACTGGAGGGAGAAACGATGGAACACAGGACGGACGCACCCAAGGTCATCCCGATCGAGGAGCGAGGGTACGCGCATCCGGAGTCGCTGGTCTCGACGGAGTGGGTCGCGGCGCACCTGGATGACCCGAAGGTCCGCCTCGTCGAGTCGGACGAGGACGTGCTCCTCTACGAGATCGGGCACATTCCGGGCGCCGTGAAGATCGATTGGGTCGCGGACCTGAACGACCCGGTAACGCGCGACTACATCGACGCCGCCCGCTTCGAGAAGCTGCTCCGGTCCCTCGGCATCGACGAGGACACGACGATCGTCTTCTACGGCGACAACAACAACTGGTGGGCCGCGTACGCCTTCTGGGTGTTCCGCCTGTTCGGGGTGAAGAACCTGAAGCTGATGGACGGCGGCCGGGCGCGCTGGGAGCAGGAAGGTCGCCCGATGACGACGGAGGTCCCGTCGTACCCGGAAGGAAACATCCGGATCGTCGGGCGGGACGACGAGGCGATTCGTGCGTTCCGTGACGACGTGTTCGCGCACATCGCGGCGAGGAAGCCCCTGGTCGACGTGCGCAGTCCGGAAGAGTATCGCGGCGAGCGCCTGCACATGCCCGCCTACCCGAACGAGGGGGCGTTGAGGGGCGGGCACATTCCGGGGGCGCGCAACGTTCCCTGGGCGCGGGCCGTCGACCCGGAGACGCACACGTTCCTCCCGGCGGACAAGCTGCGCGCCATCTACGAGGAGGAGCAGGGGCTCCGCCGCGACGACGACGTCGTGGTCTATTGCCGCATCGGCGAGAGGTCGAGCCACACGTGGTTCGTCCTGACCGAGCTCCTGGGATTCGAGCGCGTGCGCAACTACGACGGATCCTGGACCGAGTGGGGCAATCTGGTTCGCGCGCCGATCGAGAAGTGAGTGCTCCGGGTACGTGATGAGCCCTAGCCCTGCCCGGCAGCCGTAACCTGCCCGGCAGCGGGAGCTATGGCCGGCAACCGCAGCGGTGGCCTGCAATCGCAACCCTTGCTCGGCACGCTCGGGCTGATGGCTGAATGATTTCGGGTGCGGAGCGGGCCACATCCGGTTCGGAGGTGATCGAATGGATAGACAGACGCGCGTGGCGATGCTGGTCGACCACGCGAAGCGGCCGCGGCATTACGGGCCGCTAGAGGACGCCGACGTGCACATGCCGGGAGGGAATCCCGGCTGCGGCGACGTCGTGACGATCCACCTCAAGGCGGAGCCGGGCGAGGACCGGATCCGGGAGGTCAGGTTCGAGGGCTCCGGCTGCACGATCAGCCAGGCCGCGGCGTCGATCCTGGCCGAACGGATCAACAAGCGACGCGCTACCTTCGACGAGGTTCGGGCCCTGTCGTACGAGGACATGATCAACGTCCTGGGCCGCGACATCGTCGGCTCTCGGCCGCGCTGCGCCACCCTCGCCCTCGGCACGCTGAAGGCCGCGGTCCATCGCGTCGAGATGGACCGGAAGCTCCGCGCGGCCGGCCGGACCGACGAGGAGATAGAGCGGATGCGCGCGATCCTGGCTGCCCAGGCCGCGGGCACCGGCCTGGTCTTCGGCGACGACGCGGTGCGTGCGGCCCAGGCGCCGGACTCCGCGGCCCAGGCGGCGGACTCCGCGCCCCAGGACGGCCCGTCGAACCCCGGTTCGTCGGACGCGGGCTCGAATAGGGCAGGCTGAGAATCACTCGCCGAGTGCGAGCTTCCGCCCGCAAGTTCGGTCGCCCGACCGTCGCGCTGCCTGCTAGTCCGGCCGCCGGCGCTCGCCGTTCGCCCGGCGATTCCCAACCCCCTCATCCCAGCGTCGCGCTCTGTCTGCAGGAATTGTTGGTCGAGGGTAACGGGGCCTCGGGGGTCCCGAACCCGCCACTGGCCAACTGCCCGGCGGTGGTCGCTAGCCCGGCGGCGGTTGCGAGCGCGTCGGCGGTTGTTGGCCGGGTGGTGGTCGTCGGTTGGGTCGAAGTTGTCGATCGACTCCGGTCCCAACTCCGAATCCTGGCGAGACATCCAGCCATGGCTTTGTCCCGCCGACGTGGCGATCGTGGTGTCGCGAGTGCTCGACCGACGGCGTACTCGAGCGACACGGAAACTCCGCTATGCACCGAGTGACCGCATCACCTCGCACGCGCAGCTCTCCAGGGTCGCGAGCCGGCCGGGAGTTCCACCAACTGCCTGGATCCGGAGCTGGCGAGGGGGCTTGTGTCATTGCCGGATCGGGAGCTGGCCATATGCTGCGACGCGGCTCGGGATCGGGGGCTGCCGCTGCGTCACAGCGGAGCCCCGCGTCGCCCGCCCAAGCGCCTCGTTGTCGCGCGGGCGCGGGCACTACGTCCTCGATCGGGAGCTGGACCGACGCAGCGCCTCGTTGTCGCGCGGGCGCGGGGGATGGGGAACGTCGCGAGGCTGTATTGCTGGAGCGATTACGGGCCGCGCGGGCCCCGCGGGACGCGAGCTGCCCGCGCTGTGGAAGTGCGCGAACCCAGCGTTGGGGCGGGTACCGTGGGCGGCGACGTCGTCGGTGCCTCGAATGCCGTCGCACGTTCAGCGACCTGACGGGCACGCCGCTCGTGTACCTGAAGCGGCTCGACGGCTGGGCGGGGTTCTGCGCGTGCCTCGTCGCAGGGCTGAGCGTGCGCCGGACGGCCCGGTACCTCGGGATCCACAAGGATACGGCGTTCCGCTGGAGGCATCGCCTCCTGGCCGCGCTCCTCGCCGACGAGTGCGGACTGCTGGCAGGCGACGTCGTCACCGAGGAGACGTGGTTCGCGCACTCGGAGAAGGGGAGCAGGCGACTGCGTCGCGAGCCGCGGCGCCGAGGCGTGCGCGGCCTCGCGTTCCAGCAGCCGGCCGTGGCGAGGGTCTTCCTCGCGGTGGACCCCAACCGCACGGCGGCTGGGGCGGTGGTGGGCCCGAGGCGTCCGGGCCCGGGCGATGTCGCCGTCGTGCTCCATGGCCGGCTCGCCCCCGGCGCCGTGCTCACGACCCGTGAGGGCCCCGGGTGCGCGGTGGCGCGCTTCGCGCGATCACGCGGCATCCCGTGGAGGCGGAGGAGTGCCAACGATCGCGTCGCGATCACGCTCCGCGAGCGACGCTGGCGCGTTCGGCCCGGCTGCGACGGGAACGCGCTCTGGAGCCCGTCCGTCGATCCGGGCCTTGCGTACGTCTGGCGTCTCGAGATCGCGCTGAACCGCTTTCGCGGCGTCGCGACGCGGTACCTACCGCATTATCTCCTCTGGTTCCGCCTGGTGGATGCGCGCCGGCCTCGTGCGCGGACGCTAGAATGCGTCATCGTAGGTCGGTTTCCGTAGCCGATCGTGGGTGTCTTAGGGAACCGCGTAAATGGATCCCGGCGAAGGCGTGGGCCGCTCCGTGTAGGCGCGCACGCTCCCCTGGCCTGGCGAACACGCCCGGTGGCCGCGCGAGAACTTCTCGTGGCCGTGCCGGCGGTTCCTGTGGTCGCGTGGGCCGTTGTCCGTGGCGTCGCAGGCTGCCCGTGTCCCATGGGGGCGTGCGTCCAGAGGGGTGGCGCGTGCGGCGCCGGGAGGGTGCGGTACCGAAAGGGCCCGGCGCCATGAGCGTCCGGCGCGAATAAGGGGGCGGCGATACGGAGGTGGCGACAGGGGGCAGCGACAGGGGGCAGCGACAGGGGGGGAGCGACAGGGGAGAGCGACGGGGGAGAGCGACAGGGGGAGAGCGACAGGGGGGAGCGACACGGGGGCGCCAACCAGAGGAGGGGTCGAGAGGAGGAAGTGTCGACGGAAGGGGACTGCTCAAGCGGAATCGCGTGTCGGGTTCGCCGCACCAACAATTCCTGCAGACAGAGCGCGAGGGGTTGGCAAAGGGGGGTGGGGGCGGTCGCGCGGCCGGCGGATTCCGTCGCCGCGGCGTGGCCGGTTTAGAAATCGAGGCGGCCGTGCCCTCCGTAGGCACGGCCGCCGCTCGGCCCGGCGTGGCGATCCGACCGGTGCAGCCGGTCGGTCACCTGCCGTCGCTCGATCAGCTACGCACCCGGAAGGGGAGGTAGGCCTCGGTCCGGTCCCACTGCAGACGGAGCACGCCCCCCTCGGGGGTCTCCTCCACCAGGATGGTGAACGCCTCGACGACCTCATCGAGCGCGCGGGTCTGCATCTCGAGGTGGACGAGGTCGTGCTCGGGGTCGTAGGCCTGCCCGTTGATCCGTGTGCGCTTGTTCACGATGAGCGTCCACCGGTCGGGGCGCGGGATGGAGAAGAGGGTGTAGGTGCCCGCGGGGATGACTGCGTCGCCGACCAGCAGGTCCTTGGTCGTGGTGATGTGCGTGGCCTGGTTGGCGCCGGTACGCCAGACCCTGCCCCACGGCACTAGGGCGCCGAAGATCTCGCGGCCGCGCTTGAGCGGGCGGCCCCAGTCGAGGGTAATGGTCGCGCCGTGTACGGTGGTCGTCGATTCACCGCGGCCCGAGAGCTCGCCCATCGCCTGGCCCCGGGCATCCCGGGCCGCGAAGGACCGGGCGAGGGCGTCGATGTCGATCGTCGCTCGACGCTCGACGCGCAGCGCGCGGGTGGTCTTGGACGCGTCGAGCACCGTGAGACGACCCTGCTGGTCGGCCTCGATGTCCATAGTCCCGCGGGTGGGGTGCGTCGCGGTGTAGCGGCCGGGCCCGACGCGAGCCATCACGAAGGGGAGCGTGCGACGTCCCGCGACCAGGTCGAGCGTCAGCGTGTCGCTCTCGGCGGCGTGGATCCGGGCGACCATGAGCGCGAAGGGCCAGTGCACGTAGTCGATGAAGGGGATCCCAGACCCTTCGGCGAGGGAGACCTCGTTGCGCCCGATCGGGTCGGCGGCGAGTCCGGCGGACGGGTCGTAGGTCTCGACGGTCATCGACGTGGGCTTGCCAGTCTCGTCGAACCGGACGTTATAGACGCGCAGGCTGGTACGCGGCACGCGGACCACGACCTCGGCGCGCATCCCTTCCGGTGTGCGCGTGAAGCGCTCCACGGCGACGGTGTCTTTGCCGAGGCGGGTGACGAAGGCCGCCTGGTCGGCCGCCTGGTCGCTGCCGCCGGAGCCGCCGGCATGGGCGACGGGCGCGCGATCATCGCCGGGCCGCGTGGAGAGGGCCGCCTGCTCGCGGCCGGCGCCGGTGGCGCATGCGGAGAAGAGCGTCGCCAGGATCAGCGACGACAGCGTCGCCAGGCGCGAGGGAGCGATTCGGTCATGCATCGGATCTCTCCTTGGTGATCGGTAGCCGTGACGCTTGAACGAAATCAATCGAGGAGTTGTCCGCGCAGTACGGTGACGGCGCGGCCGGCGAGGCGGACCCGGGGGCCGTCGACGGCGACGCGCACGACGCCTCCGCGCGGCGACGCCTGGTACGCGAGGAACTCGTCGCGACTCAATCGCTTCTGCCAATACGGTCCCAGCACGCAATGGGCGGATCCGGTGACCGGATCCTCATCGACGCCGACCCGCGGCGCGAAGAAGCGGGAAACGAAGTCGAACTCGCGTCCGTCGGCGTGGGCGGTCGCTCCTCCGGCGTGGGCGGTCGCTCCGTCGGCGCGGGCGCTCCCTCCGCCGGCCCTGGCCGTCACGATGACGCCTCGGGCGTCGATGCGTCGCAGGAGTCCGAGATCGGGCTCGAGCGAGCGCACGGCCGCCTCGTCGTCGAGCTCCACGAGGAGGTCGAAGCGACTGCGTCCGACGTACCGGGGTTCGACGCCGAGGGCGCGGCCGAGCTCGGGCGGCGGGTCGATCGGGCTGGCCGGCAGGGCAGGGAACTCCAGCTCGATCCAGTCGCCGTCGCGGCGAGCGGTCAGGGTCCCGCTACGGGTGTGAAAGCGAGCGATGTCTCCCGGCGCCAGGTGTCCGTCCTGCCACAGCACGTGGGCGCTGGCGAGGGTCGCGTGGCCGCAGAGATCGACTTCGACGGAGGGTGTGAACCAGCGCAGGCGGTACCCATCCGCCTCGGGGTGCAGGAACGCGGTCTCGGAGAGGTTCATCTCCCGGGCGACGGCCTGCATCCACGCCTCGTCGCGTGGTCCGGGGAGGACGCACACGGCGGCGGGGTTGCCGCTGAAGGCGCGGTCGGTGAAAGCGTCGACCTGGACGATCGTCTGGGGCATGAGCGTGGTCGTGGCCGGGTACGGTCGTCGAACGTGTGGGGTGTGCTCGAGGTCTCCCCAGGGTCTCGCTTGTTCGGAACGAGGTGAAGATATGGCCTGGACCGGGTTTCGGAAACGGTCCGGGGAGTCGTGCGACCGGCGCCGGCGAGTCGTGCGACCGGCGCCGGCGAGTCGTGCGACCGGCGCCGGCGAGTCGTGCGACCGGCGCCGGCGAGTTGCGCGACCGGCGCCAGGGAGTCGTGCGACCGGCGCCGGGGAGCCGCGCCGTCGCTCGGGTGTGTGGCGGCGCGCTCAGGGGATGGGGATCCGCTTGCATGCTTCGCGGCGCCAGGGTAATGTAGCTGTCGTTCCCACCGAAGCTTCCAAGGATCGAGCAGAGTCATGGAGCGCAGCCAACCCACATCGGCATCGGCGCCGTGGTACGCGAGCACCCGGCAGGTCCGGATCCCGCGCCGGATCCTG
>Ga0207873_1003329_pt1 | contig 11984 bp, 27 predicted proteins | sample BGWIniCompost_FD_187373 | JGI IMG/M metagenome (GOLD analysis project Ga0207873, IMG submission 187373) | Cellulose adapted compost microbial communities from Newby Island Compost Facility, Milpitas, CA, USA - BGW Initial Compost (SPAdes)... ... | reverse complement strand
CGCCTCCAGCTCGCGGGTGAGGCGGTCGATATACTCGGCCGCAATCGGGTCGCGCGCCCGCGGTGGCCCGAGCGGGATACTGAGAGACGGTGCCTCCGGGCACCAATGCCGCCGCTCCGTGCTCAGGTCGCGCTCACCGCAGTGCGGGCATGTGTACGTGCTCATGCGGATCCTCCCTTCGAATCTCGATCGTCGCCGGGTCCAGGCTTCCGTGGAATCCATGTCGGTCGTCATGGGAGTTCCCACCGTAGCTTGGTCTGCGTCGGGTGTAGATCGACGCGGGGCCGACTCTTGCGATGCCACGACCCGCCGCCCGCCTCCCCAATCAGCCGCCAGCCCGCTGCCCGGAGACTTGAGCCGCCCTCCTCCGGCAGCGTGTAGGTCACAAGCCGGCGGTATCCCATCGCCCGCGCAGCTCGCCACGCGGCGCGGTAGAGCATCGACGGCGCGTTACGGGTGCCATCGGTACAACAGCGCGTCACCTCCGCTGTCCAGCCGTCGTCGAGCATCCGCGCAACAGGGCGCCCTACGATCACCACGCCGACGACCTCACCGTCCTTCGCCGCGCCGATCGCGAATAGCCCGCCTTGCGGCGCCTTGTGGTGCCGGTGGTGGCGCTCGACAAATGCTTTCGCCTCGCGGAGTGTGACCGGGACGAGTTGAAGGCTCATGCGCTCCTCCTCATGCAATACAACCTCTCACTCGCCATCGCTCTCGCTCCTGTCGGTGGGGTATGTGATGACGGTGCGCTCCTCGACCGCCTCCCGATCCCGGTAGCCGTAGCCGCGCACCGCGCCGCATCTCTGGCAGCGCGCACGGCACCGCCGCTGGTTCCAGTGGCCGCACATGCCGCAGCGCCACTCGTGGACGCGCTCACGCTTCATCGCTCACCTCCGTGTCCGTGGCGAGAGCGCGGCTATCCTCAATCTCCCGCCATTCTTCGACCCCGATGCCTAGGATTTCCCTCGCCTTGCCTTCGGAAATCACTTCTGCTTCTACTAGAGCGACGATCTGCCCCTCGATGTGCCGCTCCCGCTCCCTCGCCGCCTCCAGCTCTCGGGTGAGGCGGGAGATTTCCAGCGCGGCGGAGCGCAGCGCCTCGTGGATCACCACGTCCGGGTCGTCGTCTCGCGGCGGATGGTTCAGCTTCCACTCGCGCTCGCCGTAGTTGAGTTGGGCGACCATGACGCGCGCCCGGTCGATCTTCTCCAGCACCTCAATCACCATCGTCATCACTCCCGGCCAACGTGCGTAGGTTATCGTGCGCGCCGCTGTCGCAAGGCGCGGCGTGGCACGCCCGGCAGAGCAAGTATTTGCATTTGCGACAGCGGATGCGCCGGACCTCACAGGCGCGGTGACACCGCTCGCAGCGCCGTTCACCCATCGCTCCCGCTCCTGTCGTGATGCGCTAGACGGTCGCCGGCGCCCACGTCCGGCTGCACTAGGCTCCGCGCCCAGCGCCGCGCGAGTGTCGTAAGGCCGCGCTCACTCAACGGCCGGCGCCGCTGCTCCCAGCGGCTATGGAGCACGCCTTCGCGCACGGTGTAGAGCAGGATCGTCTGTATGCCGTCCCGCCAGATGGTGGCGGCGACCTCCACCGTACCGTATGGCGTGTGCGCGACGCCCACCGTCTCCGCAGCGTCCGGCCCATCCTCATCGCGATACATCGTCCGGAGCCGACCACGGCTGCTGCGCATCGTTTCGCGGCCTTCGTAGATGTCACTTGCCATCGCTCGCCTCCGGGCGCGCCATCGTCATCTCAGCCACGGGCCGCCTCCTCCATCTGCCGGCGCCAAATCGCCCGCACGGCCTCCAGCGTCTCCTCGCGCCGGCGCTGCTCTCGGTAGAGCGCGCATCCGTCGCACGTCCGCGCATAGGGCGCCCGAGCGCGCTCATAGAGCGGGATGAATCCCGCTGGCCTCGCAGCCACATCGCCCCATGTCTCTGGCAGATCATCAATCACGGCGAACATCGTCACCTCCTGCCCGGAGTAGCCGGGCGCCTTCGTCGGCCAGATCCTTTAGGTGTGCTCCTACGCATGGGAGGCCTCCTCGACTCCCAGCTCCTCCGCCAGCAGCCGCGCGGCCTCGCGGTACGCGCCCGCCAGTAGCCGATGCGCGTGCGGACCCGGCACGTCGCCCACCTGAGCAGCGCGGTCGTGGCCCGCAGCGCGGTTGTAAAATTCCATGATTCCGCGGAGGGCAACGTCGCGTGGCCCATGATGCGCGACCCACCGCGCCAGCACCTTGGCCGCCTCGCGCCAGCGATTGCGCTCCTCGAAGAGCGCGCCCTGTGTGTCCATGTCTGGCCTCCTATCCTATAGGTGTCGCCCGGTCCGCCGGCGCCTCGGGCCGGCAGAGCCAGGCGCGCACAGGGTTACGCACGGGCAGTCTCCCGCGCCTCCATCTCCGCGCACCGGGCGCAGTACGGCCCCAGCTCCGTCTCCACGACCGCCGCAGCCTCGCCGCAATTCCCGCACGGCTCCTCGCCCGTGCCGTCGCACCATTCGCAGCGCACCGTCACGAAGTCGGGCGACCGCCTGCGCCACGGGACCGACGGGATTCGCTGCTCCTCCCACTCGCCGATGCCGCCGCACTTCGTGCATGGCATCGCCGCGAGCGTCGCCACGTCCAGCCCTTGATTTGCCATCGGTACCTCCGTATCGTATGCTTGCTTACTTTGTCTCCTCGATCTCGATCTCTTCCCCTGCCTCCAACACCACGGCGAGATCCCCGGAATCCTGGTCGGTCGTGACGTAGAAAAACGATGGCTCGTCTCCGGGCTTCTCTGCCAAGCGAATCGTCCATCTCTGGACGCTGCGGTTGCCCCACTTCAAATCCATGCCCGCCTCCTACGCTTGGAGCCCGCAGCCGTGTCCATGTCGAGGCCTCTCTAACTTTTGCGCCGCACGCTCCAGTGCGTGATCGGCGGTCGGCTGCGGGCTTAAGGCAGCGGGCCGGAATTGCACCGGCTCACTCTCGGGCGCGCGCTACTCCCCGGCATCCGGCCGAGGCGAGAGTGGCGAGCGGCACATTGTCGGCCGCCCCACGTGTCACTGTCCACGTCGCCGCTACCTCGGCTGACACTAGGCCAGCCGTCAACCAACCGGGAAGAACGTCTTGATCTCTTCCCGCACGCCGGCGGTGCCGTCCTTCCGCTTGAAGTTGCGATGCACGATCTCGAAGCCGATCTGCGTGCCGTCAAACTGCCCGGCCGCGAGCGCATCGACAAAACCTTCCATGACAGCTACCGCCGTCGAGCCGTCCGGCATCTGCACCTCTTCGACCTGCCCGAGCGCACGGGCCAAATTCGCCACGATGCGAGCAGACCGCTGGAGCTGCCAGTACGGCACCTCGCGCTCCGTTATGTCCACCTCGCCCATCTGGCGGTTGCCGTCGCGGAGCACGATGTCCACGAAGAACTTCCGGTTTCCCACGTCCTCCTGACCGTCGAGCGGACGATTCTGGCCCAGGATGAGCGTGAGAATCTCCCCGTCCGTCGTCTCGTATCCGGCGAACGGTTGTCCGTTGTTCGAGGGCAGAGGCTTGGTCCGGACTTCCTCGATCACGCCCTGCCACGGCCCCGGCGGGAACGGACGATCATCTCCGCCCACAAGGGATTCCGCCTGCGCCAGCGGGACGATGATACGGGTTGCTGCGAGAGGCATATGCTATCCTCCTCTACTGGGTTGATATGGTGAAGCGAGCGTAGGCCAATCTACGCTTCGCTAGGTTCCATGTCAAGAGCGTCGATGCCAGACTAGCCTAGGCCAGGAGTGCTGGCCTGGGCCGCGCCTGCCTGCTGTGCCTTGAGCACCGCATCCAAGATGGCCGCCACCGTGTTCGGAAGTTCCTTCTCCGCGAGAGCAGGCGAAATAGCGATCTTGGCATGGCGTTCCTGATCAGGCGCAAGCTGCACGTAGTAACGCGGCCTCCGTCCTTTGGTGTAGTCATCTTTGCCGTCCGGACGCTTCTCGAACTCGTACCTGACTCCCGTGTAGCCCACGATATCGAACTCGCCCGCAAGCTCGCGCCGGTACCCGCCTTCCATCATCGGGAGCACGTCCCCAAAGAACTCGATCCCCTTAGCCTTCGCATCCGCCGTTTCCTTGCCCTTGATGTCCTCTTCTTTTGCCGGCTGGGCATGGATCGTCACGAGAACGTGCTTAGGCCGTGGCAGGTCCGCCGAAGCAAGCCCGACCAGCGTCTGCACCATGTCCTTGAGCTTGTAGCGAAGAGCGCCGTAGAAGCCTATCGAGTCGCGCAACTCCCTAGGCGTGGCCGCGCGCTCCGCCTTGAGCAGGTCATGCGCCGCAAGCTGCACCGCGTCCGTGAGCGGATCGAGGATCACCGCCTGCGTTTCCTTGTCTTCGTAGAGCGAGAGCAGGTAACGCATGAGACGCAAGTACCCGTCCGCCTCGTAGCTGTCCACGGCGGGCGCCCACCTGTGATCGCGGAAAATTTGCGCCCGCTTGTTGAGCCCGTACTTCGTGTACAGGTAGCTGTTGATTTCGCGCGGCTTCGGCGCGATCAACACGACCTTTTCCGGGTCGATGAGTTCACAGATCGAGCCGCACAGGTGCGACTTGCCCGTGCCGGGCGGACCGATGTAGAGGTGAGTCGTTCCGCCCTCGAAGGCATCCAGCAACGTAGGCTTCGACATTAGTTTCTCCCTTCTTGAGTTACGGTTTCATAAGGCACGACCTGCAACACCTGCTCCGCAAGCAGGAAGTAATGCTCGCGCGGATCATCCAACTCGACGTAGACGCCCGAATGGGGCCGCGTCACGAGGATGCATTCCTTCCGCCGCAACGCTTCCAACCATTCTTCGATCGGAAGATTCTCTTCGAACCATCGAAGCGCCTCCTCGCCGTAGGCGACGGGCTCCCACAGTGAGCGAGAGTTGTCGATTCGCCACGCCGGAGAAAGCCAGATCGAACGCACACGCTCCGGTCTCTCGTACTTCACGACGAGGAGGCGCCGGCCGTAGGGCCGGACCTGCTCAGGACGCACAAGCATCCGCAAACTCCTTTCGAGCACCGGAAACGGAATACCGTCGCGGAAGAGACTTGAGCAGACGCATGGCGGTCTGGAAAACGCGAACTTCCGTCCCCGGCCGACGACGATACTTGGCTTCGAACTCCCAGTCTTCGAGCGTCTTGAGAACGGCTTCCAAGTCGCAGTGCAGAGATATGCAAGCCGCCAATTGCCACGCTACTTCCATCCAATGCACGCTCTCTCCACAATGACGCTCCACCTCATCGTGCGTACTCATCGTCTTCCTCCTCATTTGACTGTTTCCCGCATTTCGCGCATCAATTGGTTCACGAACGCCTTCCCGCGCCTGCCGGTGTTTTCGCCTGGATAGTAGGCTTGCTGCATCCGCTCTGGATCGAAACCTTGCAAGTCCCCGAACCGTTTGAGATAGATTTGCGCCCATCGCACGAGCGAACGCCTAAGATCCCTGATCCATCCCGCTTCGTGCTTGCGGATGATCGCTCGCTCCGCCATCGCTCGCGCCTGGTGCGGCGGGTAGCCGTCGAATTGGTAGTAGCGTGCCCAATGCTGCAAATCCTCTTCGCGCACCACCACTTCGGGCACCCATGCCTTCCAGCCGCCAGGGATGACGTGTTCGCCTACGTGAAGAGGGGTCATCTCGACGTACTTCACAGGATCGCCTCCTCTTTTTCGAACAACCAACAAAAGCCGTCCTCTCTTCCTGGCAATTCGTTCAGCTCTTGTCGATTCCTGCCGCTTATGACCAAACCGATGAAATTCTTGTCTTTTGTGCGAACGACCGCCTTGTTTCCCGAAATGCTGAAGTACAGACGTACCGGGTCGTCGCCGAACCGTTTGAGCAAGTCAGGAGACACGGCAAAATGGGCAAAGCTTTTTTGCTCGACGAAGTTGTCGCGGAAAACAGATGCAATGGTTTCCTTGCGATAGTAAGGAAATCCTATAATGCTTGCCGTCATAGCAAAACGTTCGTCTGGCGTTTCGAGCCTGACCAGGTGCTGATCCGGAAGTTTGTGCACGATCACCTTCTTGTACGGCTTTTTCAACACGGCCCGGAAACCGGCCGGCACGCGAAACACGATTTCCTCTTCGCTGTTGTGGGCATCGCGGTAGATGCCGAGCGCGTAGCCGTCCGTTGCGACCAGGAAGCCTCCAGGCCAGCAGCAGATGCCTTCCCGTATCGGGTAAAGGATGTCCTTCTTGGCCACAAGCGGCAAGACTGCACGAAGGGCCGTCATGTCGATCTCAAACGATTTCATTTGCTCCTCCTTCCGTCCGCGCCGCTTGCCAACACGCCCGTAGGCGCACGGCGCACGTACTTACGAGAAATAAGGCTCGGGCGCACGACCGGGTGCGCTTGACAAAGCTCCAGGTAGGAGCATCCGCCGAAGTCGCTGCAAGCGCCTTCGTTCTGCGGCCATCGATCCGCCTCCTGCCAGAAGCGGATCGTGTCGAGCCAAGTCTTGGCCCACTCCCATGTTTCTTCGAGCTGCGACTGCGAGAACATGAAAGGGCCAAAGAGTTTGCTCCTCACGCTCTTGCGCTTCGCCCACGCGGCCGGCTCGTCTGCAGCGAACTGACCGATGTAGATCCCGTTGATGTAGGCGCCCTCGTATCGTTCGCCCGTGAGCGCCTGAAGGGCAGCAACGTAGATCCGTGCCTGGTGCAGCAGAGGATACCTCTCCTTGAGCCACCATTCGTTGAGCCAACTCGTGGTCGTCTTGTGATCGATCACGTATCGCTGGTTTGCGATCAGGCGGGGCAAATCGATCTTCCCGCCCAGGCGAATGCTTTCGCCCCTGGCGTTCTTCCAATCGAAGACAACCGCATTCTCGTCCAGCGTCGTGCCGATCTCCACGACTTGGCCCACCTCGTCCGGGCGTCGGTCCTCCATGTAGTTGCGTAGCACGATCTCCAGGTGACCGAGCGTAAGCCACTCGTAACGACCGGACGGCTTCAGGTCGCCCCAAGAAGCGGCAAGTGCTTCGCGTGCCGCTTCGTAGTCCCAGGCTTGCGTGTAGAGGACGTGCAAGGCCGCGTGCATCGCTGTTCCGGCGAGAGCCGGGATGTTCGGCTCCGGCGGCTCCAGTCCTAGCACGTGCGCGTAGTAGCCACGACGCGGGCAGCGCGCGAACGTGGAGATGTACGAGTAGTCGGGCACGAGGGCGGTTTCAGTCGGCATCGCGTTCCTCCGAGAAGAGTTTCGCTTCCCGCTCGATTGCTGCCCGGTTCCAAATCATGGCAGCGACCGTACTTACAATCAAAAGGATGCCTGCGGCCCGCGCGGCCCAATGGTTCACGCCCGTCAACATTCCGGCCAGTAGGCTGCCGGTGCAGATGAATAACCAGTACATGGCGCTTGCCCGTTTGTTCGCGCTCTTGTAAGCCCGGTAACTGCTGTCGAGTTTGCGGACAATATCCCAGCTCAAATCTAACATGTCTTGGCCCCACTGCGTGATGGGATCTTTACGTTCGCTCGTGTTCATGCCGCCCTCCTCTCTTGCTCCTCCAAGTAAATCATGATTTGATGCGCCAACGCCTTGAGCGCCTCGTCCGTGTGGTAGTGGAACTGCACGGCGCTCCCGTCCAGACAGCGGAACGTGAGCAGATGGGTGTGAGGCGTGCTCACGATCTCCGCCTCGACCGGGAAACAACTCATCAAAACGGTGGGGCCTTCGATTGCCATGACGCTTCCTCCTGGTTAATCTTCCCCGTCAGCCACAGCCTGCATTCCCTCTTAAAGCACACGCGGACTCCCCGGATGCCCACGTAGCCGAGCTTGAGCGGCGCGCCGCAGCAGGCGCACTCCTCAGGCAACCGAACGTAGCTGACTCCGCTAGTTCGACCGACTAGACTAGCGATGCGGTTCCTGAGCAACGATTCCAGCATGACGCGCCTCCTTCCTTTGTGTGTCCACGACTGCGGCCAAAGCATAGACCACCTTTTCCAGCCGCCTCAAACGTTCCTCCAGGACCTGCAGGCGTATGTCCTGCGGCTCGTGGCCGGCCACGTAGTGCCAGCTTTCGCCAAAAGGCCTACGGCCCTTACCAGGAAACTCGATCATCCTTGCCTCCCCCAAGAGCCAAAGGTCAACAACGCTGTAGGTACGATACAACACCGAAGGGGCGTTGTCAAGACTCCTTTGGTAACCTAAGGATAGCAGGAATCAGGCTAGCGCCTGATCCCTGCTTCCCGTTCCGCAGTTTCCAGGGCACGCTCTGCTCGTTCGGACATCCCGGACAAGCCAGAGATCCACGCCCTAACGGTTTTCTCGCTCCACCCGTAGCGACGTGCGAACCATCGTTGGCCTCGGCCCTTCGGGCCGCGCCTGCGTCCGGCTTCGCTCCGCCAGCCTTCCGGATGCTCCATGTAAATTCGCTCGATTCTGGCCGCCAGATCGTCGCGGCGTTGGCGGCCGTTCCTATCCTCGGCCATAACTACTACTCCTCTCCGTGGTGGTCCGTGGCCTGCCATCATCAGGGGATCGGCGGCCACCCGATCCCGACCGGGCCAGCGGCCCGGTTTCGGCTTGCTGTGGAGCGAACGGGGGTCATTCCTCTACTCCACGGAGCAGCTCGGGCCAATCCGCGCCCACCATGTCGTCGCATGGCACCGCGTTCCAGTCCCACGTGCTGACCTCGCGCGGGAGCGTCGCCGGATCGTCATCGTCGGACTGCACGAGCCACACGCGCCCGGTCTTAGTGACGTAGTAGGTGGCGTAGTCGGTCCCGTAGAATCCGGCCGCGTCGGCACCGAACGCCGACACGAGATCATTCCCCAACCAATCCACGTGCCCGTCCTTGTACTGCACGCCGAACCGCTTCCCGTCTGTGACGTATGCCACCGCCCCATCGTAGGGCAGCACGTCGCGGACTTCGCCGCCGCCGCTCGTCCGGCGCGGCGCATAGCAGGCGTCCGGCAGGCGGATTTCGTGGATTTCCGCGTGGTCCGCGTGGTGCGTCATTTCTTCCTCCTCCTCGTGATGGTGTTGGATCTCGCCGGGGCGGCAGATCAGCCACCCCGTCCCTCTGCATCGCTCGCCAGTCCAGGTGCTCAAGCCGATTCGTACTCCCGCCACAACCGGCGAGCAGCGGAGCGGATAGCGTCCAGTACGTCGTCTCTATACTTTTCTGGTACGCCACCCTGTCCCTGGATAAACTGCCCTGTCTCCGCATCGTAGGCCGGCGCAGCAGCCCAGTCATCCGCATCGACGTACCACGCCCACAGATACGGTGTGATACGATCACCTCCTGCCGCTTCCGCCGTCGCCCGCAGATACTCCGGAACCCCGATCGCGACTCCGACGGAGTACTCCACGGAGCCAATACGGACCCGTACCTCGCCGTACCGCACCCACTCCCGCACCTCTGGATCTGTCCAATCCTCTTCCCCCAGACCGATCACGACAATATCTCGTGCCGTCATAGCGTCCTCCTTGAGCCTCGAACCCGCCCAATGCCTTTAATGCAGCCAGACTCAGTACTTCATTGCCGGGGCGGCGGCTCTCTGCCCCGTCCCTCTGCGTCAGTCCATCAATCAACCCAGGGCTCAACCGCGCGCGGGATCGGGTAGGGGTATGCGCCGACACCGTGGACGTAGGCTGTGCCGTTGTCGAGGACCTCCGTGTAGAAAGGGAGGTCCGTGTCGTCGATCTGCGCGCGCGGGAATAGCTCCCGCACCCGCTCCAGCGCCCGTTTCTCCCAGGCGTAGCGGCTGGCCCACCAGGTTTCATCTCTCGGCATATTGTCCTCCTTGTGATGGGGTTGGACCTTAAGGCTGCCTCGTCAGGCTCCCGGAGCCCACCCGGGAGCGACCGGGGCTGGGCGCCCCGGTTTCGGCAATCAGTCCTGCCGCCTACGCCGGCGCCGTCGCCGGTCGAGTTGCGCGCCATGCTCGTCCTCAAGCTCGATCCCGACGATCACGTGCCGGTTCGCCGCCGGGGCGTCCAATAGGACCAGATACCCATCGCGTACCCACCGCTCGACTTCGCCGGGCTGCACGTCGCCAATGGCGACCTCCGCGAGGCCGCGCCACCCGCCCCAGATCAGCGCCTGGCGGGTCTTGTCCCGCTGCTCCGTCGTTGACTCAGCCGACCAACACCAGATCACGCGCTGGCCGGTGTCGAGTTTGGTTACGATGGGTGCCCCGTCGGCGTGGCACCAGACCCGGAGTCCGGGCCGGTGCCGCAGGATGATCCAATCGTCCAGCCGCTCGATACGATCGAGAGCCATATCACACCTCCACCTCGCCCGCCCGCTCCTCCTGGTACTCCCGCCACAGCCGGACGACCGCCTCGGAGATCGCTTCGAGCACAGCCCCGCTGAGATCGGAAGGCACGCCGCTAGGCCCGCTGCTCGCCGGTGCACAGGACCAGTCGCTATGGTGCACGTACCACGCAGCGAGATAGGCCGGGCGAGTCGTATCGCCGCCCGCCGCGAGCGCAGTTGCGCGTAGGTACTCCGGAACACCGATCGCGCAACCCACCTCGTACACCACGTCACCGACTCGGACTCGGACCGTCCCGTAACGCTCCCACTCCCGCGCGGCCTCGCGTCTACGCCGCTCCTCCTCGGTCTCCCACGGGTCCGCCTCCGCGCCCCAATCGTCCGCCCCGAGCCCAAGCACCTCGATCTGCGGCTGCTCCTCGATCTCCCACGTGTACGAGCAGCCGTCCACAGTGACCGTGGACTCGCCCGCCGCGATTGCACGCTCGATCGCGGCGTAGGCGCGCTCGGCTGCCCTCTGCTGCTCGCCTGACGTGTGGTCGAGGCCGCGCGGTCCGAGTCGCGCCCAGCAATCCTCGATCGTCACCGTACCGTCCGGGTAGCGGACCAGTCGGCCCGTGCCGGCCCAGACGCTGTCCTGAAAGATATCGATCGTTGCCATCTCATCTCCTCCTGCCCTCTCGGGGCGTCTGGTGTGGACTCTGTGCCCCCGGCTTGGGACGAGGACCGCATTAGTGGTAGCGGGGAAGGTCGGGGCCGGTTACGCGAGCGTCGATATACTCAATCTCGCCCCGGTCCGCCTGCTCTCGGTACTGCCGCACCAGCCGGCCTTGGCAGCACTCGCCGACGTAGGTATAGGTGACGTATCCGGCCGGCCCTGGTACCCGCGTTGTGACGCACGCGAGCGGTCCGTCGTGGTCGGTAAGGCCGCACTCCTGGCACACGCCGCCAACGCCAGTCGTTTCGATGCGTATCCGGGTCTTCATACAGGCCTCCAAATGAGGGGTTGGGACCTCGCCGGCCCGCATGGGCCGGCCCGCATTACCGGCGGGTCAAGCCCGCCGTCCCTCTGCGTCTACTCACCACCCACCCGAATTTCTCGAAGCGCCTTCAGCACCGCCTCTAGGGCCTTCTCGCGGGCCTCGCGAACGATGTCACTCTCTGTCTCCTTCGTATCGCTTGCGAACTGGCGAAGGACCCGGCTATCGATGTACCGAATAATTGTGTCCAGGTGGTAAGCCGGGTTAGACTGCTCCGTCAGGTACCGCCTCTCAGCGTCCGCGTAGCTCTCGACCTGGGGAACCAGTTCCTCGGGGCGGTCGATGTAGAACGTCTCCCGGCTGTTGTGATTACCTTCCACGTCCACCGTGAACGCCTTGTTTCCCACCATGGAGTCGTAATACCACGCGCGAATCCCCGCCTTCTCCAGCGCGTTTGCGTAGGCCTTGTACGTCTTCCGCCCCTCCAGAGGCCTAAGCACCTCGAGAATCTTTTCCAGGCGCTCTAGGCGCGGGCTTTTGAGAACGTTCATTGTGTCCTCCTACCTACGAGGTTCAGGCGGCTACTATAGGATCGGCCCTAATGTAGCGAATGAATAGCTAGATTGTCAAGAGCCTATGGCCGGGCAGCAGCGCGCATTGCATGTCGCAGCGCGCGTTCCGCCGCCTCTCGGCTTCGGAACGCGCGGGTCCGCCACGCATACCGCTGCCCGCGCCAGGTGGCGACGCGCCCGCCCATCACCGCC
>Ga0207873_1003328_pt1 | contig 11986 bp, 8 predicted proteins | sample BGWIniCompost_FD_187373 | JGI IMG/M metagenome (GOLD analysis project Ga0207873, IMG submission 187373) | Cellulose adapted compost microbial communities from Newby Island Compost Facility, Milpitas, CA, USA - BGW Initial Compost (SPAdes)... ... | reverse complement strand
GAGCCGCTCGGCGGTCGCGGCGTCGCCCGCAAGCCGGCGGAGCAGTCCGCCGGCCGCGAGCTCGTCGGTCCAGCGCTCGAGCCGTGGGTCGACGGCGGTCGCGCGCTCGCGCAGGCGTCGGAACACCGCGTCCCAGCGCGCCTGCTCGGCCGCGGCGGCTGCACGGCGGTCGGCAACGGGCCCGCGCAGCGCCTCGACGAGGGTGCGGAGGTCGGGCGCGATGCCGGCGCGCGCGAGCACGGCGGCGAGCTCGGCGGGGTCCAGGCTGACGGAGCGCGCCGTGGTCGGGCGGCGACCAAGTAGGCGGAGCAGCGCCTCGCGCTGGCGTTCGGTGGGCTCGTCGAGCCGGAGCCGCGCGTCGAGGCGCTGGCCGCGTTCGAGCCGCGTCCGCAGCCGGTCGACGATCCAGCCGAGCGCGTCGTCGCCGAAGAGGGCGCGGGCGCGCTCGAGGTCGACGGCCGCGCTCACGGCGCGTCCTCGGGCTGGGGCCGGACCTCAAGGCGGTCGCGGCCGTTCCAGACCCAGCGGTGCACGCCGACGGCATCGATGCCGGGGCGGGTCGCGAGCTGATAGATCGCGATGGCGGGCACGGTCGGGTAGCAGGCCCACTCACGCTCGCTCGTCATCGCGACGTCGAGGTCGAAGCGCACGAGCAGGTCCATGCACTTCGCGCGCATGTCGTTGTCGATTCCGACGAAAGCCTCGTCCAGTGCGATCAGCCGTGGCGCGTGCGGGTCGGCGCTGCGGTAGTGTGCGGCGGCGGCAGCGAACTGCGGGACGGTGAGAGCAAGCGCCTTCTCGCCGCCGGACCCCGTCCCGTGCGTCCTGCGGGTGAGACGGACCCAGCTGCCGTCTTGCTCGCGCTCGACCGTGAAGACGTGCCAGTGGCGGTAGTCGAGCGCACGGGTGAGGTGCTGCTGCCAGGTGCCGGCGTCGTCCGCATCGCGGACCTCGCGGATGCGGGCCTGGAGGAACGCGCCGAGCGCCGCGCGGTCCTCGGGCGACCAGACGTGGTCGGCGGCGAGCAGGCGGCGGCGCGCGTCGGCGAGCGCTTCGGGGCCGTCGGGCCGCGGCTGCCAGCGGAACCTCAGCCGCATGCCGGTGCTGGTCGGCCGTGCGGCGAGCTCCGCGTTCATGTCGCTGACGAACGCCTCGCCCCTCCGGATCAGCTCGTGGAGCTGCGTGGCGACCTCGCCGACGAGGTGGTTCTCGAGCACCTCGCGCTCGCGGGCATCCAGGATGCTCTGGCGATGCAGGACCTCGTCGGAGAGGAAGTCGCGCAGCTCGGGCATCGACGACGTGCGGCCCTGGAAGGTTGTTGTGACGAGGAACAGCTCGTCGTCGAGCGTAGCGGCAGCCGGGAGCCCGTGCGGCAGCAGAGCCTGCTCGAGCGTGGTGTAGTGGCCGTGCATTGCACGCTGGACGCGCTCCCAGTCGGCGTCGTTCGCGCGCACGTGCGCGAGCGCGTCGTTGATGCGGCGGGCGGCGCGCACGGCCGGGTCGGGCGCCCAGGCCGCGTCACCGGGCGGCGGAGCCGCATCGAGCCGCACGCCCGCGACCTCGAGGAAGCCGGCGCGCACGAGGCGGCGGAGCCGTTCGACCTCGCGTGCTCGGATGCGGGTGTGCTCCTCGAGCTGCCTGGCGGCGTCCTCGGCTCTGGTGGCGTGGCGCTCGCGGGCCTTGAGCTGCTCCTCGCGTTCGCGGGCGAGCGCCTCGATCCGCCGCTCGAGTTCGGCCTGCCGCACGCGCGCGGCCTCGAGTCGCACGACGACCTCGGCGGCGGCGCGGCCGACTGTGGCCTCGAGCGTGTCCCGGCGCGTCGCCGCGTCCGTGGCCGCCTGCGTGGCGGCGCGCGACTGCGCGAGGCGGACGTCGCGCTCCTCGGCGGCGCGGTCGAGTTCGACGGTCGCGGCATCGAGCGCGCGGAGCGCGGCGGCGTGCTCGGTGACCGCCGCCCATAGCTCCGTGAGCGCGACGCGGTAGCCATCGATGTCGGTGAGGAGCGCGGCTGGGTCCGCCGCCCTGCCGGCGAACCCGAGGTCCGCGGCCGTCTGGTCGCGCGTGATGGTGGCGCGGTCCAGCCGCTCGTGGCATGCCCGCACCTCAGCTTCGGCGACATCGACTCGCTCGCGATGATGCCGGACCTCGCGGGCCGCATGGGTCGCGGCGATGGCCGCGCGGCGGATCGGCTCCTCGGACGGCGCGGCGGCGCGCTCCTCGTCCACGGCCGCGATGCGGCGCTCGACGTCCTCGCGCTCGCGCACGAGCTCCGCGCGCCGGGCGTCGAGCGCGGCGAGCTGCGCGTCGAGCTCGGCGATGCGCCGGCGGCGCGCACGCTCGCGTGCGGCGTGGCCCAGGTGCTCGGCTGCGGCCTTGCGCCAGCGGCCGTGCAACGGGCCGACGCGCCAGCGCCCGTCCGGCGCGACCCAGACCTCGCCGTCCTCGCGCGCACCGATGCGCGCGAGCAATGCGGCGACGTGCTCTTGCGGCACCTGCGCTGCGCGGCCGTCGTCTGGTGCGGTTGCGGGCACGACGACGCGGGTGAGGCCGCCGTCGTCGCGGGCTGGCGTGTCCGCGGCGATCAGCACGGTGTCATCGGCATCGAGCAGCGCGCCGTCCGGCGTGACCCACGCGTCGAGCAGGCCGGACGCTTCGAGCGCGGCTTCGTAGCCGGCGGCGTCGGCCGGATGGATGTCGGGCCGAAGGTCGAGCAAGCGCCAGAGCGGCGCGCCCGCGTGTCCCTCGCGCGCGGCTGCGTCGCGCGTGTGTGGCGCGGGCGGCGGCCGGTGCGCTCCGGCGGCCAGCGCATCCCGCTCCGCGGCGAGTTCGGCGCGCTCGTCGTCGAGCTCGCGCAGCCGTGCGTCGACGCCGGCCGCTGCGCGGCTGAGCCGGTCGCGAGCCGCGTTCGCGGCCCGGTCCACGGCCGCGGTGATCGGGCTGGCGCCGGCGCCGTCCCAGGCGAGCACGTCGTCGGCGATGTCGTCGACCGGGATCGGGTCCAGCTCGACGCGAGCCGCGGCCCAGTCGTGCAGCGCCGCGACCGTCGCCTCGCGCGCGGCCGTGAGCGCGGCCTCGGCCTCGGCGGCGGCATCGCGCGCGTGGTCGAGTGCGGCCGACCGCTCGCCCAGCCGTTCGCGCGCGGAGACGAGGGCCGCCGCGGCTTGCTTCACCTCGCCGTCGAGCTCGAGCAGGTGCTGCGCGCCTTCGCGGGAGCGTGTGACGGCTTCCTGGATCGCGTGGCGTGCGGCGGCGATTGCGGCATCATCACGTGCGTCCGGCAGCGTGAGAGGCGCGAGCAGGCGCCTGTGCAGCGCGGACAGCCCGGCGGCGGCCGCCGCATCGTCCGCGTGTGCTATTGCCGTGTCGGCGCCACTTCGCGTGCGGGCCGCGGCCTCGTCCGCCTGGCCGAGCGCGTTGATGCGGCGCTCGAACTCGGCCTCCGCGCGCCTCAGGTCGTCGGCGCGTTCGGCCGCCTCGCGCGCGAGCTCGTCGGCTCGGGCCCGCGCTTCTTCGAGCGACCGCGCGGCCGCCATCTCTGCCGACGTCTCGATCGTGTGGACCTCGACGGCGGCCGCGCGCGTCTCCTCCTTCAGCTCGAGCTGCCGCCCGTCGAGCCGGGCCAGCTCGATCTCGGCCTCGTCGCGCCGGCGTTCAGCGTCCCGCAGGTCGGCGCGGCTCTGCTCGTAGCGCGAATTCGCCTGCGTCACGGCCGTCGCGCGGCGGCGGGCGGCGATGCCGGCATAGCCGCGGTAGTGGTCGAGGAAGGTCGTGGTCGCGGCGAGCGCGGCCTGGAAACGCTCGAGCTGATCGCGGTCGTCGTCCAGCGCGCGGAACGCTTCGGCCACATCCGCGATCACCGCCTGCGGCAGCGGCGGCAGCGCCTCGGAGAGCGCAGCGGACAGCAGCGACTCGTCGAGGTGACGCGAGAGCTGCGGGCGCCGGAGCTGGATCAGCAGGTCGACGAGCGCCTCGTAGCGGTACTCGCCCAGGTTGAACAGCGCGCGGTCGACCAGGCGGCGGTACTCGGTCGCGGTGTCTACGACGTGGCCGCGGTCGCCGATCGCCTCGACGAGCCGCTCGCGCGTCAGCGGCTGGCCGGTTTCGGTGACCAGCCGCAGCTCTCCGCCTACGCGCTGGTCCGTGACGAAGAACCAGGTGCGCGGCGCGCCGCGGCCCGCGCCGGCGCGCAGGCCGCAGCCGATCGTGATGAACCGGTCCTCGGGCGGCTTCGCACCATCATCCGGCGGAGCCTGCCGACCGAACTCGAGCCACGCGTAGCCGAGGCGGTCGTCGTAGCGGCCGAGCAGCAGGTTCCACTCCATCCGCTTGGCCGGATCGCCGTCGGGCTCGACGCGGTGCGGCTCGATTCGGCCGTCGAACAGGAACGGCAGCGTCAGCGCGAGCACGCGCGACTTGCCGGTGCCGTTGTTACCGCGCAGCAGCAGGCGGCCGTCCTCGAACGCGAACGTCTCATCATCGAAGCGATAGAGGTTGACCAGCCCGAGCCGCAGCGGCTGCCACCGCGTCCGCGTGGGCGCGGGCAGCCGCGGCCGGACCGCGACGGCGATCCCTCCCTCGGCGCCGGGTGCGAGCGGATCGCTCACGACCCGTCCTCCGAGAACAGGCCGAGGGTCGCCGGCAGCGCGGGCTCGGCGACGGCGTAGCGCGCGATCGGCGGCCGAGGCAGCACATGATCTCCGCTGATGGTGACGAGATCGAGCGCAGCGAGCCGGTCGATCGCGCCCGCGACCATGACGGGCACGGCCGCCGGATCGGAGGCCTCCTTGCGCCAATGTGCGGCATGCTCGCGCGCGAGCGCGGCCGCGTGCGCATCGAGTTCCTCTAGAGGCACCGGCCGGCTCGGCTGCTCGCGGAGCGACGTGGCGAGGAACTCGGCCAGCAGCAGGGTGAGGTGGCCGTCGGTGCCCTCTTCCGGCATGCGCAGGTCCGTACAGTCACCGGCCTCATCCAGCATCGCGATGCCCTCCGCCCGGATCTCGGGCACCAACCCCGTCGCCGTCTCGACCACGCCGACCAGCCGCGCCCGCTGCGAAGCAAGATAGCTGCGCTCGGCCTCGTCGAGCTCGTCGTACAGGAGCACGGGGTCGTCCAGCAGGCGGCGGGTCAGCCGGTGGCGGACCGCGCGGTTGCGCGCGTCCGGTGTATCCGGCGCGGGCTCTTCCGTGATCGCGGCGAGCCGCTCGTCCAGGCGCTGGGCCGCGACCGCGGTTGGCGGGCGTCGCGTCGCGAGCATGGCGGCGAGCGCCGCGCGGTCGATCACGTACAGCGCGTCGCCCGAGCCGGCGACGTAAGCAGCCTCGTCGCCGTCCACGCGGCGCAGCACGCGCAGTTCCATGAGCAGGCGAGCGACGGCGACGAGGTCGCGACGCTCGTCGCGATCCTCGAGCGTGAACCGTATGCCGGCGGCGGCGAGCTCGGGGTCGGCCGCGACGCTCGCCAGGATGCGCTCTGCCAGGCGGCCGAGCGCGGTCTGGCGTTCTTCTCCCTCGAGCGCGGCGAGCGCGAGGCACAGCAGGACGTAGCGGCGGCGTGAGAAGGGCGGGTCGCCGGGCCGCGCGCTCGCGCCGCGCGTCGCGTCGTCGAGCCGTGCGGGCGTCTTGCGCAGCCGCGCGTGCGAGCGGTCGACATGCAGCGTCCACCCGGTCTCGTGCGCGAACCAGTCGCGCAGCCAGCGCGCGTGGCGGCGGACCAGTGGGAACGCGTCGTCCGACGCGGGGAGGAACGGGCGCATCAGGAGCGCACGAACGGCGCCGCGGCGTTCATGCTGCTCGGCCACATCAGGCTGCGTGCGCGGCGAGGCGGCCGGCACCGCGGGAATCGTCATGACCCGACTCCTGCGAACGTCTCGCGAATCGTGAGGTGCTGGTCCGGACCCGTCAGCACACCGTCGCGCGTCTCGATGACTGCGACAGCGCCATCGCCGGTGGGCGTGAGGCGGATCTCGAGCGTGCCATCCGATGTGGTCGCGACGACGGGCGCGCGCGTGTCGGCCGCTGCGGCGAGCGCCGCGCCGAGCAAGTCGAGGAACAGCTCGAACGCGTGCGGATCGAGCGGCCCGAGCGCAGACAGCCGGATCGGCCCGCCGGTCACGAGGCGCCTGCGCGCGGCGGCGACCTGCGCAGCCTCCTCCGCGGCGAGCCGTGCCAGGAGCGTCTTCTCGCGCGAGCGGTCGATCACGTCGTTCACGCGGCCGCGGCGCGTGGTGCGGCCCGTGCGGCGCAGCCGCGGGCTGATGTGCACCGGCGGGGCCTCGGTCCACGGCGTAGCCGGCGGGACTGGGCGCTGATCGCGCTCGTCGAGCGTCGCCTGGTCGACCGTGAGATGACGCGCGGGCGAGAGGCCGAACGCGGCACGCCACAACCGGTGCGCGTCGGCATCCGAGTCGCACGCGGCGAACCAGCGCGCGAGCTGCCGCAGGTCCGCGGCGCGGTCGGAGCGCGAGAGCCGCCGCTCGTTGATCTCGGCGACGGCCTGGAGCAGCGCGGGGATCGCGGCGCGCGCCCGCGCGCGCAGCAGCTCCGCTTGCGCGGGCCGGTTCTGCCCTGGCAGGAACCAGCCGGCCAGGCCCGACCAGCGCGCCCGCCACGTCTGGCGCGCGGCCTCGTGATCCGCGTTCGTCGGCTCAAGCGCGTCCGTGAGGTCGCGCTGCGCGGCAGCATCGAGCAGGCGATTGACGCCGCGCGCCTCGATGTCGCGCAGCAGCGCGGCGATGTGCGCCTGCGCCACGACCAGCTCGCTGATGAAGCGCTCCAGGTAATTGATCAGCGCGTCCTTGTACGAGAGGAGCGCGTCGAGGCCGATGCCGTGCAGGTCCACCGTGCGCTGGATGCTGCCGATGAACACCTGCGCGCGGTCCGTCAGCTCATCGAAGCGGTTCCACAGCTCGCGCAGCGTGCGATGCACCTTCCCGGCATCCGGCGCGCCCGCCTCGTCCCGCGCCGCATGGTCGCGCAGCTCGTGCAGCAGGTCCCGGATGTCGCCGAGCGCCGCGGTCTGGAGCTCGCCCGGCCGCCTGATCCCTTCCTCGAACACCGCGAGCGCGCGCTCCGTCGCCTCGCCCGGCGCCGTCAGCCGGTACAGGAACCGCGCGCGGTAGAACTCCTCGACCGTCGCGACCTCCGCGGTATCAGGGTCGGCCGAGAGGTTGCCCCAGTCGACGAGTTGTCGCAGCGCCGCCTCGACCTCAGATGCGTCGTGCGGTCCCGCCAGCGCCGCAGAGACCTCCGACGGGCGCAGGTGCAGAAGGAACCGGGCCTTGGCGGCGGCGAACACGCCCAGGATCTCCCGGTACAGCGTCCACTTGTCCGCCGTGAGGTGCGCGAACGTGCCGTAGTCGGATCGCATCGCCTGAACGGCCGTCTGGATTCGGATGCCCGCGAGCCGCTCCGCCCCCCTACCCGTCCGTCGCGCCCCGGAACTCCCGCCCGGTCGCGGGGCGGAACGCCAGGTCGATGGCCAGCCAGATCGTGCGGGAGAACGGGTAGAAGACGAGCGGCATGATGACCATCAGCACCGCGCCGCCGTAGAGCACGAAGTCCCAGGGCACGTCGGGCCAGAGCGCCACGATCGCGGCGAGCATGAACGCGCACAGCGCGAGCTCGGCGGTCACGAAGTTGAGCGTGAAGGCGCCGAGGAAGAAGTCGTTTTCTCCGCGGTCGAGGCGGAGGCCGCACGCACCGCAGCGCGCGCGCAGCCGGAACCAGGACTCGAACGCGCCGCCCGCGCCGCAGTTGGGGCAGCGCCGTCGCATTCCACGCCAGAGCAGGATGCGGAGGCGGCGGGCGCTGAAGGCACCCGCCGCGAGGCCGATCGTGGCAACGACGTCGCGGGAATCCGAGCTCATGCGTAGATCTACCCCGACGCGGCGCGAGCAGTGCCGGGATCAGGGGCGACGCCGCGCCGAGAGCGCGCGGCGGTCACGTCGCGCGCTCTCGGCGCCCGGTCAGTGCGTAGCACCGACGGCCCGCGCGTAGGCGTCCAGAATCGATGGCCAGCCGCCCTGGCCGGCGACGCCGTCGCGCATCGACTCCCAGCCCGGGCCGTGCCGCTCGAACTCCGAGTGGACGAGCGTCACCGTCGTGCGGCCGGGGCCGTCCTCCGCGAACATGATGTCCAGGCGGCTCGCGAGCTCCGGGTCCGTGTTCGGAACAAAGCCGATGCCCATCATCCACGAGAGCGCGACGTGGCGCGGCGGATCCCACGCCAGCACCCGGCCCCAGTCGCACTCCTTGCCATCCGCCGTGCGCTCGTACCAGCGCCCGCCGACGCGCGGCTCGAGAACCACGGCCACGAGCTCGGCGGCGCCGAGGTGGTGGGAGCGCGGCCACCACGCGTCCCACCGCTCGGTGAAGACGCGGAACGCCCGCTCGATGGGCACGTCCACGGTCACCGCGACCCGGACGTCCGCACTGCGCGTCTGCTGCGTCATGGGCCCTCCTCTCCTTCGGCCGCCCGCTTGAACTGCGTCAGGGCGTGGCTCCAGAACTGGTGGAAGTAGGCCTGGAGGGCCTCGACACCCTCCGGGCGGAGTTGGTAGATGCGGCGCGTGCCGACGGCGCGGTCCGCCACCAGCCCCGCATCCTTCAGCACCTTGAGGTGCTGCGAGACCGCGGGCCGGCTGACCGGCAACCCGCTCGCGAGCTGGCCGACCGCGGCGGGCCCGCGGGCGAGTCGCTCGAAGATGGCGCGGCGTGTGGGGTCGCCGAGCGCGTCGAGAGCGCGGTCTACGTAAGTCTCCACGAACGGTAAGTAAATACTTACGGAAGTGGGTGTCAAGAGGGTTGGCCGAGCGGAGCCAGGGGCCAGGCTCGCCGGGTTAGCCGAAACGTGGCGCCAACAAGTGCCTGGGGGGTGCCGGCATGGCCAGCGCCCCCCAGGCACCGCTCCTCCCGAGGTTTAATTCACGATCACGCGGCGCGGCACCGCTGCGGTGGGGCGCGCGGGCCTGCAGCGACGTCGCCCCTGACGTCGTACAGATCTAGCGGTTCGCGGGCGCCGTATCCGGCGGGCGGGCGGCCGCATCATGCCCGGTCCGTGTCCCGGCATGTGCCCGGGCGCAGCCGGCCGCGGCGTCGCCGCCGCACCGGTGTCCGCGGGCGGGCCCATGCCCGGATGGTGGGGTGTGCCGCCGTGCATCTCGCGGTGCATCTCCTCGTGCAAGCGCTGCCGCTCCTCGGGCGGCAGGGCGCGGATCCGCTCGTGCAGCTTCAGGACCTCCTCGCGGATGTCCTCACGCGTCTCGCGGCGTTCTTCCGCGATGTCCTGCTGCGCCTCGCGGCGCTCCTCCGCCACCTCCGCCTGCTCCTCGCGGATCTGCTCGACGTCGTCGCCGCCGTTGCAGCCGGCGGCGGCGAACGCGAGTGCGGCGGCGAGTGCGGGCAACGTCAAACGCTGCATGGACGCCTCCTCCCCTCCCACCGGGTGCAGCCACTCGCCCTGATCCCACAGCGTAGCAACAGACGGACCGAGGCGCGGCGGCGCCGACGCGAGTGCTGCTTCCCGGATCGCGGCCGATGCCGTGGGGGACCCGCACTACCGCGCGAACTCGTACCGCGCCTCCGTGATGCGCGCCTTCCAGAACGTGAATCGGCCTTCGGGCAGGATCCACTCGGTCTCGCCCTCGAGCGGCACGAGCATCCCGTCCACGCGAGCGTAGCCGCGGAAGTGGCCGATGAAGGGCGTGAGCACGCCGGTGCCATCGACGTCGCGGTAGCGCATCATCTCGACCCGCCGGATCAGGTCGTCGTCGCCGAAGTGGGCGGTAAACGAGACCGTGATGCCGGAGTCGGTGAGCGACGCGCGCGCCGTCGAGTCGTCGACCGCCTCCCAGCGCACGCCCTGGCTCGGCAGCAACGACGTCGGGAACCACACCCGCTCCGCGAGCTGCCGGTGCAGCGCGCTCGACGCCAGTTCCTCGCCGCCCTCCTCGTCCACTACGGGGATCAGCGCTGCGAGCTTGCCGAGCATCGCGGCGCGGCCGCCGATGTAGTGGTCGCGCACGCGCACGCTCGTGAGCGGCACCACGCGGATGCGCGCATCCCATACGAACGCCGGCGGCACGGCCGTGAAGTGCTGCACCGACTCGAACGGGCTCCACCGCGCATCCAGCCCCGTGCGGAATTCGCCCTCGTGCGTGATGCGCGCGGCGCGGATCATGGGCTGGCCCGGACCCAGCACGCGCTGGAAGTAGCGAGCAACCGGCGCGGGGAGGCCCTCCAGCCCCGCGGGATCGTAGGTCGCGGGGCCGTTTCCGGCGGGCGCAGCGGCGAGGCGCCGGACCAGCCGATCCGTCGCGCGGTTCCACAACAGCGCTCCCGTCGCCGCGGCGATCGCCGTGCCGCCCAGCAGCACGGCGGCCACGACCGCCGCCACCTTCAGCCACGCGCCCATGGTTTGTGACCTCCTCGGCCGTGCAGTCGTGATGGCGCGCGACGCGTACGCCGGCGGCGCCGCACGCCCACGTCGGCGCGCCATGATCAAACGTGGGGTCGCGCGATGAGCCGCTCTGTCGGGGGAAGCCGGGAGTGTTGTGGGGAGATGCACGCGCGCCTGGCAGCGACGGTCCGCTGCGGCAGGAGGACCGGAAGGCGGCCACAGCGGGCGGCGCGGCGACGACGCTGCCTTGACGCGCCGCGTCGCGCCGCTACCGTCGTGGGCTCGTCCGCCTCACGGCGAGACTTCGAAGAAGCGTACGCGCTTCGCCTTCTCCTGCGTGTTGCGCAGCGCCCACTCGCTCTCGAACAGCAGCAGCGGCGCGCCCCTGGCATCGCTGACCAGCGCGCAGCCGTAGCCGCGGGCGAGGTCGCGGATCTCGGCGTCGTCGCCCTGGACCCAGCGCGCGGCGCAGTACGGCAGCGGCGCGAGCTTCGCGACGACGCCGTACTCGTGCTCCAGCCGGTGCAGCAGCACGTCGAACTGGAGCAGCCCGACCGCGCCGATGATCGGCGCGACGCCGGACGCCGCGTCCTCGTAGAACACCTGCACCGCGCCCTCCTCCGAGAGCTGGCGAAGCCCCGTGTCCAGGTGCTTGCGGCGCATCGGGTCCGGCACGGAGATGCGGGCGAAGTGCTCGGGGCTGAAGCGCGGGATGCCGCCGAACGCAATGTCGCCGTCGGCCGAGAGCGTGTCGCCGACGCGCAGGTTGCCGCGGTCGTGGATGCCGATGACGTCGCCGGCCCACGCCTCCTCGACGGCCACACGCTCCTGCGCCAGGAACTGCTGTGGCTGCGCGAGGCGGATGTCCTTGCCGCTGCGCGTGTTGCGTACGACCATGCCCGGCTCGAACCGGCCCGAGCAGATGCGCACGAACGCGATGCGGTCGCGGTGCTTCGGATCCATGTTCGCCTGGATCTTGAACACGAAGCCGGTGAACGCCGCATCCTCCGGCCGGACGGTGCGGCCCTCCGCCTCGCGCGGCGGAGGCGGCGGCGAGAGCTCGAGGAAGCGCTCGAGGAACGGCTCGACGCCGAAGTTGGTGAGCGCGCTGCCGAAGAACGCCGGCGAGGTCTCGCCGCGCAGGAAGGCGTCGGGGTCGAACTCGCCGCCGATCTCGTCCAGCAGAGCGATCTCCTCGCGCAGCCGCGCGAGCGCCGCCGGGCCGACCCACTGCTCGAGCTCGGGCGCATCGAGCGGCGCGCTCTTCGCCGCCGTGCGCGTCTGGCCGTGGTCCTGCGCGCGCTCGAACAGGAGCACGCGGCGCTGGCCGCGATCGTAGACGCCCACGAAGCGATCGCCGTCGATCACGGGCCACGTCATGGGATAGACCGTGATGCCGAGATCCTTCTCGACGTCGTCGATCAGCTTCAGCGGGTCCTCACCCGCGCGGTCGCACTTGTTGACGAAGGTGAAGATGGGCATGCGGCGGCGTCGGCAGACGGCGAACAGCTTGCGCGTCTGCTCCTCGACGCCCTTGCGGTTGTCCAGCAGCATGACCGCGCTGTCCGCCGCGACCAGCGTGCGGTACGTG
>Ga0207873_1003326_pt1 | contig 11992 bp, 25 predicted proteins | sample BGWIniCompost_FD_187373 | JGI IMG/M metagenome (GOLD analysis project Ga0207873, IMG submission 187373) | Cellulose adapted compost microbial communities from Newby Island Compost Facility, Milpitas, CA, USA - BGW Initial Compost (SPAdes)... ... | reverse complement strand
CCGCCGCAGGGCCTCGGCCAGCATCGCCAGCCGGGTCCGGGGATCGGCCTTGACGAAGGCCTCCCGCGACAGGTCGAGGGTCGTCTTCTGTCCGTCAAACGGCATCGCGCACCTCCGTGACCAGGGACGCGTTGAGCAGTTCCGCCCGCGCCCGGTCGAACCACTCGGCCACCTTGTCGAAGTCGCGCAGGCGGTCGTTGATGAGGCCGATAATGAGCGCCTGCTCCCGGATGGACCATTGGCGCGGGACGACGTAGCCGGGCGGCACCGTCTGCAGCAGCGCGGTGACCGCCCGCTCGGTGTGCCGGGCCGAGAGCAGCCCCCTGATCGCCGCGCCGGTCCGGCAGGAGTCGAAGTACCGGGTGTCCGGCTCGGCGCCGAAGGCGACGTGGTGCAGCGCGGCAAGGATGCAGCGCCGGTTGTCGGGGCGCGCGTAGCCGCCGTCGCTCCAGCGCCGACCGTTGTCGAACCACGCCAATGTGCGGTCGAGCAGGTCGAGCGCGCGGGCGCGGGAGTCCTCGATCGTTCCGTCAAAAGGCATCGTGCGGTTCCCATCTAGCCGTAGGCGGCCCGGCGCCGGAGGGGAGAGGGGGGAAGACCGGCGCCGGGCCTGGGGGTTGGTGGTCATGACCGGCACGCGCCGGCCACGCGCCCAATATGTGCGAGGACGCACGACCGGTCAAGGGGGATTTGCACAAAAAAATGACGCCGCCCGATCGGGGCGGCGTCCGGTGAGGGTCTTTGGCGTGCGTTTCTACAGGCGCGGGCGGTAGTCGGCGTCCACGATTCCGGCGAGGGAGAGGTGCGGACTCAGGCGTCGGCCCTGGCGGTCCTGGAACTTCAGGTCGGTTTGGTGGCGCGGCACCGACGAGCACGACCGCAGGACGACCGAGCCGTCGGATTCGACGGTGTAGCGCCGGACCGTGACCTCGACGAGGCCGGCGCGTTCGTTGAGGACGACGACGTAGTTGCCGTCCTGCGGCTGAAGATCGTCGTCGATGCCGACGCAGATAACGATGGTTCCGCGCGGAAACTCCAGGTCGGCCGAGTCGTCCTCGATGACCAGGCCGAAGCGCTCCTTTGCGTTGTTCTTGGATTTCGGCACTGTGACCACAACCCATTCCTCTTGGGGTATTTGCATGTTCTCAATCCAATGCCCGGCCCTCACGACCCCTACAACCGGTACGGTCTCGAAGTCTCCCCGCCGCGCCAAGATTAGGGCATTGTCGAGCAGAGGGGAAGGAAGACCTGCGGCATCGGCAATTTTGAAGAGCGTCATTGCGCTGGGCATGTCTGCGGTTTCCGGTCGCTTCATAAAACGGGTCAGCGACGTGTGGGAAACGCCCGCCTTGCGGGCCAGTTCGGACGGCGTGCGGCAGTTCGCAAGGCGTTGCGCCATCTGGATGAAGTCACGGATTCGGCTGCGATAGGTCGCTTCCCGCTGCATAATTTCCTGCCTTTCTGAACGCCGGAGCCCCCGAGGGGTTCCATTATAGCCGACGATTTTTTGGCCGCGGATTTGCGTTTCCGCCACTTGACTACGTGCGATTCCGCACAATATCATCCCTGCCATGCAAACGCTACGCGAGATGATCGAGGGCTACGAGAACCGGCTTCGCGCCGCCGGGTTTTCGGTGAGCGTGTTGACCGAGCGGGCGAACATCGACCGTTCGACCTGGACTCGGTGGAAGCAGGGCAAGCAGGGGCCGACGCTGAAGAAGATTCAGCAGGTCGAGGCCACCCTGCGCCGATTGGAGGCCGAGGCCCGGTTCCGCTAGAGGCCCGGCCGCCGCAGGGGGGCGCGCCAGCAGCAGGAGGAGAGGAATCATGGGCACGCTACCCCAGGTCTACGCCCGCGCCGTCATGCGGTTCCCGTCGTGCCGGGTCTGCGGCATCGTCCGCATCGGCCCGCCGCGCTGCCGGCCCGTCGATGACGGATTGTGCCCGTTCTGCCGCGAGCGGGAACGCAACGACAACGAGGAGCCGGACTAGATGGTTCCGCTCACCTTCCGGGTGAGCACCGACGGGTCGATCCGGGCGGGGGATCGGATCGTCTGCCGCGAGTACACCGTCGCCTGGACCATCCTGACCGTGCTGCTGTCGCGGCCCGGTCGGGTGGTCCCGATGGACGACCTGATCGACGCGTGCTGGCACCCCGACGAAGAGCCGGGAGACGCGCCCAACAACATCAGCAAGCACATGTGGACTCTGCGGCGGCGCCTGGAGGGCACCGACCACGCCATCGAGCGCATCGGCCACCGGGGCTACCGGGTCGTCCGCCAAGAAATTCCCAAGCCGGCCGCCAGGAAGGCCGCGTAACCAGCAGGAGGAGCCCGTGCCGAGCAAGCACGACCAGGAATACCTTAGACTCATCAAGGCCTTGCGGCTTCGCCGCTTCAAGCTGGGCCTGTCCAAGACGGATCTGGCGAAGCGATTGAAGATCACGACCAATACGCTCTACCAGTGGGAAACCGGCAGGTACGTTCCGCCGGTCATGCAGGTGCTCCGCTGGGCCGACGCGCTCGACCTGCGCGTGGTCCTCGCGCCGCAGGACGAGGGCGAGGTCACCGAGACGCTGACCCTGATCCTCCAGCAGATCATGACCCTGAACCGGCAGGCCGCCGCATGAGACGGGAGCTTGACGTCGAGGGCGTCACGCGCCTTGCCAAGGACGGCTACTCCGACCGGGAGATCGGCCGCATCTACGGCCAGTCCCAGCCGGCGGTGAAGCGGTTCCGCCGGTTCCACAAGATCACCAGCGCCAGCGGCTACAAGGCCGGCCTGCGCGGCGGTCTGTGGTTCGGCTACGCCAACGAGGCCGTGGTCGCCGCCGTCTACGCCGGCCGGCGCTACGACGACGACCCGCGCGGCGCCGCCGACAGCCTGACCGGCCGCGCCCACCTGCCGCACCGGGCGGTGTACACCCCGCCGATGGCGACCAGCCTGGGCGGCGCCTCGGCCGGGGTTGCGGCGCGCGGCACGCGCCTTAGCGGCTCGATCTTCGCTCAACTCTCGCAAGCGGTGAAGAAATGACCGCCTACTACAACGAGATCGACCCGTTCTGCTGCCAGTGGCTCAGGAACCTGATCGCGGCCGGGCTGATCGCGCCCGGCGACGTGGACGAAAGGGATATCCGTGACATTCACCCGACCGATCTCAACGGCTACCGCCAACATCATTTCTTCGCCGGAATCGGCGTCTGGTCCCATGCCCTCCGACTCGCCGGCTGGCCCGACGACCGGGAGGTCTGGACCGGCTCCTGCCCATGCCAGCCTTTCAGCGCGGCAGGCGGAGGAACTGGGTTTGCTGACGAGCGGCACCTATGGCCGCACTGGTTCCATCTCATCGAGCAGTGCCGTCCTCGCGTCGTTTTTGGCGAGCAGGTTGCAAGCAAGGACGGCCTCGCGTGGCTCGACCTTGTTCAAGCTGACCTGGAAGGAGCGGGCTACGCCTGCGGGGCGGTCGATCTCTGCGCTGCGGGCGTCGGTGCGCCGCACATCCGGCAGCGGTTATGGTTCGTGGCCGACGCCGACAGCGAACGACGAGAACATGAGCAGGACCAGCGACCCGCAAGAGTACTCGGAACGGCATATGGCGAGACCGAACAGCAGCGTCAATCTGGCGATCACGGCGCAAGCACTTACAGGCTGGCCGACGCCGATGGCCGGGACGCCCGCGCAGAAGGGCTACAACGAGGCAGGCAATACGGACAGCAGCCGCAAGACGGTCGCGCTGTGCTCCTGGGCCACCCCGGCGGCGCGGGACCACAAGAGCGACCGCAGCCGGAAATCGAGCCAGGAGCTTTACGAATCCAAGGGGCAACCCTTGGCGAGGCAGAGCCTCTACGCGGTTTCTGGCGAGGAGCCGACTGGATTTTCTGCCGAGACGGCAAGTACCGGCCAGTTGCACCCGGCTCATTCCCGCTGGCTCATGGGACTCCCGCCCGAGTGGGACGCCTGCGCGCCTACGGCAACGCCATCTCGCCGCAGGTCGCGGCGGAAGTGATCGCGGCTTTTATGGAGTGGATGCCATGACCGTGCAAAGCAAGGGCCGGGCCTGCCGGCAGCGGGGCGATGCGGCCGAGCGTAAGCTGGTCGAGATGCACAAGGAGATCGGCTGCAAGGCCGAGCGGGTGCCGCTCTCGGGATCGGCCGGCTACCAGGGCAAGGGGCATGACGTGGATATCTATGCCTTCGGCCCCGACGCGGCGCCGATGATCTGCGAGGTGAAGAAGCGCAAGGGCGGCGGCGGCTTCGTGCAGATCGAGTCCTGGCTGGCCGATCACGACGCGCTCTTTCTCATGCGCGACCGCGCCGATCCCCTGGTCGTCCTGCCCTGGCGCGTCTGGAAGCGGTTCGCCGGCACCCATGACGTCGGCGCCGACTACGAGACCGCGCTCGCCGCGCTCAGACTCGCCCCCAAGCTGTCCGGCCTGACCAACATGGTCCTCGGCCTGCTGGAGAGCGGACAGGCGGTCGAGATCCACAGCGGCGGGCGCGTGATCGCCCGCTACCTGCCGGAGAGCCGCTAACATGTTGTATCTCCTACACTTTTCAAGACCCTTCCGGCACGCCCGCCACTACCTCGGCTACTGCGAGGAGGGGAACTTGAGCAAGCGCGTGGCGCAGCACCGCTGCGGCAACGGCAGCAAGCTGATGCGGGCGGTCAAGCAAGCCGGCATCGAGTTCGAAGTCGCCCGCGTGTGGCCCGGCCTCGGCCGCCACGACGAGCGCCGCAAGAAGCAGCGCGGCCATGCGTGGCAATGCCCGCTGTGCAAGAGGGAGAACGGCAATGGCAAAGATCCCGCTGCCTCTGACGAGCGATAGCGCCGACCGCTTCGACCGGCTCTACGCCCAGACCTACGCCGGTCAGGCGCACCTCGCCGAAGGCCCGCAAATGTGCGCCTCGTGCCGCCACTTCCTGCCCGACAAGCGCCAAGGCTACGGCACCTGCCTCAAGTACCGGGCGCTAACCGGCCGCCGGGGCGCCACGTTCCCGCGCTCCGCGTCGGCTTGCAAGTACCACGAGCGCGACCCGAACTTCGTCGATCCCAACCCTCTGGGGAAACGCTGATGGCCTACAAGTGGTTCCGCGCCTACCACGGCGCCGCCCTCGACCCGAAGTACATCCTGATCGCCCGCGCCGCCGGCACGGGCGTCACCCCCGGCATGGTTGCCGCCGTCTGGTGGGCCGTCATGGACCATGCCAGCCAGAACGACGACCGGGGGTGCGCCCAGGGACTCAACCTGGAAACCCTGGCGGCCTTCTACGGCTGGCCGCTGGAACAGATCGAAAACATCTACGCCGCCATGATGGGTAAGGGCATGATCGACCCCTTGCCGCCGCACAAGCTGACCAACTGGGACAGCCGCCAGCCGTTGCGCGAAGACAAGACGGCCGCCGAGCGCAAGCGGCGCCAGCGGCAACGGCAACGCGAGGCCAACGTCACGCAGGGTCACGGTAAGTCACACACTGTCACGCGTGACAGGCGTGACTGTCACGCTGAGTCTGAGTCTCTATCTCCATCTGTAGAGAGTCAGAGTCCTGAAAGTGAGTCAGAGGGTCACGGCGATTTCGACGAATTTTGGTCGCTGTACCCGCGCAAGGTCGGCAAGGGGCAGGCGCGCAAGGCTTGGTCGGGCGCGCTGAGGAAGGCGTCTGCCGGCGAGATCATTCTGGGCGTTCGGCGCGCCGCCGAAGCCTTCTCCGTCAACGATCCCCGCTACATCCCGCACCCGGCCACGTGGCTCAACGGCGAGCGGTGGCTGGACGAAATCCCCCAGCAGACAGGAGGACCGATCAATGGAACCGAAGCGCCTCTCACGCCCCGCGAGCAGCGTGCCCTCGACGCGGCAGCCCGGCGCCGCTTTGGAACGGCTGAAGGACTTGCTCGATTCCTGGCGTCCCGAAGATCCGGTGCCGGACAGGGCTAGGCCGTTCATCGAGGACGCCGTGCTCGACATGGAGGAGGAGAACATCCCGGCCGACCCCATCGTGTGGGGCCAGGAATTGGACCGCACGATGGCACTGTGGAACCCGGCGGACTGGGCCAGCGTGTCGGCGTTCTACTTCGAGGCGTTCGCGCACGTGCCGCGCGACCTCGCGTTCCTGGCCCTGCGGCGGGCGCGGCAAGGCTGCAAGTACTGCCCCAAGCCGGCCGAGTTGCGCGAGTTGATCGACTTTGAGATGGCCGAGCGCAAGCGGCGCGAGGTGGCCTTGCGCCTCATGGCGGACAAGGCCAAGCGCACCAAGCCCGAGGAGACGGGCCGGCGGTGGGAGGACATGACGGACGAGCGGAGGGCCGAGTTCGACAAATGGTTCCGTCACGCCGTCGATGGCCTGCGGATGAACGCGCTCGACCCCCACGGGCGCAGGGACCGGCCGAAGCCGCTCTACACGAACGACGGCCCCGGCACCCGCGCGGCGCGCGCGGCCAAGGGCGAGCGGGAGGCGGACGATGGCGAGGTATAGCGCAGACCGCAGAGTCGAAGACCTCGCCCGAGACGCGGTGCGGCGGGGCTGGGCCATCGTTCTGACCGGCAACAAGCACCTGAAATGGCTGCACCCCAGCGGCGCCTTCTTCTTCAGTGCCCGAACCCCCGGCGACCACCGCACCTGGAAGCACGTCCGCGCGCACATCCGCCGCATCGAGAGAGCGGTGTGCGGTGGCGCACACAGGACTTGACGGGGCGCCCCGGAATGGCGACCCTGACGATTGGTATCGTGGCGAGGTGTCGGCTTTGGGGCGACCGAGACGACTGGACGTGCGGCGGCACCCTTCTGGGCGGATCAACTATTCGGGCCGGGACCGCGACGGCGGCCCGCCGGAGGTGATCGCCCGCCGCTTGGTGCTGGTCCGGGGCGAAGACCCGGCGCTTGCCGAATCGCCCTTGGGCATCGCGCGGGCGCGCGGGCTTATCAGCGAAGCGGAGATGCGCGCCGGAACCCATTACGCCTGGCTCTATTCGCGCTACGTCGGCCGGGCCATACACCCCAAGGCGGCGCCCTTGGAGCGGGGGGACAGGGGGCTTGGGGTGATCGACTTCGACGGCCCGGCCGAGCGGCGCATCGCCCAAGCCTTCCTGGCGGCGAAGGCGGCCTTGCGGGACTGCGGCCGGCGGTCCATGCGGGCGGTGGAAGACCTGTGCGTTTTTCGCCGCTGGCCGGACTTCCTAGGCGGGCAAGCGGACGGTCACGCCCCCGCGCGCGCGGGCGCGGGGGAAACCCTAGCGGAGGTTCGGGCCGGGCTGAAGACCCTGGCGGCGGCGTTCGGCTATCAGGTCGTTGACAGGCGCGGCCGACCCGGCTAGTGTGCGGGCCACTAGCCCAAGTGCGACCCAGCTAGCCCCGGCTCCTGTTAGTCCTCCTGCTGGAACTAGGTCGGTCGGGGAAAGGGAACCCGGTAGCCCCGAGAAGCTACCGGGTTTCTTCTTAGTCCTCCTTCCAACGCCCTTCGGCCTTGGCGATGGCGGCCTTGGCGCGCTCGATAACCAGCGGGCTGAAGTGGGCCGAAAACCATTCCCGGATGACCGGGTTGTCGCGCACGCCGTTCGACCGTTGCGCGGCCTCCAGCATGGCGACGATGTTCCGCAGTCTGAATAACAGATCGTCGTCTGCTTCTCTGACCAACGCCGTGCGGTTCATGAAGTTCGGCTTAGGCATGGATCGGTCCTCCGTGTTGTCCAGGGATTATGTCCTGGTCACTGCCCCGCCGCACGGGACGGAGCAGCGCGAGTTCGGATATCTCGCCGGACCGCTTGACAAGCCCGGCGGGCGGCCATAGGTTCGATCCTGGTTCCGACATGGGCGGTCCTCCTGCTGGAATGGTCAACATGGTCGGGATCGGGAACGGGGCGCCTGGCCTGCCGGAAACGGGATTGGGCGCCCCGTTCCGTTTATCCCTCCGAATCTCGGATCGCCTTATCGAGGGGCCGGGGGAGTCTTTCCTTCGGCCTTGGCGATGGCGGCCGTGATTGGCTCGGCCCAATCCTCGGCCCGGACCTTTTGAAATCCGGCGAGCGTGTTGGCTAAGCTGCACAGTTGCTCGATTCGCCGCTTGGCGAGCCGCAGGGCTTTCAGCATATCCTCGGCCGCTTCGCGCACCCTGGCGGTGTCGTTCATGAAGTTGGGTTCTGGCATGGATTGGTCCTCCGTGTTGTCCAGGGATTAGCCCTGGTCACTGCCCCGCTGAAAAGCCGCCGCCCGGTGGTCTGCCGGCCGATGGCCAAGTTGCGGACTAGTAGGCTATCGGGTTTTGGCGAGACGAGTGTTTCGCTGCTCGTCGTTCTCGACCTGCAGGATGTCGCCGATCAGGTATACCCGCTTTCCGACGTCCTGCGGCAGAATCTCGCCTATGAAATTTTGGCACAGCCATTTCCGGCCGAAGGCGTTGAAGGTTGGCCGGCCAACGTCGCTTTCTCGGATCTCTCTATAAGGTCTGGTGTCGATCATGGCGCGCCTCATTCGACATGGGAGACAACAAAGCCCGAGTCCGTTTCGAGGATGTAGACCTTGCGGACGTTGGCGAGTTCCGGGAACTCGGCGCGATCCTCATCGGTCACGTCGAACACCACGGCCGGGCCGCCGTCCAGATGGTGCAATTCGCCGTCGTAGGCGCCGTCAAGGGTCAAGGCCCAGAAGTACGGGACATAGACCGCTTCGCCTTCGAACTTGCCGGGATTCGTGATGATGCCGTCGATGACGGTGTACAGGCTTTCGATTTGCTTACGGGTCATGGATCGGTCCTCCTGTGATCCAGGGATTAGGCCCTGGTCACTGCCCCGCCGCACGGGACGGGGCAGCAAGCAAGGTCTAGACCTCGACGTGGCGCACCTTGCGGACGACGCGCACGCTTCGGTATTCGGAGTCGGCCGCGTTGCCCCAGCGCGAGTCGATGCGCTTCAACTCGATGTGGCACGGCCGCCAGCCGCCGGAGACGGAGACGATGAACCGCCGCGTCTCGCCGTACACGTCCTCGACCTCGACGCGGTAGCCTTCCAGCCCCTTTAGCTGCGGCGTCAGGTCGGACAGATCGCGCAACGCGCGCCGTTCCTTGGGCGGCAGGGACCGCCACTTCTCGTACGTCATGCCTTCCAGGGAATCGGTCATGCTATGCGGCCTCCTTCTGCGAGAAAGAACGGGCCGGAACGATGCGCTGAACCGCGATGGACAGGCCCCAGCGTTGCGCGTGCGGCAACGCCAGTCGATAGGCCCGGTCGAGGACGTCCTGCTCCGTCTCGTTCAGCCCGTGCCACGTGCTCATGCGGATGCTGCTGCCGTCCGAAAAGATTGTCTCGACCACCGGCGGCGGCCACGTCGCCGGCCGGTCCTTGCGTCGGTTCGTCGGCTTGGGCGCAAGCACGCCCAGAAGTTCGTCGGCTTCCTTCGGATGGCCCAAGTCGCGTAGCAGGTCCGCCGCGCGCTTGATAATGGCCTTGTGCTTGACGTTCATGGGATCGGTCCTTCTGCTGTGTCCAGGTGCTAGGCCCTGGTCACTGGCCGGTAACGTCTCGTTACCGGCCAGCAAGCAAGGTCTAGGCCGCGTCGTCGTCCTCCAGTTCGTCGATCCAGCCCAGCCGGAACGCCAGTTGCTCGATTTCCGGCCACTGGATCGTTTGGCATCCAATATCGACGTTGCCGTATTGGGAAATGTAGTGGACGTTGTATTCTCCGATTCGGATGCGAGGGGTGTTGATCTCCTTCGCGGTGCGCCGCGCGTTCATGATCTCGTCGAGCAGCTTGGCAAGGTTATCGCGATTCTCGTCGAGCGGGATGGCGTACCCCGTGCTGGTCTCGATCATGCCGTCTCGCAGCCGAAGCAGCGCAGTACGGCCGGGAACCCGCACGGGTTCGCCTTCCCGGAACCGCCGTATCCGCTCCTCCAGGCCTTGATTCGAGCAAGCGTGATGCTTCTCGATTGCGCTTGCGCGCTGTGCGTGCAGACGGTTGAGCACGGTCATGACGTCGGGCACGTAAACGTCGATGGCCGGCAGACTAAAGACGCCCGGAAGGAACCGGGAACAGTACTTGATCGCGCCCGCGTACAGGTCGTTGGCTTCGTCCAGGTGCGACCGCCTCGTTCTCTCGCGGCGAGACTTGTCCGCTTGGACCACCGCCTGTTCGGCCCGGACGATGGCGTTGATGACGTTTCCTAGGTGGTCGCCGTCGCTTGCCGCCAGAACGTTCGCGACGTGCCAGACGGTGGCGTACCGTGGCAGATGGAGGCGGACAAGGGAAACATGCCGCGCCGTCGTGACGCTGTAGCTCCGGTTTGTGAACATCCACTCGTTGTTGCCGATGTACCGGCAGATCGGGAAGTGCGGCCCGTAGCTGTAGATTGTGCCGTTGTTGGCGTACAGGTTGCCGTTGTGCGACCGGAGGTGCGCACTCGGAAAGTGCCCGAACGCTTTGGCGACTCCTTCGTTGGTCAACCTTGGCATGACGAATCTCCTTCCTGCTGGTTGTCCAGGTGCTAGGCCCTGGTCACTGCCCGGTAACGGCGACGTTACCGGGCAGCAAGCAAGGTCTAGGCGGCCTGGCCGACGAGTCTGCGGCCGTCGGAGGCGGCTTGGTCGAGCGCGTCGAGGAATCGCTTCAGCAGGTCCGCGTCAAAGTCGAAGGGCGCGTTCATGTGGAGATGCGCGCCGAAGCAGAAGGCGACTATCTCGGGAGTGTCCGTGTTCGTCTCCAGTGCCTTGGACAGGACGTAGAGCCGCGCCTTGTCCTCCCAGCCCTTGGGCAAATGCAGCCCCTCGGCCATCGCCACCATGTACGAGACGAGCTCCGCTTGACGTTCAGCCTCGGCCGGGTTCTCGCGCCGATGGTCGAGTGCCGCGTGCGCCATCTCGTGCACGTAGAGAACGAACGTCCCCTCGTCTCTGACCCTCGGGACAACGACGCGCGGCGTCTCGACGCCCTTGTACCAGAGGGTCGCGCCATCCACGACGCGGCCGTCCGGCAGCATCACCTTGTCATCGGTCCATTCGACGACGGCGTTGCGATAGGTGTACTTCTCCACGAGTCGATCCAGTCTCTCTCTCAAGGTCATGACCGTGCTCCTTCCTGCTGGTTGTCCAGGTGCTAGGCCCTGGTCACTGCCCGGTAACGGCGACGTTACCGGGCAGCAAGCAAGGTCTAGGTGGCGAGCATGTAGAACAGGGTCGCGAAGCAACTGCCCCAGATGCCAAGCCACACGGCGAACGGATAGTCGATCATGGTCTGTCCCTCCGTCGTCGCTAGACAACCATCCAGACTTCGCGGTAGACGCGCACCGGGCGGTAGAGGCTAATGTTGCCGTGATCGTTGATGACGAACACGTCGCCGTCCCAGTCGGCGGGGATTTCCGACGGGTCGGAAACGGAAAGCGCGTAGCCGGTTCTGATCGCTTCGTCGATGGTGTCGGTCGATAACCAGAAGCCGAAGGAAGCGCCGTCGCCCTCGTGCGCCCCGAAGCGGGCATAAGGCGGCGCGAAGTCCTGAAGCGCGTCGGTCAGTTCCGCAAGCAGGTCGTCCGCTTCCTCGGAGTCGAAATCCTCGATTTTGTCGGCTTCCTCGATCAAATCGACGTAGAGTTTCTCACTCGGCCCGGCCGCTCCTTCCGACAATTCGGTCACGAGGCCGCGAAGCGTGTCAGCGAAGGCAGGAATCAGGTCTTCGGGAAGCAACGTGCCTTCGATGATCGGTCCAAGAGTCGCATACTTCATGGTCTGTCCTCCTCGGGCTAGGCCTGACTCTGCAGTTCGTCGAGGGCCTCGAACAGGCGCGCCAGACACTCGTGCTCGGCCCGCCGGTCGCTCCCGGTGACGGCGCGCTTGTACTGGGCGTAGCAGCCCAGCACGCGGGTTATGATCCGGTCGGTCTCCTCCAGGTCGCGATGGAGCAATTCGATTTGCGCGACCGCCATTCCGTATCGCATGGCCAATCCTCCGTGCGCCGGGGTCATCGGCACGCAACGGCCAAGATCTGGAGGTACCGGAAGCCGTCGCGGCTGCGG
>Ga0207873_1003325_pt1 | contig 11998 bp, 5 predicted proteins | sample BGWIniCompost_FD_187373 | JGI IMG/M metagenome (GOLD analysis project Ga0207873, IMG submission 187373) | Cellulose adapted compost microbial communities from Newby Island Compost Facility, Milpitas, CA, USA - BGW Initial Compost (SPAdes)... ... | reverse complement strand
GGATCTGTCGCGCAAGATCACCGTCGATGTGAAAGGCGAGATCCTGCAGCTCAAGGAAGCCATCAACACGATGGTCGACCAGCTCAATGCCTTCACCGCCGAAGTGACGCGCGTCGCGCGCGAGGTCGGCACCGAAGGCAAGCTCGGCGGCCAGGCGAACGTGCCGGGCGCCGCGGGCACCTGGAAGGATCTCACCGACAACGTCAACTCGATGGCGAACAACCTCACCGCGCAGGTGAGGAACATCGCGGAAGTGTCGACCGCAATCGCGCGCGGCGATCTGTCGCGCAAGATCACCGTCGATGCGAAGGGCGAGATCTTGCAGCTGAAAGAGGCCATCAACACGATGGTCGACCAGCTCAACGCGTTCGCGGCGGAAGTCACGCGCGTCGCGCGCGAAGTCGGCACCGAGGGCAAGCTCGGCGGCCAAGCCGAGGTAAAAGGCGTGTCGGGTGTGTGGAAGGACCTCACCGACAACGTCAACTCGATGGCGGACAACCTCACCGCGCAAGTGCGCAACATCGCCGAGGTCGCGACCGCGATCGCGCGCGGCGACCTGTCGCGCAAGATCACGGTGGACGTACAGGGCGAGATCCTGCAGCTGAAGGAAACCATCAACACGATGGTCGACCAGCTCAACGCCTTCGCCGCGGAAGTCACTCGCGTGGCGCGCGAGGTCGGCACCGAAGGCAAGCTCGGCGGTCAGGCCGACGTGCGCGACATGAGCGGCGTGTGGAAGAACCTGACCGACAACGTCAACTCGATGGCGAGCAATCTCACCGGTCAGGTGCGCAACATCGCCGAAGTCGCGACCGCGATCGCGCGCGGCGACTTATCGCGCAAGATCACGGTGGACGTGCGCGGCGAGATCCTGCAGTTGAAGGAAACCATCAATACGATGGTCGATCAGCTCAATGCATTCGCCTCCGAAGTGACGCGTGTGGCGCGCGAGGTCGGTACCGAAGGCAAGCTCGGCGGTCAGGCGATCGTGCCTGGCGTTGCGGGCACGTGGAAGGACCTGACCGACAACGTCAACTCGATGGCGAGCAACCTGACCGGTCAGGTGCGCAACATCGCGGAAGTTTCGACCGCGATCGCGCGCGGCGACCTCTCGCGCAAGATTACCGTCGACGTAAACGGCGAGATTCTGCAGCTCAAGGAGACCATCAACACGATGGTCGATCAGCTCAACGCGTTCGCCTCCGAAGTGACGCGCGTCGCGCGCGAGGTCGGCACCGAAGGCAAGCTCGGCGGCCAGGCGGAAGTGAAGGGCGTCTCGGGTGTGTGGAAGGATCTCACCGACAACGTCAACACGATGGCGGACAACCTCACGAACCAGGTGCGCGGCATCGTGAAGGTCGTGACCGCCGTCGCAAACGGCGATCTGCGCCAGCGCCTCACGGTGGAGTCGAAGGGTGAAGTCGCCGCGCTCGCCGACACGATCAACAGCATGACCGATACGCTCGCGACGTTCGCCGAACAGGTGACGAGCGTGGCGCGCGAGGTCGGCGTCGAAGGCCGCCTGGGCGGTCAGGCGAACGTGCCGGGCGCGGCGGGCACCTGGAAGGACCTCACGGCGAACGTCAATCTGCTCGCCGCGAATCTGACGACGCAGGTGCGCGCGATCGCCGAAGTGGCGACGGCGGTGACCAAGGGCGATCTCACTCGCTCGATTCAGGTCGATGCACGCGGCGAGGTGTCCGACCTCAAGGACAACATCAACGCGATGATCGGCAACTTGCGTGCGACGACCGAGCGCAACACCGAGCAGGACTGGCTCAAGACGAACCTCGCTAAGTTCAGCCGCATGATGCAGGGCCAGCGCGATCTGGTCACCGTCGGACAGATGCTGCTCACCGAGCTCGCACCGCTCGTCAACGCGCAGCAGGGCATCGTCTACGTCATGGACAGCGACGAAAGCGGTCCGTATCTGAAGCAGCTCGCGAGCTACGCCGATTCGAATGAAGCCGATGATCCGCGTCGCTACGCGCTGAACGAGGGGATCGTGGGTCAGTGCGCGGCCGACGGTCGGCGCATTCTCTTGAGCGACATTCCCGTCGACGCAGTGCACGTGCGAGGCGGGTTGATCGCAGCGCGCGCCCGCAACGTGATCGCGCTGCCCGTGCTGTACGAAGGCCAGGTGAAGGCGGTCATCGAGCTCGCCTCGATGCACGAGTTCACGAACTCGCACCTTGCGTTTCTCGAGCAGCTCACCGGCAGTATCGGCGTCGTGCTGAACACGATCGAGGCGACGATGCGCACCGAGCGGCTGCTCAAGCAGTCGCAGGAGCTCGCCGCGGAGTTGCAGACGCAGCAGAAGGAGCTGCAGCAGACGAACGAGGAGCTCGCGAACAAGGCGCGGTTGCTCGCCGAACAGAACGCGGAAGTCGAACGCAAGAATCAGGAAATCGAGCTGGCGCGCCGCGCGCTCGAGGAAAAGGCCGCGGAGCTCGCGCTCACCTCGCGCTACAAGTCCGAGTTCCTCGCGAACATGTCGCACGAGCTGCGCACGCCGCTCAACAGCATCCTGATCCTCGGACAGCAGCTCGCCGAGAACGCGGACAACAATCTCACGCCGCGTCAGGTCGAGTTCGCGAAGACGATCCACGGCGCGGGCACCGACCTGCTCAATCTGATCAGCGACATTCTCGATCTGTCGAAGATCGAATCTGGCACGGTCACGGTCGAGTCCGAAGACATCCTGTTCACGCACCTGCGCGAATCGATCGAGCGCAACTTCCGCCACGAGGCGGAAGCCCGCTCGCTCGCATTCACGACCGAGCTCGATGCGAGTCTCGGACGCACCATCACGACGGACTCGAAGCGCTTGATGCAGGTGCTGAAGAACCTGCTCTCGAACGCATTCAAGTTCACGGCGCAGGGCGGTGTCAGTCTGCATGTGGGCATGGCGAAAGGCGGTTGGTCGCCCGAGCACCCGGTGCTCAGCCAGGCGCCGGCGGTCGTGGAGTTCTGCGTCACCGATACCGGCATCGGAATCGCGCCGGAGAAACAGAAGATCATCTTCGAAGCGTTCCAGCAGGCGGATGCGGGCACCGCGCGCAAGTACGGCGGCACGGGCTTGGGTCTGGCGATCAGCCGCGAGCTCGCGCATCTGCTCGGCGGCGAGCTGAGGCTCTCGAGCACGCCGGGCGTAGGCAGCACGTTCACACTGTATCTGCCGCTCGAGTACGTCGGCGCCGCCTATCGCAGCCGCGGGGCGACCAGCGACGATTCGACCGCGCCGCCGCGACCGTTCCAGCCGATCGCACTGCCCGCGCCGCGCGTCGAGGATCTCGACGACGACCGCAACGACCTGCAGCCCGACGATCGTGTGTTGCTCGTCGTCGATGACGATCCGCACTACGGTCGCGTGCTGCTGAATCTCGCGCGCGACAGCGGCTTCAAGGCGATCGTCGCGAAGACCGGCGCGGAGGCGTTGTCGCTTGCGCGCAAGTATCGGCCGGCGGCGATCTCGCTCGATGTGTTCCTGCCGGACATGCTCGGCTGGACCGTGCTCAACCAGCTCAAGCAGGATCCGGAGACGCGCCACATCCCCGTGCAGATTCTCACGATCGAGGAAGAGCGGCAGTACGGGCTCGAGCGCGGCGCATTCGCGTTCATGAACAAGCCGGCGTCGACCGAAGAGCTGCAGGCCGCGCTCGAGCGCGTCAAGACCTTCGCCTCCACGCGCATTCGCGAGCTGCTCGTGGTCGAGGACGATCCGAGCGAGCAGATGAGTATCGCGGAGCTCATCGGATTCGACGACGTCAAGATCACGGCGGCAGGCAGCGGAGCCGAAGCGCTGCAGATGATGCGCGAGCGCTCGTTCGACTGCGTCGTGCTCGATCTGAAGCTGCCGGATATCTCCGGCTTCGACTTGCTCACCGCTATTCAGGAGGACGGAAGCCTGCGCGATACGCCGATCGTCGTCTTCACCGGCCGCGAGCTGAGCGAGGAGGAGGAGGCGGAGCTGCGCCGTAAGGCCAAGAGCATCGTGCTGAAGGGCGTGCGCTCGCCGGAGCGGCTCTTGGACGAGACTGCCTTGTTCTTGCATCGCGTCATCACCGACCTGCCGCCCGCCAAGCGGCGCATGATCGAGAACCTTCACCGCTCCGACGAGCCTCTCAGGAGCCGCAAGGTGCTCGTCGTCGACGACGACATACGCAACATTTTCGCGCTCAACAGCGTTCTGGAGCGACACCAGATGGAAGTGATCAGCGCGACGAACGGCCAGGATGCCATTCAGATTCTGGAGCAGATGGACGACCTGTCGCTGGTCCTGATGGACGTGATGATGCCGGAGATGGACGGCTACGAGACGATGCGTCGCATTCGCGCGAACCCGAAGTTCAGGTTGCTGCCCATCATCGCGCTGACCGCGAAGGCCATGAAGGGCGACCGGGAGAAATGCCTGGAGGCGGGCGCCTCCGACTATGTCGCGAAGCCCGTGAACACGGAGCAGTTGCTCTCCCTCGTCAGAATGTGGTTGCACCGTTGAGGCTCGGCATGGCCGGATCCGCCAAGGACAAGAAAGTGAACATCCTGCTGGTCGACGACCAGCCAGCGCGTTTGCTGTCGTACGAAACCATCCTCGGCGAGCTCGGCCAGAATCTCGTGACCGCGCGCTCGGGCGTTGAAGCGCTCGAGAAGCTGATGAAGGACGAGTTCGCGCTCGTGCTGCTCGATGTCAGCATGCCGGGCATGGACGGATTCGAAACCGCCGCGCTGATTCACGATCATCCGCGCTTCGAGAAGACGCCGATCATCTTCGTCACCGGCGTGCACGACACCGAGTTCGACCGCCTGAAGGGATACAAGCTCGGCGCAGTCGACTACGTGTCGATTCCGGTCGTGCCGGAGATCCTTCGCAGCAAGGTCTCGGTACTGGTCGAGCTGCATTGTCAGCGCCGCGAGCTTCAGGAGCTCAACCGCAGCCTCGCGGAGGCGAACGCGCGCCTGGAGGCCGCGCACACGACGTTGCAGGCCGAGCGCACGCGCGAGCTGCAGGAGCTCAATCGCGACTTACAAAAGGCGAACATCGAGCTCGCCGAATCGAATCGTGCATTGCAGGCGGAAATCGCCGAGCGCGCGCGAGCCGAAGCCGCGCTCAAGGAAGCCGATCGCCAGAAGGACGAGTTCCTCGCGATCCTCGCGCACGAGCTGCGCAATCCGCTGGCGCCGATCCGCAACGCCGTGCAGATCATGTCGCGGCTGGAAATCGACAACATGCACATCCGCTGGGCGCGCGATGTCATCGATCGGCAGATCGCGCACCTGACGCGCCTCGTCGACGACTTGCTCGACATCTCGCGCATCACGCGCGGCACGATCACGCTGTCCACCGAGCCGGTGCAGGTCGGCACGATCCTGTCGCGCGCGCTCGAGGCTTCGCAGCCGATCGTGTCGGAGTATCAGCACGTACTCTCGGTGAAGTGTCCCGACGACTCGATCACGATCAAGGGCGATCTGACGCGCCTCGTGCAAGTCCTCGCGAACCTGATCAGCAATGCGGCGAAGTACACCAATCCCGGCGGACGCGTCGACATCGAAGTGAGATCCACCGGCGAGCACGTCGAGTTCTGCGTCACGGACAACGGCATTGGCATCGCGCCGGAGTCGGTGCCGAAGCTCTTCAATTTGTTCTCGCGCGTGCACAGCGGCGATCGCGCGCCGGGCGGTCTCGGCATCGGCCTCGCCTTGTCGCGCAAGCTCATTCAGATGCACATGGGCGATGTGATCTGCGAAAGCGAAGGCGTCGGCAAGGGCAGCCGCTTCATAGTGCGTCTGCCGATCTGGAAACAGGCTGCCGGTGCGCTGCCGGTCCGGGCGAACGGCGGCAACGGCGAGCCCGCGCCGAAGCGTCGCGTGCTGATCGCGGACGACAATCCGGACGCGCTCGAGAGCCTCGCGCTACTGCTCGAATGCGAGGGGCATCGCGTCTTCAAAGCCGCGGACGGGGGCCAAGCCGTCGAGCTGGCGCGCTCGGCGCGCCCGGATGCCGCATTCCTCGACATCGGTATGCCGGTGCTGACCGGTTATGAAGCCGCCACGCGCATTCGTGCGGAGTCATGGGGACAGCAGATGGTGATCGTCGCGCTGAGCGGCTGGGGCCAGCGCGAAGACGTACAACGATCGAAAGCCGCCGGTTTCGATGCGCACCTGGTCAAACCCGCGAGCTTCGAAGCGCTCAGCGAAATCCTCTCGCGCCTGCCTCGCCGCCGCTACAGCAGCACCCCCCACGAAGCCGACCGCGGCTCCGAAGGCGAAACCGCCTCCGCCGGGTAGAAAACATAAGATCTCTCGCAAAGGCGCCAAGGGCGCAAAGGAAGATAAGGCAAGAGTTCTTTAGAAGAGGTATGCCGTTGCGCAGAGGCGCGCGAGCGGACATATCTCGCCGGCTTCTTCACAAAAAAAATCCTTGTCTTCCTTTGCGCGCTTGGCGCCTTTGCGAGAGCCTCTTCTGCACGCTTGAATGCGCCCAATGGCGCAGGCAAGATCGGCCGCAAAGAAGCCGTTCTGCACGTATGGGACGGCGCTGAGATCGGGGGCAAACATGAACAAGATGACGACCCTGCGGGCATCGCTCGGCGTGCTCTTTCTCTGCTTCGCACTCGGTGCCTGCGGTGGCGGCGGGGGAGGGGGCGGCTCGCCGAATCCGCCGAACAACCCACCAAGCAATCCGCCACAGAATCCGCCGCAGAATCCACCCAACGATCCGCCGACATTGCCGGATCCGTCTACGGCGCCGGCGTTGAAGGACGAGTTCCCGGGGTTTCAGATCGGCGCCGCGATCGAGCCCGAGCAGCTCGACATTCCGGCCGACCGCGCGCTGCTGCTCAAGCACTACAACACGCTCACCGCCGAGAATGCGATGAAGGCGGACACGATCGCGCCGGAAGATCCGAACGTTGCCGGCGGATACAACTTCGAGCGCGCGGATGCGATCGTCGATTTCGCGATGGAGAACGGCATGGATGTGCACGGGCATGCGCTCGTGTGGCACACGACATCGCGGGATTGGTTCTTCGACGGAGACGAGTCCGACCCAAACTACCGTGCGATCGTGCAGCAGCGCCTCGTCGCGTACATCACGGCGGTCGTCACTCACTTCAAAGGGCGCGTGAAGTCGTGGGACGTGGTGAACGAAGTCGCGAGCGACAACGAGGGAGAGACCTATCGCAATAGCCAGTGGTACCAGGCTTTCAGCGCCAACGGCGGCGATGGACGCGAGTACATTCGCATCGCGTTCGAAGCCGCGCGCGCGGCCGATCCCGATGCGCTGCTATTCATCAATGACTACAGCACCGAGAATCCCGCGAAGCTCGCGAAGGTGCTCGAGATCATCGACTACGTCGAGGCGATGGGCACCGTGGAGGTCGATGGCGTGGGGCACCAGTTCCACTTGCAACGCAATGCCAATCCCGATCACATCGATGCGGCCCTGACGACGGTAGAAGAGCGCAACCTACGCAACCGTGTCACCGAGCTCGATATCTCGATCTATTCCGATCCGGCATCCTGCTTCGTGTCCGGCACCGGCTGCCAAGCCGACTATGGCCCCGACTTCGATGACATCCCGCAGTCCGTCATCGTCGAGCACGCGCAGCTCTATCGAGATGTTTTCAACGTCTTCCGCGATCACGACTCGACGATCGACGCCGTGACGACCTGGGGCGTCTCCGACGCGCACACGTGGCTGAACTTCTGGCCCGTCACGCGCGTGAATCGCCCGCTGCTCTTCGACACTGAGGGCAACCCGAAGCTCGCGTTCTGGGCAGTCGTCGATTCCGCATTCGAGATCGAATAATGGCGAACCGATGATGGCTTACTGGCAGGACCACCTCGTGCCATGAGCTGACGTCCGGCATGCGCTGATGTCTCGTCGTGCCCCCACCCGCGCGCCTTCGCGCGCGACCTCCCCCGCTGCGCAGGGGAGGTGTTGAGATAAAAGCACGGCGCTCAATCCATGCGTCCCCTCCCCTGCGTAGCGAAGCGAAGCGGGGGAGGGCAGGGTGGGGGCACGTCGGCGCATCAGCACTTCACCGCAGGTTTGATCCGAAATCGGCGCTCTCTCACATATCGGGGCGCGCTAGGCGCGTCCGCTCACACCATGTACATTCGCTCCCTCGCGCCAACGCAACGTCTCGTTTCCGGAGTTCATTGCTTCATGACTTCTACTAAGTATTTCCCCGCTCGCTTTTCTTCGAACTTCCGCCGATTGACAGCTTGCTTGGTCCTCGCTTCGCTCGCGACGGGTGCAGCAGCATCCGATCTCACCCTCAACGATCGCGAGTACTTCACCAAGCGCGGGCTCGATGTGCTCGTGTTCAGCAACTGGTATGACGGCAACTTCAGCGATTCGAAGATCGCGGGCATCGAGCTGATCCATCACGGCGTTCGCACGGCGACGAACGGCGATGTGCGCTTGAGCCCGACGCCCGAGCAGTGGGATCCGGTGCCGGAGCTCAAGAACCGCACGGTGCTGAAAGAGCAGGGCGCGATCGAAGCGCGGCTCGCGTATGCGCAGCATGGCTTCGAGTACACGATTCGCGCGGAGCCCGCGGATGGCGGCGTCGTGCTGCGTGTCGTGCTCGATGAGCCGTTGCCGAAAGCGCTCGAAGGCAAGGCCGGTTTGAACCTCGAGTTCCTGCCCTCGGCGTATTTCTCGAAGACTTATTTGATGGACGAGGACAGCGGCACGTTTCCTCTCTATCCCACCGGACCGACCGGGCGCGATGCGAACGGTGAGCCGCTGCGCTTGCCGTTCGCGAAGGGCCGCAAGCTCGTGCTCGCGCCGGAAGACGCCGAGCGGCGCGTCGCGATCGAAGCGCGCAACGGCGAGCTCGCGTTGCTCGACGGCCGCAGTCAGGCCCAGAACGGCTGGTTCGTCGTGCGCACGCTGATTCCCGCGGGTGTCAAAGGCCCGGTCGTGGAGTGGTTCCTCTCGGCGAGCACGATTCCGAACTGGACGCGCACCCCGATGATCGCGCACTCCCAAGTCGGCTATCACCCGCAGCAGGCGAAGACGGCGATCATCGAGATGGATCCGAACGCCGGCGCACCGGGCCGCGTCCGCTTGCTCAAAGTCGGCGCCGATGGATCGTTCGCGGAAGCCGCTGCTGCCGATGCGAAGCATTGGGGCCGCTACCTGCGCTACGAGTACTACACCTTCGACTTCACGGACGTGCGCGAGCCGGGGTTGTACGTGCTCGAAGCCGCCGGTCAGCGCACGAATGCGTTCCGCATCGCGCCTGACGTGTTCGACGACGTCTGGCACGCAACGCTCGATGTATTCTTCCCCGTGCAGATGGATCACATGTTCGTGAACGAGGCCTATCGCGTGTGGCACGGCACCTCGCACATGGACGATGCGCGCCAGGCGCCGCCGAATCACGAGCACTTCGATCTGTACGCGATGGGCCCGGAGACCGATTCGCCGTTCAAGCCCGGCGAGCACATCCCGGGGCTGAACATCGGCGGTTGGTACGACGCCGGCGATTTCGATCTGCGCACGGAGACGCAGTACGCTGTCGTGAGCTCGCTCGTGCAGACCTGGGAGCAATTCCGTCCGGAGCGCGATGAAACGACGGTCGACCAGCAGCGTCGTCACGTCGAGCTACATCGTCCGGACGGCGTGCCGGACATCCTGCAGCAGATCGAGCACGGCACGTTGTTCCTGCTCGCGCAGCATCGTGTGTTCGGCCATGCGATTCCCGGCGTCGTCGAGCCGGATCTCGGCCAATACACGCACCTGGGCGATGCGGTCACGAAGACCGACAACAAGGTCCACGATCCGTCGGATCCGAACTCGCCCGCGGACGATCGCTGGGCGTTCACGACGGCGACGACCGCGCTGAATTACGGCTCCGCAGCTGCGCTCGCGGCGGCGAGCCGCGCCTTGCGCGGCTACAACGACGAGCTCGCGGACGAGTGCCTCGCGACGGCCAAGCGCGTGTGGGACTTCGAAAGCAAGCGCGAGCCGAATCTCTACCGCTACGGCAATACGACGGGCGGACATCCGAAGGACGAAGAGCTGAAAGCCGCGCTCGAGCTACTCATCGCGACCGGCGACAAGCAATACGCGAAGCGCATCGCCGCGCTGTGGCCGGAGATCGATGCGCGCTTCATGTGGAACGCATCGCTCGCCGTGCGCGCGCTGCCCTACATGGACAAGGGGTTCGCCGCGAAGGTGAAGAAGCGCGCCGCACGCCAGCTCGCAGATTCGAAGAACTTCATCTCTGAGAACCCGTTCGGCGTGCCGATCACGCGCGGCGGCTGGGCCGGCAACGGCGCCGTCATCGGCTTTGCGACCACGAACTACTATCTACACAAGGCCTTCCCCGATCTGTTCACGAAGGACCTCACGTTACGCGGCTTGGACTATCTGTTCGGCACGCATCCGGATTCGAACATCTCGTTCGTCTCCGGCGTTGGCGCGCGCTCGAAGACAGTCGCCTACGGCAACAACCGCGCCGACTTCTCCTTCATCGCCGGCGGCATCGTCCCCGGCGTGCTGATCCTCAAGCCCGACTTCCCCGAGAACAAGGAAGACTGGCCGTTCCTGTGGGGCGAGAACGAATACGTGATCAATTTGGGATCGGCGTATTTGTTCTTGGTGCATGCGGCGAGAGAGTTGGTCGGCGGCTGACTGACGAGCGACGAGCTGGCCAACTCCCGGAACGTACCGCCAACTCATCCCCTCCCCTGCGTAGCGAAGCGAAGCGGGGGAGGGGCAGGGGTGGGGGCACGTTGTCGCATCAGCAAGCCACCGCAAGTGTCTAGTGGCACGACCAAGCGTCCGGTTTGCTCTGACGCGTCGTCGTGCCCCCACCCGCGCGCCTTCGCGCGCGGCCTCCCCCGCTACGCAGGGGAGGCGCTACAAGGCGGACGCGTCACTTCCTTCTTCCCTGCAACACCCGATCCAACGAAATCGACCCCGGCCCATAAATCGCCAGCACCAGCAGCATGAACCCCCACAAATAGTGCTGTCCGATCGCGGCCTCGAATCCATCCTGCAGCAGCACGTGCGCGTACGAAATCACCGCGAGCAGATTCACCGCGAACAATCCAAGCGCACTCAAGCGCCCAAATAGGCCAACGATCAGCAACACGGGAAACGCGATCTCGCCCAGGGTCCCGAGCACAGCGGCAATACTCGGCGGCAACAGCGGCACGCGATACTCATATTCGAACAGCGCGAGCGTCGTGCTCCAATCCGTGAGCTTCAAGTATCCCGACTTGAGAAACACCCAGCTCACATACACGCGTGTGAGCAGCGCGAACACGGACGCGACGTGACTCAAGGACATCGGCAGATCCGTGCGAATCAACGCGGCGGGCCAGTGCAGTCCGACACGCGGACTCGAAGAAGAGGAAAGGGCGCTTTGCATAGTGCACCAGTGGTTGAGTAGCCAACGTCTCAACAGACCGGCGCGCCCTCGAAACTATTACTCGTAATAAGCGTCGATCTCTTCCGGTCTGGTACAGTGACGATCCATTCCGATCGCTCATACCAACTAGGAGCAACCTATGAAACAAGGCAGCAAGATTTCGGGTGCCGCGATCGCCACGGCAGCGGCCCTGCTATTCGGTTCGGTGTCGGCGCCGGTGTCGGCGGCGGACGAAGCGAAGGTGAAGTGCGAAGGCGTCAATGCCTGCAAAGGCCAATCGGCCTGCGCCACCGCGCAGAACGCCTGTCAGGGCCAGAACTCGTGCAAGGGCACCGGCTACCTGTTGCTGAGCAAGGCCGAATGCGACGCCGCGAAAGCGAAGATGAAGAACGAGAAGATGTAGGGGAGACCCTAGCGAACGATCGGCAGCGGCCGATGCGCTGCTGCCGATCGAAACGACGAGGACGTGTGGACGTATCTGCTTCCCTCCCATACACGTCCACACGACAGCAGCTCGTCACTCTGGCCGTCAACGCTCGACCATCAACTCAGTTCCACTCCACAGCCCCAAGCAACTTCTCCGCCGCCTCCTCCACCGGCACATCCTT
>Ga0207873_1003323_pt1 | contig 12004 bp, 9 predicted proteins | sample BGWIniCompost_FD_187373 | JGI IMG/M metagenome (GOLD analysis project Ga0207873, IMG submission 187373) | Cellulose adapted compost microbial communities from Newby Island Compost Facility, Milpitas, CA, USA - BGW Initial Compost (SPAdes)... ... | reverse complement strand
CGCGAGCCGACCTGGCGCGTCTTCGAACTGATCGGGTTGGGAACCATCCCGACGTAGTTCTTGAGCCGGCCACCGATGCCCATGGGTCCCTCCCTGCGCTCATCCAAAGGTTGGCGCCTGCCAGCGGTGACGGTGGAAACGACGGAGCCACGAAATACCGTGGGGATGGCCCGCAGTCCCTGTGCCGTGCCCGCTCCGCCATTGTAAGCCAAGTCACGCCGTGGCGTGATCCTCGGATGCGCGTGACCATCGCAGTGTGGTCCGTGTCCCAACACGCGGTCGGCACGTGCCCGGGGGTAAACCCCCGGGCACGCGACCACGGCGGTAGGACCGTTGGGGCACCGTCTCAAACACGAGCAACGGCGCAGCGATCCTCCGCCTTCTGCTCCTCCATGCTCCCGCCTGCACCACCTGCACGAAGCCGGCAGGATGCCGGCGATCCTGGAGCTCTACAGCGCCATGTAGCCCTGGATCAGCAGGAAGGCGGGCACCCAGGCCGTGGCGATCCCGACGACCAGGGTGACGATGCCCACCAATTCGACCCCGACCCGCTTGGTCACCAGCAGCACCCAGTAGAGGAACCAGAGCCCGGCCCAGAGCAGCCAATTGACGCCCAGCCAGTACTGCCAGGTCGTCGCCGCATCCAGGAGCAACGCGACACCGATCGGGAGCGCGGTGATGGCGACGAAGAGACAGTACCAGCCGAGGCCCCGGCCGTCTGCCCTGAGGAACCGATTGACCCCCACCCAGATATAGGTGAACGCGAAGAGGAGCACCAGCGCGCCGAAGCCGATGTCGTCGAGGCTCGCACCGCCGCGGAGCGCGCTTGCCAGCGCCGCCAGCAGCGTCACCCCGCCGACGAAGAGGTTGATCACTCCGATCTCTTGGTCGCTGACCCGGCCTAAGAGCCACAACCCGTTCAGGAAGAGAACCGCCCCAACCCAGAGGAGAATCAATGCGATCATCGGTCTCCTCGCACTTTCCTTTGGCAGCGGTCACGGCGTGTTCGGTCCGATCACGAGGGAAGGGCGCGACCCCGGGCGGGGGTCGCGCCACCAGGCTCCACGACTACGTCCGGGCGGCCGAACCACGGTCGGCTGGAGTCGGACCCTGCGCGTTCGGTCGGATGTCGAACTCGAAGATCTCGACCGGCAGGTAGAGTGAGCAGCAGGCGTTCGGGATATCGACGACCCCGCTGATCCGCCCCTCGATCGGCGCGGCACCCAGCAGCAGGTACGCCTGCTCGCCCGAGTAGCCGAACTTCTTCAGGTACTCGATGGCGTTCAGGCAGGCCCGCCGGTAGGCAACAGTGGCGTCGATGTAGAGGTTCTCGCCGCTGTGCTCATCTACCGAGAAGCCGATGAACGAGAGGAAGGTCGAGTACCGCGGCTCCACCGGGCCCGGGATGAAGACCGGGTTCGTGGTGATGCCGTACTTGTTCATGCCGTCCTTGATCAGGTCGACTCCGAAGTCGATGAAGCCACCCATCTCGATCGCGCCGCAGAAGGTGATCTCCCCGTCACCCTGCGAGAAGTGCAGGTCGCCGCCGGAGAGCTTGGCGCCTGGCACGAAGACGGGGTAGTAGACGCGGGCGCCGCGGGTGAAGTTCTTGATGTCGTGGTTGCCGCCGTTCTCGCGCGCCGGCACCGTGCGCGCACCCTCACGCCCGATCCGCTCGAGCTCCGGCCCTGTCAGTTTGCCGGCCAGCACACCGTCCGGCTCCGGCGGTAGCGCCAGGGGCGGCACGCGGTTCGGGTCCTTCTCGATCAACGCCCGCTCGCGCCGGTTCCACTCCGCCAGCAACTCGTGCGAGGGAGCGGTGCCGAAGAGGCCCGGGTGCGTGATCCCGGCGAAGCGTACGCCGGGGATATGACGCGACGTCGCGTAGATCCCGTGGAAGTCCCAGATCGCTTTGTACGCATCGGGGAAGTGGTCAGTGAGGAAACCGCCGCCGTTGTGCTTGGCGAAGATCCCGGTGTAGCCCCAGCCCTGGCCCGGCGCGGGTCCCGTCGTTTCAGTCTGAATCGGACCGATGTCGAGGATATCGACGACCAGCAAGTCACCCGGTTCGGCCCCTTCGATCTCGATCGGCCCGCTGAGCATGTGCGCCACGTTCAGCTTGGCATCCCGCACGTCGGCGGCGCTGTCGTTGTTGCCGATCTGACCGTCGGTCCACTCGCGACACTCGACCCGGAAATCCTGGCCCGGCTTCACTGATGCGACGGCGGGGATGTCCGGGTGCCAGCGGTTGTGTCCCGGAACGTCCTGATCGCGCATCGACTTGGTCTGATCAATCTTGAAGACGACCTCGGGTGGCATGACTGCGTCTCCTCTCGGGAATGCGTCACACGGACGCCTCCACTCCATACACGATGAGCCACACGTCGGCCGTTCTCTCCCTCCCTTCGCTGGTACAGTGTGTCGAATAAGCCGTTATGCCAGCGCCCCCATGGCGCGCTGAGCCACGTCGAGAAACGGCATCGCACCCCCAGCGGGGTGCGATGCACGCTAGTGAACGTGATTGCCGTGGACGTGGAACGGACGCCCTGGAAACCCGCCGGGTGGTCGGGTGACGACCTCCGGCTCATGCGCACTGCGCTCTTCCAGCGCCAGTGCCCGGCGCAAGCCCGGCGATGTGCGATAGAGCCCGGGCGGGGTCAGAACCCGCTGCCCCGGCGCTGAGCACACCGGGCAGAATGCCGGTTCCTGTGCCTGAGCAAAGGGGCGGCGGACATCGAACGGGCCGCAGGTGTCGCAGCGGAAGGCATAGAGTGGCATGGTACGCACCTCGTATTCGTTGGAAGCCGCGCTGGGTCGTAATCGGTGCGCGGATCGTCCACTCGCCGCCGATAAGTGGTGATAAGTCCCAGTCTAGCGCCGATTTTCCCTATGTCAAGACACCTGGGCCCGTTTACCGCCGCTACTCGCCGACCGGCACCGCCTGCTCCTCTACCTTCGGCATCACCAGGTCCTGCTTGGCCGCCAATGGCACCACCCGATCAGCCGCTCCGCCCTGCTGCTGGGGCAGGATGGTGAGGGCCGGTCGCGCAGCGACTTCGGTCGCGAGCACGCGCTCGTAGATCGCCTCGTAGCCGTCGGCCATCGCGGCCGCCGAGAACTTCGCCTCGACATGCGCGCGGCAGGCCCGACGGTCGATCCGCTCCACCTGCGAGACGGCCTCGGCCATCTCCTCCAGCGAGTCGCAGATGAAGCCGGTGACACCATCGACCAGGACCTCTTCCACCGATCCGCCACGCAGCGCGATGACCGGCGTGCCACACGCCAGAGACTCGGTCATGACGATTCCGAACGGCTCCGGCCACTGAATCGGGAACAATGTGGCCAGGGCCCCACCGAGCAAGGCCGCCTTGGTCGGCTCGTCCACCTCGCCCAGGAACTCCACGCCCCCGCCCTCGAGGATCGGCAGGAAATGCTCATCGGCCCAATCGGCATCGGCCGGATCGATCTTGGCCGCCACCTTGAGCGGCAAGCCCACCGCGCGTGCCACCTTCACCGCCTCGATCGGCCCCTTCTCCGGCGAGATCCGCCCGAGGAAGACGAGATAGGGCGGGTCTTCCGGCTCATCGCGGAAGGGGAAGTGCTCCAGCCGGATGCCGTTGTAGACCGTCCCAACCCAGTTCAGCGGCAGATCGCGCACCGGCTTCCGCTGGCTGTGGCTGATACTGACGAGACGCTGCTCGGAGAAGCGGGACAAGACCCGCCGGTATTCCGGCAGGTCGAGCCGACCATGCATGGTGGACACCGTCGGAACCGCCGACGCGCGCGCGAAGGGGAAGCCCAACACGTCAACGTGGGAGTGGATGATGTCGAACTGGTCGGCCTGGGCATAGACCTCTTCGAGCATCGCCACGTGCAGCGGCAGCGGTTCTTTGATTCCCGCGAGCCGGATCCCGGCCTCCGCCATCGGCGCCAGCCGAGCTGAGGTGATTGAGTCTGCCGTCGCGAACAACGTGACATCGTGCCCCCGCCGCACGAGTTCTTCCGTCAGCGCGTACACGACGCGCTCCGTCCCGCCATACAACCGCGGCGGCACGCGCTCGTACAGCGGTGCGACTTGCGCGATTCGCATCGCACTGATCCCTTCTCCCACGACCGCACGGGGTGCACAAAGGACTCAGCACCCGCCCGCGGGCGGGCGCCCAGAATCGCCCGTGGCGCGCACCGAATTACGGTGCCAGCACGGCAAACCCGCGCCACCGGGCAGGAGAATCAATCGTTGTGCGCCCCTGGTCTACCGAATGAGTCACCCTCCCCCACTCCGGGGAGTTTGTCCCTCCCTGCCGTCCGCCCGTTTCTATGCACATCCCGTGCCTGAGAGGCACAGGAACATGCGGCCGGACGCACAGAGGCAGACCCTCTGAATCAGAGGGAAGCGGGGTTCTTCCCTCATGACGACTCCGAGGATCGCGCCCGTAATGATATATAGAACGTGAGCCTATTCGTGTCAAGATAATGGCCGCGGACGCCATCATGCTGCGGTAGCGTGCCTGCACGTGGCGGCGCTAACCCGGGAGACCGCCTCGCATGAAAAAACCCCCGCTCCCGGTACGGGAGCGGGGGTCGGTGCACGGAAACTGGTGCGTCGCGCTACCGTACAACGCGGTAGTTGGGCGCCTCCTTGGTGATGACCACGTCATGCGGGTGGCTCTCACGCAGCCCGGCGGAGGTGATTTGGATGAAGCGGGTCTTGGTCTGCATCTCGGAGATCGTCGCCGCACCGCAGTAGCCCATCGAGGACCGGAGCCCGCCGACGAGCTGGTAGAGTGTGGCGGAGAGCGGACCCTTGTACGCGACCCGACCCTCGATCCCCTCCGGCACGAACTTCGCCAGGCTCTCGACATCCTCCTGGAAGTAGCGATCCTTGCTGTAGGAGCGCGCCTTCATCGCGCCGAGGGAGCCCATGCCGCGGTACTCCTTGAAGCGCTCCCCCTGGTAGAGGATGACCTCGCCCGGACTCTCGTCCACCCCGGCGAGCAGGCTCCCAAGCATCACCGTATCGGCCCCTGCCGCGATCGCCTTGGCGATATCGCCCGAGTACTGGATCCCGCCGTCGGCGACCACTGGTACACCCGCCGCGCGGGCGACCCGGGCCACGTCCATAATCGCCGTGATCTGTGGCACGCCGATCCCCGCCACGACGCGGGTCGTGCAGATCGACCCGGGCCCGACGCCCACCTTCACGGCGTCGGCCCCCGCCTCGATCAGCGCCTGCGCCGCGGCGCCGGTGGCAATGTTCCCGGCGATGACGTCGATATCCCAGCGTCGCTTGATGGCGGCCACCATCTCGATCACGCCGCGGGAGTGGCCGTGCGCGGTGTCCACCACCAGGACGTCCACCCCCTCTTCGATCAGCGCGGCCGCCCGCTCCAGCGCATCGGCACCGACGCCGACCGCCGCCCCGACCCGCAGCCGTCCCTGCGCGTCCTTGGTCGCGTTCGGGTACTGGATGCGCTTCTGAATGTCCTTAACCGTGATCAGCCCCTTGAGGTAGCCGTGCTCGTCCACCACCGGGAGCTTCTCGATCTTGTGCTGGTGCAGGATCTCTTCGGCCTGCTCGAGCGTGGTGCCGACCGGGACCGTGATCAGGTTCTCCTTGGTCATGAGGTTGGCGATCGGCTGATTGACGTCGGTCTCGAAGCGCAGGTCACGGTTGGTCAGGATGCCCACGAGCTTCCCGTGCTCATCGGTGATCGGCACACCCGAGATGTGGTAGTGGGCCATCACCGCCAGCGCCTCGCTCACCGGATCGTCCGGCTGGAGCGTGACCGGCTCGACGATCATGCCCGACTCGCTGCGCTTGACCTTGTCGACCTCGGCCACCTGCTCCTCGATCGACATGTTGCGATGCAGGATGCCGATGCCCCCCTCGCGCGCCATGGCGATCGCCATGCGACCCTCGGTGACGGTGTCCATCGCGGCAGACACGATCGGGATCTTCAGACTGATGCGCCGGGTCAGGCGCGAGTCCGTTCGCGCGTCCTTGGGCAGGACGCTCGACTCCATCGGCACGAGCAACACGTCATCGAACGTCAGGCCGACACCCACGACCTTCTCTGCGAATACCTCGTCCAGACTCGGCGCCTCGAGCAGTTTCGCTACCTCCTGGTCCCGCATCACCGTCATGGATCACTCCCTTGCGTGCTTCGCCTTGCGTATCGCGTACGACGTACTGCGTATCAAGCGCTAGACGTTCCTGGTCACGGATCACACCAGACGGAGTACGCAACACGCAGTACGCAACACGTCGAGCGCCTCACGGCGTCGCCTCCCCGCGCGCAGCCGCCGCGCCCACCTCTTTGTCACTCTCGTCGCTCGCCAGCCCGAGCCGGGCCGCCACCTCGCCGCCAAGGAAGGTATAGGCCGCCGCGGCGCGAGACGCAGCGTCGTACTCGAAGATCGTCTGGCCAAAGCTGGGCGCTTCCGCCAGCCGAACCGTGCGCGGGATCACCGACCGGAACATCCGAGTCGGGAAGAAGCGTTGAACATCGTGCACGACCTGCGCCGACAGGCGCGTACGCGCGTCGTACATCGTCATCACCACGCCCAGGATGTCGAGCGACGGGTTCAACCGCCGCTTGACCAGGTCGATCGTGTTGATGAGCTGCATCAGACCCTCAAGCGCCAGGTACTCACACTGGATGGGGATGATGACCTCGTCGGCGGCCGTCAAGGCATTGACCGTCAGCAGGCCAAGCGACGGCGGGCAGTCAATCACGATGGCATCGTAGACAGCGCGCGGTTCCGCCAGCGCTTCCCGCAGGCGGAACTCTCGGTTGCGCACCCCGACCAGCTCGACCTCAGCCCCGGCCAGGCTGGCGTTGGCCGCGAGCAGATCCAGCCGTGGGCGGACGGCTTCGAGCAGGCACTCGACCACCGGCTGGCCCTCGATCAGCACGTCGTAGCTGGAGCGCTCGACCCCGTGCTTGTCGACGCCCAGGCTGCTGGTAGCGTTGCCCTGAGGATCAAGGTCGATGAGGAGAATTCGCCGGCCGCGGCGCGCAAGATCGGCTGAGACGTTGACTGCCGTCGTCGTCTTGCCGACGCCGCCTTTCTGATTCGCTAGAGCCAGGACCCGCGACACACCGCTCTCCGCTCGCGCCCAAGTTAATTGATGAAGTCTACAGGGTCCCTACCCCTATGTAAAGACCCCCGGATAATTGTACGTACAGCGCCAGCCCTAAAGAGTGGGCCGAGAGGGGCCGTCCATCGGCTGAACGTGTCCCCGGCCGATGCCGAGTGCAACGACCAGATAGCGGCGCAAGTACAAGTCGCCATCCGTGCCCGGGGCGGGTGACGGGAAGGTTCCCACACCGTGGTGGGTGCCCGGGGGTAACCCCCCGGGCTGACAAGGAAAGCCGGCTAGAGCCGGCTGGGTACCAGTCCTTACACCCGGGTGTTAGGTATCCGCCAACCGGTCAGGGTCTGGGGAGAAAGCCGCCGGGCTGAATAGGGGGGTCATGGAGTTTGACCTACTACCGTGATCCACCGGCGCCACCCTCATCGCCGGGTGGCTGGCGGGTGCACCACATTAGTTCGTAGTTCGTCAAAGTTCATGACCCCGGGCACCGACCTGGACGGTTGGCTCCGCATCACCTCTTCGCGGGCCCAATTCCTCTCAGCCGGCTTTAGCCGGCTTTGCTGGTCAGCCCGGCGGCTTCAGCCCCGGGCCCTGAGCACGGTGCGCGGATCCACGCAACACCCGTCTCGGTCACGGACGGCGGTGTGGGCTCCCCCACCACCCGGCATTGGGCGCATCCCCCACCCATCTCGCGAGCGTCGCTCGCCAATCCGCCTGCCCCGTCGCCCTAGGGCTTGAGCTCGATCTCGATGAAGACGAACTCGAAGGGGTTGTCGTTTATCACGTCGTGCTCAACGCCCTTCTCCCGGCTGTACGACTGACCGGTAACCAGGTCTGCCGTCACCGTCCCGTTCGGCGTTTCAAGCCGCAACTGACCGGTCGTGATCGGCACCACGACGTAGTCGTACTGGTGGGTATGCCAGCCGGTGTGCGCGCCTGGCGCGAACCGCCACTCGGTGACAATCACCCGCTCGGTCTCAAGCTGCCGAGTCGGCACGGCCAACGGGCGATCAGCGGACACGGCTTCCGACATCATGTTCCTCCTCATCGTCCCTCGCGGGGAGCAGCATACAGCTTGCCCCGCCGGTGCCGGCCGGCGGGGACACACAAGGGCGGGCTCGACACCCGCCCAGTCTCACGCAGTATAGCGCGTCTACCCCACGCCGCTCTCCAGGAGCAAGTCACGTAGCGGGGCGCCCGGTCACTACCGACACCCTGCCACCCACAGATACCCTCAAACGATCAGTTCATGGTCACCTGAGAATCCCGACAGCAGCGGCGGCTACGTGGGTTGCGCGTTGACGGGTGCCGAGCGTGCTCCATCCCATCCAGCGGGCCACGTTGCTCACCGTCGCAGGGGCCCAACCTGACAGTCGTGGAAGGTGCCGCGCGACAGCACCGCGCAGACCGGGCGCACCCTCCACACACTGGCACCGTGAGTGCGGCGGGCAGCCTCCACGTCCGCAGAATCCGGGGAGAGCGCATCGGGAAGCTGATCGTCCACGTTTCGTGGAAGCGAGAGGGGGTGAGGCCATGAAACGGATGGCCGGGCTGGTCCTATTCGTCACGCTCGCGGTCGCCCTCGCAGCCCTCGCCGACATCGGTCCCGGCGCCCTGGCGGATGCACCGTCCCCAGCGTCGCACTCGCGTGACGCTCCGACCCCGGCCGAAGATGTCTTCACCCCGGTCACGGTCTCGACCGTTGGTCCGGACACGATACCCGTCCTCGGGAGCGACGGTCAGTGGCACGTCGTGTACGAGCTGCTGCTGACCAACGGGAAGATGGCCCCGGCGACGATCCAGCGCATCCAGGTGCTGGACGTGGACGACCCGGACCGCGTCGTCGCCGACTACGCAGGCGATGACGTGGTCGAGCGCCTGCGCACCCTCACCCCACAGCCGGCCACCGACGCGGTGATCGAGCCGAACGGCGGGCGCTTCTTCTATATCGAGCTGGCCTTCCCGAGGCGCGACGCCGTGCCCGAGGCGGTCGAGCACCACCTCGAACTGCTCGCCGCCAGCAACCCCGGCGCCACCGAGCCCACCCCGCTGAACTACACCGCCGCCCGCTTCAGTCTCCGTGGGGGACGGCTGCCGGTGCTCGGGCCGCCGCTGCGTGGCACGGGCTGGGTCGCTATCAACGGCTGCTGCAATCCGGAGATCGTGCACCGCGGCTCGATCCAGACGATCAACGGCGGCTACTGGGACGCCCAGCGCTTTGCGATCGACTGGATGCGGCTCGACAGCGAGGGCCGGTTGGTTGTCGGCGACCCGTCGGACGTCGAGAACTATGTCGGCTACGGCTCCGATGTCCTGGCCGTGGCCGACGGGATCGTGGTCGACGTGCTCGATGAGCTGCCTGACCAGGTGCCGGGCGAACTGCCCGATCCGGCCACGATCACCACCCGCACCGTCGACGGCAACCACGTCGTGCTCGACATCGGCGGCGGCTACTTCGTCAACTACGCCCACCTCAAGCTCGGCACGATCCGGGTCCAGCCGGGCGACCGCGTGCGGCGGGGGCAGGTGATCGCCAATCTCGGCAACTCCGGCAATACGGCCGCCCCTCACCTGCACCTGCACGTCACGACCGGACCCGAAGTGCTCGGATCGGACGGCTTCCCTTACATCTTCCGCAACTTCCTGTTGGCCGGGCAGGCGGGGGACATCGCCGGCAGCGACGATCTGACCGGCAACTGGGTCGAGAGCCGCCTGGATCCCCCGGAACCGCAGCGCCGCCGGTTCCCGCTCAACCTCAACATCGTCGACTTCCCCGACTGAGACACACGTCGGTGCGCCGCGCGATCCTCGCGCGGCGCACCATCGCATGAGGGTCTGTCAAGCGTAGGGACCAAGAGGACGAAACGTCCCGCAAGAGGGTCAAAGGAGCGACGCCGGTGTGAGGCCGGAGCGCTAACGTGTCCTGCAACCGCAATCCGCTACGACCCGCCGCCCTTACGCGCGACCTCGCGCTCGCGAAGTTCGACCCGGCGGATCTTGCCGCTGATCGTCTTGGGGAGTTCCGCCACGAACTCGATCTCCCGCGGATACTTGTACGGTGCGGTGACCTTCCGGGTGAAGTCCTGGATCTCCTGAGCCAGGGTCGGCGACGTCTCGGTACCGGGCACCAGCACCACGAAGGCCTTGACGATCTGGCCACGGATCGGGTCCGGGCTGCCAACGACGGCCGCCTCCGCCACCGCCGGGTGCTCGAGCAGCGCGCTCTCAACCTCGAACGGACTGATGCGGTAGCCCGCGCTCAGGATCACGTCGTCGGCGCGCCCGACGAACCAGAAGTAGCCGTCCTCGTCGCGCCGGGCGCGATCTCCGGTGTAGTACCACTCTCCGGCGAAGACTTCATTGGTCAGCGCCTCATCGCCGTAGTACCCATGGAACAAACCAACTGGGCGCCCCGGCTTGATCCGGACGCCGATATGCCCTTCCTCGCCCGGCGGCAGCTCCCGCCCCTCGTCGTCGATGATCGCCACGTCGAATCCGGGCGTGGGCTTGCCCATCGCACCGACCCGCACCGGCACCGAGGGGAAGTTGGCCACCAGCACGGCGCTCTCGGTCTGCCCATAGCCGTCGCGGATGGTCATGCCGGTCGCCTCGCGCCAGGTCTCAATCACCTCCGGGTTCAGCGGCTCTCCCGCCCCGACGCAACTCCGCAGGGCCGCCGGCTTGAATTTCGCGAGGTCCTCCAGCACCAGCATCCGGTAGATCGTCGGTGCGGCGCAGAAGGAGGTGATCGGGTAACGCTCCAGCGTTGCCAAAGTCTGCCCAGCATCGAACCGGCCGCGCGCGTCGTGGATGAAGAGGGTCGCTCCGACCGACCAGGGGCCGAACAGACTGCTCCAGGCGGCCTTGGCCCAGCCGTTGTCCGACAGGTTCCAGTGGAGATCGCCGGGCCGCAGGTCCAACCAGAACCGCCCGGTAACAACGTGTCCGATCGGGTAGGAGGCATGTGTGTGGAGCACCATCTTCGGGTGCGCCGTCGTGCCGGAGGTGAAGTAGAGCATACAGGGGTCGTCGCTCCGGGTGCGGACCGGCTCGAAATCCGCAGGAGCCTCAGCCAACGCAGCGTCGTAGCTGATCCACCCGTCGCGCTCGCCGCCGACGACGATCGGCACCGTGAGCGTCGGACAGGATCCGGCGACCTCGTCCACCCGCGCCGCCACCTCCGGGTCGGTGATGATCCCCTTGGCGCCGCTGGCATTGATGCGGTACTCCAGGTCGCGCGGGCGGAGGAGCGTCGTCCCAGGCAGGGAGATCGCCCCGACCTTCATGATGCCCAGGATCGCCTCCCACCACTCCGGCACGCGCGGGAGGACGACGAGCACGCGGTCCCCCGGCCCGATTCCATGTTGCCGCAGCGCGCTCGCGAGGCGGTCGGAACGTTGCGCGAACTCGGCGAAGGTGATCGTCCGCTCACGCCCCTCGTGGTCGACGTGCACCATGCCCGGCCGCGCCGGATCGGCCGCCCACATGCCGATGGTATCGACGGCGAAGTTGTAGTACTCGGGCACGTCCCAGCGGAACGTCCGGCGAGTCTCCTCGTAGTCGCGCATATTGGGTTCGACGCTGGGTGCTGACGCCATAGGAGCCTCCTTCGCTGCGTGAGGTCGAGGATGTGCGCGTCACTCGAGGTGCGCCATGGACTACCCTCGGCGTGGCTCGGTCTCTTGGCTGTACGGATCGCTTAGATCCATGGTAACGATAGGCGGGAGGTGCGTCAAACCGGCAAAGGGGACTTTGATGATCCGGTTGGCAGGATGCCGGGCTGTCCGGCAGCGGAGAAGAATCAGGCGGAGGCATTGGCGTTTGGCGTATACGGGTCTATGGCGGTGGTAGGTGCCCGGGGGTAAACCCCCGGGCTCACACATGAACGCCGGCTGAAGCCGGCTG
>Ga0207873_1003322_pt1 | contig 12008 bp, 11 predicted proteins | sample BGWIniCompost_FD_187373 | JGI IMG/M metagenome (GOLD analysis project Ga0207873, IMG submission 187373) | Cellulose adapted compost microbial communities from Newby Island Compost Facility, Milpitas, CA, USA - BGW Initial Compost (SPAdes)... ... | reverse complement strand
CGGCCAGGAAGACCACGCCCCCCGCGGCGAGGGCGGCGGCGAGTGCCGGGGGCGGGACGGCGCCGCCGGAGTCCTCCGCCGTACTCGGAGGCGTGATCCCGAGTACGGCCGGGTCGAGACCAATCCCGGTCAGCGAATGCTCCTCGGAGAGCACACCCGATGAGACGTCTTCGAAGACGACCCTCCAGTCGGCCCGACGCAGTTCGAACGTCGACCCCCACACGCCGCCTCCGCGGTCCATGAGCGGCCTCGCCTCCGGCTCCTCGCCCGGAAGCACCAGATGGGCGACCACCGGTCCGTCGGAGCCGGCGAGGCTCACCGACAACTCGACTTCCATCGTGTCGTCGGTGGCGCGGTCGGCGGACGCCTGAGGTGACACGAACCGGACCCCGGAAGACGCCGCGACGAGCAGCAACACCACGGCGAGGCGCATCGGGCTATCTAACCATCGGCGGTCTAGTCTCGAACGCATGGCCATCGAAGTCGTGACAGGTGACATCACCCGCCTGGAAGTCGACGTTGTCGTCAACGCCGCCAACGAGTACCTCCAGCACGGCGGAGGCGTGGCAGCGGCGATCGCCCGGGCCGGAGCGCCGGTGGTCGACGCCGAGTCCAATGAGTGGGTGAAGAAGCATGGCCCGGTCGGCCCTGGCCAAACCGCCCACACCGGTGCCGGGAACATGCCGGCGAAGTGGGTGGTGCACGTGGTCGGGCCCCGTTACCGGGACGGACAAGACAACGAAGGGCTGCTCCGTCAGGCAGTGACCGCCGCCCTCGACCGTTCGGCGGAGCTCGGCGCCCGTTCGGTGGCCCTGCCCGCCATCTCGGCAGGCATCTTCGGCTACCCGCGGGCGGAAGCCACCCGGGTCATCGCCCAGACCGTGGAGGATTGGCTCGACCAGCACCCCGGCACACTCGACCGGGTGCTCTTGGTCGGCTACGACGAGTCGACATCCGACGACTTCCGCCGCGGGCTCGAGTCATAGCCGCTCACGACACCTTCTCGCCCAATTCCTCGAACAGGGTGAGCTGCAGGCCCGCCGGGCCGGCGAGACGCGAATTGAGCGAGTTCCAGGGCGTCAAAGTGGGCGGGGCGATCACCTCGATCCCCTCATCGGCGACCCGCTTCGTGGCGGATTCGGCGTCCTCGACCTCGAACGCCACCCGGATGTGACCGGCCACCCGGCGGCCCACCTCGACTTCGTCGACGTAATCGGCGTGGCTGGCGTCGGCTATCTCGAGGGTCGCCCTGCCCGCCTGCAGGATCACGACCCGCCCGTCCTCGTCGGAGAAGGCGTCCTCTTGCGGCATTCCCAGGACGTCGCGGTAGAAGGCGACGGCGGCGTCGTAGTCCTCGGCGGTGACGACGAGGCGCATCTGCTTGACCTTCACGAGCTTTCTCCCTTCAGTCCCAGTTCGGCGGCCAGAGGACGGAGAGTGTCCAGTGGGTCGTCGCCGAGGGCGTGCACGCTGACGTGGTCGGCCCCGGCCTCGATGTGAGCGTTGAGACCCGCGGCCACCTCCTCCACGGTTCCGTGGAGGATCAGGGCGTCGATGAGCCGGTCGCTGCCGCCGTCGTCCATGTCCGCTTCGGTCCAGCCTTCGCGGAGCAGGCTGCGGCGGTAGTTGACCAGCCGTAGATATGAGTCACCTACCGCCTCGCGGCCGATCCGCCGGGCCTCTTCGGGATCACTCGACAGGATCGCCTTCTGCTCGGGCGCGAGCAGTGGGCCTTGCCCCAACGTCTCCCGAGCCATGCGGGTGTGGCGGGGAGTAGTGAGATAGGGGTGGGCGCCGGCGGTGCGCTCGGCGGAGAGGCGCAGCACCTTGGGCCCGAGAGCGGCGAGGACGATGGCATCTCGGGGGACACCCGCCGCGTCGAGGCGGTCGAGATAGCCCACGATGGTCTCGTAGGGATTTCGATACTCGGCGGTCGCTTCGGGGTGCCCGATCCCCACCCCGAGGAGGAAGCGGTCGGCGTGACGGGTGGCGATCCGGTGGTACGAGCCCGCCACCTCGTCGGCGTCCGCCTTCCACATGTTGACCACGCCGGTGGCGATGACCAGCGACTCGGTGGATTCCAGCAGCTCCTCGACCAGGCGGAGGTCGGCAGGAGGCGAACCGCCCACCCAGAGAGTGTTGAACCCCAGAGCTTCGACCTGGCGGGCGAGGTCGACGGACAATTCCCGTGCCCTCCGCCACACGCCATAGGTTCCGACATCTATGGCCATGCTGATCCTTTCGTTTCTCTCCGGGCGGCAACGCCGGACGAGCGGCGATCATTCCGCCCTCCCTTTCTGCCGTGGATTTTGTGTGATATGAAGAGGCGGCGAGACTTTTCGATTGCCCCTCACCGACCATCCCGGGAAACTGAGAAACATGGCCGCCAAGACCCTCTTCGAAAAGATCTGGGACGACCACGTGGTCCGCTCCGCGCCGGGCGAACCCGACCTGCTCTACATCGACCTGCACCTCGTCCACGAAGTCACCTCTCCCCAGGCTTTCGAGTCCCTGCGTCTCGCCGGTCGCCGGGTGCGCCGCCCGGACCTGACCTTGGCGACCATCGACCACGGCGTTCCCACCGCCGACCGCGCCCTCGGGATCCGCGACCCGCTGTCGAAGAAGCAGATCGACACGCTGGTCGCCAACTGCCAGGACTTCGGCATCACGCTGTTCGGCCTCGACGACCCCCGTCAGGGCATCGTTCATGTGATCGGACCCGAACAGGGCATCACCCAGCCGGGGATGACGATCGTGTGCGGCGACAGCCACACCGCCACCCACGGCGCTTTCGGAGCCCTCGCCTTCGGCATCGGCACATCCGAGGTGGAGCACGTGCTGGCCACCCAGACACTGCCCCAGATCAAGCCCAAGTCGATGAGCATCGAGGTCGACGGCGAACTCCCCCTGGGGGTGACGGCCAAGGACATCATCCTCGGGATCATCGCCCGGATGGGCACCGCCGGTGCCACCGGCCACGTGATCGAGTACCGGGGCTCGACGATCCGCTCCTTGTCGATGGAAGGGCGGATGACCATCTGCAACATGTCGATCGAAGGCGGCGGCCGCGCCGGGCTCGTCGCCCCCGACGACACCACTTTCGCCTATCTCGAGGGCCGCCCTCGAGCACCGAAAGGCAGCGACTGGGAGAAGGCGCTGGATTACTGGCGGACCCTCTTCACCGATCCCGACGCCGCGTTCGACACAGAGATGTACGTGCCCGCCGCCGAGCTGGAGCCGTACGTGTCGTGGGGCACCAACCCCGGCCAGACCGTGCCGATCACCGGGCGGGTCCCTTCACCCGACGAGTTCGACGACCCGGTGGAGCGGGAGTCGGCGGTACGGGCCCTCGAGTACATGGATCTGGAGCCGGGCACCCCGATGACCGAGATCCGCATCGACCGGGTGTTCTTCGGCTCCTGCACCAACGCCCGTATCGAGGACCTGCGCTTGGGAGCTTCGCTCCTGGAGGGGAAGAAGGTGGCCCCATGGGTGTCGGCGATGGTGGTCCCCGGCTCGGGCCTGGTGAAGATGCAAGCCGAAGACGAGGGCCTCGACCGGATCTTCAAGGAGGCGGGGTTCGAATGGCGCGACGCCGGCTGCTCGATGTGCCTGGGTATGAACCCCGACATCCTGTCACCGGGCGAGCGGTGCGCTTCCACCTCCAACCGCAACTTCGAGGGCCGCCAGGGCCCGGGAGGACGGACCCACCTGCTCAGCCCGCCGATGGCGATCGCCGCCGCCGTCAACGGCTACCTGACCGACGTGCGCGACTGGCTGTGAGGAACTGAGATGAATCCGATCAACGAGATCACCGGGTCGATCGCTCCGCTGCCGAGGGCCAACATCGACACCGATCAGATCATGCCCAAGCAGTACCTCAAGCGGGTGGAGCGCACCGGGTATGGGCAGTTCGTGTTCGCCGATTGGCGCAAGGACCCCGACTTCGTCCTCGAGCGGCCCGAATACGCCAATGCCAAGATCCTCGTCACAGGCCCCAACTTCGGTTCGGGGTCGAGTCGGGAGCACGCCCCGTGGGGTCTGCAGGACTGGGGTTTCGAGGCGATCATCGCCCCCTCGTTCGCCGACATCTTCCGCACCAACTGCACGAAGATCGGATTGCTGCCCGTCGAGTTGTCGCCGAAGGAGTGCGACTATCTGATCGAGCTGGCCGAAAACGACCCGACAGCGGAGATCACGGTGTCGCTTCCCGAGCAGACCGTCGCCTATCGGGAGCAGTTCGAGGCCCGCTTCGAGATCGACCCGTTCGTGAAGTGGTGCCTCATGGAGGGCCTCGACGACATCGGCCTCACCCTCCGCCACGAGGACGCCATCTCCGAGTACGAAACGCGGCGGCTCTCCTTCAAGCCGGCTCTGTTCTGACCTTCCAGTCGGCTCTGATTTCCCTCGCTTCGCTCGGGTGGGGGGACGACCCCCCAAACCCCCGCGTGTCGGCGTACTGGCGTCACGAGCCGGTCGCGCGAGTCTCAGAACCCGGACAGTTCACAGATCGCGTCGGCTTCCGCCGCTCCCTGCCGGCTGACTACTGCACGAGGTCGATGCGGTCGGTGATGACCGCGTCGACGCCGAGATCGCGCAGCGTCTTCACCTCGTCGGGATGGTTGACGGTCCACACGTGCACGACCAGCCCGGCTGCGTGGGCGGTCTCGACGAATCGACTGTCGACGACTCGCAGGCCACCCCAGGTGGGCGGCACCTGGAGAGCTGCGTAACCCGCCGGCCCGGGGCGTCCGGCTCTGCTGGTCGCCCACCAGCGGCGGACGGCACGCATGCCGCCGGAGCGGATCACCTTTCCTTGCGAGACCCGGTGGACACGTTCGAGACGCTCGTCGGAGAAGCTCCCGACGATCACCCGGTGCCAGGCATCGAGCTTGTCGAGGACCTCGACCAGCGGCCCCTCCAGGCCGTCTTGTTTCAGGTCGACGACTACGCCCACGTCGGGGAAAGTCGCCAGCACCTCCCCCAGGGTGGGGATGCGAATGCCGCGGCCTCGGAACGGGAAGTCGCCGTCGACCCGATGGCGATAACCGGCGTCCAGCTTTCTCAAATCGGCCAGCGTGTAGGAAGACACCGGCCCAGTTCCGTCGGTGGTCCGGTCGACGTCGTCGTCGTGGAAGCACACCAGGTGGCCGTCGGCGGTGATGTGGAGGTCGGTCTCGAGATGGTGGGCACCGGACTCCAACGCGTTGCCGAAGGCGACCATCGTGTTCTCCGGCCAGAGGATCCGACTGCCCCGGTGGGCGATCAGATGACCCGAACGCCAGAAATCGGGGAGAGGGGCCACGGGGCGATTCTATCTGTGACGATCCAGCACTCAGAGAGGGGAGCCGTCCTTCACCACCCGATGGACGGGGTCCCGTCCCGGCTCTGCCACGATGTCCGCCGGGGTCTCGGCGTCGAGCACCACGAGGTCGGCGGTCGCCCCGAGACCCAGCATCCCTTTCTGCGGCTCCTCCAGGGCGAGTGCCCCGCCTCGGGTCGCCGCCCACAGTGCCGCCTCCGGCCTCATGCCTCCGTCGTGCACGGCCACTGCCATCGCCATGGGGATCGTGGGGACCGCGCCTTGTGAGCATCCGCTCCCCAGCGCGACTATCGCCCCGGCTTCCCACAGGGCAGCTGCCGGCTCCACCATGCTGCCCATCCAAGAGGCGGCAGGAACCGAGACCGCCACGATCCCGGTTTCTGCCAGAGGAGCGGTCGAGCCGTCCACGCCCCACAGACCGTCGACGGACACGGCCCCACCTTCGAGACCCACCTCCAGCGCCTCGAAGTCGGAGACGTGCACCCGGGGCCTCAGGCCGTGGCGACGGCCGGTCACGATCACCGACTTGGCGGCATCCCGGTCCAAGGGCCCACCCACGACCACATCGACATAGGAGGCGATCGAAGCGACGGTGGGCAGGAGCAGCGTCTCGAGCATCGTCTGGTACCCCCGACCACGAGGCGGTGGGTCAGTGCCGACGACCACCGCCGCCACCACGTCACACGGCAGCATCTCGGAGGCGGCGGCGATGGCCGACAGCACCGTCACTTCGGTTTCGGGATCGGGGGCGCCGAAACTGCGCAATTCGACGGTCGTCGCCCCTTGTTCGAGGAGCCGGCCCAACTGGTCGGCAGCGGCTTCCGTGTAAGACGTCAGGTCGGTGCCGGCAGAAGCCGGGAAATGCCGATGGGCGTCGACGAAGCCGGGAACGACCATGCGGCCTCCGCAGTCCACCTCCGGCAGCTCCCGGTAGCGGTCGGGCAGGGCGCGCTCGCGCCCCACCCAGGTGACTCGCCCATTGCGGACCGCCAGCGCTGCCCCCGGCACCTCGCCGAGCAGCCCTCCATAGCGGGTGTCGTTGGTCACCAGGGTTCCGATGCCGGTGACGAGGAGGTCGCCCGTGCCGGGCTCGGGCTCAGCGGTCAGCTCCGCCGCGATCCGGGCGCAGTCGCCGCAGATGGCCACCCCGCCGTGCCCTTCGACGAGTCGGTCCACCCCCCGCCTGTCTTCTCCGCAGAATGAACAGCGCTGCGCCAATCCCATCGTCCGATCGCTTCGGACCAACTTAACGGCGCGCTGGGTCCATCCCGCCTACTCTCGCCTCATGTCTGTGCGTTACGAGATACAGGGCGACGTGGCTCTGCTCACCTTCGACCGCCCGGACCGGTTCAACGCCGTGACCCAGGAGTTGTGCGACGGCCTGATCGAAGGGCTCGAACGGGCGGGAAACGAGGCCCGGGCAGTGGTGATCACCGGTGCCGGAAAGGCGTTCTGTTCGGGCGCGGATCTGTCGGATCTGATGGGCGAATACGAGACGGGCGGCCCCGATCTCGCCCGGGTGATCCACGACCGGTTCAACCCCATGGTGGAGGCTCTGCTCGCCGCTCCGCTTCCCACCGTCGCCGCCGTCAACGGTGCCGCCGCCGGGGCGGGGCTGGGCCTGGCTCTGGCCTGTGACCTGCGAGTCATGGCCGACTCGGCCTTCTTCCTCTCGGCCTTCATCGGGTTGGCCCTGATCCCCGACACCGGCACCACGTGGCTCTTGCCACACCACATCGGCCTCTCCCGGGCGATCGAGTTCACGTTCACAAACCGTCGCATGCCCGCCGACGAAGCCGAGTCGCTGGGGTTGACCGCAGCCGTGACTCCGGTCGAGTCGGTGGTCGACGAGGCCGTCGAGATCGCCTCGAAGCTGGCCGACGGGCCGACATCTGCCTACGCCGCCACCCGTCGGCTGCTCATCGCGGCGGCGGCCTCCGACATGGCCACGGCCGTGGATGCGGAGCGGGTCACCCAGGGAGAAATGGGGATATCGCCGGCTCATCTGGAGGGCATGAAGGCGTTCCTCGAGAAGAGGCCTGCCGATTTCCGCTCCGTCTAGGTCACTGCTGGGTCGAGTACCGGGCCGAGATGCGCCGGGCCACCCGGCCGATCGCCCGCCACAGAGCCACCACCAGCCACACGCCGAGGACGAGAAAGAGGATCACGACCACCAGGGCGATCAACGGGTATTCGACCGCCAGCAGCACCAGTCCGACCACCAGGCCGTCCTCGAAAAGAGAAAGGCCGATGTTGCTGAACGGCTCCGGCGACACGTTGACCGCCGCCCGGGTCGTCGCCTTGGTCGAGTGAGCGGCCAAGGCTGTGACTCCCGACGTTCCTGCGCCCAGGATCGGCGACAGGTCGAGTTCACCGGCGAGCAGGTAGCCGACCCAGCCGGCGGCGACGGGACGGATCACCGTGTGCACGGCGTCCCAGATGTCGTCGAGATAGGGGACCTTGTCGACGAAGAACTCGACGACATACATGACGCCCGCCACCGCGAGGACCGGCCAGGAGCTGAGCTGTTCGGGTAGGACGTTGTCGGTCAGCCTCCCCAACAGCCCGAGAACGAGTACGACGGCATAGACGTTGAGACCGGATGCCCATCCGCTGGCGGCGACCAGCCCTATGTCCACGTGGCTCTGTCCATGTCCCCTAGGTCCATGTCATGGCCTGACTACGTAGATGGTGAGGGAGAGCTGCCCCTCTGCGCCGCGACCCAAACCCACTCCGACGGCTGAGTTGAGCCACGCCAGGTCCTCGTTGCCCGTCTGGAACACGATCAGCTCCTGGGGCGAGGCACTGCGGTCTTCGTGGGCGATACTGACCCCGGTGGCGGTGTACGCCACCGTCTCCCGCCCCTCGCCGATCGTGGCGTGGATGTCCAGGTCCATGTTGCCGTCGCCCCGCACCGTGACGTAGTCGACTCCCCTCACCGGCCTCTCCCCCTCCCAGTGAGGGCTGGTGGCGGTTCCCTCGAACGGGAAGTCGATGCGGGTTCCGGCCGGGACGCGGCCGACCATCCGCGGGGCCATCGACGCCTGGATCGTGCAGAACTCCTCTAATGACGGCACAACGCTCCCTTCGAGTCGGGAGCGCTCAGGCTAACCAGCCGGGGCCGGGACCGCCTTGTCCATGAACGCTCGGAGCCAGGGCACGACCTGCTGGAAATAGGCGCGGGCCTGCTTTTCGCTCAACACCTGGGCGGCGTGGTTCATCAGCATCACCTGCCGGGCCGCCCAATAGATCTCCAGCTCCAGCACGTCGCCGACAGGCCACTCCCGATGCTCCTCGTAGCCCTGCCGGAAGGCATCCACGATCGCCGCCAAGTCGGGGCGGGTCCGGGCGGCATAGAGGGACGTGGCGATGTCCTGGGACGGAAGAGCCAGCATCACGTCCTCGAAATCGATCGCCCAGGCCCGGCCCATGTAGAGGTGGACGTTCCACTCGTGGAGATCTCCGTGGACCACCATCGGCGGCTCTTCTCCCCAACGTCGGGAGATGAAGTAGTCGCCGAGCTCCGCTGTCCGGCGGAGCAGGGGCCGCAGACCGTTGAAGAGGTGGTCGTAACGGAAGTCTTCGACGACGACCTTCTCGAGCTCAGGCGGGTAGTAGAAGGTCTGGTCCCACCGCCGGAGGTCGAGTCCCGCCGGGGGGCGCCATTCGCCGTGCCGGTGGAGCAGAGCCGAAAGGCGGCCCATCGCCCGGTAGCCGGACGTGCCCGCCCCCTCGCCGAGCGGCTCACCGGGAACCCACGTGAACAACACGCAATGCCGCAGGGGGCCGTCGGCCAAGAGGTCGACGATGTAGTGACCATCGGCGGTCGGGATCGGCTCGGCGATATTGAGGTCCGGGTCGCCGACGAGAGTCGACAGCCATGCAACCTCGATTTCGAGGTTGATGCGCGTGTTGGCCGCCGGCTGGCTGACGCGCAGGACGAGGCGCCTCCCATCGGCCGTGTCCACTCGGTAGAGGATGTTCGAATGGGTGGCCAGATGGGAGATGCGAGCCACACGCAGCCCGTAGCGGCGCTCCAGGACCGACCGTGCGGCCCTGGTCAGGGATTCGGACGGATCGACGACCACGGCCGATACGTTACGGCCGCCGCCGAAATCCGCTGTGGGACGAGGGACCCTTTTATTCCGAGCCGAGTCGGACGACCTATACCGGTCAGCTTTCGCTGCCGCCGCCCGTCGCCACCGGCTCCGGAGGCTGCGGCTGGGTCACCGTCGAATCCCGCCCGTCCCGCTTCCGATGCCATTTCTCCCACAAGACGAGCATCGAAGGCAGAACGAGGATGGCGGCGACCAGCGACAGGCCGATGGCGAAGGCCGTCACCTGCCCCATCTGCTTGAAGGGCACCAGGCTCGACACCATGAGGATGCCGAACCCGGCGATGGTCGTGAACGCCGACCCGGCCAGAGCGCCGCCGGTGTGGGTGGTCGTCGAACGGATCGCCTCCTCGACGTCGTCCATCTCCAGGCGGTCTTCCTCGAATCGGCGGGCGAGGTGGATCGTGTAGGGCACACCGATGCCGATCGCCAACGCGGCCAAGGTGGCGGTGACAGGGCCCAGCGGGATGCCGAGGGCGTACATGAGCCCGTAGGTCCACATCACGACGAGCGCCACGGGCGCCATCGTGATGACACCGAGGAAGGGCCGCCTGTTCCGGATGAGGAAGAAGACGACGAGCACCACCGTGGCGGAGATGAGCGTCAGCCACAGCGACCAGGTCTGGGAGGCCGTGAGCTCGTTGACCACGACGTCGCCGATGATGTTCTGACCGGTGACGACCGCCGAGGCCCCGGCCTGCTCCACGAGGGCGAAGGCTTCGTCGAATCCCCGGCGGAGGTCGTCGACTGCCCCTTCTTCCGCCTGGGTGCGCACGTCGAACAAGACGGCCGTGAGCCGATCACCTTCGTAGTGGGTGACGGCCGCCACGTCGTCGGGAGCGGACTGGGCCATCGCCTCGTAGAGGGGGGCCATGTCGGCGTCGTCCGGCGCCTTCTGGTCCGGCCCCAGGCCCACCTGCTGAGCCGCGAGGAGGATCTCGGGGGGCGCCGACTGGATGCCCTGGGCGAAGAACTGCTGGAAGACCGACACCGGCGAAGAGGCGTCGGGGATCCTCCCGAAATCGGTGTCGAAAGCGGCCACTCCTTCGACCTCCCCCAGCCGGGCGGTGGCATCGACCATGGCGTTCCAGAGGCGTCCCGTCGCGAGGTCCGCCCCCTCCGGCGCCTCGATCAGGGCGTAGGTCTGCTCTCCGAAGCCGCCACCGAACTCGGTCTGCAGGATCTCCATCGTCTCCACGGCGGGGGCATCCTCGGGGAGGAAGTCGGTGAAGCTGAACCGGGTCTCGAGTTGGGTGAAGCCCCAGTAACCGAGCCCGCCCAGAACCAGTGCCAGCGTCAGAGCGATGTACGGGAGCCGCTCGGCGATCACCGCCGTCTGGCCCATCAGCTTGGGAAGGAGGCGCTCGCCACCGGTGGCCATCGACTCGGCGGGCAGGACACCCTTCCGCTCCGCTCGGCGGTCGAGCAGCAACCGCAGGGAAGGGACGAAGAGCATCATCAGGAGGAACGAGAAGACGATTCCCACCGCGGCGAGGATCCCGAAGTCCTTCAGGGCGGGGACCGGGTTGAAGATGTTGGTGAGGAAGCCGATGACGGTGGTCAGCGTCGCCAGGATGAGGGCAACGCCCGAGGTCCCGATCGAGATACCCATCGCCTCGTCGACGCCGTACCCCTCGCCGACCTCCTCGCGGTAACGGCTGATGAGATGGATGCCGTAGTCGACCCCCAACCCGATCATTAGGATCGGCACGACCTGGGTGGGAGCCGAGAAGGCGTCGAGGATTCCGATCCTCTCGAGCAGGACGCCTGCGCCCTGCATCATGCCTATCGCCATCATGATCGTGAGCAGGGTGATCAGCATGTCGGCGAAGGTGCGCCGGCCCGCCTGGGCGTAGGTGACCGCGCCTTGCGGCTTGAGCCAGTACACGAAGAGGAGGATCACGACGATGATCGCTCCGGCGAAGGCGAACAGACGCCCGACCTCAGACGTGAACGAATCGACCTCTCCGAATAGCAGGTTGCTGCTGAACGGGCGGACCTCGAGAGATGTGTCGATCTCCTGCATGGCGGCGGCGATCCGCTCCTCCATCTCGATCTGAGCGTCGAACACCTCGGCGTCGGCCGCTCCCTCGGGTAACTCGAAGAAGGCGAGCATCAGCCCGGAAGTTGCCTCGGCTCCGCTGCTCCCCTCAGCGAGGAGACCCGACATGAAACCCGCCTGCTCCTGGGGCATCTGCTCCAGGGCGGCCTGATAGAGGGTGTCGACGGTTGCGTCGTCGAGGCCGTCGAGCGGCACGTTCTGCATCTGGGCAGCCGTCAGCGCCGGCGTGAGGAAGCCAACGACCCCCGGCTGCATCTCGGACTCGAGCAGCGCGTCGCCAGCCTCCCGGCGGATCACCTCCTCCACCGCCGCCGCGACTCGCAGTCCCTCGGCAGAGATGACATCCCCGTCGGGATCACGAATGACGACCTGGAACACCATCTGCTGGTCGCCGTCGAACAGTTCGCTCACGCGCTCCAGCGCCTGGATCTCGGCGTTGTCGGGTGCGAAGCCCTCGTTACCGGTGGCGATCTCCACCTGCGAGGCGAAAGAGCTCAGCACCCCCGCC
>Ga0207873_1003320_pt1 | contig 12016 bp, 9 predicted proteins | sample BGWIniCompost_FD_187373 | JGI IMG/M metagenome (GOLD analysis project Ga0207873, IMG submission 187373) | Cellulose adapted compost microbial communities from Newby Island Compost Facility, Milpitas, CA, USA - BGW Initial Compost (SPAdes)... ... | reverse complement strand
GGCGAAGGGCGAAGGTGATCTTCGAGGCGGAACCGAAGAGGAGGGGACGGTCCGGGTGGCCGTGAGCCTCGGACGCCGTCGGCACGTCACGGATCCACCTCCTCGTCCGTGAGGTGGTGGACCGCGTACGCGTTGTCCCGGAAGATCCGGAAGGTCCGGAAGTCTGGTGCTGCGGTCGGCATGGAGGCCAGCCGCTCCACGACCACATCGCCGTAGCGGACACCGGTCGGGTTGCTGTACTCGGGGACGCACCAGATCCCCTTGACCGCCGGTCCGTCGCGACCAGCCGCTCCACGACGTCCATGTCGGGGCCCTCGTCCGTCATCGCGACGGAGATCAGCTCCATGCCGAAGCGCTCGCCCAGCGCGAAGTGCCGGTCGTAGCCGGGGACCGGGCAGGGGATCGCGAGGCGCTCATCGTCCACCCAGCGCCGTGCTGCCCCGGTACCTCGCTGCCCCGACCCTCGCTGGGCAGTGCGTGCACCAGATAGTCGTGCATCAGTTCGAGGCTGGGACGGTCGACTGCACTGCCGGCCGGTGTTCGGCGGCGACCTGGCCTCTGCACCGCCCCGCCCCGCCCCTGGCACCGCTGGGGCGCCGGGCCCTCGTCGTGCGTGCGCGCGGGTGCGGGGGCGGGCGCCGTGGATCACGCTGGGTGTCCAACGACCACCCCAGTGTGAGGAGTGTGCATGCGACGTCGTCTTGCCCGGGCCCTGGTCCGGCCCTTGGTACTCGCAGCCGCCGCGGCCACGATGCCGCTGGTCTCGGCCTCTCCGGCGGCCGCCGACAGCATCGTTGTCGGGGGCTTCCCGGTCGACGTCTCCGAGAGCCCGTGGACGGTCGCGCTGTCCAGCCGTGACCTGTTCGGAGGTACGCGCGCGGGCCAGTTCTGCGGGGGAGTGGCAGTCGGCCCGAGCACCGTGCTCACCGCGGCCCACTGCATGGACGAGAGCGTCCTCGGTGCGAAGCCCACGGAGATCCGGGACCTCAGGGTCATAGCCGGGCGCACCGAGCTGCTGTCGGACAAGGGGCAGGAGATACCCGTCAGCTCGGTGTGGGTGAATCCCGGCTACGACGGCGTCGGCAACTCGGGTGATTTCGCGGTGCTCACCCTCGCCGAGAAGCTGCCGTCCGGATCGGTCATAGGGATGGCACGCGCGGGTGACCCGGCCTACCGGGCGTACACACCGGCGACGGTCTACGGATGGGGGGACACCACGGGCGGCGGCAGCTATGCGGGCAGCCTGCACGCGGCACGGGTGCACGTGCTGCCGGACGCGGCGTGCGAGAAGGCGTACCCGGGCGGGATCAGCGGCACGTACCACGCCGAGACGATGCTCTGCGCCGGCGAGGAGAAGGGCGGCCGGGACGCCTGCCAGGGGGACAGCGGAGGGCCGCTGGTGGCCCAGGGGCGGCTGATAGGGCTGGTGTCCTGGGGGAGCGGCTGCGGCTGGGCCGGCAGCCCGGGTGTCTACACCCGGATCTCCGACGTCCTGCGCACGCTCGGCTGGGGGTGAGTCCCCGCAGCGGTCCGCGGTGAGGCACACAGCAGAGGGTTGCAGCGGCGGCACGGAGAGCAACGACCGACGGGCCTCGCAAACAGCCCTTGGAGGGCTCCGCGGGCCCTGTAGGCGTACTGCGGGCCCGAAGGGTGTGCTCGCGCCGCCTCGAGGGCGTCAGGGGGACGAGGGGGACGAGTGTGTGACACGGGCGGCCGCCTCCGTAGGGCCGGAGACGGCCGCCCGTGCGCCGGCCTGTGCCGGCTGCTCGTCGTCGTACGCGAGATGTCAGCGCTCTTCGCCGGAGGCCGTGCTCGGGGCGGTGAGCCGCTCCGTCTCGTCCTGTATCTCAGCGGCGATCTTCTTGAGTTCCGGCTCGAACTTGCGACCGTGGTGGGCGCAGAAGAGCAGTTCTCCGCCGCTCAGCAGGACGACGCGCAGGTAGGCCTGGGCGCCGCAGCGGTCGCAGCGGTCGGCGGCCGTCAGCGGGCTCGCGGGGGTCAGAACAGTAGTCACGTCGCCTCTTCTCTAGCTCGACGAGCTGTCGTACCAGGGTCAACATCCAACCAGCCTCGAAACGTTCCCGCTCGTGGCTTTCTCTCGAAAAAATCTTCCGAGACGGCTGGCTGTTGCCGGTTGGCGGCGAATGTGCCGTATTGCGTGTCTCTGTGTCGTACGGATTCGCGTCGTATTCGGTGGTCGGCCCTCCCGGCTGGGTTGCCGGTTGTTCATGAGGACGTGCCCGGAGCCTAAATGGTTCATGCCTGGAAGGGAACGTGATGTGTGCTTCACTCCATCGAGGGATCGAACAAGTATACGACTCGGGACTATGCTGTGGTCAGTCGAGGGTGGCGTTACAACGGCTCTACCAGGCCTCGGTACCCTCCTACCGGTGACTGAAGCGGTGCCCTTACCCACGAGGGCCCCAACTGAAATTCAGCGAGGAGCGAACCGCGTGACCGCCGAGACGTCCGTGCCGTCCACAGCTCTGCTGGCAGGAGCAGACCGCGACGGTTCCAACTACACCGCGCGGCACCTGCTCGTCCTCGAGGGGCTCGAGGCCGTGCGGAAGCGCCCCGGCATGTACATCGGATCCACCGACAGCCGCGGTCTGATGCACTGCCTCTGGGAGATCATCGACAACTCCGTGGACGAGGCCCTCGGCGGATACTGCGACCGCATCGAGGTGATCCTGCACGACGACGGCTCGGTGGAGGTCCGGGACAACGGCCGCGGCATCCCCGTGGACGTCGAGCCCAAGACCGGCCTGTCCGGCGTCGAGGTCGTGATGACCAAGCTGCACGCGGGCGGCAAGTTCGGCGGTGGCTCCTACGCCGCCTCCGGCGGTCTGCACGGCGTCGGTGCCTCCGTGGTCAACGCCCTCTCCGCCCGCCTGGACGTCGAGGTGGACCGCGGCGGGCACACGCACGCCATCAGCTTCCGCCGCGGCGTGCCCGGAGAGTTCGCCGCCCTCGGGCCGGACGCCAAGTTCGAGGCCAGGAGCGGGCTGCGCAAGATCAAGAAGATCCCCAAGAGCCGCACCGGCACCCGCGTGCGCTACTGGGCCGACCGGCAGATCTTCCTCAAGGACGCCAGGCTCTCCCTGGAGAACCTCCACGCCCGCGCCCGCCAGACCGCCTTCCTGGTGCCCGGCCTGACCATCGTCGTCCGTGACGAGTTCGGGCTCGGCGAGGGCGGCAGCAAGGGCGAGGAGTCCTTCCGCTACGACGGCGGCATCAAGGACTTCTGCGAATTCCTGGCCTCCGACAAGCCCATCTGCGACACCCTCCGCTTCACCGGACAGGGCACCTTCAAGGAGACCGTCCCGGTGCTCGACGAGCGCGGGCAGATGACCCCCACCGAGGTCACCCGGGAGCTCGGCGTGGACGTGGCGCTGCGCTGGGGCACCGGCTACGACACCACCGTCAAGTCCTTCGTCAACATCATCGCCACCCCCAAGGGCGGCACCCATGTCGCCGGCTTCGAGCAGGCCGTCACCAAGACGCTGAACGAGGTGCTGCGGGCCAAGAAGCTGCTGCGCGTCGCCGAGGACGACATCGTCAAGGACGACGCCCTGGAGGGCCTCACCGCGGTCGTCACGGTGCGCCTCGCGGAGCCGCAGTTCGAAGGCCAGACCAAGGAGGTCCTCGGCACCTCCGCGGCCCGCCGCATCGTGAACAACGTGGTCTCCAAGGAGCTCAAGGCCTTCCTGACCTCCAGCAAGCGGGACGCCGCCCAGCAGGCCAGGGCCGTCCTGGAGAAGGCCGTCGCCGCGGCCCGCACCCGCATCGCGGCGCGCCAGCACAAGGACGCCCAGCGCCGCAAGACGGCCCTGGAGTCGTCCTCGCTGCCCGCCAAGCTCGCCGACTGCCGCAGCGACGACGTCGACCGCAGCGAGCTGTTCATCGTCGAGGGCGACTCCGCGCTCGGCACGGCCAAGCTCGCCCGGAACTCCGAGTTCCAGGCGCTGCTGCCGATCCGGGGCAAGATCCTCAACGTCCAGAAGTCGTCCGTCACGGACATGCTGAAGAACGCCGAGTGCGGCGCGATCATCCAGGTCATAGGAGCCGGCTCCGGGCGGACCTTCGACATCGACGCGGCCCGCTACGGCAAGATCATCATGATGACCGACGCCGATGTGGACGGCTCCCACATCCGCACCCTGCTGCTGACGCTGTTCCACCGCTACATGCGCCCGATGGTCGAGGCCGGCCGGGTGTTCGCCGCGGTGCCGCCGCTGCACCGGATCGAGCTCATCCAGCCCAAGAAGGGCCAGGACAAGTACGTGTACACGTACTCGGACCGGGAACTGCGCGACAAGCTCATGGAGTTCCAGAGCAAGGGCATCCGCTACAAGGACACCATCCAGCGCTACAAGGGCCTCGGCGAGATGGACGCCGACCAGCTGGCCGAGACCACCATGGACCCGCGCCGCCGCACGCTGCGCCGGATCAACCTCACCGACCTGGAGGCCGCCGAGAAGGTCTTCGAGCTCCTCATGGGCAACGAGGTCGCCCCGCGCAAGGAGTTCATCTCCAGCTCGGCCGCCACGCTGGACCGCTCGCGCATCGACGCCTGACCGCCGCACGGGGCCGTCGCCGGGCGCGACGGCCCCGTGACCAGCGCGAGGCTTCACCTGATGGAGTGAAGGCGCCGGGGAAGAAGAGTCGGGGATCTTCCCGTTCTGTCCATCCTTGGGCATGCAGTCAAGCAATGGACGACCCGGCGTTCAGTCACGGGACGCCGAGTACGAGGACCCGTGGTACGACGCACTCGCCGCGGGCTGGGGCGAGTCCGCCGAACAGCCCGCGCCGGTGCCCGCGGCGCGGGAGGCGGGCGCAGCCGCCGCCGGCCCCGCCGACGTGTATCTCCAGGTCCAGCGCAGCGAGGCCTTCCAGGAGGTCCGCAGCCGCTACCGCAGGTTCGTCGTCCCCGGCGTCATCGCCTTCCTCGTCTGGTACGTGGCCTATGTCGTGACCGCCACCACCGCGCCGGAGCTGATGGCCCGCCAGGTCACCGGAGCGGTCAACGTGGCCATGCTGGCCGGACTCGGACAGTTCCTCACCACCTTCCTGCTGACCTGGGCCTACGCACGCCACGCCCGGCTCCGCCGGGACCGGGCCGCGCTGGAGCTGCGCTGGGACACCCAGGAGCTGTCGCGCTCCAGAGGCGGTGCCGCATGACGGGTGATCACCAGACCCTGGCCCTGCTGCTGTTCAGCGCGTTCGTCGCGATCACCCTCGCCATCACCACGTGGGTGAGCCGGCACCGGCAGGGTTCGGCGGAGGAGTTCTACGCGGGCGGGCGGCTCTTCACCCCGATGGAGAATGGTTTTGCCATCTCGGGCGACTACATGTCCGCCGCCTCCTTTCTCGGCATCTCCGGACTCATCGCCCTGGTCGGCTACGACGGGATGCTCTACTCCGTGGGCTTCCTGGTGGCCTGGCTGGTCGTGCTCTTCCTCGTCGCCGAACTGGTGCGCAACTGCGGCCGGTTCACCCTCGCCGACGTCGTCGCCTCCCGCATGCGGGAGCGGCCGGTGCGGATCGCCGCGGGCACCTCATCGGTCACCGTGTCCGTGCTCTACCTGGTGGCGCAGATGGTCGGCGCCGGCAGCCTGGTCGCGCTGCTGCTCGGCGGTACGAGCGAGGCGGCCCGCGCCTGGACCGTCATCGGCGTCGGAGCGCTCATGGTGATCTATGTGTCGCTGGGCGGCATGCGGGCCACCACATGGATCCAGATCGTCAAGGCGGTCCTGCTGCTCGGTGGCACCGTCGCGCTCACCGTGGGCGTACTGCTGCGCTTCCACGGCGACATCAACCGCCTGCTCACCACCGCCGCCGAACGCAGCGGCCACGGCGAGGCCTTCCTCGCCCCCGGCCTGTCCTACGGCGGCGACTGGACCGCCCGCTTCGACTTCATCAGCCTCGGTCTCGCCCTGGTGCTGGGCACGGCCGGACTGCCGCACATCCTGTCCCGCTTCTACACCGTGCCCACCGCGCGCGCCGCCCGCCGGTCGGTGATCTGGGCGATCGGGCTCATCGGCGGCTTCTACCTGATGACCATCGTGCTCGGTTTCGGCGCCGCCGCCATCGTCGGCAGCGACACCGTCCGCACCTCGCACGCCTCCGGCAACACGGCGGTGCCGCTGCTCGCCCTCGACCTGGGCGGCGGCGCCGGTTCCACCGGCGGCACGGTCCTCTTCGCGGTCGTCGCGGCGGTCGCCTTCGCCACCATCCTCGCCGTGGTCGCCGGCATCACCCTCGCCTCCTCGGCCTCCGTCGCCCACGACCTGTACGCCACGCTGCGCCGCCCCGGCGGAAAACAGCGCAGCGAGGTCGCGGTGGCCAGGGCCGCCGCCGTGGGCATCGGTGCGGTCGCCATCGCCCTCGGCCTGCTGGCCCGCGACCTCAACGTCGCCTTCCTGGTCGGCCTCGCCTTCGCGGTCGCCGCCTCCGCCAACCTGCCCGTGCTGCTGTACTCCCTGTTCTGGCGGCGCTTCACGACCCGGGGAGCCGTCTGGGCCGTCTACGGCGGCCTCGTCCCCTCGGTGCTGCTGGTCCTGCTCTCCCCGGTGGTCTCCGGCAGCCCCGAATCGCTCTTCCCCGGCGCCGACTTCCAGCTGTTCCCGCTCCAGAACCCGGGCCTGGTCTCCATCCCGCTCGGCTTCCTCGCCGGCTGGCTCGGCACCGTCACCTCCGACGAGGAACCGGACGCGGCACGCCACGCGGAGACCGAGGTGCGCTCCCTCACCGGGGCCGGGGCGGTGTGAGCGCCGGGGAAGCGACCAGGGAGGTGAGGCTCAGGGGCCGGTCGCGGCGTGAGCAACGGCAGCCGACCGCAGCATCCGGCCGGGTGTGAGGACCGGCACGTCATGGAGACGTCCGGCGCCCCCGTGCGTATGTAGGGAGGGCACGGTTCCTTCCCCCGCCCCTACGGGCCGTGCCCCGAGGCGCGGGTCGCCCACACATAGCGGTGTTCCGGGCGGCCCGCGTCGCCGTACTTCAGCGTCAGCACGGCCCGGCCGGTGCGCTCCAGCAGCTTCAGATAGCGTTGCGCGGTCTGCCGGCTCACCCCCGTGCGCTCGGCGATCTCCTGGGCGGACAGCGGGCCCTCGGCGTTCATCAGCGACCGCCGCACCAGGCCGGCCGTGGTGGGCGAGTGCCCCTTGGGCAGCTGGGGCTCCGCGGAGGCCGACAGGGCGCCGAAGATGCGGTCCACCTCCGCCTGCTCCGCCTCACCGCCGCCGTCCAGCGTCCGCCGCAGCTCCGCGTAGGCCTCCAGCTTGGCGCGCAGCCCCGCGAAGGCGAACGGTTTGACCAGGTACTGCAGCGCACCGTGGCGCATCGCCGCCTGCACCGTGGACACGTCCCGCGCCGCCGTCACCATGATCACGTCGGTCTGGTGGCCGCGCCGGCGTATCTCCCGCACGACCGCGAGCCCCGTGTCGTCCGGCAGGTAGTGGTCCATCAGCACCAGGTCCGGGGCGGGGCGCCGCTCCAGTCCGGCGAGCGCCTCGGCGGCGGAGTGGGCGAGCCCGGTGACATGGAAGCCCGGGACCTTCTCGACATAGGCGGCGTTCACCCGCGCCACCCGGACGTCGTCGTCCACCACCAGGACCTCGATCATCGCGACTCCTCCTCGCCGGCCCCCCGGCCCGTCGTGCCGGAGAGGGCGGGCCGCTGCCCGGTGTCCGTCAGCGCCTCCGGCAGGACCACGGTGAACTCCGCGCCGCCGCCGGGTGCCTCGCCCACGGTCGCGCTGCCCCCCTGCCGTTCGGCGAACCTGCGCACCAGGGAAAGGCCGATACCGCGCTCGCGGTGCTCCGGCGCCCGCTTGGTGGACCAGCCCTCGGTGAACACGAGCTCGCGCTGCTCGGGCGCGATCCCGGGACCGGTGTCGCGCACCACGAGGACCACCGTCCGCCCCTCGGTGCGCAGCTCGATCTCCACCCGCGCCTTCGCAGTGCCCGCGGCGGCGTCCAGGGCGTTGTCCACCAGGTTGCCCGCGACCGTCACCAGCCCCCTGGGGTCGATCAGCCGGTCCGGCAGCCGGGTGCCGTCGGAGACCTTCAGGGCCACCCCGCGCTCGGCGGCGACCGTCGCCTTGCCCACGAGGAGCGCGGCGAGCAGCGGGTCACGGATCCGCTCGGTGACCTGCTCGGCGGTGACCCGGTGATCCCCGACCACCTCGCCGATGAACTCCACGGCCTCCTCGTACATCTCCAGCTCGAGCAGCCCCAGCAGGGTATGCATGTGGTTGGCGTGCTCGTGGTCCTGGGCGCGCAGCGCGTCGATCAGACCGCGGGTCGAGTCCAGCTCCCGGCCCAGCTGGTCCAGCTCGGTGCGGTCGCGCAGGGTGGCCACGGCGCCGCCGTCGCCGGTCGGCATCCGGTTCGCCACCAGCACGCGCTGCCCGCGCACCGTCAGCAGATCGGTGCCCGTCACCCGGCCCGCCAGCACATCGGCGGTGCGGCCCGCGCCGAGCGCCTCGTCCGGGGTGCGGCCCACGGCCTCGCCGCCGATGTCCAGCAGCCGCTGCGCCTCGTCGTTCAGCAGGCGGATGCGCCCGGCGCGGTCCAGCGCGACCACGCCCTCCCGGATGCCGTGCAGCATGGCCTCCCGCTCGGCCAGCAGGGCCGCGATGTCGGAGAAGGCCAGATCACGGGTCTGCCGCTGCACCCGCCGGGAGATCAGCCACGCGGCGAGCGCGCCGACGGCCAGCGCGCCGCCCGCATAGGCGAGCAGCTCCGGGATCGCCTGGATGAGCCGGGCCCGCACACTGTCGTAGGCGATGCCGACCGAGACCGCCCCGACGATCTCGCCGCTGTCGTCGCGCAGCGGCACCTTGCCCCGTGCGGAGCGCCCCAGGGTGCCCTCGTCGATCTCCATGACCTCGTGACCGGCCAGGGCCCTGCCCGGGTCGGTCGAGACATGCCCGCCGATCCTGCGCGGGTCGGTGTGCGACCAGCGCACCCCGCGCGTGTCCAGGACCACCACGTACTCGGCCCCGGTGGTCCTGCGGACCCGTTCCGCCTCCCGCTGCACAGGACCGTCCGGCGACGGGGGAGTGCTGCGCAGGTCCTCGGCGATCCGGTCCTGCTCGGCCGTGGTCTGCGCGATCGCCAGCGCGCGGCGCATGGCCTGGTCGTCCAGCTGGTCGCCGAGCGGCGCGAGGAACAGCCCGGTCGCCAGCACCGCGACTCCCGCGGCGATCGCCAGCTGCATCAGCAGCACCTGGGAGAACACCCGCCGGGGCAGTCCCAGACGCAGCCGGCGGGCGGGGGCGGTGGCGCTCATACCCAAGACCGTACGTGCGCGGCCGCGGACCGCCGCAGCGGTGTGGCGCGGATCTCGCCCGGCGTCCGCATGTCCGACGCCTGCATGCCCGACGCCGCATGCCCGGCACTCGCACGCCGACCGCGAGCGTCCCCGGCCTGAGCCCCCTGCTCAGCTCGCCAGCGCCGTCATCGTCAGCTCGTGCAGCGCGACCACGTCCATGCGCGCGGGCGAGCCCAGCACGGAACCGCAGCTCTCCTGGCGCGGCGGCAGGGATGCCCCCTGGGCCACCTCGACCAGCCACCGGCGACCGTCGGCGTGGGCGACGGTCACCTGCCAGCGCGGGGCCGCGCCGTCCGTTCGCACCACGCGCAGCGCCTCGGCCGCGTACTCGCCCGCCGCCTCGCGCACCGCCAGCTCCGCAGCCTGGCCGGGACGCTCCCAGGCGGAGCTGCCGCGGCAGCCGTCCACCACGACCCTGCCCTGCCGTGCCGCGTGCAGGACCTCCTTGACGCCGTGGGCCTCGGCCCTGCCGTAGGCATAGCCGTACGGCAGCACCAGCACCGTCGGTGAGAAGCGGTGCCCGCCGAGATGGGTCACCTCCCAGACCCCGTCGACGCCGGAGGCGGAGAGTTCGGCCGCCAGCGGACGCCCGAGCAGGGCGCAGCAGCGGTCGCGTTTGCCGTTGGTGCAGACGAGGGCCAGCGGATCGCCCTCGTGCGGCCGGCCGCCGAGTGCCGAGCCGAACCCGGCGTGCTCGCCCCGGCCGAGCGCGGCGAAGTCGAGGCCGAGGAGCTGACGGGGGTCCGTGGTGGTGGCGGCGTGCAGCCATACGTTCCCCGGGACGATGTGGGCCGCATACACCCGGCGGGCGGCCGGAGTGTGGAAGTCCGCGTGCCGTCCGGGGCGGCGGATCAGCGCGACGCGCACCCCGGTGCCCTGTGCGGCCGCCTCCAGGGCCCGCCCCAGAGCCGGGTCGAGGTGGCTCGACGTCAGCGCCTTGGCACCCCAGGGCCCGGGCTGCTCCAGCAGCAGCCAGGTCCTCGCGGTCGCCGCGGTACCCGCGACGGGCTCGTCGAGCTCACGGGAGACGGTTGAGCACCTACTCACAGAGGTGAGCCTAACCTGACTTCTTCAGGAGTGCTCAGATACCCCACCCGTGCCGCGTCCGGGGCGCGCGGTGGCTGCGCGCGCGGGGCGCAGTGGCGGGCGAGACGGCGTGACGGGGTGCTGCGCCGGACCCCAGCCCGCATGAGCGCCGTCCCGTCGAGCCGCACGCCGGCTGACGCACCATCCGTCGCGAACTCCGGATCCTGCGCGATCACTTGGCTCCTGAGCCCGCGTACCAGGCTGCCGGTCGAGGTCAGGCCCTTCGGGTCAGAACACGGTCTTCTACCCGCTAATCTGTGTCGCCATGCCCCTGCTCGTGCAGAGGGCGAGCTACTGCCATGCGTCTGCACGTGTGAACCCCTCGGCGTGCATCCAGCGGCACATGGGTTCGCGGTGCCTCCGCTGGCTAGATTGCGCCTCAGCTCACGCTCCAAGCAAAAGGACCCCCATGAAGATCATCCGCCGTCTCGGCGTCGCCCCCCGTTTCCGTGGAAGTGTCAATGGTGGGACGTGTCCCGACGTTTTCGAGCTGGCGAACGGGGATTTCGCGGTCATCGGCACGGACATGACCGACACGCTCGAGGCTGAACTGCCCTCGGACGCGGCTCGCGCCGACTACGAACGCATTGTCGTGGTCTCCCGGGAAACGCTCGTCAAGGCGAAGGCCGACATCCCGGACGTCTAGCGAGGGCTCATCCGACGGTCCTGCATCTGGAGCGGAGCCTCGCCGGCGGGCGGGTCCCGGCGCGGCGGCCCGACGGCCCGCCGCGCCGGTGTCACTGCATGACGACGGCGTCCCGTCCCGGTCAGACGGCCGGCAGCACGCCCGTCCGTGCGACCTCCGAGTACCAGCGGGCGCTGGCCTTGGGGATGCGCTTGCCGGTCGGGTAGTCCACGTAGACGGCGCCGAAGCGCTTGCTGTAGCCGTGGGCCCACTCGAAGTTGTCCAGCAGCGACCACAGGAAGTAGCCGCGGACGTCCACGCCGTCGGTGATCGCCCGGTGGACGGCGGCCAGGTGGTCGCGGACGTAGGCGATCCTGGCGGGGTCGTTGACCTGGCCCAGCGGGTCGGCGTAGTCGTCGAAGGCCGCTCCGTTCTCGGTGATGACGAGAGGCAGCCCGGGGAAGTCGGACGCCAGCCGGCGCAGCAGGTCGTACAGGCCGCTGGCGTCGATGGCCCAGCCCATGGCGGTCCGCTCGCCCGGCGGCTGGTGGAAGGCGACGTTGTCGGCGCCCGGCCAGGGACTGTGGGCGCTGTTGCCGTGCCCGTCCGCGTTGTGGGTGCCGGTGCCGTCGGCCTCCGAGACGACGGTCGGGGTGTAGTAGTTGACGCCGAGGAAGTCGAGCGGCTGGTGGATCCGGCCGAGGTCGCCGTCCTGGACGAAGGACCAGTCGGTCAGGGAGGCGGTGTCCTTCAGCAGGTCCTCCGGGTAGGCACCCTGCAGCATCGGGCCGGTGAAGACCCGGTTGGCCAGGGCGTCGATGCGGCGCACCGCCTCGGCGTCCGCCTCGCTGCCGGTGAGCGGGCGGACGTGGTGGATGTTGAGCGTCACCGAGCACTGGGCGTCGGCGGGCAGCCGGTCGCGCAGCGCCTGGACCGCGAGACCGTGCCCGAGGTTGAGGTGGTGGG
>Ga0207873_1003318_pt1 | contig 12027 bp, 11 predicted proteins | sample BGWIniCompost_FD_187373 | JGI IMG/M metagenome (GOLD analysis project Ga0207873, IMG submission 187373) | Cellulose adapted compost microbial communities from Newby Island Compost Facility, Milpitas, CA, USA - BGW Initial Compost (SPAdes)... ... | reverse complement strand
GGGGGCTCCGTGACATCCCGGCCGACCATCCACTGGTCGTCACGGTGCCGGGATGCGTCGACGGGATGATCGCCCTGAGCAAAGAGCTCGGCTCGCTCTCCTTGGGAGACGTCCTGGCGCCTGCGATCGAACTGGCACGGGGAGGGTTCCCGGCTTCCACCGAGCAGTCCCGGGCGTTCACGATCCAGGCCGACCGGTACCGGGACAACCCGGCCATCGCCGCCTTCTATCCGAATGGCCGGCCAATCGAGCCCGGGGAGCACGTCACCCGCCCCGAGCTGGCAGCGACCCTCGAGGCCCTGGCCGGGAGCGGCGAGCGTGAGACCTTCTATCTCGGGACACCCGGCGAGGACATCATCGACGCGCTCGGCGGGACCATCACCATGGACGACCTGGCCAGGTCGCAGGCCGAGTGGGTCGACCCGGTCGGCGTGGAGACCCTCGGGCACGTCGCCTGGACGATGCCGCCCAACTCCCAGGGCTATCTGGGCCCTGCGACGGTCGCGGTGTTCGAGATGCTGGACCCTCCCGACGACCCCGAGGATCCGAGGTGGTGGCACCTCATGATCGAGGCGTACCGCTGCCTCGCCTGGGAGCGGGACGACGTGGTCACCGACCCGGGAACCGCCCCGCTCACGCCCGACCTCCTCGTGGACCGGGATCGTCTCCGGCGTTGGGCGGAGACCATCGGCGAGACCGCCGGCTCCTGGCCGTCCACACCGCACCGGGTCTCGGGCACCGCCTACATGTGCGCCGCCGACGCAGACGGGATGGGGGTCTCGATCATCCAGTCCAACTACTACGGGACCGGCTCGCCTTTCGGCGCCGCCCGCTCGGGCTTCCTGCTCCACGACCGGGGGCGGGGCTTCACACTCACCCCCGGCCACCCCAATCAGATCCTCCCCGGCAAGCGCCCGATGCACACGCTCTCCCCCACGCTGTGGACGAACGGCGACCGGCCGGCATGGCTGATCGGCACCCGGGGCGGCGACATCCAGCCGCAACTGGTCGCCCAGCTCTCGGCCCGGATCGTCGGCTCCGGGATCGAACCCGCCGTGGCCCAGGGGATGCCCAGGTGGGCGATGTCCGAATTCGGGCCGGACAGCACGTCCCGACTCCAGGTCGAGCCGGGCACTCCGGCGCCGGTCATCGACGACCTGCGCCGTCGCGGCCACGAGATCGAGATCGTCGGCGGGCCGCAGGGCGGCTGGGGACCGATGTCGGTGATCGGCCTCGATGGGGATGAGAGGGTCGCCGCGGCCGACCCCAGGGTCGACACAACGGACGCGATCGTCTTCTGAGCGTCAGTCACCCAGGTCGGTGAGGACCTGGGCGACGGCATCGGGATCCGACTGGAGAACCCCGCCGATCGTGTAGAAGCCGACCCGCTGCACACGGTCGCCGTATCGCTCCTTGATGGCCGGCCCGATCCGGTCGACGGTCCCGACGATCCCCACCTCGGCGACCATCTCGTCGGATATCAGGTCAGCCATCCCGGCCCACTCGCCCCGTTTGGACATGGCGTGGAGCTGATCGCCGATGTCCCATCCGCTGGCGTCGAGCACCGCCCGGTATGAGGGGGTCGAGGCGTAGAAGGCGATCTGCTGTCGGATCGGCCCCATCGCCTGCTCCACCTCCGACTCGGTGTGCCCGGTGGCGATGAAGATCGACGTGACCCGGGTCACGTCGTCCAGGCTGCGGCCGTTCGACTCGGCACCCTTGGTGATCGCCGGGAGGACCACCTCGTCCAGATAGCGCACCGTATGGAAGGGGTGGACGTGGAAGCCGTCACAGACCTCACCCGCCATCTTGCTCAGCCCCGGCCCGACGCCCGCGATGTAGACGGGGACCTCGGGGTTCGGGATCGGCCCCGGATCGAAGAACGGCGTCATCAGGGTGAACTGATAGAACTCGCCTTCGTACCGGAGCGGGGTCGAGTTCTGCCAGGCGTCCCAGATGGCCCGCAGGGCGAGGATGTAGTCGCGCAGACGGGCCACCGGCTTGTCCCAGGTCGTCGAGAAGCGCCGTGTGATGTGGGCGCGAACCTGGGTCCCCAGACCGAGCAGGAAGCGTCCCCCCGTCAACCGTGCGAGGTCCCACGACGTGTGGGCCACCACCATCGGCGAGCGAGGGAACGCGACGACGATGGCGGTCCCGAGGTCGAGGTCCGGCTCTTCCATGCCGGCGACGACCAGAGGCAGGAACGGATCGAACTGGGTCTCGGCGGTGAAGAACCCGCTGTAGCCGAGACGGCGCGCCTCCCGTGCCGCCTCGGCCGCGAATTGGGGCGGCCGCCCCGCGAAGTAGAAGTCGGCTTTCACGATTTCAACGTACCGCAACGAGAGGTGGCATGGGGTGTGGGGGCGGTCACCGTTTCCCGCTGACGTGGCTCTGGCCAGTACTGGGTACTTGGTACTGAGACAATCCCACCCGGCCAAGTACCAAGCACCAGGTACCCTTCTGGCATGAAGCGTCTGGCCAAGGTTCTCGGGGTGCTCGGCGGCATCGCCGCCGTCATCTGGGCGATGCGTGACCGGTTCATCTCGGTCGCCATCTCACGCGAGCCGCAGCCACCGTCCTTCCGGGTCCCGCCGGCCGAGGAGGACCCCGCCGTCGACACGATCGACGGGATCGGGCCGGTCTTCGCCAAGCGTCTCACCGACGCGGGCATCGGCACGGTGTCCCGACTCGCCCAGGCCTCGCCGGACTCGGTGGCCGAGGCGGCGGGTGTCAGCTCGGCGCGGGCCCGGTCGTGGATCGACCAAGCGTCCGAGCGGGTCTGATTGCCCTATCTCCACGATCCCGACGACCTGGCTTCCCTGATCGGGGACGGCCCGTCGTACCGCGTGGCCCAGCTCAGGGGCTGGCTCTACGAGACACCCGTGCTCGGGGCCGACGAGATGACCAACCTCCCCAAGGACCTGCGGGAGCGGCTCGAGCCCCTCTGGCCGTTCGAGGTCGAGATGGAGCAATCGGCCGACGGCGGCGCCACACGCAAATGGCTGTTCCGCGCACCCGACGGAGCCGCCTTCGAGGCGGTCCTCATGGGCTACCCGAGAAGGGTCACACTCTGCATCTCGAGCCAGGCGGGTTGCGCACTCGGCTGCACCTTCTGCGCCACCGGGCAGTTCGGCTTCGAACGCCACCTCCAGGCCGGTGAGATCGTCGCCCAGGTCGCCTATGCCCGGGCGTTCCTCCGGAAGTTCGGCCTGCCGGGGAGCCCGGACCGTCTCACCAACGTCGTCTTCATGGGCATGGGCGAGCCCCTGGCGAACTACGACCGGGTCCGTGAGGCCATCCACCGGATGATCGAAGTGATGGGCATGTCGGCACGTTCCATCACCGTCTCCACGGTCGGGATGGTCCCGGGCATCAAGCGGCTCACCGACGAGCCGTGGCCGGTGTCGCTCGCCGTGAGCCTCCATGCCGCCGACGACGACCTCCGCAGCACCCTCGTGCCGATCAACCGCCGCTATCCCATCGCCGACCTCGTGGCCGCTGCCGACCGCTACTACGAGAAGAAGGGGCGCCGTGTCTCCCTGGAGTGGACCATGATGGACGGGGTCAATGACACCGACGACCAGGCGGTGAAGCTGGCGGGGATCGCCCGGGAATTGCGGGCCCACGTCAACCTGATCGCCCTCAACCCGACGCCGCTGAGCCCCAACAAGGCGTCGGCGGAGCCCGGGATCGAGCGCTTCGCGCGCCTGCTCGGGGACCTCGGAGTCAACGTGACCGTGCGTGACACCAGGGGCAAGGACATCGACGCCGCCTGCGGGCAGTTGCGCATCCGCTCTGGACATCGCCAAAAGGTCGGTTAGGCTCACTTTTCGCGGAGTGGAGTCCGGGGGCTGAAGGAGTCAACTTCATGCCCGAACCTCGCATGCCCCAACATCGCATGCTGGGTCGCCGTCGCGTCCGCGCCATGGCCGTAGGCCTCTCACTGGCGCTCTTCATCACCGTCTTCTCACTGGATTACACGGTCAAGCGCGGTGACACCCTCGGGCGCATCGCCCACGACCACGGTGTCTCGGTCTCCCAGCTCGCAGCCGCGAACAACATCGCCAACCCGGACCTCATCTTCCCCGGCCAGGTGCTGGTGATCCCCGGGAAGGAGGACACCAAAGCCCAGCCTGCACCCGAACAGGAGGTGATCCACGTGGTCAAGTCGGGCGAGACCCTCGCCCGCATCGCCTCCAAGTACGGGACGACCGCGTCGGCCATCGCCAAGGCGAACAACATCAGCAACGTCAACCTGATCCGCATCGGACAGAAGCTGAAGATCCCCGGCACTTCGGCGAGCGGGGGCAACAGTGACGCCGCCGCCCGCAGTGACCGGCACCACATCGTCAAGCCAGGCGAGACCCTCGCCAGCATCGCCGGCAAGTACTCCGGCGTGAGCGCACAGCAGATCGCCCGGGCCAACGGGATCCTCGACGGCGTCATCTACTCCGGCACGCGTCTGTTTCTCGACGGGCCCGTCTACGAGTGGAAGGGCGGGAACAAGGTCACCTACACGGTGAAGTCGGGCGATCGTCTCGCCTCGATCGCCGCCGCCCACAAGACCACCGTGGCCAGCATCGTGGCGCTGAACAACATCTCGAACCCGAACGTGATCCGCATCGGCCAGGAGCTGGTGATCAACTCCGCCGGCTGGGTCTGCCCTCTCGAGGGCGCCTCGTTCTTCAACGACTGGGGATTCCCGCGCTCCGGTGGCCGGTATCACGAGGGCAACGACCTCTTCGCCCCGCGTGGCACGCCCGTGCGCGCCCCCGTGGCGGGGACCGTGAAGCAGGTGGTCGGCAAGATCGGCGGCAACCAGGTGAACCTGATCGGTGACGACGGTGTCACCTACCTGGGCAGCCACCTCGACAAGTTCGGTAAGAACGGCCGGGTCGGGGCGGGCGACATCATCGGCTACGTGGGCAATACCGGCAACGCCGCCGGGGCCAGCCCGCATCTCCACTTCGGGATGTATCTCAACGGCGTGGTGATCAACCCCTACCCGACACTCGTCGAGCACGGCTGCCGATAGGCGGCTTCCCTTCGGCTACTGCGTGGGTCGGATCAGCTCGAAGCGATCGGTCGTGGGCACGTACTCGTTGCCGGCCATGCGACCCACCGCGGCGAGAGCGTCGTGGTCGATCCGGGTCCCGTCGACGATGTCCTCCCTGACGTGGATCGCCACCACCTCGCCGAAGACGATGCGGGGACCGGTCTCCCCGCCCAGATCGAAGGCGTGCATCACCCGGCACTCGAAGTTGGCGGGGGCCTCGGCGACCATCGGCGCCTTCGTAGCCGTCCCGTACCAGGTGGTGAGCCCGCACATCTCGAACTCGTCGACGCCACCCGGGTAGCTCTGCGCCGTAGCGTTCATGGCCTCGGCCACCTCCTCGGAGACGATGTTCACCGAGAACTCGCCCGACTCCTCGGCGTAGGCGGCGCTGTCCTTCAACTCCCCCGACCGGCGCCCGGCGGCGAACATCACCACGGCCGGTTCGGCGGCCACCATGTTGAAGAACGAGTACGGCGCCAGGTTGTTGGTGCCGTCGGGCCGTCTCGTCCCGATCCAGCCGATGGGCCGCGGGACGATGAGCCCCGACATGAGCTTGTAGACGTCCCGATTCTCGAGGGCGGCGGGTTCGAACTGCTTCTTCACGACATCACCTTCCACAGCTGGTCGATCCGGATGGCTCCGGCACGCAGCATGCGGGTGTGGAACTCCTTCAGGTCGAAGCCAGGGGCCGAGCGTGCGGCCTCCCTCATGGCCAGGATCTCCCTCTCCCCCACCTTGTACGAGATCGCCTGGGCGGGCCATCCGAGGTAACGCTTCACCTCGGACTCGGCGACGTCCCGGGCCTGGAGACCGATCTGCTCCATGTAGTCGACCGCCCGCTCGTACGACCAGTCCTCCCCGGCATGGAGCGGGGCGTCGACGGGGATCGGGAGCCCGAGGTGGCAGCCGATGTCGACTACGACGCGGGTCGCACGGAACAGCTGGCTGGAAAGGAGACCGAGTCGGTACTCGGGCTTCTCGAAGTAGCCGAGCTCGTCCATGAGACGCTCGGCGTAGAGGGCCCAACCCTCCCCTGCGCCCGAGTACCACACATACATTCGGTGGAACCGGGACAGCCGCTCCTGTTCGGCGAGGGCGTAACAGACCTGGAGGTGGTGGCCGGGGAAGCCCTCGTGATAGGCCGTCGACACCTCCTGCCAGTAGGGCAGGCTCTGGCGCGAGCCCGGGGCGTACCAGATCGAGCCGGCGCGGCTCCAGTCCTCCGACGGCCCCACGTACCAGGCGCCCAGCGGCCCGCCGGGAGGGGCGATGTTGACCGTGATCCGCTTCATCTCCGGGGTCAGGTCGAAGTGAGTTTCGTCCAACTGGTCGATGGCCTGATCCTGGATGGCCGAGACGAACTCGACGAACTCCTCGCGGGTGGCGGCGCTCCTCGCCGGGTCGGTCTCCAGCAACTCGATGACCTCGGCCAGGGTCTTGTCCGGGTCCACCTGGGCGGCCGTGCGGTCCATCTCCTCACGGAGGCGGCGCACCTCCTCCCAACCCCAGGCGTAGGTCTCCTCGAGATCGAGGTCGGCCCCGATGTAGCGGTCGACCCCCATTCGATAGCGCTCCAACCCGGCACCATCTGCATCCGGCGCCTCGGGAAGGAGCACGTCGCTCAAGAAGTCGGCGAACACCCCGCATGCGGCACGCGCCTTCTGCACCGCATCGGCCACCGGCAGCGTGTCGACACCGGCCTTCCCGGCCTCTTCGAGCAGGGCGACGAAACGGGACTCGTCCCCGGCCGACTCCCTCGCCTGTTCGATCACCGACTCGATCTGCCTGCGGGCGTTGACCCGCCCGTCGGCGAGTCCGACGCGGAGCGACTGCTCGAATCCCTCCAGCATGAAGGGAACCGACTCGAGACGGGCGGTGATGTCGCTCCATCCCTGGGCGGTCTCCTTGTCCATGACGTCGAAGACGTCACAGATCCACTGGAACGGCGAATAGATGTGGTTGACGTCCCAGGTCCACTTGCCGGCGTCGTGCTCGGCGAGCCTGGTGTCCAGCCAGCCGGTGACCACCTCGGCTGCGAAACGCTGGACGGGATCGTCGTGCCCGAGGTGGGCTCCCATCTCCTTGCGGAAGGTGCGAAACATGTCGGCCCGGGCGTGATGCCCGTCGGGTGAGAAGTCAGTGGGAAGGTGCTCGCGGCCCGCGATCCCCGTGATCGTGGCCTCGAGCGGATCGAGGTCGGCGTAGGCCTCGGTCAGACGATCGGCGATGTCGAAAGGTGAGGACATGATCGGGCCACGGTACCCGCCCCGTTAGATTCCGTTCCCGGTGGAAGACCTGATCGCGGTCAGAGAGGACGAGGCGTTCGACGTCGACGCCCTGGTCGAATGGATGTCCCGGATCGAGGGGCTCCCGGCCGGTGTGCCCGCGGTGACCCAGTTCTCGGGCGGCAAGGCGAACCTGACCTATCTCCTCCGATTCCCCGACGGGCAGGAGCTCGTGCTGCGACGCCCGCCCTTGGGCCCTCTGGCGGAGGGCTCCCACGACATGGTGCGTGAGCACCGGGTGCTGTCCCGCCTCTGGAAGGCATTCGACAAGGCCCCGCGTGCCCTGGCGCTCTGCGAGGACGAGACGGTGATCGGCACGAGGTTCTTCATCATGGAGCGACGCCCGGGCGTCGTGGTCCGGGGCAAAGTGCCCGAGGAGTTCGGCGGCGGGCGGGATCCCGAGGCCAACAGGAGACTGTCCGGCGTCGTCATCGACACCCTCGTCGAGCTCCACGCAGTCGACCCGGCATCGTGCGGGCTCGACGACCTGGGACGACCCGACGGCTATCTGGCCCGTCAGGTGAGCGGCTGGGCAAAGCGTTGGGAAGACGCACGATTCGCCGAGATACCGGTCGCCGACGAGGTCGGAAGATGGCTGGCCGACCACATGCCCGCCTCGCCTCCACCGACCCTGCTCCACAACGACTGGCGCCTCGACAACATGGCCGTGTCACCCGACGACCCGGGTGTCTGCGTGGCGGTCTACGACTGGGACATGTGCACCCGGGGCGACCCTCTCACCGACCTGGGCACTCTCATGGGCACCTGGTTCGACCCGGGCGAGGCACCGCCCGAGCTGTCGATGATGCCGACCACCGCCCCGGGCTGGCTGTCGCGCGCGGACGCCGTCGAGCGCTACGCGAGCCTCACGGGGGACGACGTCTCCGCGATCGACTGGTACCTGGTCTTCGGGGCCTGGAAGATGGGGGTGATCCTCGCCCAGATCCACATCCGGTGGCTCAGGGGCCAGACCAAGGACGATCGCTTCGCCACCCTGGGCGAAGGCGCCCGGCATCTGTTCGAGCTGGCGGCAGCCCGCCGCGCCCCCGCCGCCTGAGGCAACTACCTGCTCGCTCCGCTCGCGCCCCCTCGACCCTTCGGGCCACTCCCCCGTTCCACTGCCGTTCCACGGGGGAGAAATCCTGATGCCGCGGGGCCAGACGGATGAGTCCCCCACGAAGTGGGGGAAGGTACCGCCGGCCGCAGGCCGGGGGTAGGGGGCTAGTAGTCGATCCCGCGCTTGGCGCCGATCCCGGCGTCGAAGGCGTGTTTCACCTTGCGCATCTCGGTGACCGTGTCGGCGATCGCCACGATCGCCTCCGGGGCGTCACGACCGGTGAGGATCAGGTTGACCTTCTCGGGTCGCCCACCGATGACGGCCACCACCTCGTCCAGCGGGATCCAGCCCCAGTTGATCGGATAGGTGACCTCGTCGAGCACCACGAGCTGGTACTCCCCCGACTCGATGACCTCCCGGGCGCGACGCCACGCCTCGGCCGCGATGGCACGGCTCTCGTCCATGTTCTCCGAGTCCCAGGTGAACCCGTCGCCGAGCGCCCACCAGTCCACCCCGAGCTCACGGGCGACCTTCTCCTCGCCGACGCTCCATTCCCCCGACTTGAGGAACTGGACGACCGCCACCTTCCAGCCGCGGGCGATGGCGCGCATCACGGTCCCGAACGCCGCGGTCGACTTCCCCTTCCCGTCACCGGTGTTGACGAGGACGAGAGACGATGCGCGTTCGGTCGCCCTGGGCGGCGGTGTCGTGGGAGGATCGGCGGTCATGACCCGATCCTACGGGGCAGCACGGCCGGCCCGTCCGGCCCCTCGACCACGCTGACTGCACCGCCGTAGTGCGGTTGCAGGACCGTCTCGGTGAGCACGCTCCCGACAGGCCCCTCCGCCACGACCTCGCCACCCGACACCAGCACCAGCCGGTCACAGAACCGGGCGGCCAGAGTGAGGTCGTGGATGGCGGTCACCACCGTCAACCCACCGTCCCGCCGCAGGTCCTCGACCACCTCGAGCACCTCCACGGCATGCCCCAGGTCGAGACTCGCCGTAGGCTCGTCGAGCAGGAGGACGGGCGCCTCCTGGGCGACGGCCCGGGCGAGGACCGCCCGCTGTGCCTCTCCCCCGGACAACGTGGACAGGGTCCTCCCGGCCAGGTCGGTGAGCGCCAACCTCTCCAGGGCGTCCGCGACCACCGCCCGGTCCCTCGGCCCCTCGCTGCTCAGATACCCGATGTGGGGAGACCGCCCGAGCATCACGTACTCCGAGACGGTCATGTTCTCCGGCATGGCCGGGCGTTGTGACATCCAGGCGATGTCCAGCCCGGGTCGGCGGTTCCCGTTCCGCACCTTCACGGTCCCCCGATGCTCCACGAGGCCGACGGCCGACTTGAGCATCGTGGACTTGCCTGCGCCGTTGGGGCCGATGAGCCCGAGCCACTCCCCGTCTCCGGCCTCGACGGTCACCGGGCCCAGCACCCGGCGGCCGTTGTAAGCGACCTCGACCTGCTCCCACCGGATCACGTCGTCCTCCCCATGGTCCGGAGCACCAGGACGAAGAAGGGGGCGCCGAGGAACGCCGTCACCACCCCGATCGGGAGTTCGGCGGGTGACATCAGGGTGCGCGCCATCAGATCGGCGACCACCAGGAACCCGGCCCCGAACAGGGCGGACAGCGGGACGATCACCCGGTAGCTCCAGCCGAAGACGAGGCGCACGGTGTGGGGGACGATGATCCCGACGAAGCCGATGAGGCCGCTGACCGAGACCGCGGCTGCGGTCGCCAGCGTCGCGGCGAGGACCACCAACAGCCTCACACGGTCGACCCGAACGCCCAGCGACGCCGCCTCCTCATCACCGAGCCGCAACACGTCGAGCAGGCGGCCCGAGCCGATGACGACGGCGCCCGCCACGACGGCGTACGGGATCAGCGTCAGCACCTCGGTCCACCCGACGGTGGTGAGCCGGCCGAGAAGCCAGGAGTAGACCTCTTTGAGGACCTCGAAGCGACGCTGCAAGAGGAACGTCTGGACCGCGGTGGCGAAGGCCGCCACCGCCACACCCGCCAGGATCAACGAGGTGGTGGTCCGACCACCCACCGACCTTCCGAGGAGATAGGTCGCCCCCACCGCCACGAGGCCGCCGACAAAGGCCAGAGGAGCCACCCAGACGTGATCGAGCCGGGCCGCGAAGGCGAAGGTCGCCCCAAGCCCGGCCCCGGCGGCCACGCCGAGGAGATACGGGTCCGCCAGCGGGTTGCGGAAGATCCCCTGATAGGCCGACCCGGCGAGGGCGAGGGTTGCCCCCACCAGGGCACCGAGCAGGACCCTGGGGAACCTGATCTCGAAGAGGATCGTGTGGCCCGTGCCGTCGAGCCCTCCTCCGGTGTCGACCCCCGGCAGGAGGTCGACCAGGCTGGCGAGGACCTTTCCCGGATCGAGACCGGCGGGGCCGAGCGTGAGACCCACCAGCATCGCCACGAAGAGCGTGACCGCACCGATGACGAGCGGCCCGCGACGGCGAACGGGGGCAACCGGGGCTTCGCTCAACCCGTCGGCTCCGTCTCCAGGGCGCGGACTGCGTCGCCGACGGCGCGAGCGAAGTCGACAACCCGCGGCCCCCATCGCGAGGCGATGTCGGCATCGATGGGGAACACCCGGCCCTCCTGGAGCGCCGACAGCGCGTTCCAACCGGGTCTGGCGGCCAGCGTCTCGATCGTCACCCCGTAGGTGCTGTCGGCGAGGAAGATGAGATCCGGATCCCTGGAGACGATGTACTCGCTAGCCAGCATCGGGTATCCGAAACCGTCGGGGTCGGCATCGTCGGCGATGGAGACCAGGCCGAACAGCCCGTAGACCTGGCCGAAGAAGGTGTCCGAGGTGAACGTGTAGAGGTTGTCGTCGATCTCGTGGAAGTAGGTGAGCCCCTCGGCACGATCCCCCACCTCGGCGACGATCGCCTGCAGGTCCGACTTGATCCCGGCGACCACGGCTGCGGCCTCGGCGACGTGGCCGGTGGCGGCACCCAGGACCTCGATCTGGCCGTACGTCCCGTCGATCTCGTTGGCCGCCAGCTGCAACAGCACGGGCACACCGACCGCCTCGAGCCCGGCCACCAGGTCACCCGGGTCGTACGACACGACGACCAGGTCGGGCGAGTAGGAGATGATCGCCTCGATGTTGGGCGTGAAGCCGGAGAGGTCCGTCATCGGGGCCTCCGCCGGGTAGTTGGACTGGTCGTCGACCGCCACCACCTGATCCCCGGCGCCGATGGCGAACAGGATCTCCGTGGCGACGGACGAGAGGGAGACGATCCTCTCCGGCCTCCTTTCGATGGTGACCTCCCCGTTGTCCCCGGCGACCATCACGGGGAAGGCGTCATCCGCCGTGATGGTGGTGGTGACCTCGACGGTCGTCGAGGTGGTGGTCGGGGTGGTCGTGCTGGTGGTCGGGTTCCCAGCGGTGGCGCATCCCGCCACCAGGAGCAGCGCCCCGATGAGGGCCTTCTTGCGCATGGCACATCCTCCTGTCCGGAGGATGAAGAGGTCTGTGGGGCGGGCCCACGGTTCCGTCTTCATCCGAGACTTCCACGTGGCCCTGGGGTCAGGCGACCTGGCTCGTCCCCTCGCGGGGCTTCACAGTTGCGGGACAGCTCCGGATTCGCACCGGATTCGCTG
>Ga0207873_1003317_pt1 | contig 12034 bp, 10 predicted proteins | sample BGWIniCompost_FD_187373 | JGI IMG/M metagenome (GOLD analysis project Ga0207873, IMG submission 187373) | Cellulose adapted compost microbial communities from Newby Island Compost Facility, Milpitas, CA, USA - BGW Initial Compost (SPAdes)... ... | reverse complement strand
AAATTCGCTTATGTCAATATTAGCATTTCAAATGCCGGAAAAGGTCGTAATGGAGAAAGCCGACGATTTTCACGGCCTTTTCACTTTCAAACCCCTGGAGAAGGGCTATGGGGTTACGATCGGCAACGCGCTGAGAAGGATTCTCCTCTCTTCGCTCGAAGGCTATGCGATTACGGGTATCAAAATCCCCGGCGTTCTTCATGAATTTTCGACGATCGAAGGTGTCGTTGAAGACGTCGCTGAAATCATCCTGAACCTGAAGATGGTTCGGTTCAAGAAGATTTCCGAAAGCTTCGACAACAAGATCACGGTAACGATAAAGAAGCAAAAGCAATTCCTGGCTGGAGATATCGCCAGGTTTACGTCGGCATTCGAGATCCTCAACCCGGATCACGTGATCTGCAACCTCGATGAGTCGGCAAACTTTGAAATCGAACTCACCGTCGACAAAGGACGCGGATACCTTCCCGCTGAGGAAAACAAGCCCAGCGAACAGGTCTTCGGGTACATTCCGATCGACGCGATCTTCACGCCCATCAAGAACGTTAAGTTCAGCGTTGAAAATACGCGCGTGGAACAAAAGACGGACTATGAGAAACTCCTGATCGATATCGAAACGGACGGCTCCATCCATCCCGAGAAAGCACTCGAAGGCGCTGCACACATTCTGATCCAGCACTTCCGCCTCTTCTCCGACAAGTCGATCGAACTCGAAACCGGCAAAGACGCCGAAATCGAACAGGTGGACGAAGAAATGCTGCACATGCGCAAGCTGCTCAAGACGCCGTTGCACGACCTCGACCTTTCGGTTCGTGCATACAACTGCCTCAAGGCAGCCGACGTCAAAACGCTTGGCGACCTGGTGCAACTAGAAATATCAGACATGATGAAGTTCAGGAACTTCGGTAAAAAGTCGCTCGCCGAACTCGAGCAACTCGTGGCTGAAAAGAACCTGACCTTCGGCATGGACCTTTCCAAGTACAAACTGGACGAAGACTAAGAGATGAGACACGGGAACAAGGTAAACCACTTGGGCAGGACCGCCAGCCACCGGAAAGCGCTGCTTTCCAACCTGGCGTCGTCCCTTATCCTCAACAAGCGCCTCACCACAACGGTAGCTAAGGCAAAAGAACTGCGTCGCTTTGTTGAGCCGATCCTTACGCGGGCAAAGACAGACACCCAGCATTCACGCCGGATGGCCTTCTCCTACCTGCAGGATAAGGAGTCGGTAAAAGCCCTGTTTGGTGAGGTAGCATCAAAGATTGCCGACCGCCCGGGTGGATACACGCGCATCATCAAGCTCGGTCAAACCCGTCTTGGCGACAGCGCGGAAATGGCTCTCATCGAATTAGTCGACTTTAACGACCTGTACACTAAGGAAGGCACCACCAAGAAGGCTAAGACAAGACGCAGCCGTCGCGGAGGTAAGAAGTCCGAAGCGGCTGCCGCCGCGCAGGAAGCCAGCGCTGAAACCGCTGAAGCGGCAGCGGAGGAAAGCGAGGAAACAGCCGAAGAACAACCGGCAAAGAAGCCTGCTAAGAAGACCGCTGCGAAAAAGACTGCGGCCAAAAAAGGAAAGAAAAAAGAAGAGTGACAGGTTCTACGTTATTCGTGAAGGGATTGGCGGTTTTCCGGCAATCCCTTTTTTGTTGCTTCGGTTTTTTAATGCGTAATCAGGGGTTATTTTTGTAGCCGAAATGCGGAAAAAAGCTTACCTCCTTCTCCAGGACGGCCTGCTTGTCGAGGGCACGGCCATCGGACACATCGGTACCACAGGCGGAGAAATTTGCTTCAATACCGGAATGACCGGCTATCAGGAAATCTACACGGATCCTTCCTACTATGGCCAGATTATCGTCAACACAACCGCGCATATCGGCAACTACGGCACCGTCGACCATGAACAGGAGTCGCTAAGCCCGCAGATCGCCGGACTCGTCGTAAACGATTTTTCTCACGAATTCAGCAGGCCTTCGGCCCGTGAAAGCCTTCAGCAATACCTGGAAAAGTTCAAGATTGTGGGCATTGCAGACGTGGATACACGTATGCTCGTGCGCTACATCCGAAATAAAGGCGCGATGAATGCGCTGATCTCTTCCGTCCTGTCACCCGAGGAAATGACAAAGGAACTGGCGCGCGTGCCCTCAATGGAAGGACTCGAATTGTCCTCCATCGTGAGTACACAGGAACCTTATGTCGTTGGTGATGAAAACGCTCCCTTCCGGGTGGCAGCACTCGACCTGGGGATCAAACGCAGCATCCTCACCAATCTCGTAAGGCGAGGATGTCGCGTGAAGGTGTTTCCTGCGAAAACACCCTTCAGTGAAATGGAACAGTGGGAACCGCATGGCTACTTCATCTCGAACGGCCCCGGTGATCCCGCAGCGATGGATTACGCGATCAAGACCGTGCGCGAAATCCTCGATCACGACCGTCCGACATTTGGAATTTGCCTGGGTCATCAACTTCTGGCAAAGGCCAGCGGTCTCGGAACTTACAAAATGCACCATGGCCACCGGGGACTGAACCATCCCGTGAAAAACCTCATCACGGGTAAAGGCGAGATGACATCCCAAAATCACGGTTTCTCCGTAGTGGAAACAGACATTGACAAAAACGAAAACATCGAGGTGACGCACCTTCACCTCAATGACAATACGATCATGGGAATACGACGGAAAGATAAGAAGGCATTTTCCGTCCAGTATCACCCCGAAGCATCTCCCGGACCACACGATTCGAACTACCTGTTCGATCAATTTGTCGCACTCATTCGGGAGAATCAATTGCAAAGCGTCTCCAAGTAACTTTATCAACCTTAGCCGAATATGAGTTTAATAGAGAGTGTACACGCGCGCCAGATTTTGGATAGTCGCGGTAATCCTACCATTGAAGTCGATGTCACTACGGAGAGCGGCGCCTTTGGTCGCGCTGCCGTGCCGTCAGGCGCATCCACCGGAACGCATGAGGCTGTAGAACTTCGCGACGGCGACAAGAAACGATACATGGGAAAAGGCGTACTGAAAGCGGTCAACAACGTCAATACCAAAATCGCCCCGGAGATCACAGGCATCAGCGTTTTTGAACAAACGCTGCTCGATAAGATCATGCGCGAACTCGATGGCACGCCCAACAAGGGAAAACTTGGTGCTAACGCTATTCTCGGAACATCGCTGGCAATTGCCCGCGCTGCCGCTGCTGAAGCAGGCATGCCCTTGTATCGCTATGTTGGAGGTGTAGGCGCAACCACGTTGCCTGTCCCGATGATGAATATTCTGAATGGCGGAAGTCACGCCGACAATGCCATCGACTTCCAGGAATTCATGGTTATGCCCGTCGGAGCAGATACATTTTCAGAAGCGCTGCGCATGGGCGCGGAAGTGTTCCATACACTCAAGAAGGTGCTGCATGATAAAGGTTTGTCGACGAACGTTGGCGATGAAGGAGGGTTTGCACCGAATCTGAAGTCGAATGAAGAAGCGATCGAAGTTGTATTGATGGCTATCGAAAAGGCCGGATACAAACCGGGTTCGGATATCTTCATCGCTTTGGATCCCGCAGCATCGGAATTCTATGATCCAAAGGCAAAGGTTTATCACTTCAAGAAGTCGTCAGGTAAGAAACTGAAGCCTGCCCAAATGGTGGAGTATTGGACCAACTGGGCGAAGAAATATCCCATCATATCCCTTGAAGATGGTATGGCTGAAGACGACTGGGCTGGGTGGAAAGCGCTTACAGAAAGCATTGGCGATAAGGTTCAGCTCGTTGGCGACGACTTGTTCGTAACCAACGTAGAACGCCTGCAAAAAGGAATTGATGCAGGTGTAGGTAACGCCATTCTGATTAAGGTAAACCAGATCGGATCTCTGACAGAAACCATCGACGCGGTAAACCTTGCTAAGCGAAACTCGTACAAGAGTGTAATGTCGCACCGTTCGGGTGAAACGGAAGATAGTACGATCGCGGATCTTGCAGTGGCGTTAAACACTGGCCAGATCAAGACCGGCTCAGCTTCACGTTCAGACCGCATGGCCAAGTACAACCAGCTACTCCGGATTGAGGAGGAACTGGGTGAAACGGCTTACTTCCCGGGAAGAAAGATGTAAGCTGCCCAGGAGGGGATACTTCAGAAGATAGCAAATACGATTTATTTGCTATCTTCGTTTAGTTTTTTGGACTATGTTAGGCAGACTACCGAGCATTTTTAGGAATTTCTACTTTCTGACCGGAACGGCATTCCTCGTGTGGATCACCTTCCTGGATTCAAATAACCTGATCGCACGCTTTTCCCTTACATCGAAACTCAACAGCCTCGAACGTGAGAAGGAATTTTATGAACGAAAGATCGAAGAGGTAGCCAAGGATCAGCAGGAACTATTTGGAACAGAGGAGACCCTTGAGAAGTACGCGCGCGAAAAGTACCTGATGAAGCGCGAATCCGAGGACGTCTTTGTGATCGTTGAGGAATAAAAAACAAGGCCATGATAAGGACAGCGATGTTTGTCGTGCTGCTCACCGCCATCACCGGTGTAGCTTATGCACAGGGCGAAGAGAACAGCCTTAAGGGTGTACCGCTTAACGAGCGGCTTGTGTTTGGCGGTGGTCTGGGATTGGGCTTTGGTTCAGACCAGGATTATATCCTTATATCACCATCCATAGGTTACCTCTTTACCCGTAAGTTGATGGCGGGAGTCAACTTGACTTATCAGTACAACAACTATAAATTCTTCAGTCCTTCCATCAAGACGCATTCGTACGGCGGTGGGCCGTTCGCGCGCTACTTGCTGTTTAGGGGATTTTTTGTGCATACCGAGTACGAGTACCTCAGTTATGAGTTCCTCGATTACCGCGAAGGATATGAAAGCTTCATGGCAGGCGGTGGATTCATTCAACCCCTTGGCGGCAAGGCATCACTGTATTTCCTTGCTCTTTACAACTTTCTCTACGAAAATCCACAACCGGGTGAGTTCAACCCGTATGACAGTCCGCTGGTCTTACGCGTAGGGATAAGCCTTGGCCAATTTGGGTTGTTTTGATTCTCGACGAATCAAAGCACCGGGTTCTTTACATCAAATCGTGAAGCCAGGGCCCTAAGGTCTTCCAATACCTTGGGATTAACAGGTATTCCGTGTTGTTCGCGATGTGCTTCCATTTCCCGTTCAGGATCACCGGGTATCAAAACACGCTTTTGACCTTGCACAGGTGTGGATGAACGAAAACGCCTTATCCACTTGTCCATATTTTTCTTAAACTCATCGGCGGGGCGAAACGCATCGATGCGCATAGCCCCTACGAAATGACCAATCCCTTCTCCTACCGGGTCAGCCGGCGGAGCAAGGAACGCGACAAACGGAGGGACCCACGGACCGTAATTGGCGCCACTCAGTACAGCAGAAAAAATATCAACGACCGCACCCAGGCAATACCCTTTGTGGCTCCCGTGTTCATAGTCGCTTCCCAGCGGAACTAACGCACCTCCATTCTTCAACTCATGGGGATCTGTCGAAGGTTGACCCATCTTGTCCTGTATCCATCCTTTTGGGGCCTGTTTACCCACACGCTGGAGAATTTCCAGCTTTCCGTTGGCCGCGGTAGTAGTGGCCATGTCAGCAACAAAGGGAGGTTCTTCTCCGGCAGGGACCGCAACTGCAATAGGATTCGTACCTAACAGACGATCCAGCGAAAAGGTGGGAGCAACCAAAGGGCTGGCGTTCGTCATCGCCATTCCAATCATATCAGATTTCAGCGCCATCATGGCGTGATATCCTGCTATGCCGAAGTGATTGGAGTTCTTCACGGACACCCAGCCGGAGCCAACAGCAGCCGCTTTCTCCATTGCAATTTCCATTGCCCTGGGGGCCACAACAAGTCCCAGTCCGCGATCGCCATCTACCACCGCGGTACTTGGTGTTTCATGCACGACTCTGACGTTCGGTGTGGAATTGAGTCTTCCCGCCTCCCAGAGTCGTACATAGCCTGAAAGCCTGGCTATACCATGAGAGTCTATTCCCCTCCGGTCAGCCGAAAGGAGTACTTCGGTGGCCAGGGACGCGTCAGCATCACTGCATCCAATCTTTCTGAATATTTCGCAGGCAAAGTCTTTAAGTTTCCCGACAGGATACGTTAATTCACTCATAGCCCCAAAGATAACAAAGCCTCCCGCAAATCGCGGATTTACAACCTTTTGGACCCAGGACGCGTCGAATGAAAAAGTTGGATGTACCTTATGGAATTGGCTGTCATCCTGCGTCTGTTTGTTGAACAGTCACAAAAAATGAAAAATGAAATCTAAGAAAACATGGGAATGAAAGCGCGATTGGCATTTTTTCTATTGGCGGTAGCGTTTACTGCCAAAGCTCAGACCGTCACTGAGGTCGAATCCAAAATCCGTGAGGTAACGGTATTCCTCAACCGTGCACAGGTTGTTCGCGAGATTAAGACACGAGTAAATCCGGGTGAAACAAACCTCGTCATTGGAGGACTACCTGCTTCTTTGGACCCACAGAGTATTCAGGTGTCCGGCTCCGGTAATGCCATCATCCTCGGTATACAACACAATCAAAATTACCTCAAAGAAGGAGAACGTCCCCCAAAGCTGAAGCGACTCGAAGACTCGCTCGAATACTACGTTGCACGACTCACCAAGGTGCAAAATGACAAAGCCATCCTTGAGAAGGAAGAGAAGCTGATGGAAGCCAATCAAAAGATTGGCGGCACGCAGCAAAACCTTACAGTCGCCGAGCTCCGAGCCATGGCCGACTTTTTCCGTTCGCGAATGTCAGATATCGGCGTTGCCAAGATTGAGGCCGATAAGCAGATCAAAACTCTCAATGAGAAAATAACGAAACTGAAACAACAAATCTCTGAGCAGCGAGGACTTCTCGCACGCAACACAAGCGAGATTGTTATCAGTGTCTCGGCAAAGGCCGCTACACAAGCCAACCTGGATGTAAGTTATGTGGTTTACGACGCTGGCTGGTATCCGGTGTATGACTTGCGTGCGACCGACACAAAATCTCCGATGACGTTGCAATACAAGGCGAATGTGTTTCAACAGACCGGCGAAACATGGGAGAATGTTAAGCTTATACTGTCAACGGCCAATCCGGCTCTGGGGGGACAAAAACCGGAATTGTACACCTGGTACCTTGACTTTCCGCGACCTGTTCCTCTACAGGAAAAGGCTGTGAGAGTACGAGGCATGGCTACCGCTCCGAAGGCTTATGATTCTGCTGATATGAGCGAAGTGGCGTTTGAGTCCGCAGCGAACTATGTAAGTACCATTCAGACTTCACTAAATACTGAGTTCAACATTTCACTTCCATACACCGTAGCATCAACAACAAAGCCCACTGTCGTGGATATCGCCAGCCATGAAGTTCCGGCAACCTATCGTTACGCGACAACACCCAAGCTTGATGCTGATGCATTTCTTTTGGCGCGTGTAACGGGATGGGAAGCGTTCAGCCTTCTGCCGGGGGAAGCGAACGTGTTCTTTGAAGGCACCTTTGTAGGTAAGACGTATGTTGATCCTGCGAATGTAGAAGACACACTCGATGTATCGCTCGGTCGTGACAAGCGCATTGTTGTAGAGCGCGAAAAGGTGAAAGACTTTACTTCCCGGCGTACAATCGGCGCGAACAAGCGCGACAGGTATACCTGGGAGATTTCTATACGCAATACGCGGGATGAACCTATCAGGATCATGGTTGAAGATCATGTGCCGGTGTCGCAGAACAGTCAGATCGAAGTAACGGTTGATGAAACCGGCGGTGCGAAATATACACCTGAGAATGGGAAACTCGTATGGGAGTTGTCGCTGAATCCAGGTGAGACGAAGAAGGTCCGGTACAGCTTTGAAGTGAAGTATCCTAAAGATCGGGTAATACCGGGACTGGAGTGAGGCTAGACGGCGACGGCCTTGTTCATGGAAGCAAGCACGCCCTCTTTGAGTGAGTAGGTTGATACGCGGATGCGATTGAAGGGATGGGATTGAAGAATGCGACGGATAAGGCAACAGGCAACCACGATCATGTCGACGCGCATTTCAATCATTCCCGGCACGAGCATCCGCTGTTCACGATTCTTAGTCACGAGGTCGTCGTAGATGGCATGAAATCCCTCCAGCGTCAGCGGAGTCTCACTTTCTTCAGGCGACTTGTGAATATCATGTGCCTCGCAGAAGATATCGCTGAGGGTATCAAACGTGCCTGACGAGCCTACCAGAGTTCTGGGATCGTACGCTTCCATGGCTTCGCGAAGCGATAGGAGTTTTTCATCAAGGAAGGCGTTGAGTGCATCGATTTCCTTAGGGAGAATAGGATCGTGGCGCTGGAATTTTTCAAGGAGGCGTTGTGCTCCGATTTCAACGCTCTCCTTCCAATAGATGTTGTCGTTGTCGGCGATGATAAACTCAACACTGCCACCGCCGATATCCATGATCAGCGACTTTTCTTCTCCAAGATGCAGGGCCGATCGGACACCGAGGTAGATGTATTCTGCCTCGCGATCACCAGAGATTATCGTTACGTCAAGCCCTGTGAGATCGTAAATGGCCTGGAGCACGGAAGCGCGGTTGCGGGCATTGCGAAGAGCGCTGGTGCCGTACGCGTAGGTGTGTTGCACTCCCATTTCGTCCAGCGTGTTCCTGAAGCTCTGGAGGGCCACCAAAGCACGTTGCAACGCATCAGACGAAATGAAGCCCCTGTTTATACCGCCCATGCCGATTCTGACCGGAAGGCGATCGCGGTGGATAATGCGATAAACACCATCCTGCTCATCTGCGATAAGCAGGTGAAAGGTGTTGGTACCGAGATCTATAATGCCTACACGGTTCATAAAAATGTGGGCAAATTTACACAATCCATCCGATGATCCACGTTTTCCGGTGCTTTTCAGCCAGAAAAGGCTGGATTTATCGCCCTTTCCACTCGCCCTATAGGCCGGGGAAAGTCAACCCACCTCGCCAGTCACCCATTGGGCGATTTGGCCACAAAGTGTTGAAAAATGTCTTTTACTCTTGGGGAAAATGTTCCACATTGAATAGTAGCTATCTTCTGTTCGTAGAAAAATAGGGACGTTTCCGCTCTGGCACTATTTTTCTATCGGTTAAGCGTCGCAAGGCTGCCACAGCAGAGGCAGAGACCCGGAGAAAAGCTCCGGATCGGGTCTAGACTGAGCGGAAAACCAAACAACTTAGAATAATGGAACGAATACTGGTGATTGACGATGATCAGGACATTTGCAGCCTGTTGTCGAGATTCCTGAGCAAGAACGGATATGAGGTGGACACTGCCTCAAGCGGTGCTGATGCGCTGAAGCTGCTGCGAACCAAGAGTTATACCCTGGTGCTGTGTGATTATCACCTTTCGGATATGTCTGGTGCCGATCTTTTGCAGCGCATTAAGATTTTGCAGCCAGCGGTACCTGTGATCATAATTACCGGCTACTCGGATGTTCGAACAGCTGTTCAAACATTCAAGTACGGTGCTTCCGACTATGTTGTGAAGCCCCTGCTGCCTGACGAAATTCTCATCACAATTCGTGAAGCGATCAACAAGAGCAATTCGAAAGGTCAGGCTTACAAGGAAGCGAGCGAGCCCAGACGGTCGTCGCTACGTGAAGATCGCTTTATTGTCGGTACCAGTCCTCAGGCCGAGACTGTTGAGCGCTATATCAACCTGATAGCGCCGTCGGATATGTCGGTTATCATCACGGGTGATACCGGCACAGGCAAGGAGTATGTTGCTGTCGCCATTCATGAACGCAGCAAGAGGGCAGGCAAACCGTTCGTTGCTATCGACTGCGGTGCTCTTTCAGAAGAACTGGTAGGCTCTGAATTGTTTGGTCACGTGAAGGGTTCGTTCACAGGAGCGTTTACCGACAAAGCGGGAAGCTTTGAGATTGCCAATACTGGTACGTTGTTCCTGGATGAAATCGGCAACCTGTCTTATGAGAATCAGGCGAAACTTCTTCGTGTCCTTCAGGAACGCAAGATACGCCGGATAGGAAGCACAAGGGATATCGACATTGATGTCCGGATCATCACCGCTACAAACGAAGATCTGCTTTCCATCGTGAAAGCCGGCCGGTTCCGGGAAGACTTGTATCACAGGTTAAATGAATTCAAAATTGAACTGTCACCGCTGCGCGAGCGCAAGGGCGACATCATGATATTTGCAGAACATTTCCTCAAGAAAGCCAATGCTGCTCTGGGTAAGGATGTGAAGCTTACCAACAAGGAAGTCATCGAGAAGTTGAAGAACTACGCATGGTACGGAAATCTTCGCGAGCTCAACAACGTCATCAAACGCGCAGTGCTTCTATCTCCGGGATCGGAGATTACACTCGAGTCACTGCCATACGAGATTATTTCACCCGAACCCGAATTCGCTGATACGTCGGGTACGGATCATCTGTTTGAAATGTCCCATCACAACCTTCTCAAATCCGTCTCGGGACGCGCTGAACGGCAAGCCATCATCTCGACGCTGGAGAAAACCGGCTTCAACAAGACGAAAGCAGCCGAACTTCTTAAGATTGATCGCAAGACCTTGTATAACAAACTCAAGGCATACGAGATCAATCTGTAGCAAGACCTGAGAGCGAAAGAAATGGAACCTGAGAGGGTTCCATTTTTTTTGTGTTAATGTGTTGATGTGTTGATGTGTTGATGTTGTCTGTTAGCCACTGGCGTACCCAGAAACTGGTGTGTTCAACACATCAACACCTCAACACTTCAACACAATCCCCTAGGGATTAAGATTCAACGCCACATACACCTGCGCACATGAATTCCTGGAATCTCCCAGCAGCAGTTCGGCTGCGTCGCTGTCTGCGATTTCGGAAAGACCATAGTTGTAGCGTGCACCGACCTGGACGGCGCCGAAGTTGAGACCGAAACCTCCGGTCAGGCCGAAATCAAACGATTTGAAGTTGTCGCGGTCCAGGTCTTCCGTTCCACCACCGAGATCGCCCTCCGTGTCGATGTTGGCTCCCAGAAGGTAGCTGAAGTAGGGTCCTACATGGATCTCAGCTGCGTCACCGAGTTTGAATACGGCGAGAATAGGCAACTCCAGGTAGTTGAGATTGAACTTTACGGTCTGGTCGATAACACCGCTCCATTCTGTTTCCGATCCTTTCGTTGTGTAAAGCAATTCGGGTTGAATGGCAAACGTTTCAGTTGAAAAGATCTGGCCGTACACTCCAACGTGAAAGCCCACGCGGGCATTCTCGTCGTCCACATCGTCGACATACAGGTTGCTCAGGTTCAGTCCCCCTTTTACGCCCATGCGCCGATCCTGCGCTGTCGACGATACCACCACACCTGACAATAGCAGGACTGTCAGGATTGCCATCAAACATGTTTTTGTTTTTTTCATACGGACTGTTTTTAGAATTAGTTGTTCAACCAACTGTGGTAAAATCATGCCAACCAGCCGTATCACCCAGGATCAAAATCTGTTAATGAAATTCAAGGAAGCCATTCAACACCCGTCGTGTAGTCAAATCCCCTTCTGCTTTACGGCAAGCACCTCAATACATAGGGAAGGATCTACCTGCACGCCCTTGGATGACAGACGACTTCAACACATCAACACACCAACACTTCCACACCCATCAATCCCTCCGCGCGCCCTTTAATTCTGGGTATGCAATCGGATGGGCGCACAACGTAAACACGTACGCACGTAAACACGTAAACACTCTACATTTCTCCGCACGCCCTCTGATACCAGACAACTTCAACACATCAACACATGAACACTTCGAAGGCACGCTCATATTCCCCACATCGTAGATGAGCGTCCACAGGTGTTTCCTCGTGTTTCGCCCAAAATATCCCCTGAGCGGCTATTTGGCAGATTGGTATGAAATTTCTAACGAAAAGAGGCAGGACCAGACAGAAGAAACGAAAAGAAATTAAAAAAAATAGAAGATCCCCTACGTGTTTCCCGTCTTCTATATATCCTTTCTGTTGGGTTTGGCTCGTATGACGGGGTAACACCTGGCCGCATTATCTGCTCTATCAGAA
>Ga0207873_1003316_pt1 | contig 12036 bp, 15 predicted proteins | sample BGWIniCompost_FD_187373 | JGI IMG/M metagenome (GOLD analysis project Ga0207873, IMG submission 187373) | Cellulose adapted compost microbial communities from Newby Island Compost Facility, Milpitas, CA, USA - BGW Initial Compost (SPAdes)... ... | reverse complement strand
TTCAGCCCCAGTTTGCTGAAATGGGTGGCAATGTATTCCGCAGCCAGGTCGCCGCCCCGTTCCCCGGTATTGCGTCCTTCAAACTCATCGGAAGCCAGTATGGAAAGGTGGGTCCGAAGACTTTTTGCTGTAATGGATTTCCCCAGCTTGGCGGCAAAGCGGTCCGGTTTAACCGCGGTTGCTGTTTCCTGGGCGCTCAACGAAACCACAGTGCTCAACCAAGCCAGTCCTAAGGCTAAAATTCGCTTCATTCAAAAAGGTTTAATTGTATTTTTTTCCGGCTGTTTCCAACCTGTTAACAGCGGTCTATTTTATCTACCCGTCGTGTATGCCTTCCGCCTTCAAAAGCGGTTTCCAGAAATGTTTTCATAATCTGGGATGCCTCCTCCAGGGAGGTGAACCGGGCCGGTATACAACAGATATTGGCGTTGTTATGGGATCGGCCTAAGCGAGCAAGTTCGGGAAGCCAGCACACGGCGGCGCGGATCCCCTGGTGTTTATTGGCTGTGATGGCCACTCCGTTGGCGCTTCCGCAAAGAAGAATGCCCAGATCGTACGCGCCCCCGGCGACCTGTTCCGCCACCGGATGTACAAAGTCGGGGTAATCCACCGAGTCATCCGAGTAAGGCCCAAAATCCTTTACACCCATTCCCATCGCCTCCAGTTCACCGATCAGGGCTTGTTTGTATTCAAACCCCGCATGATCGCCGCCTATTGCTATTTTCATATCCGCTGATTAATCATCCAGTTCCTTGTACTTTTCGACCGGTTCGCCCGTCCGTTCGGCTTCCTCTTTCTCTTTGTTCTTACGCACAACGTAACCCGATACAAATATACTCAATTCATAAAGAATCAGCAGGGGCGTCGCCACGACCATCTGGGTGAGCACATCCGGGCTGGGTGTGATGATGGCCGCTACAATGAGGATGATGACGATCGCGTAGCGGCGGTTCCGTTTCATCAGTTGGGGGGTTACAATCCCCACCTTGGAAAGAAAGTAAATGACCATGGGCAGCTCGAACACGATGCCGGCAGCCAGGGTAAGGGTGGCTACGGTGGAAATATAATTACTGAGCGTGTACTGATTGGTTACGATGTCGCTGACGATGTAATTGCTGAGAAAGGAGATACTTAAGGGAACGAAGATAAAATAGCCGAACAAAACGCCCATTCCAAACAGGAGCGACGAAAAGAATACGAAGCCGGTACTGTATTTCCTTTCATTCGCATAGAGGGCGGGTTTGATAAAGCGCCAGATTTCCCATAGGATGTAAGGGAAAGCCAGGATAAACCCAACCACGAGGGAACTGGTGATGTGGAGGGTGAATTGTCCCACCATCTTGGTGTTCATCAGGGTAAAGGTGATCTTTTCAATGCAAATGCCTTTTATGTGGAGCCATTCACCCAGTTTGCACATTTGCCTGTAGGTCCAGAAATCCGGGTTTTTAGGCCCGAAAAGAATTCGGTCGAAAACAATCTGCCGATTTACGAACGCCACGATGGTAAAAACAAACAAGACCCCCAGGGAACGGATAAAATGCCAGCGAAGCACCTCCAGGTGATCGAAAAATGACATTTCATCTTCCAGCGTCTGATCCTTGCGACGTATCTTCTTAATCAGCTTTTTCGAAAACGATTCTTCCATTCCTAGCGCTTATAGGTGACCAGTAATAAGCCAACTACGATTCCCACCAACATGCCGATGGCCAGTCGTTTCACCAGCAGCCCTACGGCCAGACCGATAGCAATGGCAATCCACGGTTTTAGTTTGGGACTTATTCTCATTCCTCTCCATTTTCAGACAAGTCGAAATTTTCCATGAACTTCGTCGTAAAATTACCGGCCCGGTAATTCGGATCCTGCATGAGCCGCTGATGAAAAGGGATGGTGGTTTTCACGCCTTCAATTACGAATTCACTGAGGGCACGTTCCATGGTACTGATGGCTTCCTCCCGGGTTTGTGCAACGGTGATCAGCTTCGCGATCATGGAATCGTAATTGGGGGGGATCTGATACCCTGAGTATACATGGGTATCTACCCGCACTCCGTGTCCGCCCGGGGAGTGGAAATTTGTAATCCGTCCCGGACTGGGCCGGAAGTCGTTAAAAGGGTCTTCCGCATTCACACGGCATTCAATGGAATGCATTTCGGGATAATAGTTCTTACCCGAAATGGGAATCCCGGAAGCTACTTTGATCTGCTCTTTGATCAGATCGTAATTGATCACTTCCTCGGTAACGGGGTGTTCCACCTGGATGCGGGTGTTCATTTCCATAAAATAGAAGTTGTGGTGTTTATCCACCAGAAACTCGATGGTACCCGCACCTTCATAATTCACGGCTTTGGCTCCTGCGACGGCCGCCTTACCCATCTTTTTCCGGAGCTCGTCCGTCATGAAGGGGGAAGGGGACTCTTCCACCAACTTTTGGTGTCGCCGCTGGATGGAACAATCCCGTTCCGACAGATGACTTACCTTGCCGTATTGGTCGCCAATAATCTGGATTTCGATGTGGCGGGGATCCTCCACAAACTTTTCAAGGTATATTCCATCGTTTCCGAAGGCGGCGCCTGCTTCCTGCCGGGCGCTGTCCCAGGCCTTCTGGAATTCTTCGTCTTTCCATACGATGCGCATTCCCCGGCCACCGCCGCCGGCCGTAGCTTTCAGAATGACCGGATAGCCGATCTCCCGGGCAATCCGTATGCCTTCGCCCACGTCTTTGATCAACCCTTCCGAGCCGGGGATGGTAGGTACACCGGCCTTTTTCATTGTTTCCTTCGCCGAGGCCTTATCGCCCATGGCGTTGATCATTTCCGGCGAAGCTCCGATGAATTTGATCCCATGATCACGGCATATCGCCGAGAATTTCGCATTCTCGGACAAAAAGCCGTAGCCGGGATGCACGGCGTCGGAATTGGTGATCTCCACCGCCGAAATGATATTTGGAATGTTAAGATAAGAATCCTTTGCAGCGGGTGGGCCAATGCATACCGCTTCATCTGCAAACCGGACATGCAGGCTCTCCCGGTCGGCGGTCGAATAGACCGCCACCGTTTTTATGCCCATCTCCTTGCACGTGCGGATAATCCGCAGCGCAATTTCTCCCCGGTTTGCTATCAGTATCTTTTTAAACATTTATAAAGGTTCTACCAGAAATAGCGGCTGGTCGTATTCCACAGGACTGGCGTCTTCCGCCAGAATCTTCACGATACGCCCGGCAACCTCCGATTCGATCTCGTTAAATAATTTCATCGCTTCAATAATGCACAAAACCTGGCCCGACCTGATTTCATCGCCCACATTGACAAAGGGCGGATTATCAGGGGAGGAAGAGCGGTAGAATGTGCCTATCATCGGGGATTTGATGGTCACCAGATTCTGTTCTGTAGCCTCGGCTTTGTCTTCTTTCCCTGCCGAAGGTTTCGGCGCTTCCGGGGCGGGTGCCGGCTGGACTGGGGGAAGGGCTGCCTGCGGAGCAGGGAGCGTGGTATTGATGACGGTTTGTTCCTTTCCGGTTTTGATGGTGATCTTGAAATCGTCCCGTTCAATGGAAACTTCGCTCACGCCCGACTTGGCTACGAATTTTATCAGATCCTGAATTTCTTTGATTTCCATGCTGTTTGGTTTTTTGGTCAATACGCCCATTTAAGATACACCGCTCCCCAGGTGAATCCGCCTCCAAAAGCCGACAAAATCAGGTTATCGCCTTTCTTTAACTTATCTTCCCAGTCCCAAAGACAAAGCGGGATGGTGCCGGCTGTCGTATTGCCGTATTTTTCAATATTTACCATTACTTTCTCCGGTCCAACGCCCATCCGTTCGGCGGTAGCGTCAATAATGCGTTTGTTTGCCTGATGCGGCACCAGCCAGGCAATGTCTTCCGGGCCAAGCTGATTTCGTTCCATGATTTCTGCCGACACCTCCGCCATATTCACTACCGCGAACTTGAAAACGGCTTTACCCTCCTGATACACAAAGTGTTGCTTGTTGGTAACCGTTTCAATACTTGCAGGGCAGGCCGAGCCGCCGGCTGTTTGCCGCAGGTAATGCCGCCCCGATCCGTCACTCCGTAAAATCGAATCCATGACACCCAGGCCTTCGTGATTGGCTTCGAGCAACACGGCACCTGCTCCGTCCCCAAATATAATACAGGTTGTCCGGTCTTCATAATTTATAATGGAAGACATCATGTCGGCTCCAAGCACGACCACTTTTTGGTGCATTCCGCTTTCGATGTACTGGGCGCCTGTGGCCAGGGCGAAAATAAACCCGGAACATGCCGCATTGAGGTCGTAACCCCAGGCATTTTTTGCTCCTACCTTGTCGGAAATAATATTGGCCGTTGCGGGAAAAGGCATGTCGGGTGTGACCGTGGCGCAGATCAACAGGTCAATCTCTTCGGGTTGAATGCCTCTTTTTTCAAGCAAGCCTTTCACTGCTTCCACGCCCATGTCGGAGGTGGCCCTTCCTCCTTTGAGTATTCTTCGTTCCTTGATGCCCGTTCGCGTGGTGATCCATTCATCACTCGTATCTACCATGGTCTCCAGTTCCTGATTCGTTAAGATGTATTCGGGAACATAGCCGTGAACGGCAGTGATGGCCGCGTAAGTTTTTGTCATGGGCGCAAAAATAATATATTAATTAAAGATATTTCTTATCTTTTCGGTGAGTCTTGCTGTCACCAGGTCTCTGGAAAGAAGGATCATGTTCTTGATCGCCTCCGGTGAGGAGATGCCATGTCCTACGACCACGGGCGCATTCACCCCCAAAATGGGCGAGCCCCCGTATTGTTCGTAATTGAAGCGATCGAAAAAAGAATCCTGAAAGCCCTTTCGTACCGTCAGGGTATAAAACGATTCGGCAAGTTTCAAAATCACATTTCCTGTAAAGCCGTCACAGACAATTACATCGGCCATGTCATTGAACAGATCACGGCCTTCCACATTTCCGATGAAATTGAACGTAGGTTCGTTCCGCATCAACGCGTAGGCCGCCTGGGTGAGGAGATTGCCTTTTTCGGGTTCTTCCCCGATGTTGATCAGGCCCACGCGGGGATTCTTCACGTCGTAAATGTTTTCCAGCAGTAGTTTTCCCAGGATGCCGAACTGAAGCAGATTGTCGGGACGGCAATCCGAATTGGCGCCCACATCCAAAATCACCCCCAAACCGCCTTTCAGCTTGGGGACGATGGTAGGCATCGCCGGACGGATCACACCGGGAACGGTTTTTATCGAGAACATCGACCCCACCAGCATCGCGCCCGTGTTGCCGGCACTGGAGAACGCGTCAATATGACCGTCTTTCAGCAGCTGGAAACCAAGGGGAATACTGGCGGTCGCCTTCTGAGCTATGGCCTTGGTCGGATGATCGGCCATGCCAATAAACTCGGTAGTATGAATGAATTCGAAAGCGTCTTCGCTGACGTTTTCTTCCTGCAAAATCGAGCGGATTTGGTCCGTATTACCAATAAGCACAATTTGATTGCCTACGGGTAATTCTTTGAGGGCTAGGACGGCTCCTTTAACCGGGGCTTCAGGAGCAAAATCGCCACCCATTGCATCTAAGCCAATTCGCATCGAATGCCGGATGATTAAGCTTTGGTGTTTTCTACGATCAGCTTGCCCCGGTAGTACAGGTTCCCGTCCACCGTGTATGCCCGGTGCGGAAGATGAACAGCTCCGGTTTCCTTGCAAACCACCAATGGAGAAGCGGCGGCTTTGTAATGCGTCCTTCTCTTATCCCTTCTCGACTTCGAAATTTTGGATTTCGGATGTGCCATAACTAAAAATTATAATCGTTTTTGATCAATTGTTCCTTAATTTGCTTAACGCTTCCCAGCGAGGATCATTGGCCGATTCCTGATCTTCCTCTTTGGTCCGCAGCTTTTCCAGTACCGCAAGCGTCTCCGGATTGCAGCGGGGCGTTCCCTCCACATTGTCCGGATGAAGGCTTACGATGGGCAGCGCCAGGTGGCTGAACTCATATATATAGGGAGCGATGTCTATTTCATGTTCCCTGGTTCCGATATAAACCACATCCTCCTGCTCGCCTTCCTCCACCTCGTCACTGCGTTTTACCATTTGTCGCTGTTTTGTATTCACCGGATAATCAAACGGATCCAGACAGCGGTCGCATACAAGTTCCACCGTTCCGGTAATGGTGAATTCCAGCGCCAACAGGTGTTCCCGCTTATCAAGCGCAAGCTGCACAAACAGGCTGCCTTTTTTGATAATCGCATAGTCGAACTCCCCAAAGAACGCGTCATCCACTTTGAAATCAAAATGATGACAGCCGTTTTTCAGTCCTGCGAACTGTATGACGAATTGTTTTAACGGATTCAATGTACGTTCCGGTTAAGCCCGCAAATTTAGCACTTTATATTCAGATCGAAAATTAAAATTCCCAAGAAGACGTTAAATTTTCGTATACAACCTTATTCATCGTCTTTCTTGGATACGGGGAGCGGGTTCCGGTTCAGTTCAGCATGTTCCCTGCGCCGTTTTACGATATCTAACGCCGTAAACAGGGCGTTTCGGAAGGACGCTTCGCTGGCAATGCCTTTTCCCGCGATGTCGAAGGCGGTTCCGTGATCGGGCGAAGTGCGCACGGCCGGTAAGCCGGCGGTAAAATTAACTCCCTGTCCCGCGGCGATGGATTTAAAGGGAATCAAGCCCTGATCGTGATACATGGCCAGCACGGCGTCAAATGACCGGTAGGTTTCTTTTCCGAAGAACGCGTCGGCAGAATATGGCCCGTAGGCCAGCATGTGTTCTGAATAAGCCTGGTTGATGGCAGGAATGATAATCTGCTTTTCCTCCTGGCCCAGCAACCCGTTGTCGCCGGCATGCGGGTTCAGTCCCAGGACGGCTATCCGGGGCTTTTCGACCCAGAAATCTTTTTTCAGGCTCTCGTTCATCAGCCGGATCTTGGCGTAGATCTTTTCTTTGGTCAGGGAAGCAGGTACTTCCGTGAGCGGAATGTGGCCGGTTACCACGCCCACTTTCAGGTGGTCGGTGATCATGAACATGAGGACCTCGGGCGTTCCGAATGCCTCTTGAAGATATTCAGTATGTCCGGGAAAATGAAAGTCCCCGGTCTGCACATTGGTTTTATTGAAGGGCGCCGTGACCAGCAAATCAATTTTTCCTTCGCGGAGATCCTGTACCGCCTTCTGAAGCGACTTCAACGCGTATTTCCCTCCGTTTTCGGTCAGCTCCCCCAGGTTGATCTTCACCTCTTCGTCCCAGCAATTGACCAGATTGGCCCGTTTGGGATTGGCCGAGGCCGCGTCCTGAATGATCTGGAAACTGAAATCCTGTATGCCCAGCGCCTTGCGGTGAAAGGATGCAATTTTAACCGAGCCGTATACCACCGGTGTGCATAGTTCATTGATCCGGTTATCAAGCAGGGTCTTCATAATAACCTCCAGCCCAATGCCGTTGATGTCCCCAAATGTTATACCTGCTTTAAGTTTCGTATTGCTCATTTTTTCTACTGTCGTTTTTAGGCCGCTGCATTGCGTTTGCCCGGCCCCGACACAAATGTAGCAATCCGGCAGGTATTTAGGCAAGCGCGACGGCGCGGCACGGTTTCAGAAGGGTTGCAGCCGCCGGGTGATGTCCACAAAATCATCCACGGTTAGCCGTTCTGCCCGCAACTGAAGGGTTGTTTCCGGAATTCTGCCCGAGGGGTCGAAACGGGACAATGCATTGCGGAGCGTTTTCCGACGCTGGTTGAATGCGGCCTTTACGACCTCAAAGAATAGCGTTTCATCACACGCCAGGCGGAAATTCTCTTTTCTTTCGAGGCGGATCACCCCCGAACGTACCTTGGGCGGAGGATGGAACACCCCGGGATTCACTGTAAAAAGGTATTGGATATCATAAAATGCTTGCAGCAGGACACTCAGGATCCCATAGGTTTTGCTACCCGGAGGCGCAGCGATGCGTTCGGCAACCTCCTTCTGGAACATCCCCACCAGTTCCGGGATCCGGGCGCGGTAGGTTAGTACCCTGAACAGGATCTGGGAGGAAATATTATATGGAAAATTGCCGATCACCCCAAGCTGCCCTTGAAAATGCGCGCCCACATCGAAACGGAGAAAATCCGCATGGATGATCCGGTCCTTTAATTCCGGAAACTGCCGCCGAAGCCATTCGACCGACTCTGTGTCAATATCAATCACGGTGGTCAGGTAACTGCTTTCTTTCACAAGAAATTCGGTGAGAATGCCCATTCCCGGCCCAATTTCCAGCACCTGGCCGTAACTTTGCGGGCGAAGCGCCCCGACAATCTTCCGGGCAATATTCCGGTCTGTAAGGAAATGCTGGCCAAGGAACTTCTTGGGTTGAACGGGTCCTGTATTCATTTGAACGGTGGTCGTCTGCTTGTTGGCGGCTAAGCCGCAAATATAGATTTTTCAAAGCTTTTATTACTTTCGCAAAAAAAAATGAAACGACTGCTCATCGTGGATAACCTGCATCCGGCTTTTATGGAGCTCGTGGAAGCCGCCGGAAGGCATCGTTGTGATTACCGTCCCGAAATCACCTACGAGGAATGTTTGCAGGTGATCGGGGATTATCACGGCCTGGTGGTACGGAGCAAGTTTTATATCGGCCAGGAATTGCTGGAGGCCGCCGGCCGACTGGAATTCATCGGACGTGCCGGGGCGGGCATGGACGGAATTGACACGGCGCTGGCCCAGGCCCGGAACATCGCCTTATTGAATGCGCCAGAAGGAAACCGGGATGCCGTGGGGGAACACGCCCTGGGCATGTTGCTGAGTTTGCTCAACAACCTTCGCGCGGGTGACCTGCAGATCCGCGCCGGCCTGTGGGACCGGGAAGGGAACCGGGGCACCGAACTCCGGGGCAAGACCGTGGGGCTGGTCGGCTACGGGTTCATGGGGCAGTGTTTCGCCAAAAAGCTCTCCGGCCTGGAAGTGCGGGTCATCGCTTATGATAAATACAAGCACGGGTTTTCTGATGGCTTTGCAGAAGAGGTTTCCATGGACCATTTATTTGCCGAGGCCGATGTGCTCAGCTTACATATTCCGCTTACGGTGGAAACGCGGAAAATGATAGATTCCAATTACTGGCGTAGATTCCGCAAAGCGATTTACTTTCTGAATACTGCCCGCGGTGAAATCGTGGACACCGCCGCACTGCTGGATGCCCTTGCCGCGGGAAAGGTGTTGGGGGCGGGGCTGGATGTGCTGGAGGTGGAAAAATTTCCGGCGCTGAAGTCCCAGCCCTGGTTTAAAGAGCTGGTGGACTCTGGACGCTTACTCCTCAGCCCGCATGTGGCCGGCTGGAGTTTCGAGTCGTATCGCCGGATTTCCGAAATACTTGCTCAGAAGGTACTTTCCCTTTCCTGACACCCCCCGTCTGCCGGCTGCCATTTTGTGTACTTGTTGTGCCGGAAGCGTTTGTTTTTTCAGAGAATAATGTTTTAACTTTGTATGGAGTTATAAGAGCAAGACCTCGTCGTTTGCACGGGGTCTTGTTTATTTATTGGAGCGCAAGCGTATAAGAAAAACAGTGGATATGGCTGAGATTACTTATCTTACAGAAGAGGGAATGAAAAAGCTCAGAGATGAGCTGGCACAGTTAAAAGGAGAGGGCCGCGCCGCGATCGCCCGGCAGATCGCCGAGGCCCGCGACAAAGGAGATCTTTCTGAAAATGCGGAATACGATGCCGCCAAAGATGCCCAGGGCCTGCATGAGCTGCGGATTGCCAAACTGGAAGAAACCCTTGCCAATGCCCGGATCATTGACGAATCCAAAATGGATACCTCGAAAGTGCTGGTGTTGTCAACCGTAAGAATAAAGAATCTACAGAACGGGAAAGTCATGGCCTATCAATTGGTATCCGAGAACGAAGCCGATCTGAAAGCCGGAAAAATATCGGTAAAATCGCCCATCGGCCAGGGCTTGCTGGGAAAGGCGGTAGGAGATGTCGCGGAAATCGAAGTGCCCACCGGCTTAATGAAATTTGAAATACTCGAAATCAGTAGGTAACAGCGAATGGCAAGCGTCTTTTCGAAAATAATCGCGGGTGAGATCCCGGCGTGGAAAGTGGCCGAAGACGACCAATACCTGGCCTTTCTGGATATTTCGCCGCTGGCCGCCGGGCATACCCTGGTGATCCCGAAGCAGGAGATCGATTATATTTTCGATATCGAGGATGAGTTGTTTGCCGGGCTGCATCTTTTCGCGAAAAAGGTGGCCCGGGCCATTGGGAAAGCCATACCCTGCGAACGGGTAGGCGTGGCGGTCGTTGGATTGGAGGTGCCGCATGCTCACATCCACCTCATCCCCATCAATGGGGTGCATGATATTGATTTTTCCCGCCCCAAACTGCAGCTGAGCAAGGAGGAAATGGGAGCTATCTGTGAAAAAATAAAGGCGGGCTTTTCTTCGACTACCTGAACCGCCGATGGGCCGGGCGTGTGCGGGGGGTTATGGGGCTATAAAGCAGGTTGGCAGAAGATTATCCACTTTCCCTTGCAACACCCTTTCCAGCCGCCCTCGCCCGTCCGAAGGGCGATCCGGAAGATACTTCCAAAACTTTATTTGAAAAAATGGTCCATCCGGAGTCTATAAATTCCGGATTGGCTTCTCTATTCTGGTATGGAAGGGAAGCAATTGAGCTCCGAAGAAAAGGACGAACTGTGGGAGCGGATCAACCGTGGGGTCGCAAAAGGCGGGGTACGGCAGGCGAACTGGCTAAAGGCCGTCGCGGCGGTGGCGGTGCTGGGTGTTGCTGCGACTGCATGGTTTATCAGCCGCGGGCCGGCTTCCCCCCTGGAAGAAATGATGGCAGTCGCCCGTGTGGCCGATACCATTACTTCCCATGAAGTCCGTGTGGTTACCATTCGCCCGGGAGGGCCATCGGAGGACAAAAACCTGCCCACCTACCGGACCGTGGTGGTACCATACGGAGAGCGAACCCTGGTGGAGCTGCCCGATAGCACGCGGATCTGGCTGAACTCCGGATCCACCCTGGTTTATCCGGAATTATTTACCGGCGGCCAGCGCCAGGTGTACCTGGAGGGGGAAGGCTATTTTGATGTCCGGCATAATGAAGACCGGCCTTTTTTCGTTCAATTAAGGGATATGGAGATCAAGGTGCTGGGTACCGAATTCAACGTAAGCGCCTATACCGACGATGAAAGCGCCAACGTCATGCTGGTCAAAGGAAGCGTGGAACTTCGTCTCAGCGGGAACCCCTCTTCAAAAGACACGAAAACACGATTGGCGCCCCACGAAGTGGCCGTTTACCGGACTACAGACCATGCCTTGGAAGTACGCCCGGCTCCGGCCGACGAGTTTGCCTCCTGGCGGAGCGGGTTCATGGTGTTCCGGAACACGGAACTGGCGGACATCTTAAAAAAGCTTCAACGGTATTACCGCATCCGGATCCGGTTGGAACAGCCTGGTCTGGCCGCCGCTACCTTTTCCGGACCGCTGGATCTGAAGAAGGATATTGACGAAGTGTTGGATATAATCTGCTTGACTACATCACTGGAATATGAAAAGACGGAAGGGGAAATCGTATTGAAAGAAAAGTAAAAAACGGAAGGCGTTGCAGCGCCTTCCGCCCGGAATCGCCGGAGGCGGTTCCTTTTTGTTAAACTAAAACGAAGCAAATGTATGAAAAAATGTGACCGGAGCATTACCAATCTGCTGCGCATGATCAAGCTTACCACTGCTTTCCTTCTTCTTGGAATGATGGTTGTTTCCGCCGAAGGTTTTTCCCAGAAACGGCTCACCGTCGTGGTAAACGAGGGCACCCTGAACGACCTTTTTCTTCAGATCCAGGAACAGAGTGATTACCTGATCTTTTACCGGGATGACGTGCTGGGCAGGGCGCGTCCGGAAAGAATCAGCCTGAAGCTGAAAAACAAGAAGATTGACCAGATCCTGGACCGCGCGCTGGAGGGGACCTCCCTTACTTACCGGATCGCGGGACGGCAAATCGCCCTCCTGGAGGAAGGTTCTGTGCGGACCGCTCAGGCGCAGGAGGAGGTGAGCGG
>Ga0207873_1003315_pt1 | contig 12044 bp, 11 predicted proteins | sample BGWIniCompost_FD_187373 | JGI IMG/M metagenome (GOLD analysis project Ga0207873, IMG submission 187373) | Cellulose adapted compost microbial communities from Newby Island Compost Facility, Milpitas, CA, USA - BGW Initial Compost (SPAdes)... ... | reverse complement strand
GCGCCGCCCGCGCCGCCGGGGGTGCCCGCGCTCGAGATCCCGATCGAGCGCGTGGGCGCCGTGCTGCGCTGCAGCTGGGCCTTCCACGCCCGCGAGGTGCGCTTCGAGAAGCGGCGCCCGGGAGCGGCGCCGGTGGCGCTGTTCCCGGAGACCTTCTCCTTCCACCTCGACCGCCACGACCCCTTCGAGCTGCACCTCCAGCTCGAGGACCTGTGGAGCGACCCGCGCCGGATCGGGGAGGGCGCGACCCGCCGCGAGGCGCAGGAGGCGGTGCGGCGGCTGTTCGCCGCGCTGCCCGGCCACCTCGAGCGCGTGCTCGACGGCCTGCTCGCGAGCGGCCGGCTGGGCGGGGCGGCCAGCATCCGGATCCACGGCGACCTCGCGGTGCTCGCGCGCGAGGTGAGCCGCTTCCTGGTCGAGAAGGGGCTCGCGTCCCAGCCCGATCTGCGGCTCGCGATCCTGCACCTGCGCAAGCTGCTGTGGCGCGGCCTGGACGCGCTCGTGCGCGAGCGGCTCGCGCCCGAGTCGATCGAGGCCTGGCTCGCCGCCCGCCCGGCCGCGTCCGCGAGCGAGCCGTCCTCGCGGGCGCTGCTCCAGGTGCTCGCCGCCGAGCCCGACCCGGCCGGCGACGAGCTGCTGCTCGAGCTGGCGGCCCGCGCCTTCCACGAGTGGCTCGAGGACACCTGCCTCGACGAGGCCAACCAGGCCTTCGAGGGCGAGGACTCGCCGTTCGCGTCGCGCGAGCGCGAGGTGCTCGCCGCCGCCGTGATCGAGCCCGGCGGCCGGCTGCGGCGGGCGGCGCACCTGTCGCCCTTCCTGCGCCGGGTCGGCTCGCGCGACTGCCAGCGCCTGCTGCGCAAGCTCGAGGTCTGGTTCCTGCGCCAGTACGACGTCCCGCGGGCGGCCGCCGTGATCCGCCACGCCGAGAACCTGGCGCGCGGGCGCACGCGCTCGGGCGTGCTCTCCTGGCACTCCACGGGCGCCTACTGCGCGGCGATCGCGGTGCTGATCTGGCCGTTCGTGGGCGCCGCCTTCGCCTATCGGCGCGCGCCGATGCTCTTCGACGCCGCGGCGAGCCTCCAGGTCGTCGGCGTGCTGGCGGTGGTGACCTGGTACCTGCTGTGGCGCTTCGTCGTGCAGAAGGACCTCTCCTTCTTCCACGGCGCCGTGCCGCGCATCGGAGCCGGCATCATCGTCGGCTACATGCCGGTGTTCCTGATCGACGAGGTGTGGGACCTGGCGCGGCGCCCTTGGTTCCCCCTTGGGGTCACGGTGACGCTGCTCGGCTTCATGACGCTGCTCTACCTGTACGTCGAGGTCCGACGTCGCATTCCCGACCCCGGCGAGGCGTTCGGGCGCGCCCGGCGCATCTGGCTGCTCGGCGTGCTGCAGGCGCTCGGGCTCGGCATCGTGATCACGACCCTGCTCGGCGGGTTCATGGTCTCGCGCACCTGGGGGCCCGAGCCCGGCCTCGAGCTCGCGGTGCTGCGCGAGACGGTGCCGCCCGTGCTCGGCGAGCTGCCGCGCATCATGGGCGTGGCGCCCGTCCACGCCTTTCCTACCGCGATTCTGCTCATGACCTTCCTGTCGCTGTTCATCGGCACCTTCCTGCAGCTCCTGTGGGAAGACCTGCCGATCACCGAGCCGCTCTAGCGCCCGCCTCGGGTCGAAACCGCGAGCCGCCGCCCGGCATCTGAATCGGGACGGTGCCCCGGCGTCCACCCGGATGGCTCGGAGGCGGCTCGCCCGCACCCCCTCGGGCGGTTACCCTCGCCATTCCGTCGGGGCCCCCCTGGAGGTCCGATGCCCGCCATCACGATCTACTCCAAGCCGACCTGCCCGTACTGCGACCTGGCGAAGCGGCTGCTCGCTTCGAAGGGCCAGGTGTGGACCGAGATCGACATCGAGGCGGAGCCGCAGCGTCGCGAGGAGATGATCGCGCGCAGCGGGCGCCGCACGGTGCCACAGATCTGGATCGGCGATCGCCACGTGGGCGGCTTCGACGACCTCGCCGAGCTCGACCGCACCGGCGAGCTGGACCGGCTGCTCGGGATCGCCGGCGGCGGCCCGGGTGCGGGCGGCGCCTCCGCCGAAGAGGTGAAGCTCCTCGTCGTGGGCTCCGGCCCGGCCGGCTGGACCGCCGCGCTCTATGCGGCGCGCGCCGAGCTGCAGCCCGTGGTGGTGGCCGGCCTGGCGCTCGGCGGCCAGCTCATGCTCACCACCGACGTCGAGAACTATCCCGGCTTCCCCGAGGCCATCTCGGGGCCCGAGCTGATGGAGCGCTTCCAGAAGCAGGCCGAGCGCTTCGGCGCCCGCGTGTTCCAGGAGGACGCGACCCGGATCGACCTCTCGCAGCGCCCGTTCCTGGTCGAGACCAGCGAGCGCAGCTTCCGCGCCCAGGCGCTGATCCTCGCCACCGGCGCGAGCGCACGCTGGCTCGGGCTGCCCTCCGAGCAGCGGCTCATGAACCGCGGCGTGTCGGCCTGCGCGACCTGCGACGGGGCGCTCTACCGCGGCAAGGCGATGGCGGTCGTGGGCGGCGGCGACACCGCGATGGAGGAGGCGCTCTTCCTCACCCGCTACGCCACCAAGGTCACCGTGATCCACCGCAGGAACGAGCTGCGCGCGTCCAAGATCATGCAGGAGCGCGCCCTGCGGCACGAGAAGATCGAGTTCGTCTGGAACGCGGTCGTCGACGAGGTGCTGGGCGACGAGTTCGTGACGGGCGTGCGCGTGCGCGACGTCGTGACCGGGGAGAAGCGCGAGCTTCCGGTCGAGGCGCTCTTCGTCGCGATCGGCCACCAGCCCAACACGCAGCTCGTCCAGGGTCAGATCGACACCGACGAGGTCGGCTACATCCGCGTCCAGCCCGGCTCGACGCGCACCTCCAAGGAGGGCGTGTTCGCCTGCGGCGACGCCACCGATCCCGTGTACCGCCAGGCGATCACCGCCGCCGGCACCGGCTGCATGGCGGCCATCGACGCCGAACGCTGGCTCGCCGCCCAGGGGATCCACTAGGCCCTCTTGCCATGGCCCTCACCCGCGAACGACTCGAGCAGCTGATCGCGCGCTCCACCGACATCGTGGTCGCGACGGATCGCAAGGGCGTCGTCATCTACTACAACGACGGCGCGACCCGGATCCTCGGCTACCAGCCCGAGGAGATCCTCGGCCAGTTCGTCGGGCGCCTGTATCCGAGCATCGACGAGGCGCGCCGGGTGATGGCGGCCATGCGCGGACCCGACGACGGCGGGCCGGGCAACGTCGCGCAGTTCCGCACCACCTTCCTGTCCAAGGCCGGCGAGCAGATCCCGGTCGCGATCTCCGGCACGATCCTGCGCGACGAGCGCGGCCGCGAGGACGGCACGATCGGCTTCGCCAAGGATCTGCGCGAGATCCTGCAGCGCGACCAGCTCGCCACCCTGGGCGAGGTGGCGATCGGCCTGTCCCACGAGATCAACAACCCGCTCGCGGTGATCCTGAACCAGGCCGAGCTGCTCGAGCGCGACGTCGAGCGGCTGGCGGGCGACGCCGACTGCTCGGTCGAGACCGAGCGGCTCGACGCGATTCGCCGCGAGGTGGCGCGCATCTCGGAGATCGTCGAGCGGCTGGGCGAGATGGCGGCCGGCGACAAGTACGAGACCGTGGAGTACGTGGGGCCGGCGCGCATGGTGGACCTGCGCCCGCACAAGCCGGGCTCGCACGAGCCCGACCCGCGGCTCGCCGGCGCGCGCGTGCTGATCGCCGACGACGACCTCGGGATCCGCAAGTCGCTGGCCGAGCTGCTGGCCGGCGAGGGCTGCGTGGTGGACACGGCCGCCGACGGCCAGGAGGCGCTCGAGAAGATCGCGAAGGACGGCTTCGACGTGCTGATCAGCGACGTGGTGATGCCGCGCATGGACGGCTACGAGCTGTTCACCGCCGTGCGCAAGCTGCGCCCCGAGCTGCCGGTGCTGATGATGACCGCCTTCCACTACGACCGCGATCACGTGATCAAGCGCAGCCGCCTCGAGGGCCTCGACGGCGTGATCTTCAAGAAGCCGGTCGACTCCGACCGGCTGCGCGAGCGGCTGGTCGAGGCGCTGGCCGGGCGGCGCGGCTAGCGCGCGCAGGCCGCCCGCGCGACCGCCACCCCAGCGCGTCACAGGGTGCGCGCAACGCAGATCGCCACGATGCGCCGCGCGCCGGCGCGGCGGAGCGCGCGGGCGGCGGCGCACAGGGTGGCGCCCGTCGTCGCCACGTCGTCCACGAGCGCCACCACCGGCGGCGCCGCGAAGCCGGGGCTCGGCGCGAAGGCGCCGCGCACGTTGCGCCGGCGCGCGGCGCGATCGAGCCCGGTCTGGCTCTGCGTCTCGCGCACCGCGACGAGCGCGGACGGCGCGAACGGCACGCCGAGCCGGCGCGCCACCACGCGCGCGAGCACGCCGGCCGGGTGCAGGCCGCGCGCGCGCAGGCGGCGCGGGTGCATGGGCACCGGCACCACGAGCAGCGGGCGCAGCGCGGCGGCGCGGGCGGCCGCGTCGCGCGCGAGCGACTCGACCAGCGCGAGCGGGCGGGCGTCGAGCCCGGCGAGGCCCGGCGCCGGGTACTTGAAGCGCCGGATCCAGGTCTCGATCTCGTCGCGGTAGGCGACCTCCGCGCACCAGGCCGCGAGCGGCGCCGGCGGCGCGGGCGCGAGGCCCGGCGGAAGCCGCGGCAGCGCACCCCGGCAGGCCGCGCACAGCGCCGCCTCGCCGATCCCCTCGCGCCCGCAGCGCGCGCAGGCGCGCGGCAGCAGGAGATCGAGCGCCGCGCGCCACAGCGGCCGCATCGCTCCGCGCACGGCGGGCTCCTCGGGACCGAGGGGCGGGGTGTGCGCTCAGGCCGAAACGATCAGGCTGCGGCCGGTCATCTCCGGCGGAACCGGCAGGCCCAGCAGCTCGAGCACGGTGGGCGCGAGGTCGGCGAGCCCGCCGTCGCGCAGCCGGCGGCCGCGCGCGTCGTTCGTGACCCACCAGATCGGCACCGGGTTGGTGGTGTGGGCGGTGTGCGGGCCGCCGGTCTCCGGGTCGATCATCTGCTCGCAGTTGCCGTGGTCGGCCGTGATCAGCGCCTGGCCGCCCAGCGCGAGCAGCTTCTCGATCACGCGGTCGAGGCACTGGTCGATCGTCTCCACCGCCTTCACCGCGGCCGGCAGAACGCCGGTGTGTCCCACCATGTCGGGGTTCGCGTAGTTCACCAGCACGAAGGCGTAGTCGCGCTCGTCGAGCTTCTCGAGCAGCGCGCGGGTGAGCGCCGGCGCGCTCATCTCGGGCTTGTGGTCGTAGGTGGCGACGTCGCGCGGCGACGGGATCAGCACGCGGTCCTCGTCGGGGAACGGCTGCTCGCGCCCGACGTTGAAGAAGAAGGTGACGTGCGCGTACTTCTCGGTCTCCGCCATGCGCAGCTGCGGAAGGCCGTGGGCCGCCAGGACCTCGGCGAGGATCCGGGTCGGGGTCTCGTTCGGGAACGCGATCGGCAGCCCGAAGTCGGCGTCGTACTCGGTCATGCACACGAACAGCGCCGGCCGCACGATCTTGCGCCGCTCGAGCTTGCCCTCGAACTTGCGGGGCGCCGCGCTGGTGAGCGCGTTGGTGAGCTCGCGGGCGCGGTCGGCGCGAAAGTTGAAGAACAGCCCCACGTCCCCGTCCTCGAAGGCCTCGCCGCCCTCGATCACGGTGGGCTGCACGAACTCGTCGCTCTCGTCGCGCGCGTAGGCGGCCTCGACCGCGGCCTCGGCGCTCGGCGCGGCGAGCCCCTCGCGACACACGATGGCGTGATAGGCGCGGGCCACGCGGTCCCAGCGCTGGTCGCGGTCCATCGCCCAGTAGCGCCCGATCACGGTCGCCACCCGGCCGCCGGCCGCGGCGACGTGCGGCACGACCTGCTGCAGGTAGCCGAGCCCCGAGCGCGGCGGCGTGTCGCGCCCGTCGAGGAAGGCGTGCAGCACGGGGCGCACGCCCGCGCGCGCGCAGGCCGCGAGCAGGGCGATCAGGTGCTCCTGGTGGCTGTGCACGCCGCCGTCGGAGACCAGCCCGAACAGGTGCAGGCGGCCGTGGCCGGCGCGCGCGGCGGCGAGCGCCCGCGCGATCTCCGGCACGCCCTCGGGCCCGCGCTCGGCGAAGGCCTTCGAGATGCGCGTGATGTCCTGGTACATGATGCGGCCGGCGCCCATCGTCATGTGCCCGACCTCGGAGTTGCCCATCTGGCCGGGCGGCAGGCCCACGGCCTCACCCGACGTCTCGAGCCGCGCGTGCGGCCACAGGCGGTTCGCGCGCGCGAAGAAGGGCGCGTGGGCGGCGGCGGTCGCGTCGCCGGGGCCGCCGTCCCCGAGGCCGAAGCCGTCGAGCACGATCAGCATCACGGGTCGGCTCACGGCGCCGCCTTCTCCGCTCCGCTCGCCACCCGCAGCTGGGGCGCGTCGCTCCACAGGCGCTCGATGTCGTAGTACGCGCGCGTCTCGGGCGTGAACACGTGCACGATCACGTCGGCGAGGTCGATCAGCACCCAGCGGCCTTCGGCGTAGCCCTCGATGCCCAGCGGCGGCTCGCCGCGCTCCTTGGCCGCCTTCTCGATCGAGTCGGCGATCGCGCGCACCTGCCGGTCGGAGCGCCCGGTGCAGACCACGAACACGTCGGCGAACGAGGACAGCTCCTTGACGTCGAGCGCCACGATGTCCTCCGCCTTCACCTCGAGCGCCGCGTCCACGGCGATCTGCGTCTTCTCGGCGGAGTTCATCGGCTGGCGCGCACCTCCGGAGGTCCTCCGGCATCCGCCCGGTACACCCCGCACGCCAGGACGGCGGCGCGGACGGGCTCCGGAAGGAGATAGCGCACGGAGCGACCCTCGCGCAGGCGCCGGCGCAGGTCGGAAGCGGAGACGTCGAGGCCCGCGATCGGCACGATGCGCAGCCAGGTGCCCGCGCCGCGGTGGTTTCCCGAGCGCCCGTCCGGGGCGATCTCGACGAGATCGCGCAGGATCTCGGGCAGCCACTCGGCGAGGCTGCCGTCGACGCGCGGCGGGCGCGGCATCACGGCGAAGTGCGCGAGCCCGATCAGCTCGCGCGGCGCGCGCCAGGCGCCCATCTCCGCGAAGGCGTCGGAGCCGATCAGGAACACCGGCTCCTCGCCCGTGGCGCGCAGCCGCTCGCGCAGGGCGCGCAGCGTGTCCACCAGGTACGAGGCGCCGCCCCGCTCGACCTCGATCGGGTCGGCGACGAAGCGCGGATTGTCGGCCACCGCGAGCCGCACCCAGGCGAGGCGCTGCTCGCCGGGCGCGATCGGGTCGCCGTCCTGCTCCGCCTTGTGCGGCGGCTGCGCGCTCGGCACGAACAGCACGCGCGCGAGGCCGAGCGCCTCGGCCACGTCCTCGGCGGCCCGCAGGTGCCCGACGTGGATCGGATTGAAGGTGCCGCCGTAGACGCCGACCAGGCGTGCGTCGCGAGCGCGATCCATCGCGGCGCGCGCGCCTCAGTCGGGCCGCAGCTGGCCGTCGCCGAACAGCACGTACTTCTGCGTGGTGAGCCCTTCCAGCCCCATCGGCCCGTAGGCGTGGAGCTTCGAGGTGGAGATGCCGATCTCCGCGCCGAGCCCGAGCCGGTAGCCGTCGGCGTAGGCGGTCGAGCAGTTCACGCCGACGGTCGACGAATCCACGCGCCGCACGAACGCCTGCGAAGCGGCGTAGTCGTTGGTCACGATCACCTCGGTGTGGCTCGAGCCCCAGGTGCGGATGTGATCGATCGCGGCGTCGAGCCCGTCCACCACGCGCACCGCGAGGATCGGCGCCAGGTACTCGGCGGCCCAGTCCTCGTCGCTGGCCGGCTTCGCGGCCGGGAACAGCGCGCGCGTCGCCGGGCAGCCGCGGATCTCGACCCCCTTCTCGGCGAGCGCGCCCAGCACGCGCGGCAGCAGGGCCGGGGCCGCCTCCCGGTGCACGAGCAGCGTCTCGAGCCCGTTGCACACCGCCATCTGGCGCAGCTTCGAGTCGAGCACGATCGCGGTGGCCATCTCGGGGTCGGCGCTCGCGTCCAGGTACACGTGACACACGCCGGCGTCGTGCTTGATGACCGGGATCGTGGAGGTCTCGGTCACCTTGCGGATCAGGCCGGGGCCGCCGCGCGGGATCACGAGGTCGATCTCGCGGTCGCGGCGCAGCAGCACGTCGATGGCGGCGCGGTCGGTGGTGGGGACGACTGCGATCGCGTCCTCCGGGATGCCGACGTCGCGTGCCGCGGCGCGCAGCTCGGCGCCGAGCGCGAGGTTGGAGCGGATCGCCTCCGAGCCGCCGCGCAGGATCACCGCGTTGCCGGCCTTGAGGCACAGCGCCGCCGCGTCCACCGTCACGTTGGGACGCGACTCGTAGATGATCGCGATCACGCCGAGCGGGATGCGCATGCGGCCCACGCGCAGCCCGTTCGGGCGCACCCACATGCCGGTGATCTCGCCCACCGGGTCGGGCAGCGCGGCCACGTCGCGCAGGCCCGCGATCATCGTCTTCCACTTGCCTTCGAGCGAGAGCCGCTGCACCAGCGCGGGCTCGAGACCGGCGCGCTCGGCCTCCGCCATGTCGGCGCGGTTGGCTTCGAGGATCGTCTCGCGCGCGGCCTCCAGGCGCTCGGCCGCGCGCAGCAGCCAGGCGTCCTTGCGGTCGCGGGTGAGCTCCGCCGTGCGGCGCGAGGCGGCGCGCGCCGCGAGCGCGAGGTCGACGATCGTCTTGGTGAGCCCGGGATCGCCGGCGGCTTCCGGCGTGGCTCGGTCGGTCGAGGTCATGTCGCGGTTCCTGTGGCGGCGCCCCCGTCCGCGCTCGGGGCGGCGTCCTCGGCGGCGCCATCGTCCAGCAGCACGAGGTCGTCGCGGTGGATCACCTCGCTGCCGTTCGAGTAGCCTAGCACCGCCTCGATCTGCCGCGTGGACAGGCCGCGGATCCGGTTCACCTCGCGCGAGGAGTAGGCGACCAGGCCGCGCGCCACCTCGCGCCCGTCGGGCGCCGTGCAGCGCACCGGGTCGCCGATCCCGAACTCGCCCGACACCGCGGTGATGCCGGCCGGCAGCAGGCTGCGGCCGCGCCGCAGCAGCGCCTCGACCGCGCCCGGGTCGAGCCGCAGCTCGCCGCGCGGGCGCGCGGTGAACGCGAGCCAGTGCTTGCGGCTGGCCAGCCGGCGCGACTCGGGCAGGAACAGGGTGCCCTCCGGCTCGCCGGCCGCGATCCGCAGCAACACGTCCTTGCGTCGCCCGTTGGCGACCACCGTGGCGGCGCCCGAGCGCGCCGCCGTGCGCGCGGCCTGCAGCTTGGTGATCATGCCGCCGCGCCCGAAGGCGTGGCCGCTGCCGCCGGCCGCCCGCTCGATCTCGGGCGTGATCCGCTCCACCACGTCGAAGCGCGGGGGGCGCGGGTTCTCGGGCGTGGGCGCCGTGCGGTACAGGCCGTCCACGTCGGTGAGCAGGACGAGCAGCTCGGCCGCCACCAGGTTCACCACGTTGGCCGACAGGTTGTCGTTGTCGCCGAAGCGGATCTCCTCGGTGGAGGTGGTGTCGTTCTCGTTCACCACCGGCACGACGCCGAGCCGCAGGAGCGTGAGCAGCGTGCGGCGCGCGTTGAGGAAGCGCTCGCGGTCCTCGAGCCCGACGCGCGTCACGAGGATCTGCGCCACCTGCCGCCCGTGGCGCGCGAAGCCGGCCCGATAGCGCTCCATCAGCGCGATCTGGCCCACCGCCGCCGCGGCCTGCTTCTCCGGGATCGAGCGCCCGGGGTGCGACCAGCCGAGCCGGTGCGAGCCCATCGCGATCGCGCCCGAGGACACCACGACCACCTCGCGGCCCTGGTCGGTGAGCGTCGCCACCTGGCGGATCAGCTCGGTGAACACGCGCGGGCGCACGGCGCCGTCCGCGGTCAGGATCGAGCTGCCCACCTTCACCACGATGCGGCGCGCGCGGCGCGCGGCGCTCCTCACGTCGCGGCCTCCTCGAAGGCGGCGGCCGCGGCGGCGTCGGCCGCGTCGAGCGCGCGGACCATCGCGAGGCGCAGCGCATCGAGCCCGGCGCCGGTGGCGCCCGAGATGCGCAGCACGGTGCGGCCGTGCGCACGCAGCGCTTCCTCGAGCGGCGCGAGGCGCGCCTCGCGCTCGTCCTCTGCGATCAGGTCGATCTTGTTCAGCGCCACGATCTCGGTGCGCTCCGCGAGCGCGGCGGCGTAGGCCGCCAGCTCGGCGCGAATCGTCTCCCAATCCGCGAGCGGCGCCAGGGGCTCCTGGCCGGTGAGCGCGGGCGTCCCGACGTCGAGGAGGTGCACCAGCACGCGGGTGCGCTCGACGTGGCGCAGGAAGCGGTCGCCGAGGCCCGCGCCCTGGCTGGCGCCGGCGATGAGACCGGGCAGATCGGCCACCACGAAGCGGCGCTCGCCGGCCTCGACCACGCCGAGCACCGGGACCAGGGTGGTGAACGGGTAGGCGGCCACGCGCGGGCGCGCCGCCGAGAGGCGGCGCAGCAGCGTGGACTTGCCGGCGTTCGGCAGCCCCACGAGCCCCACGTCCGCCAGCAGCTTGAGCGACAGCCGCAGGCGGCGCCGCTCACCGGGGCGCCCGCTCTCGGCGAAATCGGGCGCCTGGCGGGTCGGGGTGGCGAAGCTCATGTTGCCGCGCCCGCCGCGCCCGCCGCGCGCCACGACCACGCGCTGGCCGTCGGCCACGAGGTCGGCGAGCGGCGGCGCGCCGTCCGCGTCGGCGTCGAACACCACGGTGCCGACCGGCAGCCGCACGACGGCGTCGGCGCCCGCGCGCCCGTCGCGCTGGTTCCCGCCGCCGTGGGCGCCGTCCTCGGCGCGGACCAGCGGGCGTAGCTTCTGGTCGAGCAGGGTGGAGAGCCCGCGATCGGCCACCAGCACGACGTCGCCCCCGCGCCCGCCCGGCCCGCCGTCGGGCCCGCCGCGCGGGACGAACTTCTCGCGCCGGAAGCTCACGCAGCCGTCGCCGCCGCGGCCCGCGGCGACCTCGATCACGGCCTCGTCGACGAAGGAGTCGGGGGAGTTCATGCCGGGCTCGCAGCGCGCCCGGACGCAGGAAGGAGCCGGGCTGCGCGCGCTAGGAAGCCGCCGGCACGACGCGCGCGGTGATGCGCCCCTTGGAGGGCGCGTACTCCACCACGCCGTCGACCAGCGCGAACAGCGTGTAGTCGCTGCCCATGCCGACGTTGCGGCCCGGATGGATCCGGGTGCCCACCTGCCGCACCAGGATCGTCCCGGCGTTCACCTTCTGGCCGGCGTAGCGCTTGACGCCGCGGCGCTGCCCGTGGCTGTCGCGCCCGTTGCGCGAGCTGCCCTGTCCCTTCTTGTGCGCCATGACGTCTCAGCCCTCGATGCGCTCCACGCGGATCTGCGTGTAGTTCTGCCGGTGCCCCTGCTTGCGGCGGTAGCGCTTGCGGCGCTTGTACTTGAAGATCGTGATCTTCTCGCCGCGCCCCTCGCCGACGATCGTCGCCACCACGCGGGCGCCGGGCACGACGGGCGTGCCCACGCGCGGCTCGCCCTCGCCACCGAGCAGCAGCACCTCGTCGAGCGTGATCTGCTCGCCGACCGCTCCGGGCAGCTTCTCCACCCAGACCGACTCGCCGGGGGCGACCCGGATCTGCTTGCCACCGCTGCGGACGACCGCGTACATCTCGCTCCTCGCCGGCTCAGGATTCTTCGCGCTCGGGCGCCAGGGAGGCGGGCAGTATCCGCGATTCCACTGCGGCGTCAACCGATTCCGGCGCGGCGCCGTTGCCTTCCCCCGCGGGCGAGAGCACGCTCGTGACCAGGCTCCGGCGCTCGGCCGGGACCAGCTCGTCGGCCTCGCCCAGGTGCACGGGATCGGGCTCGGCCGCCTCCGCGCCGCCGTCCGCGGACGCCGGGCCCTCGGCCTCGGCCGCCTCGGGCGGGGTCTCCAGCTCCGCCAGCACCACCTCGGGCCGGCCCTCGATCGGGCCCGGCAGCGGCCCAGGCTCGGGCACCTCGGGCTCGAAGGGCTCGCACACGAACTCGGGCTCGGGCTCCGG
>Ga0207873_1003314_pt1 | contig 12055 bp, 6 predicted proteins | sample BGWIniCompost_FD_187373 | JGI IMG/M metagenome (GOLD analysis project Ga0207873, IMG submission 187373) | Cellulose adapted compost microbial communities from Newby Island Compost Facility, Milpitas, CA, USA - BGW Initial Compost (SPAdes)... ... | reverse complement strand
CGCGACGGCGATCAGGTCGTCGGTCCACTGGAGGACGACATGGTCGCCGATCTGCGACCGGACGGGCGCCGGCGCGCCGGGGAGGAGCTCGGCGAAGCGTTTCCGCCATCGGGCCTCCCAGCTGTCGTCCTCGATCTCGACCTCGACCGGCGGCGCCTCGTCCGCCGGAGAGGTTAACAGCACCGTCCGACAGCGGGCCAGCCGGAGCAGGATGGTGCGTGCGTCGCGATTGCGACGGTCGATCGTCTCGTGATCGGGCTGGTTGTAGTAGGAGAGGAGGCAGCCGTAGCACCCCGCCACGCACGAGGCCCCGGGCACGTCCTCGAGCTCGTCGACGGAGGGGAGCGGCGCCTCCGGATCGTCCGGCACCGCGATGTGCATGATGCGCAGCGCCTCGCGGGCGACGCGCGCCAGGGCGTCCGGCTCGCTCACCAGGCGAGTGAGCACGCCGGCGCCGCCCTCCGCGGCCTCGTAGAAGAGGAGGCCGCAATGACACTCGGCGTCCGGCTTGCGACGATTCTCGTCGTCCGGGACCCGCTCGACCAGGAGCTCGCCTTCCTCGAGCTGGTAGACCGCCTCGATCCCGCGGAGCAGGGCGTACTGGAGCGTGGCGATCGTCTCGAACGTCAGGGGTCGGACCGGGAGCAGGTGCAGCGCGTTCTTGTGGTCCTGCACGTAGGGGACGATGCGCTGCGGCGGCGTCCTGTCCGGATCCGGTTCCCCGCTCGCCGCATCCTCGCCGACCCACCGCCCCGTGCGGGGGTTGATCATGAAGCCGTAGACGTGTTTGTCCTTGCGACGGCGGAGCCCCTTGTTGATCCGCGTGATGGTCGCGCCCGGGCCGTACCGGAGTTCGACGATCGGGCCATCCCCGTCCTCCGCGCGGACCGCACGAACGTCCCGCCTCCCCTTGCGCACCGCCCACTCGAAGACCGTCTGCAGTTCGAACCCCTGGCGCTGGCGCTCCTCGTCGTTCGACGTGATCCGGAGCGCGGGGTAGGTCTCGACGTTCTCGATCCGGTACAGGTTCTGGACGAGCTGCGCATCGCCGAGAGGATGGCCGCAGCCGTGGCAGCCGTTGACCGCATCGTCGAAGTGCGCAGCACCGCAACGCTTGCAGATCCGCGCCGCACGGGTCGGGAGCCACGCACCGGCGCTCGCCTCGTGCGACGAGCCGACCGACAACTTCGCCGCCACCACGCGGTACGCCCGCCCCTCGTGGTAGACCAGGCTCCTGGGCCCGAACTCGGCGATCCCCAGGAACCGGGGCCGCTGGATGAACCCGCCCTTCCGCGCCGTCCCGTCGTTCGAGCCCGGGATGTACGCCATGAGCGGGAGCCGCGGGAAGTTGTAGCCCGGGAGGAACCCCTCGGTGGCCAGGTACCGGTACGTGTAGAAGTCGCTGGAGAGGGTCGACGTGCCCTTCCTGAGCAGATCGAGCTGCTCGAGCGCCTGGTCGAACCGCCTCTTCGCATCTCGGCGCTGCTGCGATGTGGCGGCGTGGTTGCGGAGCACGTCGTGCGCGAGATCCCGCTGCTCTTCCGCGGACCGGAAGAGCCGGCGCCAGCGATCGAAGGCTTTGTCGAAGTGCTCGAACGCCGCTTCCGCCGTGGCCCGCGCGAAGGCCGCCGGTCCCGTGAACCACGGCGCCGCGTCGGGAGTGAGCTCGTCGCGCAGCGTCGCCAGGATGCGCTCGCCCCGGTGTGCGGCCTCCTCGATCGCCGCGCTCGCCCTGAGTCTCTCCGCCAGATCCGCCCGGAGCGGCAACCCCGGTCGGTCGAGCTGGAGGAGCTCCGCGATCGAGCCGTCCAGCTCGACGCCCGTGCACGCGAGCCACACGGCGTTCAGGTGACTCTCGATCAGCTCGCGGTTCGCCAGGTCCAGCAGCGGCGGCCGCACCTCGCCGTGCACCATCGCCCTGGGGTCGCGGAAGAAGTACTGGTCGTGCGGGCTCTGGGCGGCGCAGTACGTCACCACGAGGGCCGCCTGGCCGCTCCGCCCCGCCCGCCCCGCGCGCTGGACGTAGTTCGCCGGCGTCGGCGGGACGTTCCGCAGGTACACGACGTTCAGCGCGGCGATGTCGATCCCGAGCTCCATCGTCGGCGAACAGACGAGCGCCGGGAGGAAACGCGCGCTCTCGCCCACCGCCTGCGCGCTCTTCGGCCCCGCCCCCTCGAGTTCGGCTTTCTCCCGCTCGCCGAAGCGGAACCGCTTCTCGCGGACCTCCCGGACCTCCGCCTCGACCTGAGCCGTGTGCTCCCGGGCCTCCAACTCGAAGAGGGGATGGCCCTCCATCCCGAGCATTCGGGCGAGGGTGTCGTACAGCTCCACGAAGTAGCGATTCGTCCGCTCCGGCGGCTCGGCCGCGTGGAACCGCACCATGAGCGAGTTGAGCTGGTAGCCAGGGGCCTGGAAGGGCGTGTGCTCACGGTGGCGGATGAACCCGCCCGAGACCCCGAGCGAGAGAAGGGCCCGCAGGACCGCATCGTACTCGTCTCGCTTGAGCGACTCGCCGCGCCCGCGCCCCCAGAGGCTCGCAGCGCGGAGCTTCCGGCCGAGGGCCGACTGGAGCCCGCCGCGCAGGATCATCTCCTCGTCGGACTCCCGCCAGTTCGTTCGCCTCCCCGGATCGAGGACGAGCCACCGCCAGCCGCCGAGCTTCTCTCCCTCTTCCCGGGCGAACCCCCACGGCGTGCGGAGCAGTTTCTCGGACGTCTCGCGCAGCGGGCCCAGGGCACTCGGATCGAGCGCCGCCGCGTCGACCGCGAGCCCCATCCGCAAGTGATCCAGGAGGATGCGAAAGACCTGAACGCGCATCTCGGGCGTGGCGCGGCGCAGCAGGTCGGGCGCATTGCGGAACGCCGCCTCGTCCCGGCAGAACTCCTCGAGCCCCGGGTACTCGACGCGCAACAGCCCGAGCTGTTCGAGGTTCGGGTTCGTGTGCCGCCACCCGCGCCGCTGGTCGTACCACGCCCGGTAGGCGAGGACGGAGCGCAGCGTGTCCCGGGCGCGCTGCAGGTTCGCCGGCCCCGTGTTCGGCTCGGCGAGCCATTCGCGCAGATGCGACATCATGGGATCCTCGCCCGGGGCCAGCTCCCGGTCGAAGCCGAGCGCCGCCATGATCGCGCCGCCGAGGTCTCCGTCCTCGAGCCCGCGGCTCCCCGCCGCGCGCAGCGCGCGCAGGATCGCGGCGCGCAGCAGCGACACGAAGGTGAAGTCGTTGAAGTGGCCGGCCTGCAGCGCGGCATCCTGGCGGTTGTCCGTGAAGGCGAGGAGCTTGCGCGCCCGGGGCTCGGCGGGCATCCGGCGGTCGTGCATCCACCGGAGCACGCTCGAGACGAGGACGGTCGTCGCCGAGCTCCGGCCCTCCATCGAGAGCCCGGCCAGACGGTTGATGTCCCTCCCCTGCGGGTCGTGCGTCTCGCCGCAGCGCAGACAGAAGCGGAACTTGCCGGGAATGAACCAGAACGGCACGCCGGCGGCCGACTCGACGCCGTCGGTCCCCAGGGTGATCCGCCGGATCTCGCGCTTGCGGTAGTTCGCCTTGAGCCGCAGCTCGCCGTGGCGGGTTTGCTCCACCCAACTCTCCGGGTAGTCCTCGATCCGGCCCTGGAACGGCAAGGCGTCGGGACCGTCGGTCGGGACCGCCGGGGTGAGGAACCCCAGCCGCTCCCGGGTCGCGTCCTCCTCGGCGTCCTCGTCGCCCAGCGCCTCTTCCGAGCGAGCCGGCATGTCGTCGATGGCGCGCTGCACCACCGCCAGCCGCCCGTCCTCCTCGCGCAGCCGGACCGAGTAGTACTCCTGCCCGCACGAACGGCAGAAGTAGACGGGGTAGAGGCGCCGCGACTCGTCGCCGGGCAGGAACTGCTGCCCATCGAGGACGACCTTCCGCTCCCCGGGCCGGTCCAGGGTGGTGTAGGCGACGCCCGCGCCGCTGATGAACTGATGGAGCTTGAAGGCGAAGAAGGCCTTGTCGCTGCCGCCCCGGGCGCCCGGCCGGTCACATTCCGGCGTCGCTGCGACGATGAGGAACTCCTTGAGCGCCCGGGCGCACGCGTCCTTCGGACGACCTGCGTCGCGTGCCAGGGCCTCCGCCGCCTCGTCAAGGGTCATCGGCCGGGCCCGGACCCACTTGTTGCTCTTGTCCTCGCGCGTTATGCCGAGCCGGGTCTCGACCCAGATGGCGAGCGGATGATCGCGGAGCTCGTCGTTGGTGATCCCCCGAGGCAGACCGGCGTCCAGCGCCAGGCCGAGGCGCGGCCGAACCGATTCCGCGGTCTCGCGAGGGTTCGTCATCCGCTCCAGGTGCTCCCTCACGACGTAGAGGGGATGGATCTCCGTCGCGAAGAGGCGTGAAGCGACCTCGGCGACCTTCACCGCCGGTTCCACGGCCGCGTCGTCGCTCACCATCGTCGCCGACGTCCCGATGCAGATCAGATCCTCGCCCGCCAACCGCTCCCGGACCCGGCGCACCAGCATCGCCACGTCCGAGCCCTGCCGTCCCCGGTAGGTGTGCAGCTCGTCCAGGACGAGGAAACGGAGCCCCTGGCAGTTTTGGATCACCGCCCGGTCCAGTTCGTCCTGCCGCGTCATCAGCAGCTCGAGCATCATGAAGTTGGTGAGGAGGATATCGGGCGGGTTGTGCCGGATCCGCTCCCGCTCCGGCTCCTCCTCCTGCCCCGTGTAACGCGCGAACGTGACCGGACCGCCCTCGCCGAGGAACTTCTTCAGCTCCTCAATCTGGCTGTTGGCCAACGCGTTCATCGGGTAGATCACGATCGCCCGGGTGCGGGGCGTGGGATCCATCTCCTTGGCGCGGAGGACCGCATCGACGATCGGGATGAAGAAGGAGAGCGACTTCCCCGACCCCGTCCCCGTCGTCACGACGAAGCTCTTCCCCTTCGCCGCGGATTCGATCGCGTGCTCCTGGTGGCGGAAGAGGCGGGGGAGATCCTTGAAGATCTCAGCGCAGCGAGGGTGCAGTATCCCCGCCTTGACTAGCTCGGCGATGGTACGACCGCTCTCGTAGCGGGGATTGATCTGGATGAGGGGCTCGGGCCAGTAACGACCGCTGTCGTACGCCGCGGCGATCTGCTCGCGCAGGTCGTCGGCACGGATCGTCGTGAACGAGCGGGCGAAGGCCTGATACTCGTCGATCAGCCGGTCACGAAGGTCGAAGACGTCCATGTCTGCCCGGTAACGAACGACAAACTATTCACAGGTCCAGGGCGGCACGGTGCCCCCGTCCTGTCATGTCCGGGAGTAAAGGCCGGGATGGGTTGCGGTCGAGGTTGCTTCGGGCGTCCTTGCGGACGCAACATAAGACGTTGAGGGCAAATTGAGAAGATCGTTCCAGAGGCCCCAAGAACTCTTCACCGTCGCTATCGTCGCCGCCAACCAGGGTAAGTCGCCGAGAGCCGCCCGAATAGGACGTTCGTGCTCAATTTGCCACCGGGTGCTGACATTCACGCCGACAATAGGGCGGTAGCGCCATGCTTGGGCGTCGGCTCCCAGTCACCTGATTCGTAGGTGCACACCCTGTTTGGTCAAGGGAACCCTTGCGACATCTCGCGATCGAGTGCCCCCGCCTCGTGCACGCCACCGGCCCGGAACCTGCCGATCCTCGCCCCGTCCGAGAACCGTGCCGAGCGAGGCGAATCAGATGCGCACGCAGGATCAGCCGTCCGTGGGCCGCGCGCTTCCAGCGGTGATCGTCGCCATTGTGATCGCGCTCGCGGCGCCGGCGCCCACACTGCAGGACCCGCTGCCTTCGTGGAACGACGGTCCCGTCAAGCGGAGCATCGTGGCATTCGTCGCAGCCGCGACGACGCCGGGCGACCCCGGCTTCATCCCACCCGCCGAGCGCGTCGCGGTATTCGACAATGATGGCACGTTGTGGACGGAGCAGCCGATGTACGTCCAATCCGCATTCATTAGGGATCGGCTGCGGGCGCTCGCACTCCAACATCCCGAACTGCTCGAGAACCCGGCCGTGAGGAGCGCGCTCGGCGACGAGGGTGGGAACCGTGGCGGGGGTGGGAACGGCGGCGGGGACGGCGAATCATCCCGGTCCGAGCCCTCGGCCGAGCTGCTGAGCGCCCTCGCCGACGCACACGCCGGCTGGACCGTCGAGCAGTTCGAGCGGGCGGTGCTCGACTGGTTGGCGACGGCAAGGCATCCGCGATTCCACCGTCCGTACACCGATCTGGTTTACCAACCCATGCTCGAGCTCCTCCGATACCTCGAGGAGAACGGCTTCCAGACCTGGATCGTGTCCGGCGGCGGCGCAGACTTCATGCGCCCGTGGGTCGACTCGGTCTACGGGATCCCGCGCGAGCGCGTCGTGGGATCCACCGTCGTCGTGCAATACGAACTTCGGGATACGGTGCCGGTCCTCGTACGTACGCCGCGGATCGAGTTCGTCGACGACGCGGAGGGCAAGCCCGTGGGCATCCATCGGGCGATCGGGCGCAGGCCTGCGGCCGCCGCCGGAAACTCCGATGGCGACCGGCAGATGCTCGAGTATACGGCCGGGGGGACGCGGGCGCGCCTGATGCTGCTCGTGCACCACGACGACTGCGAGCGCGAGTACTGCTACGATCGCGAGTCCGCCGTCGGCCGGCTCGACACCGCCCTCGACGAGGCCCGGGCCCGCGGCTGGACGATCGTGAGCATGAAGAGAGACTGGAAAGTCATCTACCCGTTCGAGCGCGGCTCGGCCGGCCGCCATCCGGGCGGCCGGCGCCGCTGACCGAATCAATTTCCACCGCTGGCGAGGCGTGTCATGCTCTCGAGGGCCTGGTCGATCGTGAAGGTGGCGGCCTTCTGGGCCGGCGGGAACTCCTTGAACGTCTCGATGAACTCGGTCACGATCCCCTGCGCCGCGAACAGGATGAAGGCGTGGTCGAGCAGCCAGTCGTAGTAGGTGTTCGACGTGATGTCGGCACGCTCGAACGGGTCGGTGCGCAGGTTGAAGAGCTTGGGCAGCCGGAGCGGCGTGAACGGCTCGGCCCAGATCCGCAGGGTGCCCTGGACGCGCTGCTCCATGAAGACGACCTTCCAGTTGTCGTAGCGCAGCGCGACGAGGTTGCCGTCGTCGTCGAAGTAGATGAACCCCTTGCGCGGGCTCTTCTCCTCCTTGCCCGTCAGGTACGGGAGCAGGTTGTAACCATCCAGGTGCACCTTGAAGGTCTTGCCCGCCGCCTCGTGTCCTCTCTTGCATTTCTCGACGATGTCCGGCTCGCCCGCCATGGCGAGGAAGGTAGGCAGCCAGTCGTGGTGGTGCACGATCTCGTTGGAGACCACGCCCGCCGGGATCTTGCCCGGCCAGCGCACCAGCAGCGGGACGCGGAACGCGCCCTCCCAGTTGGTGTCCTTCTCGCTCCGGAACGGCGTCATGCCGCAATCCGGCCAGGTGTTCATGTGCGGGCCGTTGTCCGTGCTGTACATGACGAAGGTGTCCTCGGCGATGCCGAGCTCGTCGAGCAGGTCCAGCAATTCGCCCACGTGCCGGTCGTGGTCGATCATCGTGTCGTGATAGATCGACTGCCAGCGTCCCGCCTGCCCGATGCTCTCGGGTTTCGGGTGCGTCCGCAGGTGCATGTGCGTCGTGTTGACCCAGCAGAACCAAGGCTTCCCCGCCTCGTGCTGTCGCTTGATCCAATCCTTGGCCGCGGCGATGATCTCGTCGTCGATCGTCTCCATCCGCTTCCTCGTGAGCGGCCCCGTGTCCACGATCTTCTGCTTGCCGACCCGGCCGAAGCGAGGGTCCACGGTGTCATCATCCTCCTCCGTCGCCCAACAATGCAGCACGCCGCGCGGGCCGTATTTCTTGCGGAAGTCGGGGAACTCCTTCGGATCCGGATAGTCCGGGTGCTCGGGTTCCTCTTCCGCGTTCAGGTGATAGAGATTGCCGAAGAATTCATCGAAACCGTGCACCGTGGGCAGGTGCTCGTTGCGATCGCCGAGATGGTTCTTGCCGAATTGGCCGGTCGCATACCCGTGCGGCTTGAGCAGTTCCGCGATGGTCGGATCCTCCGCCTTCAGACCGACGGGCGAGCCGGGCACGCCGACCTTCGTGAGTCCCGTACGGTACCCACTCTGACCGGTGATGAACGAAGCACGGCCGGCCGTGCAGCTCTGCTCGCCATACGAGTCCGTGAAGCGCATTCCCTCGTCGGCGATGCGGTCGATGTTGGGCGTCCGGTAGCCCATCAGGCCGTCGCTGTAGCAGCTCAGGTTCGTGATTCCGATGTCGTCCCCCCAGATCACGAGGATATTCGGCTTCGCGCCCCGGTCGTCATCCGCGTGCGCCATGATCTCTCCTCAATCCTGAGTGTTCTCGGATCCGCCAACCGCCACTGGCGGAATGGCGAGGAGCAGTCTTCGGGAATCACGCCGCGGCCCTGCCTCGAGGCCGGATAATGCACCTGAATCCCAGGTGGCACGTCGAGGTGTCCACGGGTTGGGCGACGCGCGCCGCCGGCCGGTAGCGTCGGCAATAGTTCGGCGCGCAGAGGTATGAGCCGCCCTTGATCACCTTGCGCGGGATGCGGATCGCCGGCGTCCGCGGGTCGATGCTTCGCTCGCGTTCGCCGCCCCGCGGGTTCATCCTCGCGCAACAGGTGCTGTGGACGGCTTCGCTATGGGGCTGGTACCAGTCGCTCGTCCACTCCCAGACGTTGCCGATCATCTCGTAGAGTCCGTAGCCGTTGGGCGGGAACGAGCGGACGGGGGCCGTCCATTCGAACCCATCCAGGGCGAGATTCTGGATCGGGAACTCGCCCTGCCAGGTATTCGCCATGAATCGTCCGCCCGGCGTGAACTCGTCTCCCCACGCGTAAGTCGCCCCGTCGAGACCGCCGCGGGCCGCGAACTCCCATTCCGCCTCGGTGGGCAGTTCCTTGCCGGCCCAACGCGCGTAGGCCTCGGCATCCTCATAGGCGATGTGCACGACGGGGTGATCGCCCAGCCCGTCGATCGAGCTGTCCGGTCCGAACGGATGGCGCCAGTTCGCACCCGGTACGTACGCCCACCAGTTGAAGTGATTGCGGAGATCCACCCGGTGGCGCGGCGGGCGGAACACGACCGACGCGGGGACGAGGAGTTCCGGCTTCGCCCCCGGGTAGTCCGCGGGGTCCGGCACCCGCTCCGCAACAGTGACGTACCCCGTCTCCTCGACGAAGCGGCGGAACTGGTCGTTCGTCACGGCACAGCAATCCATCCAGAAGCCGTCGACCGTCACCCGGTGCGCGGGTGCCTCTTCCGGGTAGTGCCGGTCCGAACCCATGAGGAACGTGCCGCCCGGCACCCACACCATCCCCTCGGGCGGCGTCGTCCTGTCCGGAGCCGATGACGGGGCGGCTTCGGCGACGTGGCTCATGGCGACCTCTCCGCGTGGAGTGACGACTCAGGTCCACGGTGCGAGCCGCGGACCGGCCGCATTGCCCATGCCCGAGCGCAGGTGTCGAGGCACAGTTTCGGGGAATCCGAGGGAGGCTGGCTTCGCGGAAAAGCTCCGTCGGGGTCGGTCTTCTCAAAGCCGGATCGTCGCGCCCAGGATCCAACCGCCGGTGCCCGTGTCGAAGATGAATCCGTTCTCTTCATTGGCGAAGTCCACATCGAGGTGGCGGTAGCCGAGCCGAAGAACGGTGCCCTTGCCGACCTGGTAGCCGATCGTGCCGAGGAGCTGCCAGGTGAGATCGGAGCCGACGCCGAACCCGCCGATGTCCGCGTAGCCGTGAACTCGCCACCACCTTCCGACGTCGGCACTGGTGCGTACGCCGATGATGGGATCGATCCAGCGCTCGGTGGCATCGATCACGATACCCGGAAGGACGCCGGGCGTGAATTCGAGTTCGGCGCTCATGTGCCAGAGCCGCCCTCCCGCCAGCACGTCCAACGCGACGGGGCCCTGGGGAACGATCCGGTAGAGGGGAAGGAGCTGCACGAGCGTCTCGTCGGCGCCCAGCTCCACGCTGCCGAAGAGTGGCCCCGGGGTTCCGGATTGGTTGGAGAGCTTGATCAGGATCAGTTCGGAGAGCAAACCCCAGCGGCCCTTGCGCAGCTCGATGGGCAGCATGAGGGCGCCATCGAGATCCTTGACGATGTCGCCGAAGCCGAGGTCGACCTCGGTGCTCCGCCCCCGGCTCCCCACCTCACCCTCGAGTCCGGACGCCCAGAAATAGGGGGTCAGGAATACCTCCCACCCTTCATCTTGACGGACGGCGGCCGGTGGGTTGGTCGCGGTGCTCCACGCGGGCCGGCGCACCCCCCGCCGGCGGCCTGGGCGGCGGCCTGCGCTGCGATCACCAAGGACGCCAATAGAGCCAGCGCCAGTGGGACGGGGCGCCGAGGACGATCGCGGCCGTCGGTGGCCGATCGCAGGACCGTTGCTGGCTCGACCCAAAGCGGCTCGACCATCGAATCCCCCACCGCGCACGTTCCGATTGCGATCATCCGCCGCATTCGTTGGAGGCCGGCCGGGGCACGCAAGTCCCATTCCCCCCATGGATCGCAACCACCGCGCTGGCTCCATACTTGCTGCGGCGGCCCGGCTCTGCCGGGTGGGGATCGAACCGGCTTCATGATACCTCACCAAATAGTGCCCACATGGAGCCACCGCCCGACCCGCTCGCGATCCAGGACGTACTCTGGCGCTTCATGGTCGCTGCGATTGCCGGCGCGATCCTGGGCCTGCCCGCCCAGCTCAAGGGGCGGCCGGGCGGCATCCGGACGCATGCCCTGGTCAGCTTGGGCGCCGCCGTGTTCTGCATCACCGCGCTCGCCGTCGTGGGACCGACGTCCGAAGACCTCCTCCGGGTGATTCAGGGGATCGCTTCGGCCGTCGGCTTCATCGGCGGCGCGGCGGTCCTGCGCGGCGACAAAGTCGTCCAGGGGATCAACACCGCCGCGTCGATCTGGATCTCCGCGGCCGTCGGTATCGCCATCAGCTTCATCGCCTCACCGGCGCTGGGAATCCTGGCGGCGCTGGTCGCCACGGCCATCAACTGGGGACTCATGACGCTGGATCTGAGGATGGAGCACCGGATGCAGCAGGGTGCGGACAAGCCTGGGCGGACCGATGCGGCCGATTGAAACGGTCCCGGGGCACTGTTGCTGGCATTGTAGGCGTATCCATGCCCCGCGGCTCGTGCACGGCTTCACGGCTCAGCTCTTTGCCCCGACCTTCGAAGTTGGATGAAGCGGTTGGTGAGGCCCCGCGCCACCACGTAGGGGAGCGCGATGAGCCCGATCCCGAATACGATCGCGTGCCAGAGCCGAACCGAACGGAAGATGTAGTGCTGCACGATCAGACTCACCATGAACCCGACGAGGAGGGGCGTGATGATACTCCTGAGCGCGCTCGAGAGCTCCTCCTTGCGGCGACCGCGCACGAAGAGCACCGCGAGGACGTACGGAGGATCGCCGGCTGCCGCATCCCGCCGACCGTCACGGATCCCGAGGAGGATCGCGACGAGCGGCTGGATGATGAACCGCAGCCGCCCCGGCCCCCCGAGCACCGCGTGCAGGTAGTCCGAGGGCCCCTGCATCCGGCCCCCTTGCAGCAATCCGTCGGGAGAGACCGAGCCCGCCGCAAGCAACAGAACGAGTGCAGCAAAAGCTCCACTACCAATCCGGTTCCAACTCTCGTACGACATTGGCGCCTTCCAGTCACTCGCTCGCCACGCCGGATCGCCTCGCTGGAGCGCGCTCTCCCATGGAACCGTGTGCGGCCGAATATGCCAAGTACGAAGGCCAGCCGGACACCATGGCCGTAGGAGCCGCGTACGGGCAGGGCTTCGGGCAAATCACACGCCCTCGCCAGATGGGGCGGCGTATCCATACCCGTCGGAGCCGGCGCCCGCGGCCGCCTGAACGACGCCGGGGCAGCGCCAATCCCTGGCGCTGCCCCGGCGTCACGAATCGCCGTCTCCTTTCAGCAGCGAAGCTCCCCCCTCACTGCACCGCGTTGATCATGTCGAAGATCGGCAGGTACATCGCGACGATCATGCCGCCGACCACGACGCCGAGGAACACGATCATGACCGGCTCC
>Ga0207873_1003312_pt1 | contig 12060 bp, 8 predicted proteins | sample BGWIniCompost_FD_187373 | JGI IMG/M metagenome (GOLD analysis project Ga0207873, IMG submission 187373) | Cellulose adapted compost microbial communities from Newby Island Compost Facility, Milpitas, CA, USA - BGW Initial Compost (SPAdes)... ... | reverse complement strand
CGTGAGCGAGCCCTCCGAGAAGCCGACACTCGACGACTGGCGGGCCCTGGCGTCCAAGGAGCTGAAGGGGGCCGACCCCGACTCGCTGACCTGGCGGACGCCCGAGGGCATCGAGGTCAAGCCCCTCTACACCGCCGACGACCTGGCGGCCGTCGAGGACCTGGACTCGCTGCCGGGCTTCCCGCCCTACACGCGGGGCGTGCGGGCGACCATGTACGCCAACCGGCCGTGGACGATCCGCCAGTACGCGGGCTTCTCGACGGCGGAGGAGTCGAACGCCTTCTACCGGCGCAGCCTGGCCGCGGGGCAGATGGGCCTGTCGGTGGCGTTCGACCTGGCCACCCACCGGGGCTACGACAGCGACCACCCGCGCGTCGTCGGCGACGTCGGCAAGGCCGGGGTGGCGATCGACTCGGTCGAGGACATGAAGATCCTCTTCGACCAGATCCCCCTCGACAAGATGTCGGTCTCCATGACCATGAACGGCGCGGTGCTGCCGTGCATGGCCGCGTACATCGTGGCGGCCGAGGAGCAGGGTGTCGATCAGTCCCAGCTCAGCGGGACCATCCAGAACGACATCCTCAAGGAGTTCATGGTCCGCAACACCTACATCTACCCGCCCGAGCCCAGCATGCGGATCGTGGCCGACATCATCGAGTACACGGCCGAGCACATGCCCCGGTTCAACTCGATCTCGATCTCCGGCTACCACATGCAGGAGGCCGGGGCGACCGCGGTCCAGGAGCTCGCCTACACCATCGCGGACGGCCTCGAGTACGTGCGCTGCGCCCTCGACCGGGGCCTCGACATCGACCGCTTCGCCGGGCGCCTCTCGTTCTTCTTCGCCATCGGCATGAACTTCTTCATGGAGGTGGCGAAGCTGCGGGCCGCCCGCCGCCTCTGGCACCGGGTCGTGTCGCAGTTCGACCCCAAGGACCCCCGCTCGACCATGCTGCGGACGCACTGCCAGACGAGCGGCGTCTCGCTCACCGAGCAGGACCCCTACAACAACATCGTCCGCACGACGATCGAGGCCATGGCGGCGGTGCTCGGCGGCACGCAGAGCCTGCACACCAACAGCTTCGACGAGGCGCTGGGCCTGCCCACCGACTTCTCGGCCCGCATCGCCCGCAACACCCAGCTGATCCTGGCCGAGGAGACCGGCATCCCCAAGGTCGTCGACCCCCTCGCCGGCAGCTACTACGTCGAGTGGCTGACCGACGCCCTGGCCAAGGAGGCCTGGAAGCTCATCGAGGAGGTCGAGGAGATGGGCGGCATGACCAAGGCCGTCGCCTCGGGCCTGCCGAAGATGCGCATCGAGGAGTCGGCCGCCCGCCGCCAGGCCCGCATCGACCGGGGCGAGGAGGTCATCGTCGGGGTCAACAAGTACCAGCCGGAGAACCCCGAGCACGTCGACGTCCTGGCCATCGACAACACCGAGGTCCGCCGGGCCCAGATCGCCCGCCTCGAGAAGGTGCGGGCCGAGCGGGACGAGCAGGCCTGCCAGGACGCGCTGCGCCGCCTGACCGAGGGCGCGGCCGGCGACGCCAACCTGCTGGCGCTGTGCATCGAGGCCGCCCGGGCCCGGGCCACGGTCGGCGAGATGAGCGCGGCGATGGAGAAGGTCTTCGGCCGCCACAAGGCGGAGGTCCGCTCGATCCACGGCGTCTACGGCGCCGCCTACGAGGGCGACGAGGAGTTCGAGGCCGTGCGGGCCGACGTCGAGGCCTTCGCCCGGGCCGAGGGCCGCCGGCCCCGCCTGCTCGTCGTCAAGCTCGGCCAGGACGGCCACGACCGGGGCGCCAAGGTCATCGCCACGGCCTTCGCCGACATGGGCTTCGACGTCGACGTCGGCCCGCTGTTCCAGACCCCCGACGAGGCCGCCCGGGACGCGATCGACAACGACGTCCACGTCGTGGGCGTGTCGACCCAGGCGGCCGGCCACCTCACGCTCGTCCCCCAGCTGATCCAGGAGCTGCGGGCCGCCGGCGCCGACGACGTCGTCGTGGTCTGCGGCGGCGTCATCCCGCCCCAGGACCACGACAAGCTCCGGGCCGCCGGGGTGGCCGAGATCTTCGGCCCCGGCACCAACATCCCCGCCGCCGCCCGGCGGGTGCTCGAGCTGGTGCGCGGGCGCTCGGCCGCCGCCTGACCGCGGCCCCGCCCGGGCGGCGGGGCCGTCGCGGCGTGGGCCACAATGGGCGGCCGTGGCCGCCGACCGCCGATCCCCGTCCGACCCCGGCGGTGGTGCCGTGGCGCCGCACCCGGCGCCCGGCGAGGAGCCGCCGGCGGACGGCGCCCGGCGGTCCGGCCGCCGCACCGTGGCGGCCGGCGTCCTGGTCGGGGCCGTCATCGGGCTGACCTGCGTGGCCTTCGTCGTCCAGCGGATGACCGCCCAGTGGTCCGAGGTGCGGGACGAGGTGGCCGACGCCTCGCTCGGCTGGGTCGCCGCCGCGCTCGTGCTCGCCGCCGCCGGCATGACCTGGGTGGCCGCCTGCTGGCGGCGGGCGCTGGCCCTGTCCGGCCCGCCACCCGCCCTGTCGCAGACCGTCGCCTGGTACTACGCCGGGGAGATCGGCAAGTACGTCCCCGGCGGCGTGTGGCCGGTGCTCGGGCGGGGCGAGCTGGCCCGCCGGGGCGGCGTGCCCCGGGGCCGGGCCTACCCCAGCGTCGGCCTGTCGCTCGCCGCCCTCTACCTCGCCGCCCTGGCCTTCGCCACCGTGCTCGTGCCGCTGGACCTGGCCGAGCAGTCGGAGTCGCCGGCGGCCCTCGCGCTGCTCGGCCTGCTCCCCCTCGGCCTCGCCGCCCTCCACCCACGGGTGCTGCTGCCGGTCCGACGGCTGGTCGTGCGGCTCACCGGTCGCGGCGGCGACGTCGTCGTGCCGCCGTGGCGGGCGACCGTCGGCCTCGTCGTCGCCTACGTGCCCTCGTGGGTGCTGATCACGGCGGCGACCTGGTGCACCGCCAGGGCCCTGGTCCCCGACCCGCCGCTGCTGCGCATCGGCATCGCGACGGCGCTGTCGTGGACCGCCGGGTTCGTCGCCGTGCCGGTGCCGGCCGGCACCGGCGTGCGGGAGGCCGTCTTCCTGGCGGCCTCCGGCCTGCCGTCCGGGCTGGGCGCGACGGTGGCGGTCGGCTCCCGGCTGGCGTTCCTGGTCGTCGACGTCCTCGGCGCGGTGGTGACGGCGCCGGCCCTGCGGGGCGCCCGCCGCGCCCGGCCGGCGCCCGCCGAGCCCGCCGACCCCGACCGGGAGCCGGCCGCCGCCCGGCCCTGACGGCCCCGGGGCCGCACGGCGCGGCCCCGTAGACTCGGGCGCCATGAGACCGTCGTGGGCGCCCCGCCGGGCCCGTCCTGCCCCGTGACCGCCGAGGCGGCCGACCTCGCGCAGCGCATCGTCGACGGCGACCGCCGGGCGCTGGCGCGCTCGATCACCCTCGTGGAGTCGACCCGCCCCGACCAGCGGGCCCGGGCCGCCGAGCTGCTCGACGCCGTCCTGCCCGCCACCGGCCGGGCCGTGCGGGTGGGCATCAGCGGCACCCCGGGCGCCGGCAAGTCGACCTTCATCGACGAGCTGGGCTCGCGCCTGACCGCGGCCGGCCACCGGGTGGCCGTGCTGGCGGTCGACCCGTCGAGCCGCCGCAGCGGCGGGTCGATCATGGGCGACAAGACCCGCATGGCCCGCCTGGCCCGCGACCCGGCGGCCTTCGTCCGGCCGTCCCCGTCCGGGGGCACGCTCGGCGGCGTCGCCCGGCGCACCCGCGAGGCGGCGCTGCTGTGCGAGGCGGCCGGCTTCGACGTGGTCGTCGTCGAGACGGTCGGGGTCGGGCAGTCCGAGACCGCGGTCGCCGAGATGGTGGACTGCTTCGTGCTGCTGGCGGCGCCCGCCGGCGGCGACGAGCTGCAGGGCATCAAGCGGGGGATCATGGAGCTGGCCGACGTCATCGTCGTCAACAAGGCCGACGGCGACCTCCTCCCCGCCGCCCGCCGGACCGCCGCCGACCACCGCCACGCCGTCCACATGCTCCGGCCCCGCTACCCCGGCTGGACCGTGCCCGTGCTGCTGGCCTCCGCGCTCGAGGGCACCGGCGTCGACGAGGTGTGGCAGGCGATCCGCCGGTTCGAGGAGCACCTGCGGGCCGAGGGCCTGCTCGACGCGCTGCGGGCCGAGCAGGCGGTGGCCTGGATGTGGTCGGAGATGCGCGAGCACCTGCTCGACGCCTTCCGGCGGGACGAGAAGGTGGCCGCCCGCCTGGAGGAGGTGGAGGCCGCCGTGCGGGCCGGGCGCCTCTCCCCCACGACGGCGGCGCACGAGCTGCTGGCGGCCCACGGGCTGGCGGGCGCACCGGAGGTGTGACGGCGGTGGGCCCGACACGTCGCCGTGCCCGACGTCCGCAGCCGCGGTGGTCGCTGCGGGCCCGGGTCCGCCCGGCGGCGCGGACGGCCTACCGCCGGCTCGGCGACCTCGGGCGCCGGCTGCTCGGACCGGGTGCCGGGGCGGCGCCCGCCGGGCCCGACCCGGAGACCCCGCCCTGGCTGCCGCTGCCCCCGGGCGGCGCCGCCACCTGCACGGTCTGCCGGTGGCAGGGCGACGCCTTCGACGGGCCCGCCCACGTCGAGCTCTCGGTCTGCCCCCGGTGCGGCGCCAACGGCCGGGACCGGTTCCTGCACTGGTGCCTGGCCCGCCGCGTCGACCTCGGCCCCCACCTGCGGGTCATCGAGTGCAGCCCCCGCCTGGGCCCCGCCTACCGCGCGGCGATGACCTCCTGGTTCTTCTACCGGGCCACCGACCACGACCAGCGGTCCCACGCCGGCCACCTGCGGCTGGACCTGCAGGCCATCGAGCTCCCCGACGACTGCGTCGACGTCGTCCTGTGCTCGCACGTGCTGGAGCACGTCCGCGACGTCGACAAGGTGCTGTCCGAGCTGCGGCGAGTCCTCGCCCCCGGCGGCCACCTGCTGCTGCAGGTGCCGGTGCTGCAGGGGCGCACGTCCCCGCCCGCGGCCCCCGAGGTCCACGCGGACGCCACCCCGGTGCACTGGCGCTTCGGCCTCGACCTCACCGGCCGGCTGCGGGAGGAGGGCTTCGCCGTCGACCTGCTGGGCACCGAGGAGCTGGCCGCCGCGATCCGGTCCGGGGACGACCCCTGGGGCGTGCGGGCCCCGGAGTTCGACGTGCCCGACCTGCTCCGCACCTTCCGGACGACCGGCGCGGCCGACGACCTCGTCGTGGTGGCAGACGACGCCGCCGCCCGGCGGTTCGGCTTCGTCCCCGGCTACCAGTTCCTCACCTGGGACTGCCGGGTCCCGGGCTGAGCCGCGGGCGGCCCCTCACACGACCCGCTGCAGCCAGACGTTGCCGCCCGCGTTGCGCTCGACCCAGGGCAGCTTCGTGAACGCCTCGCGGTGGCAGGTCCACAGGAAGTCCTGGAACCAGCGGACCACGAAGGCCGTGTTGCAGGTCAGGAAGGCCCGCAGCAGGTAGATCTCGTGCCAGGCCCGCCCCTCGCGGATCCAGGCGTCGGGGTACTCGAAGGGGTGGAAGATGTCGTGGAGGTGGATCCACACCCCCTGGGCCAGCCGGGGGATGACCTCGAAGAAGAGGTGGTTGACGTCCGACCCGGCCTTCGACACGTGGGTCGAGTCGATGAACAGGACGTCGCCCCGCTCGAGGGAGGTGAACACGTCCAGGTCGACGTCCTGGACCGGGACCCGGTGGATCGCCACCCGCTCGTCGTCGCCCGGCCGCAGCAGGCTCTCGAGCAGCTCCGGGTAGGGCTCGACGAAGGTGACCTCGGCCTCGGGCAGGTAGCGGTCGACGGTGTCGAGGATGAGGGCGGACGAGAACCCCGAGCCCACCTCGACGATCCGCCGGGGCCGGACGTAGCGGAGCATGGCGTGGAGCACGACGCCGTCCCCGTAGGCGTAGGACGGGTTGTCGAGCCAGTAGCGCCACCCGCCGGTGGGGTCGCGGTGCTCGGGCAGCTCGAGCTCGACGGCCAGCTCGGCCGCCAGGCGGTCGAGCAGGGCCAGCTGCTCCTCGGCCCGGAGGTCGACGCCGACGATCTCGCGGTCGGGGTCGTGGAGGGCCGCCGCCCGCCGCTCGTACTCGGCGAGGTCGGGGTACGGGGAGTAGAAGTGGCCCGGCGGCACCCAGGGCGCGGCGTGGGCGGCCGCCTCGCCGGACAGGCGGGCGGCGAGGACGCGGGCCGACTCCCTCGGCGTGCGGGCCGCCCTGGCGAGGCGGGACGCCTGGGTGAGGATGCGGCTGGCTGAGGAGCTCACGGCCCGATCATCCCAGATCGGCGGGACCGCGGGTCAGCCCGTGGCGGCGAGCGCGGCCACCTCGTCCCGCACCCGGGCGACGAAGGCGTCCCACCCGAAGTCCCGGGCCCGCCGCTCGGCCGCCGCGGCCAGCGTGGCCCGCCAGGCGGGGTCCGCGATGAGCCGCTCGGTGTGGGCGACCAGCCCGTCCAGGGTGGCGAACCGGTAGCCGTTCACGCCCTGGTCGACGATCTCGACCTGCCCGGCGGCGTCGATGACCACCGGCACCGCCCCGGCCGACATGGCCTCGACCGTCGTGATGCCGAAGTGCTCGTAGCGGTCGGGGTGCCGCTCGGGGTCCTCGCCGAGACCGGCGGCGTGCCAGAAGATCGACGCCCGGGCGTAGAGGTCGCGCAGCTCGGCGCCGGTGGCGTCGACGTGGAGCACGACCGGGAGGCCCGCGGCCGCGGCCCGGATCCGGTCGAGGTACGGCCGGTGCTCGGGGGCGCACCCGCCGACGAGGTGGTACTCCCAGCCGTCCGCGCCACCCCGCTCGACCAGCCGGCGGAACGCCTCGACCATCTCCAGCTGCTTCTTGTTGTGGCCGGTGCCCGGGAGGAAGAAGCGGCCGACCGACAGGATGATCGGCGCCTTCTCCCCCGGCGGCACCATCCCCACGGGCGGGTGCAGCAGGCCGCTCTCGCGGCCCCAGAGCCGCTCGACCCAGCGCTGCGTGTAGCGCGAGTTGGACAGGATCCGGTCGTAGGTGTCGAGGTGGTGGGGGCGCCCGGTGTGCCCGGCGAGGACCGGCACGGCCCGCACGGCGGCCGCCTGCCACCCGCCGCCGGCGTGGGCGCCGATGACGGGGACGCCGAGCGGGCGCCGGTCGGCGCCGAGGCCCAGCTCGGCGGGCACCCAGGTCGGGCTGCGCAGGTCGACCCGCACCCGGCCGCCGGGCGGGACGTCGACGGCGAAGCGCAGCGCGACGCTGCGCCGCCGGTCGAGGCGCGAGGTCGGGGCGTCGACGACGGCGCGGCCGACGACCTCGCCGTCGACGGTGGCCTCGACCTCGACCGGGGCGACCTCGGGCGGCAGGTAGCGGCCGAGCAGCACGGTGACCGGCACCCGGCCCCCGGCCGCCGAGGACACGACGAGCTCGCCGTCGCCCCCGGTCCAGCGGATGCCGTGGAGCCGGGTCGACTCGGGCGTGTAGTAGCCCTCCCCCAGCTCGACGGCGTCGCCGCCGGCGGCGAGCACGCCCCGGGCCCGGCCCGCGATCCACCGCCGGGCCTGCTCGGCGCGGCCGGGCCGGGGGCCGGGGAAGTGGACGACGAAGATCCCGTGGCGGGCCCGGTTGGCGTCCCAGCTGAGGTAGGAGGCGTTGACGAACAGGTCGTAGGCGGCCGAGGCCCGGGTCACGCCCAGCTCGTCGGGCACGACGTCGACGCCGACGCCGGACAGGTCGAGCAGCAGGCGCTCCCCCAGCCAGTCGGTGTCGAGGTCCTCGTGGGCGAGCAGGCGCACGTCGTGCTCCGGCGCCAGGGCGGCGGCGATGCCGGCGGCGAACCGCTCGCCCCCGCCGCCGGTCGGCCAGTAGCGGTCGTAGACGGCGACCTTCACCGCCGCACCGTCCACGCCAGCAGCTCGGCGTCGTCGACCGTGGCCGCCCGCCGGATGCGGCGCCGCTCGGCCAGCGTCGGGGGCAGCAGGCGCAGGAAGTCGGCGAACGAGCGCACGCGCCGCCACACGATGGTCGGCCGGGGCCGGTGCAGCCCGAGCACGGGTGCCACGAGGTCGCGCCGGGCGTAGGACAGGGTGGTCAGCAGGTAGCGCCAGACGGCGTGCGCCGCCATGCGGGCCGGCGCGTTCTTGACCAGCATGAGCAGCCGGTTGCGCTCGACGTAGTGCTGGAAGGTCGGCGTGCCCTCCCCCGTCGAGGCGGCGTGGACGTGGCGCACCCGGGCGTCCGGCACGTAGCGGTAGCGCCAGCCCCGGCTGCGCCCCCGCCACGACAGGTCGGTGTCCTCGTAGTAGAGGAAGAACCGCTCGTCGAAGAGGCCGACGTCGGCCAGGTACTCGGGCCGCAGCAGCACGCTGCCGCCGCACCAGGCGAACACCTCGGCGGGCGCGTCGTACTGGCCGGTGTCCGGCTCGAGGTAGCCGCGGTCGGCGCCGTAGCCGCCCTCGAGGATGATGGAGCCGACGTTGTTGACGACGTCGATGGGCTCGCCGGCGGCCGGCACCTCGTGGAAGGCCGGCGCCCGGCCCACCTCGACCGTCCGCTCGACGCCGCCCGACCGCACGACCACCTCCTTGGGCGCCTCGGCGGCGAGCTCGAGCTCGACCCGCTCGGGCAGGCGGGTCCCGTCGCCGACCGGCACCCGGACCGTCGCCCGGCCGCTCGTCCACTGGAAGGTGCGGCCGTCCCGTCGGTGCTCGATGCCCCAGGCGCCCTCGACGACCTGCGTGTCGCGCCAGCGGTCGACGCCGTCGACCCGGGCGCCGCTGACCATCACCCCCAGCTCGCGGGGGTCGGGCCCGCCGGGCCGGAACGTCGGTGACTCGATGGTGACCTCGACGAACCGGTCGGCGAAGAGCATGCGGGCGGAGACGGCGCCCAGGCCGGGGTCGGACTCGATGGCGGCGACCATCGCCCGCAGCCAGCCCGGCTCGACGAACGAGTCGGCGTTGACCAGACCGACGTAGTCGACCCCGGTGAGGTCGCGCAGGGCGAGGTTGTTGGCGACGAAGCCGGCGTTGCGGTCGTTGCGCACCAGCCGGACCCGCGGGTTGCGCTCGGCGATGGCGTCGCTGCCGTCGGTCGAGGCGTTGTCGATGACGACGAGGTCGAGCCGGTCGGGGGGCCAGTCGAGGGCGCAGAGCGCGTCGAGGCAGCGGCCGAGGTGGTCGGCGCCGTTCCAGTTGAGCACGACGAGGCGGACGCGGGGGACGCCCCGCTCGTCGGCCGCCCGGGACCCGGGCGCGGGCGTCGTCGAGGGGGTGGTCGCTGGCACCGGCCGGGCATGATCGTGGCCGGTCGGGGGACCGTCAAGGCGGCCGGGCGCCCAGCAGGCGACCGGTACACTCCGCAGCCGTGTCCGACTTCGCGTCCTCGACCACGACCAGCGGCGACGCCGCCACACAGCCCGCCACGCAGCATGCCGGAAAGCTCTACGGACGGTGGTACTACGATACGTACACCGTGCCGTACGAAGAGAACGAGCACTGGACGCAGTTCTTCGGCGGTGTCGCGGACGCGATCGTGGCCCAGCTGCAGCCCAAGACCGTCCTCGACGTCGGCTGCGCGAAGGGCTTCCTGGTGGCCGCTCTGCGCGAGCGCGGGGTCGAGGCCTACGGGTTCGACGTGTCCGAGCACGCCATCGAGAGCGCGTCCCCCGCGGTCCGCCCCTACGTGCGGGTCGGCTCGCTCACCGAGCCGATCGAGGGGCGCTACGACCTGGTGACCTGCATCGAGGTCATCGAGCACCTCGACCCCGCCGACGCCCCCACCGCGGTCCGCCACCTGTCCGAGGCCAGCGACCAGGTCCTGCTCTCCTCGACGCCGGCCGACCGGGACGAGCCCACCCACGTCAACGTCCGGCCGCCCGAGCGCTGGTCCCAGCTGTTCGCCGGCTTCGGGATGTTCCGCGACTTCCGCCACGACGCCAGCTACCTGTCGCCGTGGGCGGTCCTCTACCGCCGCGGCAACCCGAGCCTGGTCGACCTCGTGCTCGAGTACGACCGGGCCTGGTCCGAGCTGCGGGCCGAGACCCTCGAGCAGCGCCGCGCGCTCCTCGACATGCAGCAGAAGGTCGAGGAGCTCAGCAACGCGCCCTCCGGCGAGGTCGAGCACCTGCGCAAGGAGGTGCTGCGACTGCGCGACCAGGTGGCCGGGCGCGAGGCCGAGCTCGCCACGGCGCTCGGCCGCGTCGAGGAGCTCGAGGCGTACCTCGCCCGGTACGCCGGCCTGGAGGAGCGCCTCAACGCCGTCCTGTCGTCCAACTCGTGGCGGCTCACGCAGGCCGTCGGACTCCCCCTCCGCAAGCTGCGTGAACGGAGAGGCTGAGGGTGGCCCCGCGGTTCTCGGTCGTCACACCCGTCTACAACACACCGGAGCACGTGCTGCGGGCGGCGGTCCGGTCGGTCCGCCGCCAGACATTCCCCAGCTGGGAGCTGATCCTCGTCGACGACTGCTCGCCGTCGCCGCACGTCCTCCCCGTCCTGGAGGAGGCCGAACGGGAGGACCCGCGCATCCGGGTCGTCCGCCGCTCCGAGAACGGCGGCATCGTCGCCGCCTCCAACGACGGGCTCGCCGCCGCGTTCGGCGAGTTCGTCGCCCTGCTCGACCACGACGACGAGCTGCACCCGGACGCCCTGCGCGAGGTCGACGCCGCGCTGCGGGCCGAGCCGGCAGCCGACTACGTCTACACCGACGAGGACAAGATCGACGAGCACGGCCGCCACTTCGGCCCCTTCCTCAAGCCCGACTGGTCGCCCGAGCGGCTCCGCACGCAGATGTACACCTGCCACCTCAGCGTGCTGCGCCGGTCGCTCGTCCAGGAGGTCGGCGGCTTCGACCCCGCCTACGAGGGGGCGCAGGACTGGGACCTCGTGCTCAAGGTGACCGAGCGGGCCCGCCGGGTGCTGCACGTGCCCAAGATCCTCTACCACTGGCGCACGCTGCCGGAGTCGACCGCCGGGCGGGGCGAGGAGGCCAAGCCCTACGCCTACGCCGCCGGCACCCGCGCCATCCAGGCCCACTGCGACCGGGTCGGCTTCCCGGCCACGGTCCGCCACGACGACACCTACAGCGGCGTCTACCACCTGGAGCCGGCCCTGCGGTGGCACCCGCGGGTCAGCATCGTCATGCCCACCGCCGGGGGCCGCCGGCTGGTGCGGGGCGAGGAGATCACGCTGGTCGTGCACTGCATCCGCAGCATCGTCGAGCGCACGACCTACCGGAACTACGAGATCGTCGTCGTCGCCGACACCACGACGCCCGAGGAGGTGATCGACGAGGTCCTCGAGGTCGGCGGCCGGCAGGTGCGCATCGTCCCCTACGACAAGCCCTTCAACTTCGCCGACAAGATCAACGTCGGCGCGCTGGCCAGCGAGGGCGAGCACATCGTGCTGCTGAACGACGACATGGAGGTCGTCACGCCCGAGTGGCTCGAGCGGCTGGTCATGTACTCGTCGTTCCCCGGCATCGGGGCTGTCGGGGCCAAGCTGCTGTTCGGCGACGGCCGCCTGCAGCACGTCGGCGTGCTGCTCCGCCACTCGTCGCCGGGCCACCTCTTCCGCGGCTTCAACGGCGACTACAGCGGCTACGCCAACGTCGTGCGGGTCGCCAACAACTACTCGGCGGTCACCGGCGCCTGCCTGATGACGCCCCGCGCCGTGTTCGAGGAGGTCGGCGGGCTGTCGCTCGACTTCCCGCTGAACTTCAACGACATCGACTACTGCCTGAAGGTGCGGGCGGCGGGGCACCGGGTCGTCTACGACCCCGACACCGTGCTGCTGCACTTCGAGTCGTCGAGCCGGTCGTCGGACGTGTCGCAGAGCGAGCTCGAGCGGTTCCAGGCCCGGTGGCGCTACGCCACCTGGGTCGACCCCTACGACAACCCGAACTTCCACCCCGACAGCGTCAACATGGTGCCGCCGATCTACCACCCCGACGGCACGATGCTGGTCTGAGCGCTCGTGGCGCGGGCCGGCGGCGGCCGGCCCGCCCTCAGTTGATCGAGAAGCGGCCGTCGAGCGACACGACCCCGCCGTAGGTCTCGTGCGGGACGCCCGGC
>Ga0207873_1003311_pt1 | contig 12064 bp, 11 predicted proteins | sample BGWIniCompost_FD_187373 | JGI IMG/M metagenome (GOLD analysis project Ga0207873, IMG submission 187373) | Cellulose adapted compost microbial communities from Newby Island Compost Facility, Milpitas, CA, USA - BGW Initial Compost (SPAdes)... ... | reverse complement strand
GAGCGTTTCAGCGCCCAGTTCCACCGCCAGGACGCCGATGGCGACGGCTACCTGAGCCGCGCCGAACTCCTCTCGCCTCCTCGGCGCTGAGGGGGTTTTCGACGCGGATTGACGCGGATGAGCGCGGATCTGTCTTGATCCGCGCTCATCCGCGTGAATCCACGTCAAAAAAGAACGGGGCCGCCAAAGCGACCCCGTCCCGAAGCGATGCGATGAAGGATCAGGGCCGGCGAGCCAGCTCCGCCTCGACGTCGGTCTTCGCCTTGGGCATCAGGTCCTTCTTGGTGACGCCCAGCAACAGCAGGATCGGGCAGGCGACCAGGATCGAGGACAGCGTACCGATCACGATGCCGATCATCTGCGACTCGGCCATGCCCTGCAGCGACGAACCGCCGTAGAGGTACAGCGCCAGCACCGTCAGGAAAGCCACGAAGGACGTGATCACCGTACGCGACAGCGTCTGGTTGACCGACCGGTTCAGCACCTCCTTCGGCTCGATCTTGCTGAGCAGGCGGAAGTTCTCGCGCACACGGTCGAACACCACGATCTTGTCGTTGATCGAGAAGCCCATCACCGACAGGATGCCCGCCAGCACCGTCAGGTCGAACTCGTGCTGGTTGAAGGCGAACCAGCCGCAGACCAGCAGGATGTCGCCCAGGGTCGCCGCCACCGAGGCCACCGCGAACTTGTACTCGAAGCGGGCGGCGATGTAGGCCAGGAAGCCCAGCAGCACGAAGGCCGCCGCGTAGATGCCGTTCATGGCCAGCTCATTGCCGATCTGCGGACCGACGAAGTCGCTGCGGATCACCCGCCCCGGATTGTCCGGCGTCTGCGCCGCCCGGAGGATGGCCGCGCCGGTCTGCTCGCCGGCAGTGGTTTCGGCCGGATTGTCGATGCCGGTCACGTCTTCCTTGGGCTGCAGCCGGATCACGATGTCCGAGCCGGAACCGAACGTCTGCACCACCGGGCTCTCGTAACCGGCATCGAGCAGGCGCTGGCGCACGCCCTCGACGTCGGCCGGCTTCTCGAAGGCGATCTCGACCACGGTGCCGCCGGTGAAGTCCAGGGCGTAGTTGAAGCCGCGCAGGGCCAGCGCCGCGATCGCGGCCAGGCACAGGGCCACGAACACGGCGATGGCGCCGTGCCGGATGGCCATGAAGTTGATCTTGCTGTTGGAGGGGAACAGTTCCACGTGGCCTCCGGAATCAGATCGCGATCTTGGTCAGCTTCTTGCGCCGACCGTAGATGAGGGTGGCAATGCCGCGCGACACCGAGACCGCGGTGTACATCGAGGTGATGATGCCGAGGATCAGGGTGATGCCGAAGCCGCGGATCGGGCCGGAGCCGAACACCGCCATCGCCACGCCGGCCAGCAGGGCCGTGGTGTTGGCGTCGGTGATGGTGCCGGAGGCCTTGTCATAGCCGTTGGCGATCGAGGCCAATGGCGTGTTGCCGTTGCGCAGCTCCTCGCGGATGCGCTCGTTGATCAGCACGTTGGCGTCCACCGACATGCCCACCGTCAGGGCGATGCCGGCCAGGCCAGGCAGGGTCATGGTGGCGCCGATCAGCGACATCAGGGCCACCACCATCAGCAGGTTCAGCAGCAGCGCCAGGTTGGTGACGATGCCGAAGGTCTTGTAATAGACCAGGAAGAAGGCCAGCACGAACATGAACGACCAGAACACCGCCTGGGTACCCGCGGCGATGTTGGCGGCACCCAGGCTGGGGCCGATGATGCGTTCCTCGATGATCACCATCGGCGCGGCCAGCGAACCGGCGCGCAGCAGGCGGGCCAGCGTCGAGGCCTCTTCCATGCTGTCCAGGCCGGTGGTCTGGAAGTTGCGGCCGAACACGCCCTGGATGGTGGCGGCGTTGATCACCTCCTCCACCACCCGCGAGGTACGCACTTCCTCGCCGTTGACGATGCGCACTTCCGGAATGGTCTCGATGTAGACCACGCCCATGCGCTTGCCGACGTTTTCGCGGGTGAAGGCCAGCATGCGCTCGCCGCCGGCGCGGTTGAGCTCGATGCTGACCGAGGGCAGGCCGCTGTCCGGCGAGGGCTGGGCGGCGGCGGTCACCAGCTGGTCGCCGGAGGCGATCACCCGGCGCGACAGCAGGATCGGCGTGCGCGGAGCACCCGGCGCCTGCGGACGCATGTAGTACAGGCGGGCGCCCGGCGGCACGACGCCGGTGCGGGCGGCCTCGGCCCAGTCGGCCTCGTTGCCGACCACGGCGCGGTATTCCAGGGTGGCGGTGGCGCCGATCATCTTGCGTGCCTCGGCGGTGTCCTGCACGCCAGGCAGCTGCACCACGATGCGGCTGGCGCCCTGGCGCTGGATCACCTGCTCGCCCACGCCCAGGCTGTTGATGCGGTTGTCCAGGGTCGAACGGTTCTGGTCGATGGCCTGGTCCATGATCTGGCTGATGAGGGTCGGGCTCATCCGCGCCAGCAGGCGGTTCGGCTGCGCCTCGTCCACGACCTGCTCCAGCTCCGGCGCCTCGCGGCTGAGCGCGGCGCGGAAGCGGTTCATGTCCGCCGGATCCTTGAGCAGGACCTGGATGCCCTCGGCGGTGCGGGAAACGCCGGTGTAGGCGATGCCGCCCTCGCGCAGCACGGTGGTGATCTCGTCGGCGAAGGCGTTGGCGCGCTTCTCGATCGCCGCCTGCTGGTCCACTTCCAGCAGGAACTGCACGCCGCCGCGCAGGTCCAGGCCCATGGCCATCGGCCGGGCACCGAACCAGCCCATCCAGTCCGGCACGGTCGAGGCCAGGTTGAGCGCGACGTTGTAGTCGGCGCCCAGCTCCGGACGGAGCAGGTCGGCGGCCTTGGTCTGCTGGTCGACGTCGGTGGCGCGGACGATCAGGTCGCCGTCCTCGATCGCCACCGACTTCGTGCTGATGCCGGCCTTGTCGAGGGCGCCGCGTACCCGCAGCACGAGGTTGTCGTCGACGACGCCGCCACGGTTGGCCACCACCTGCACGGCCGGATCCTGCGGATAGAGGTTGGGAGCTGCGTAGAGCACCGACAGCAGGATGATCACTGCGGCCAGCACGTATTTCCAGGTGGCGTACTGAAGCATGGGCAACAACCGTTGGCGGCCCGGGAAGGGCCGGAGTGGCTACGGGTGGGGTCGGCTCAGGCGGACTTCAACGTGCCCTTGGGGAGCACGGCGGTGATGGCCTGGCGCTGGACCTTGATGGACACGTTGTCGGCGATTTCCACGGTGACCAGGGAATCGCCCAGCTCGGCGATGCGGCCGGCGATGCCGCCGCTGGTCATCACCTCGTCGCCCTTGGCCAGGCGCGACAGCAGTTCCCGGTGCTCCTTGGCGCGCTTCATCTGCGGCCGGATCAGGAAGAACCAGAAGAACACGAACATCACGCCGATCATGATCAGGCCGCTGTACGGGCTCGGCTGGGCCGGGGCGCCGGCAGCCTGGGCGGCCGCGGGCGAAACCAGGAAATCAAGCAGGTTCATGGACTTGCACATCCGTCAGGAAAAGGCAGCGGGCAAGTATGCCACAGCCCGCCCCGGCCCCGCCGGGGCCGGGAAAGCGCCCGCCCGGCCCTCCCCGCCGGCCGGGAGCGCCCTTGCGGGCGGGCTTCCTCAGTCCGGCCCGGCTGCGTACCCGGCCCGGAAGGCCTCGCGGAACTCGGCGAAGCGGCCCTGCTCGATGGCCTGGCGGATCTCCCGCATCAGCCGCAGGTAGAAGTGCAGGTTGTGGATGGTGGCCAGCATCGGCCCCAGCATCTCGTTGCAGCGGTCCAGGTGACGCAGGTAGGCGCGGGAATAGCCCGAGCGGCAGGTGTAGCACTCGCAGCCTTCCTCGATCGGCCGCAGGTCCTTCTCGTACTTGGCGTTGCGGATGCGGACCTGGCCGCCGCGGATGAAGTAGTGACCGTTGCGGGCATTGCGGGTCGGCATCACGCAATCGAACATGTCGATGCCGCGCGCCACCGCCTCGACGATGTCCTCGGGCTTGCCCACGCCCATCAGGTAACGCGGCCGATCGGCCGGCAGCTGCGGGCACAGGGCCGAGAGCGTGGCCTCGCGTTCCTCGGCCGGCTCCCCCACCGCCAGGCCGCCGACCGCGTAGCCGTCGAAGCCGATGTCGATCAGCCCGGCCGCCGAGCGCGCCCGCAGCTCCGGCCAGGTGCCGCCCTGGACGATGCCGAACAGCGCCGCGTCATTGCCCTCGTGCGCGCGCTTGCTGCGCTCGGCCCAGCGCAGGCTCAGCTCCATGGACTTGCGCGCCACCGGCTCCGTGGCCGGGTACGGCGTGCATTCGTCGAAGACCATGACGATGTCCGAGTCCAGCACCTTCTGCACCTGCATGCTGACCTCCGGCGAGAGGAAGACGCGGCTGCCGTCGGTGGGCGCGGCGAAGGTGACGCCCTCCTCGGTGATCTTGCGCCGCTGCGCCAGCGACCAGACCTGGAAACCGCCGGAGTCGGTGAGGATGGGCCCGTTCCAGCGGGCGAAGCCGTGCAGGCCGCCGTGCGCGGCGATCACCTCCATGCCCGGCCGCAGCCACAGGTGGAAGGTATTGCCGAGGATGATCTCGGCGCCGACCTCGCGCAGGGTCTCCGGCAGCATGGCCTTGACCGTGCCGTAGGTACCCACCGGCATGAAGGCCGGCGTCTCCACCGTGCCGCGCGGGAAGCGCAGGCGGCCGCGGCGGGCCTCGCCATCGCGGCCCAGCAGTTCGAACTGCAGCCGGCTCATGCGTCTTCCCCCGGGAACAGCAGCATGGCGTCGCCGTAGCTGAAGAAGCGGTAGCGCTGCTCCACCGCATGCCGGTAGGCGGCCAGGATGCGCTCGCGGCCGGCGAAGGCCGAGACCAGCATCAGCAGCGTGCTTTCGGGCAGGTGGAAGTTGGTGAGCATGGCGTCCACGGTGCGGATGCGGTGGCCGGGGAAGATGAAGATGTTGGTGTCGCCGGCGAAGGGCTTGAGCTCGCCCTCGCGGGCCGCCGTCTCCAGGGCGCGCACGACGGTGGTGCCGACCGCGATCACCCGGCCGCCGGCGGCGCGCGTGCGCGCCACCTGGGCGCAAAGCTCGGCACCGACGTTCAGCCACTCGCTGTGCATGCGGTGCTCGTGCACGGATTCGACCCGCATCGGCAGGAAGGTGCCGGCGCCCACGTGCAGGGTGACGTGACCGAACTGCACGCCGCGTGCCTCCAGCGCCGCCAGCAGGGCCTGGTCGAAATGCAGGCCGGCCGTCGGCGCCGCCACCGCGCCGGTGTGGCGGGCGAACACGGTCTGATAGCGCTCGGCATCGGCGGCGTCGGGCGCGCGCCGGATGTAGGGCGGCAGCGGCAGCCGGCCGGCCCGCTGCAGCACCGCTTCCGGCGGCTCATCGCCGAGGAAGCGCAGGCGGTGGAACTCGCCCTCGCGGCCCAGCACCTCCAGGGTGCTGCCCTCGTCGAGGGTGATGCGGCCGCCGGGCTTGGGCGTCTTGCTGGCGCCGACCTGGGCCAGCACCTCCTGGCCGCCGAGCAGACGCTCGATCAGGATCTCGACCCGGCCGCCGGTGTCCTTGTGTCCGTGCAGCCGCGCCGGAATCACCCGGGTGTCGTTGAACACCAGCAGGTCGCCGGGCTGCAGCAGCTCCGGCAGGTCGCGCATGTGCAGGTCGCGGTAGGGCGGCGCATCCGAGGGCACCACCAGCAGCCGGCTGGCCGAGCGCTCGGCCAGGGGTTCCTGGGCGATCAGCTCGGGCGGCAGCTCGTAGTGGAAGTCGGATTTCTTCATGGCCGGCGGGCGCGTGCGGGGCCGGCATTATCCAGCAAGCGGCGCGCCGGCGCCCGCTCCCGGGCTCAGAGCCAGCCCTTGGCCCGCGCCAGCCGGTAGGCCTCGATGCGATTGGCGGCGCCCAGCTTGCCGATCGCCTCCGACAGGTAGTTGCGCACCGTGCCCTGGGAAAGATGCAGGCGCTCGGCGATCTCGGCACTGCGCGCGCCCTCGCCGGCCAGGCGCAGCACCTGGCGTTCGCGTTCGGTCAGCGGATCCTGTTCGCCCCAGGCCGCCAGCGCCAGCTGCGGATCGATGGCGCGGCCGCCGGCCTGCACCTGCCGCAAGGCCGCCGCCAGCTGCTCCGAGGGCGCGTCCTTGAGCAGGTAGCCGCGCACGCCGGCGTCGAGGGCGCGGCGCAGGTAACCGGCGCGGGCGAAGGTGGTCAGGATCACCACCTTCGTTGGCAGCTCCCCGGCCTGCAGCTTCAGGGCCAAGTCCAGCCCGGTCATGCCGGGCATCTCGATGTCGGTGAGCAGGATGTCGGGGCGGTGCCGGCACACTTCGGCCCAGGCGGCATGGCCGTCGCCGGCCTCGGCCACCACCTCCAGGTCGGTTTCCAGGCGCAGCAGCGCCGCCAGGGCGCCGCGCACCATGGCCTGGTCCTCGGCCAGCACCAGCCGGATCACACCCGGCCTCCTTCCAGCGATCGCACCGGCAGGCTCAGCACCAGGCGCGTGCCCTCGCCGGGCGGGCTGTCGATGTCCACCTGACCGCCTACCCGGGCCAGCCGCTCGCGCATGCCGGTGAGGCCGTTGCCGGATTCGGAAACGCCGCCGCGGCCGTCGTCGCTGATCACCAGCGAGACACCGTGCCCGTCGGCCTTCAGTTCCACCTCGACGCGGCCGGCCTCGGCGTGGCGCAGGACATTGGTCACCGCTTCGCGCAGGCCCAGGGCCAGGGCCGACTCGGCCTCGGGCGGCAGCTGCACCGGCGCCAGCTTCTGGTCCAGGCGCACCTCCGCCGAGAGCAGGGCCAGGCGTGCCGCCGCCAGCTCGGCCATCAGGCCGCTGGCGCGGATGCCGGTCACCGCCTCGCGCACCTGCGTCAGCGCCTGGCGCGCTACCGTCTCCACCTCGGCGATCTGGGCCGCGGCGGCGGCGGGGTCGCGCTCGAGCAGCTTGCGCGCCAGCTCGCTCTTGAGCGCCACCACCGACAGGGTGTGGCCGAGCAGGTCGTGCAGGTCGCGGCCGATGCGCTCGCGCTCGGCCAGCGCCGCCAGGCGGCCGACCTCGTCCTGGGTGAGGCGCAGCTCGGCATCGCGGCGGGCCTTGTCGCGGGCCACCAGGCAGCCGGCCAGCACCAGCCCGGACACCAGCGAGGCCATCAGCGACCAGGCCAGGGCCGCCCGCCAGGACAGCACCAGGAAATATTCCGCCGCCAGCACCAGCAACAGCAGCACGCCGATCAGCACCGCCCGCCGCGGCCGGAAGGACCAGGCGGCCATGGCGCAGGCGTAACAGATGAACGTGTTGCTGCCCGGATTGAAGGGCGTCAGCGCGTAGCCGATCAGGGCGGTGCCCAGGGTCAGCCAGATCCGCTCCTGCGAAGGCGGCGTCCGGTAGAAGCGGAAATGCAGCGGCAGGAACAGCGCGATCGCCGCCACGCTGGCCAGCCACGGCTGCCAGCGCAGGCCCATGAAGGCCATCGGCACGAACACGAACACGCAATAGATCAGCGACACCCACGGACTGTCGTGGATGTCGTCGCTGGCCCGGGCGGCGGTCGCCGCCGGGGCTCCCGGGCTGGTCAGCGCGCGCGCCATGGCCGCGACCTTAGCCGATTCCGGCCTCAGCGGCGCAGCCGCCAGGCCGCCAGGCTGAGGAAGGCCACGGTGTAGGCCAGCAGCACCAGCACATGGCCAAGGGCATTGTCGGTGCTGCCCTGCCCGGCCACGCCCAGGGCCAGCTGCGCCAGGTGCCAGGCCGGCCAGACCACGGCCAGCTTCTGCACGATCGCCGGGAAGGCGAACAGCGGGATCCACAGGCCCGACAGCACCGCCATCGGCAGGTAGATCAGGTTCACCACGCCCACCGCCGCCTGGCCGCGCACCAGGGCGCCGACGAACAGGCCCAGGGCGGTGAACGGCAGCGTGCCCAGCAGCAGCGTCGCCACCAGCAGCAGCCACCTGCCCAGGCCGAGCTTCACATTGCCGAAACCGAAACCCAGGGCCGACAGCAGCAGCACCACCGTCAGCGCGAACAGCAGGCCGGTGGCGATCTTGCCGAAGAAGTAGGCGCCCGGCGGCATCGGCGAAACCCGCTTGAGCTCCAGCCAGCCCTGCTCGCGCTCGATGGCCATGCCGACGCCGAAGCCGAACAGGGCCGGGCCGATCACCGCGAACACACCGAAGGTGGCCAACAGGTAGGTGGCCTTGTCGAACGAACCGTAGGAACCGGGCAGGACGATGCCGAACAGGCCGTAGAACACGACGGGGAACAGCATCGTCGGCAGCGCGAAGGCTGGCGTGCGCAGCAGCCGCAGCAGTTCGTACCAGGCCTCGGTGACGTAGATGCGGACCAGCGACGGCGCCGGCGCGCGGGTGGCGATGGAAGCGGTGGTGTTCATGCGATGGCCTCCTGGCGGGCGTCGGCGGCAGCCGGCGCGCGGGTGAGATCGAGGAAGGCGTCTTCCAGGCTGAGCGTCTGCACCTGCAGCTCGGCCAGCGAAGGATCGGCGAACAGCCAGCGCCGCAGCAGTTGCTCGGGCTGGGCGGTGCGTACCTGCAGCCGGCCTTCGTCGCGCCGGACGGTTGCGGCTTCCGGCCAGGCGGCGACGACGTCGGGCGACAGGCCGCTGCGGGCGCTGACGCTGCTGCCGGCCGCCTGCCGCTTCAGCTGCGCCGGGCTGCCCTCGGCGCGCACGCGGCCGCCGGCCAGCAGGACGACGCGATCGGCGAGCGCGTCGGCCTCCTCCAGGTAGTGCGTGGTCAGCACGATGGCCACGCCCTCGTCGCGCAGGCGGCGGATCACCCGCCAGAAATTGCGCCTGGCCTCGACGTCCAGGCCGGTGGTCGGCTCGTCGACGAACATCAGCGCCGGCCGGCCGCACAGGGCCAGGGCGAACTGCACCCGCCGCTGCTCGCCGCCGGACAGGGCGCCGTAACGGCGGCGGGCCAGGGTGGTCAGGCCGGCCAGGTCCAGGCTCTCGGCCACCGGCCGGGGAGCGCCGTAGTAGCTCGAGTGCAGGGCGATGTGCTCGTGCACGCACAGGGTGTCCGGCAGGCGTGCCTCCTGCAGCATCACGCCAATGTTCCGGCGCGTTTCCGGCCGGCGCGGGTCGGCGCCGAACAGGGACACCCGGCCGGCATCGGCGCCGATCCGGCCGGTGAGCAAGCCCAGGGCGGTGCTCTTGCCGGCGCCGTTGGGGCCGAGCACGGCCAGCACCTCGCCGGGGCGGACCTCCAGGTCGACGCTGTCCAGGGCGTGCACGGTGCCGTAGCGCTTGTCGGCGCCGCGCAGTTCGGCCAGGGGGCCGGGGGCGGGCTTGTTCATGGCGTCCTCCTTCTCGGATGCGTGGCGCCAGCTTCGGCTGCCGGGGCCGCCGGTTTCAGTGTCCGCCGTCAGCGATGCGGCCTGACAGGCGTCACCTCCTGCCCGGGCCCGCGGCCGGGCCGGAATTCAAACGACCGGGGGTTACGCCGCCCCGGCCGGGGTGGTACCATCCGCGCCAAGTCATTGATTTCAAATGCAGTCCCGGGCGCGGGGGCTTCCTCGCGTTTTTCCTTTCGGGGCTGCCGGAGATACCCATGAATGTGATCGAGATGCTCGCCCCCCTGCGCGCCCATGCCGGTGCCGTGCGCACCCGCGGCCTGGACGACGCCACCCTTACCCGGCTGGCCGGCCGCTTCCCCGAGCTGGTGCAGGCCGTGCAGGCGGCCGTGCAGCAGTACCAGGCCATCCGCGCCGAATTCCCCGAGCTGCTGGACCTGGACGAGCAGGCGCAGATCGATCAGGCCCAGGCGGGCTTCCTGAACTTCTACCCGGGCGACACGGTGAACCCGTACGTCGCGCTGGCGGCGCAGGGTCCGTGGCTGGTCACGCTCAAGGGCGCCGTCCTGCACGACAACGGCGGCTACGGCATGCTCGGCCTGGGCCACAACCCGCCGGCGGTGCTGGAAGCCATGTCCCGGCCGCAGGTGATGGCCAATGTGATGACGCCGAACCTGGCGCAGCTGCGCGTCACCCGCGCCCTGCGCGCCGAGATCGGCCATACCCGCGGCGGCTGCCCCTACGAGCGCTTCCTCTGCCTGAACTCCGGTTCGGAGGCCGTGTCCCTGGCCGGCCGCATCGCCGACAGCCAGGCCCGCATCGCCACCGATCCGAACGGCCCGCACGCCGGCCGCAAGGTCAAGCGCCTGGCGGTGAAGGGTGCCTTCCATGGCCGCACCGAGCTGCCGGCCATGTATTCCGATTCCACCCGCAAGACCTACCTGCAGCACCTGGCCAGCTTCCCGCGCGTGGACGGCGACCTGGTGACGATCGAGCCCTACTCGATCGAGCAGCTGCAGCAGGTGTTCGAGGAGGCCGAGGCCAAGGGCTGGCACTTCGAGGCCATGTTCATGGAGCCGGTGATGGGCGAAGGCGACCCGGGCCGCTCGGTGCCGCCGGCCTTCTACGCCGCCGCCCGCGAGCTGACGAAGAAGCACGGCACCCTGCTGCTGGTCGACTCCATCCAGGCCGGCCTGCGCGCCCAGGGCGTGCTGTCCATCGTCGACTACCCGGGCTTCGAGGGCCTGGAGGCGCCGGACATGGAGACCTATTCCAAGGCGCTCAACGCCGGCCAGTACCCGCTGAGCGTGCTGGCGGTGAACGCCCGCGCCGCCGCCCTCTACCGCCGCGGCACCTATGGCAACACCATGACCACCAACCCGCGCGCCATGGACGTGGCCAGCGCGGTGCTGGGCCAGCTGACCCCGGCCCTGCGCGCCAACATCCGCGAGCGCGGCCGCGAGTTCGTCGAGAAGCTGGAGAAGCTCAAGGCCGAGCTGGGCGGGCTGATCACCAAGGTGCAGGGCACCGGCCTGCTGTTCTCCTGCGAGCTGTCGGACGAGTTCAAGTGCTACGGCACCGGTTCCACCGAGGAGTACATGCGCGAGCGCGGCATCGGCGTGATCCACGGCGGCGCCAACTCGCTGCGCTTCACCCCGCACTTCGGCGTCACCAGCGAGGAGGTGGACCTGATCATCGACCAGGTGCGCCACGCCCTGCTGCACGGCCCGCGCAAGAGCAAGGCCGAGGCCGCCTGAGCGCGGCGGCCGGCTCGAACCGCTGACAAAGCGATCGCGCCGGCGGGTGTTCTTCGCGCTGTGGCCGGACGATGACACCCGCGCCCGCATCACCGTCCTGGCCGACCGGCTGTATCAATGCCTGGACGGCGGTGGCCGCCGCCTGCGCCCGCAGCGCTACCACCTGACCCTGCAGTTCCTGGGCGAGCATCCCGAGCCCTGCCAGCCCCTGCTCGACGCCGCCTGCAGGGCGGCGACGCGCGTGCGGGTACCACCCTTCGAACTGGTGCTGGACCGCGCCGGCAGTTTCCGCAACCGCGCGGCCGTCTGCTGGCTGGGGTGCTCGGCCATGCCGGCCGGCCTGCAGGCGCTACGGGAAGCGCTGCGCCTGGCCCTGGCACGGGAATCGGTGCGCGTGCACAAGGACCGGCGGTTCGTACCGCACCTCACTCTGGTGCGCGACGCCTCGCAGCCATGGCCGGAGACGGCGCTGGAAGAACCGCTGTGCTGGCAGGTGCGCGGGTTCAGCCTGATGCGGAGCGATATGGAGCGGCAGTTCGCCTACGAGGAGGTGGGGACGTGGACGCTGGGCTGAGCTGCCCCGCGCCGCGGGGCATGGCGTCGTACAAGCTCACCGGACAACCAACCGCCTGGCTGGGAGAAGGCACCAGAAAGTTCCACTTGTCGGCTGTCCGCCGGCCGGGGAGGCTTACGGCTCCAGGTCCACGTCCTTGACCCGCAGGCGCAGGCACTCCATCAATCGCAGGCCGCTGCCGTACAGCAGCGCCGCCATCAACGCCTCGCGTCCGCACAGATGGCGCAGCAAAGCCGTCGTTTCCGCGCGCGACAGCACCACCGGCAAGCGCGGCGCGCGCTTGGCCCGTACCACGTTCTCCATCCACGGCAGTTCCTGCGCCAGCACCTCGCGATACAGGAACAGCAGCGCCGACAGCGCCTGGTTCTGGGTACTGGGCGCCACCCGCCCCTTGCGCGCCAGGTCGCTGAGGAAGCGTTCCACTTCCGCGCCGCCCATCTCGC
>Ga0207873_1003310_pt1 | contig 12065 bp, 9 predicted proteins | sample BGWIniCompost_FD_187373 | JGI IMG/M metagenome (GOLD analysis project Ga0207873, IMG submission 187373) | Cellulose adapted compost microbial communities from Newby Island Compost Facility, Milpitas, CA, USA - BGW Initial Compost (SPAdes)... ... | reverse complement strand
TCGTCCTCATGTATATTGGTGGGTGTGCAGGAAGTACAAGCTGCGCCGTCAAGGTTATTCGGTATATTTTCCTCTTCAAAATACTCGCGCTCGAACTGGAGCAGACTTACCGGCCCAACGTCGTGCGCGTCGTTCGCATCGGGCAACAACCCGTTACCGATGCCGACCTGCTCAAAAGCATCCTCGTGTACTTTGCCATGATCCTCCTCGTCTCTGTTGTCAGTTGGCTCGCTTTACTCGCGTTCGAACCGCTCTCCACCTGGAACGGAACCCACGGAAACAAATTGATCGATTGTCTTTCGGCGGTGGCTGCAACGCTCAACGGCGTGGGACCTGGTCTCGGGCTCGTCGGTCCAACAGCCAATTACGGCGCTCTCCATGCCCCGGCCAAGTGCATTCTGACCACCCTGATGCTACTCGGCCGATTGGAGCTCTTTCCGCTTCTCGTGATTCTCAATCCGCGGTTCTGGCGAGGTCGCTAGTGGGTCTGCGATCTGGTAACGCTTTCTGCCCCGCAGTTTTCTGCAACTTGCCGACGCCCGTTTTGCGGGCTGTTCACTCCTATCGTCGATGCGCTCTCACAAAATAAACCGGCTGAGATCTTCGTCCTTAACAATGTCGCTCAGCTTACTGCGGACATAGTCGCTGGTAATCACGAACTCACCACGGACATTGTCCGGCGCGTTAAAACTAACTTCTTCCAGAAGCTTTTCCATCACAGTATAGAGCCGACGCGCCCCGATATTCTGCGTAGTCTGGTTGACGCGATACGCAAATTCCGCAATCAGCTCAATGGCATCCTGCTGAAAGATCAGCTCCACGTTTTCGCTGCGAAGGAGGGCCTGATACTGCTTGACAAGGGCGTTCTCGGGCTCCGTCAGAATTCTCACGAAGTCCGCCTTGGTCAGGTCCGTCAACTCCACGCGAATAGGAAAGCGACCCTGCAGCTCCGGCATAAGATCGCTCGGTTTCGCTCGATGAAATGCTCCAGCCGCAATAAACAGGATATGGTCTGTACGCACGTACCCGTAGCGTGTCTTGACGGTCGTTCCCTCCACAATCGGCAGAAGATCGCGCTGCACCCCTTCGCGGGAAACGTCTGGGCCGTGAACACTTCCCGTGGACGCGATCTTATCAATCTCGTCAATAAAAATAATCCCGGAGTTTTCCGTCAGTTCAATAGCCTTTGATTCGATCTCATCTTTGTCGACGAGCGTTTCGACTTCTTCGTCAAAAAACAGACGGCGTGCTTCCGCCACAGTCATTTCGCGCCGCCGTGCGCGCTTACTGGAAAAAAACTTTTCCGCCCAGGATTGAAAATCAATATCGATCTGCTCCAGCCCCATTCCACTTACAAAGAATGGAAGTTCTTTTTTCTCCACGGTTACTTCGACGATCCGATCATCAAGCACGCCCGACCGAAGCAATTGCCGCAACTGCGTCCGCACTCGATTCTTTCGGGTTTTTTCTTCAGATGCCGAATCGAGCTCCGCTTCCCAGTCACCCGACTTCAGCAGCACGTCAATCAAACGGTTCTCCGCCCGTTTCTCTGCTTCCTCCTTGACTTTTTCTCGGTACTCCGAATAAACGATGGAGATGGCATTATCCACCAGATCGCGGACCATGCTCTCCACATCACGGCCCACATAGCCGACCTCGGTGAATTTCGTGGCTTCCACCTTCACAAAGGGCGAGCCGGTCAGGCGAGCAAGTCGGCGGGCAATTTCAGTCTTCCCCACACCCGTCGGCCCGATCATAAGGATATTTTTCGGACCGATCTCCGCGCGAATTTCTGGCGGGAGCTGCTGCCGACGCCAACGATTGCGAAGTGCCACGGCAACCGCCCGCTTGGCAGCCTCCTGTCCCACGATGTACTTATCAAGTTCCGCCACAATTTGGGTAGGTGTCAACTGCTGCACGCGATCTCCTCCACCACAATGTTCTCATTGGTATACACGTCCAGTTCGGCAGCCACGCGCAGGGCTTCACGGACAATTTCAACGGCTGACAAATTGGTGTGCCGAAGCAATGCCCGGGCTGCCGCCACGGCATAAGGTCCGCCGGAGCCGATCCCCAAAATTCCGTCGGAAGGTTGCAAGACGTCCCCCGTGCCCGATAACAGCAGTGTATGCTCAGCATCGACGGCAATGAGCATGGCCTCAAGGCGACGGAGGGCCCGGTCAGTCCTCCACTCCTTTGCCAGCTCCGTAGCGGCCCGAGGTAAATTACGGGGAAACTCTTTTAACTTGGCCTCAAAACGCTCGAACAAAGCGATGGCATCGGCAGTACTCCCCGCGAACCCTGTGAGAACCTTTCCGTCCGCCAGACGCCTCAATTTCACGGCGTCAGACTTGAGAACGGTGGACCCAAGACTGACTTGACCATCTGCTCCGATGGCTACCGAGCCACCTCGGCGCACCGTAACCACTGTCGTGCCTCGCATTTGCATGGGACGTGCTTCCCGTTCCAGAAGAAAACAAGCCGGCACAGCCGGCGTTGCATATGTCGCCCGATAGCAGACCAAGCGATGAAACTTAAATTAGTGCCAAATTGCCCTGCCGGTCAAGCGGTCGCAGTTCAGGGCTTCGGTATCAAAGAGTCGCTCCAAATTTTCTCGTCGTTCGTCCGGCTGTGGGGATTAGTACAACTGGCTTGCTCGTGGTATAATTCCCACCGTGGATTGCGCATCGAAGAAGGAGGTGTATGATGCACGTGGACATCGCTCGTTCTGTAGTGGCACAACTTTCTCTCTGGCCGCTTTGGATTGCACTGGGCGTCATCGGCCTGCTCTTCCTTTTGTTTCTGGTAATCGTCGTGCTCATGTACGGGGCACTATGGTTTCAGGCATACATGTCCAGTGCCCGGGTGAGCATCTGGAGCCTGATCGGCATGAGTTTCCGTCAGGTCAACGCGCGGTTGATCGTTCAGGCCAAAATTATGGCCGTTCAGGCTGGTCTTACCGACGAGCGGTACGGAATCACGACCCGGCGGCTGGAGGCACACTATCTGGCCGGTGGGAATGTCATGAAGGTCATCCACGCCCTCATTGCGGCCAACAGGGCGCAGATGCCCCTCACCTTCGACCAGGCAGCCGCCATTGATTTGGCCGGGCGGGATGTCCTCGATGCCGTGCGGACAAGCATCTATCCCAAGGTCATCGACTGTCCAGACCCCCGCAGCGGGCGGACCATGCTCAGCGCCATCGCGAAAAATGGCGTCGAATTGAAAGTCAGGGCCCGTGTCACCGTCCGCACAAAGATGGAAACCCTCATCGGGGGAGCCACCGAGGAAACCGTCATCGCCCGGGTTGGCGAAGGCATCATCACCGCGATCGGCTCGTCAGAAACACACCTCGAAGTGCTGGAACATCCGGATCGAATTTCCAAGGCCGTTTTGGAGCGAGGGCTTGATCAACAGACCGCGTTCCAGATCGTCTCCATCGACATTGCGGATATCGTTGTGGGTCAGAATATTGGGGCCAGACTCCAGTACGACCAAGCAGAGGCCGATACCCGTGTAGCGCGCGCCAAGGCAGAGGAGCGCCGGGCACTGGCCATGGCCCGCAGCCAGGAGATGAAAGCGCAGGTGGCATACAACCGCGCCCAGGTCATCCTCGCCGAAGCACAAGTCCCGCTGGCAATGGCTCGTGCCATCCGTGAGGGGCGCTTCGAGGTGCTTGCGTCCCGGCCGTGAGAAAATAGTGCACGGAGCGGTTCAAGCCGGGCTCCCGGCGGCACCGCGGTCGCTGTCGTTCTCAGCTTTTTTCATCAAACGGAGATCAAATAGAAAGGGGCACCGGCGCGAAGCCAGTGCCCCCACCGTTTCGATCCTCAGTTGCCAGGGGGCTGTCAACCCTCGATTTCCACCCACCGGCCTTCCCGAGCGCTTTGGAGAATCGCGTCGCACACCCGCTGCGTCCGGAGCCCAGACCGCATGTCGGGCTGGAACTTTGGGCCACCTTCCAGCGATGCCAAAAAGTCGGCGAATGTGTTGATGAACGTGTGCTCGTACCCGATCGTGCAACCCGGCACCCACCAGTGTTTCATGTAAGGATGCTCACTGGCTGTCACGTGAATTTTCTGCCAGCCGGTGAGGTGATCCTCAATCTTCTTGCCGGTTTGGGGATCGGCATAACGGAAGAATTGCAGGAGGTGCGGATCTTCGAGATCGAAAAATACCGAACCCAGTTCACCATTGAGTTCGAACGTGTTGTAGTTCTTTCGGCCGCGGGCATAACGGGTGCTTTCAAAGGTTCCCAGCGAGCCATTTTCAAAAATCGCCAGGAACATACAGGCATCGTCAATTTCTACTTTTTCCACCTTTCCCGTTTCTGCGTGGACACGCTCTTTGACAAACGTCTCCGTGTAAGCGACCACCTTCTTGATCGGACCGTTGAGCCATTCGGCAGTATCGATTGAATGTGCGAGAAGATCGCCCGTCACACCCGATCCTGCCACACGCGCATCGAGTCTCCACAGAGCCAGCCCGCCCTGGGGCACCTTCTGCGAAATCGTATAGTCCTGGTTATAGGTCGCCCGGTAATGGAAGGGGCGTCCGATCCGCCCTTCATCGATGATCTGCTTGGCAAGTGCGATCGCCGGGACGCGCCGATAATTGAAACACACCATATTGGGCACGCCGGCCTTTTCCACCGCGGCCACCATTTCTTCGGCCTCGCGGGCATTCATCGCTAGAGGTTTCTCACAGACTACGATCTTGCCGGCTTCGGCCGCGGCAATCACACAGTCGTGGTGCATGTTGTTAGGCACACACACATCGATCAGATCGATATCGTCCCGTTCGATCAGCTTCCGCCAGTCAGTCTCGATCGACTCGTATCCCCAGCGTTTAGCGAACGCTTCCAATTCGTCCTTATGGCGGCCATACACAGCCTTCAGGACCGGCTTGTGTTCCCGATCAAAAAAGTGAGGAACCTGCAACCAGGCGTTGGAATGCGCCTTTCCCATAAATCCGCAACCCAGCATGCCGATCCTCAGTTCCTTTGCCATCGTCTTTCCTCCTTTTGGCAAATGTTCAGTAAAGCTGACACGCTCTTTGTTTTTTGCCGTTACCTCTGCAAATTCATCCTGGCGGAGAGGCTCACTCTTCCTCGTACCAGCCGTGAAGATCTCGCACCTGAATCATCACCCGCAAAATGTCGTTCCAGGTTTGCGGATTCATCATGACGGCATTGGGAAACATGCAGCCATCCCAGCATATATGCCGCATTCGCTTGGTGAGCTGTCCGTTTTCATCGCGCAGCCAATATCCGGCCGCTTTCGGAATATCGAGCTTTCCGTTGGGATCAGTCGCCAGACAGTGCCGCCCCGTTTTGTCGTGAGAGCCAGACCCGTGGACGGTGGCATCATTCTGGGCAATATGGAGATCTATCGTCCATGGGCGCAAAGCGTCTGTAAGTTGTTTGTATGCGGCATAAAACCGATCCTGATCCTTCCAGTCAAAGTCCTGCGGAAGTAACGCGTCCTCGGGCGCGTTGTAGCCAAGAAGATACAAAAGAGTGTGCGCCATATCGGCCTGGAACCCAAGGACATCCGGGCGATCCACCATTTCCAAAAGCTGGATCATTCGCCGCCAACTGTGCATGCCGCCCCAGCAGATCTCCCCTTCCGCTGCCAGCTTCTCGCCGTGATCCGCCGCAATATCACAGGCCTGGCGGAATGTCTCGGCTATGCGACGCTGATTCCCTTCCGGATCCCTGAGCCACTCGGTCACGCTGCATGCGGAATCAATGCGCACGACCCCATAAGGGCGCACCCCGATTTCTCGCAAGACCATCGCTACCCGACAGCCCTTGCGGACCTGCTCCAGAAACTTCTTCCGCTCGCTTTCGTCGCCCATCGCGGAACCGCCTCCCGTGGGAGGCCAAATCGGCGCGACAACCGTGCCGATCTTCAGATTCCGTCGGGCAGCTTTCTCTGCAAGCTCCTTGATGGCGTCATCGCTCTTGACCGTGGAATCAATATCAATATGGGGGAGGTAAAGGAAAAGGTCGAATCCATCAAACTTGATTCCGTCCACTTCAGCCGCCGCAGTGAGATCGAGCATCGTATCAAGGTCAATCGGCGGCTCACCCCCATCGCCTTTTCCGACCACTCCTGGCCAGGCAGCATTGTGAAGCTTAGGAAAATTATGACGCTGTCCCGAAGCCATGATCCCTCCTTTGCACAGGAAAAGTAACGGCCAAACCCCACACAACATGGCCCGTCACCATACAGGATGAACAGGCCACCCGCGCGCCGCTGAACGGCGTGATTGATTCTAAAAATCCCCTACCAAAACCGCAAGCCACCAGCGCGCGGATTTTCAGCGCTTCAGCCGCTCAAATCTCCTGGCTCGTGCCAGGCAAGGGCGGAGCATAGCGTCCTTCCTTGTCCGCCCGAATAGGCGGCTCTGACTCGAAGGTCAGCTTGTCGATGTCCGCGACGTACTGGAAATTGGAGTTCCAGGCCTGCTGCCAGGTCACATACTGACCAGTATGCGCGGCCATGCGTCCCATGAGTGTCGCCATATTGGCCTCGGCCGCCCGTCTCGCCTCGTTATGAGATTGATCCTGCCTGATGGCATCGAGCAGCACCTGCCATTCGGCATGGTAGGGATTCGCATCACGCTCCGGATACCGCCAGATCTCTTCGCTGGCCACCATCTTCTGGCTTTTGTACAGCTTGGGTTTGGGATCTGACAAATCTGTCATAATCACCGCAGATCCCTTTGTGCCGTGTGCATAGTCTGAATAGGTGGACCAGCAATTTTGCATGTGACGAGAAAACGCAAACAGTTTTGTCCCATCGGCAAACGTGTACTCGACGGTGTAATGATCAAAAAGGTTGCCGGCCTCGGGATAGCACCGTCCTCCCATGGCCTGCGCCTCTACAGGCCATGCCCCCTTGACCCAGCACGCGACATCCACATTGTGGCAGTGCCAATCGACAAAGAATCCGCCACTGACCCAGTTGAAGCACACCGCGTGACGAATTTGAAACTCGATCTCGTTCGCGCCGGGCGGAAGTCGCGGTGTGAACACCGGACCGTGCACACGGTAGATCCGCAAGGTGTGAATCTCTCCAATAATACCGTCGTGAATTCTCTTGATGACCTCCTGCCGGGCCTTGGAATGCCGCCACATAAAGCCAACGCCCACCTTGAGATTCTTCTTCTCAGATTCTTCCGCAGCCTTCATCAGGCGGCGAGTGGCAGGGGCGTCCACGCCAAACGACTTTTCCATGAAGACGTTGACCCCTTTTTGCACCGCGTATTCAAAGTGAACCGGTCGAAACGCTGCGTGCGTCGCAAGAATGACAACATCGCCTGGGCGAAGGCAATCAATCGCATGCCGATAGGCGTCAAATCCATGAAACCGACGCTCCGGTGGAACATCCACTTTATCGGGGAATTTACTTTGAAGGTTCTGCAGGCTTCCTTCCAAACGATCTGCAAACAGATCCGCCATCGCCACCAGCTTCACCGGGCCTCCCGTTGTCGAGAAAGCATCTCCCACAGCCCCAGTTCCCCGGCCGCCACAGCCCACCAGGGCCAGTTGAATGGTGTTATTCTCACCCACATGGTGTCCATAGATAAGACCGCCCTTTACCAGCGAAACGGCCGACAGCAGGGCACCGCTTTGGACTAGGAATTCTCGTCGAGACTTTGTCATTTTGCCATGGCGAGCATCAGACATGGTTCCCTCCCTTCCTCAAAACGGACCACCAGCTTTTCCAATGTCCGGCACCCTAATGCCGCCGCCAATTTATCACGCACGCCGGGTGTTCACAAGCGCCGCGGCGCTGGCCGATGTCATACCAAGACACGGGCGGTAAACAGGTTAAGTTCTGTTCGTGAATCTCATCTTGGCTAGCCCGCGTCCCGCCTGCGTCAGCGGACCGGGCGTACTGCGTAGGTTTCCCTTTTTCCTACGCTGAGATTGCCTCTCCCGACAATGTCCGCCAGAATGGATGAGACGAATCAGAGTGTTTCGGATTGAATTTTAAGTGTCCCCTGGCGAAGCACCATTGAATCAGCCGCTGGACACCTGGGGCCCTGCTCGGTCAAATGCAAGAGTAAAAGTTCACCCGCATTCGCAAGGAGTTGCTTCAATCCCATGATGTACGGTGCGTCTCTGCTCGTACTATTCTGCTGCGGCGTGGACGTCGGCTGGCAACCCTCCGGGGATGGTGGCATCGAGTACATCATTCAGATATCGCCCGAAGAACTGCAAAACCTTCGCCCCGGCGATATCCTTGCTGCCAGTGATGTGCCGCCGAATCTGCCACCCATCACGACATATCGGGTCGTTGTGGGCAGCGGTCCCCTACCTCGCAAACTTCCCGAAGCCGCACCGTTGTCGAGCTCCCAGGAACTTCCCTCGGCGGCCCACGCCGATCGTCCGCCAGGTGCAAGCCCCGGCCCGAGAGCCACCCCGCCGAGTTCACTCCCAGGCCCGATTGCCACCGCACAGTCTGCTGTGGCTCTCATGCCGACCGAGAATGAAAGTCCAAACGGTGAGAATAGCCAAGCAGATGATGGCTCCCGTCCGAGTGCCGGTCCCGCTAAAAGCCAACCGCCGGACGGGGCCGATGCCTCCCCGCCAGATCAATCCGCCCAAGAACCCACTGAATCCGTCTCATCGCAGGAAAATAAGGCTCACACGGCGGCAAGTCAAAGCGCGAGGGCAGCTACCACGATCGATGCCCGCTGGGCGTTTCTTCTCGTGGCCGCCACGGCAACGACAACTGCCGGCATGTGCTTTGTTTCCTGGATTGCATGGGATTACCGGAAAAAATATCTTTCTTTACTCCAGCAATGTCACACCGAACAGGCAGGCGTGGCTGGCGAGTTGGCTTCAGTCTCGGAGTCACCCGGGAACTCGAACTCGCAACGGCATTCCCCGCCGGAAACTGAGATCCAGTGAGAGCCGCGGCCGAGTATCAACCAGCGAGTCCCCCACCAGGCAACAAGGTGTTGCGTGACGGTCCAGCCTCCTGAAGTGCCCGTAGGATGTCTCTCTGCGTGTACCAGCCGGTGAAGATAATCGGTTCGTTCGGTCGATCAGCCGGGAAAATCGCGATCACTGGCACCTGCTGAAAGCCCAGCCACTTGAGGAACTGAGTCACCTCCGGGGCTTCGTGGGTCCAATCTGCCTTGAGCAGGACCACGCGGTTCTCGCGGAGAGCCTCGCGCACCGGTCGGGAATTAAGAACTGTCGCTTCCAGCGTCTTGCAGGTTAAACACCAGTCCGCCGTGCAATCAACGAGCACAGTAAATCCGCCGCTTTTTCCTGGGCCGCTACCGTTCGATGGATTGGCCACTAACGAATTCTGCGAGTGCGGGCCCGATTCCCGCAGAGCAAGCTCCTGGACTCTTTCGCGAAAACGGATTTCCATGACCCGCAGCAACCCACCAATTCTCCGCTCCTTAATCGGAATCCCAGGAAACAGGAGCAGCCACGCCAGGGCAACAAATCCCACCGCACCGACCCAGGCCCGAACCTTTCGCAAAGTAATGCCCGTCATGGCCGCACGCTCGACCCACCAGCATGCTGCCCAAATTGCGAAGAGCAGGCCCACAGTGGGCACAATGTAAGGCCAGTCCAGAAAAGTCAGAATGAACAAGACCGTCCCCAGCAGCACAAATCCCATGATCCGTTCGAAGACCTCCATCCACGGACCGGGCTTTGGCAGAAACCGGATGAGCTCCGGGAACAAGCCAACGACCAGATAAGGACTCGCCATGCCAAGCCCGACACTCATGAAAACGAGAAAGACCGTCAGCGGCGGTTGGGTGAAGGCCCACGCCAGTGCCGATCCCATAAAGGGACCGGTACAGGGCGTCGCCAAAAACGTCGTGAACACACCCTTGAAGAATGCCCCCAGTACTCCCTCTTTTTCGGCGAGCTCCGCCGCTCGTCCCGAACCAACGAAACCGGGAATCGGAATCGTCCAAATCCCCAGAAAAGCGAGCGCCATGGCAAAGACCACCGCCGCCATGACTACGTTAAAGCCCGCCAAACGGAACAGATGGCCCCATCCGAACTGAAGAGTGATCGCCAGCCCTGCGAGGAGGGCAAAAACGCTCAACAAACCGATGCTGTACCAAACATTCAGCCAGAATGCCTTCCAGCGACTTTCCCCGGCCTGCTGCATGAAGGCAAACAACTTGAGGCCGATAACGGGAAGCACGCATGGCATAACATTGAGCAAAATCCCTCCCAGAAAACCAGCCGCCATCTGCAAAATTAGGTACCAGATGGAAGACGACTGATTAAACAGGGTGATCTTGAGCTGTTCAGGATTGAACTCTGGCCCAACCAACTGCTTGAATCGCTCAATAGAAAACGGCTGCCACGGGAGCAATTGCTCTCCCTCCAAAGTGCCTGTCTCTTTTTGGCCCTGTGATCCGGTCGTCTCCCGTACCTGCTCAAGACCGCCTGGTGTGCCTTCCCCTGTGCCGCCCTGGGTTGCCGCTGTCTGAAGCCTTCTGGCCAGCTCTGTGAGAATGCGTTCTTCGATCGGGGGATTCTCTGTGTACTTCGCCGAGAATCGTTGGGTCCTCGGCGGCAAACACGAATTCGCGTCACACGGTTGAGCAAGAAAACTCCCTTCCACAACGAGGTTTTTTAAATCTCCCGCCTCATGAGCCACCTCCAGTTCCCCGGCCCAGTGAACGGTTCCCTCGTGGCTTTCCACCACGATATCGGGGAAAGCCGCCTCCCGATGAGTCTCGGGATCTGGAAATACCACCATACGATCCGCCAGTCGTACCCCTTCGGGCTCCAAGACCGAGATCTTTGTCGGCACCGGGCCCCCCGGACCCTGCGTGAGGGAATAGATATGCCACCCTGGCTCGACAACCGCTTTGACGAGCAGGACTGGCTTGTCCACCCCAGGCAACCGAGTGACATAAGCCTCGACTTTGACCTTTTGCGTTGAGCCCCCGCCGGCAAAAAAACTGCCCGAAAAGCCGTCTTCAGCGCGTGCGGGCAGGAGTCCCCACCCCAGCACCAGGTGGAGTGCAACGAGAAAAAGGCCCCACCACCGCCACTTCAATCGTGACAAACGGTGGCCCACACCGGGCACCTTTTTTCCACAAACACGCGTTTCTTCTTGGCCGAATATTTCGTCCCGTCGGATGTTTTTCGAGTCATGAAATCCCGTCGAAATGCTGTCGCGTCGCTGAAGACTCATGTTCCCGTGTTCTGGATACCTGTTTTCGCGAAAAGCGCGGTCCGTGCACCAAATCATTGAATTCCCTCGAGGACAAAGAAGTGACTCGTCGGCTATCCCAGTACAGTGTATTCTACCGCGGTCACCTAGCCATCGTCGCCAACCTGATAGCGATGGATGCGCCAACGTGGATCAGGGTTACCTTCATTCCGTCGCCCTATATACCCCAAATTCGCACACTGTTCCAGTTTTCCAAACACGGGCCAGGCCTGTTTCCTCGGCCGATTTTCCCGCCCGCTTGGTTTTCTTGTGGTTTTCTTGGCCGTTGACGCAACTCACCCAGGTTTCTACGATACAAGAGCAATCTGAAAACAGCTTTTCAGCGGGCCTGGTAATGGCGTAAGGAGAGTTCGTGTGAAGCTCGTTCTGGCAGTTCTCCAGCCTCCGAAACTCGAGTCGGTTCGCGGAGCCCTCGAGAGGATTGAAGTGACGCGCCTGACTGTGTGCGACGCGCAGGGGTTCGGTCGTCAGCGAGGACATACCGACACTTACCGGGGCCATGAATACAAGGCGAAACTTTTGCGAAAAATCGCCCTCGAGATCGTGGTGAACGACGATGACCGTCTTACCCTGAGAGCGGAGATCCCGCAGCAGGCGAATGATCGCCCGCTCCGTCGTGGCATCTACACCCTGGAACGGCTCATCCATGAAGTACACCTGCGCATCCTGTACGAGCGCACGTGCGAGAAAGGCGCGCTGTTGCTGCCCACCTGAAAGCTGGCTGATCTGCCGCTGCGCGAAGGCCTCCATCCCGACCTTGCGCAGTGCATCCATCGCCAGATCCCGCTCTCGGCGGCCCGGCCGCCGGAGCCAGCCCAGCTTGCCGTA
>Ga0207873_1003309_pt1 | contig 12070 bp, 10 predicted proteins | sample BGWIniCompost_FD_187373 | JGI IMG/M metagenome (GOLD analysis project Ga0207873, IMG submission 187373) | Cellulose adapted compost microbial communities from Newby Island Compost Facility, Milpitas, CA, USA - BGW Initial Compost (SPAdes)... ... | reverse complement strand
GGCGGGCGGCGCCCGCAGAACGCGGCGCAGCCGCTGCTCCTGCTCCTCCGTCCGCCGGGTGCGCTCCTCGGTCACGGCACGCTGCCGCTCGGCGACCCTCCCCCGCCATCCCATCCAGCCCACGCACCCGACCGCGGCGGCGGCAAGCCCCGCCGCGCTGAGCACTTCCCCCGTCACGTCCGCGTCGCCCGGCGTCTGCGGGCGCAGAACGCCTCGGGGGTCGGCGATCACCGTCACGGTCTCGCCGGCGTCGAAGCGGTCGGTCGTCGCCAGCAGCGCGGGCCCCGGAACCCGGGTGCCGTCCTTCCGCTCCAGCTCGTAGAGGTGACCACGGCCCTTGCGCCCCTCCGCCGGCTCCCGCGACTCCCGCACCACCGTGGCCACGGTCTCCTCGCCGCGCCGCTGCAGTTCGAGCCCCTCGCGGGCCACGCCGACGACATGCACGGACATCACCGACGCACCCAGGATCCACAACGCGGCATACGTGCTGGACTCCCTGGCCCCCAGCCGCCGGAGGAGCAGAACCAGCACCACCCCGTGCACGGTCCACAACGGCAGCAGCACCACGAACCGGAGGCGGTCCGCCAGGAGAGCCGTCCCGGCGATCACCGCCAGCACCAGGCACGCGATGGCGACGACCTGCACCCCACGGGTGACATCGCGCGACACGGGCCCTACTTGATCCTCGAGAGCCGGGCCTCGGGGCGGCCCGAGCCCGCGCTGTCGGACTCGTAGACCAGGTCGTCGCCGGTGGGGGTGAGGGTGACCGTGTGCCGGGCCTGTTCGCAGACGTTGCGGTTGTTCCTCGCGCCGGCGGCGTCGGCGACGATCTGCTTCTTGGTGATCTTTTTCAGGGTGAGGATGTCGACGCAGGTGCCGCCGAAGAAGTCGGTGTGCCGGACGGTGCCCAGTTTCTCGCCCACCGCCGCCTTCCCGACGGTCACCCGGAAGGTGCCCAGCGGGATGGAGATGGTGTCGCGGGCGGTGCCCTGGCCCTCCCAGATGCCGAGGTAGGCCGCGGGAACCGTGGGGGCGGGCGGCTCGGAGGACGCCGTTTCCCCGGAACTGGCGCCACCGTCCGCGGACTTGCCCGGCAGCAGATCGAACACGAAGACGGAGCCGACGGTCACCGCGGCCAGTGCGCCCGCCACCGCGAGGGCCACCGTGCAGCTCACCCGCCGGCCACGCCCGCCCTGAACGCCTGGCTCCCGGACGGAGGTTGCCGTCACGGAGAGGGAGAGCCCGCCGGGAGAGCTCCCGCCGGTCCCGGCGGAGGTGCCGGGCGGCGTGCCCGGTGCCGGGGGCCTGCCCGAGGCGGCCGGCTGGGTGGGCGGGTGCGGCTCCCGCGGCTGCGGGACCGCCGGCTGCGCGGGCGGTCGCGGCCCGCCGGCCGGCGTCCCCGGTGCGGGACCGAAGCCCGCGGGAGCGGAAGTGACCCCGGATCCGGGTGCGGATCCGGCTCCGGCCGCAGCAGCGCCCGTCCCTCCTGCCGCCTCCGGGCCGCCCGGCGCGACCGCGGCGCCCTCGGAGGCTGCTGACGGAGCGGCCGGAACGTCGGGACCGCCCTGCCCGGCCGCCGCGTCCCCCGGGACCGCCGGGCTGGTGAAGGCCACCGGCCCCGACGCGGGGCCGGCCGCGGGCTCGCCCGCCTCCAGGTTCAGCAGCCGCACCGCCGCGCGGCTCACCTCCTCCACCAGCGGGCCCGGCAGCCAGCCGCCGCTGACCAGGCGGGCCGCGCCCTCGGGTGCGAGGCGGCGGGCCACCTCGGCCGGGGCCGGACGGGCGGCGGGGTCCTTGTCGAGGCAGGCCTCGGCCAGTTCCCGCAGCTCGCCGTCCAGACCGCCCAGCTCCGGGGGCTCGTGGACCACCTTGTAGAGCAGCGCCGCCGAGGAGTCGCCGGGGAAGGGCGAGGCGCCCGTCGCCGCGTACGTCAGCACCGCGCCCAGGGAGAAGACGTCGGCCGCGCCGGTGACGCCCTTGCCGAGGATCTGCTCGGGGGACATGTAGCCGGGCGACCCGATGGAGACCCCGGACGAGGTCAGGGAGGCCGAGGCGTCCAGGGCGCGGGCGATGCCGAAGTCGATCAGCAGGGGGCCGTCGAGGGTGAGCAGGACGTTGGACGGCTTCACGTCCCGGTGCACCAGGCCCAGCCCGTGCACCGCCGTGAGCGCCTCGGCCAGGCCCGCGCCCATCGCCCGTACCGTCGCCACGGGCAGCCGGCCGTGCTCCTGGACCGCCGCGGCGAGGGACGGGCCGGCCGCGTAGGCGGTGGCCACCCAGGGGATCCGGGCCTCGGGGTCGGCGTCCAGGACGGGGGCGGTCCAGGCGCCGCCGACCCGGCGGGCGGCCTCGACCTCGCGGCGGAAGCGGGCCCGGAACTCGTCGTCCAGCGCGAAGTGCGGGTGCACCACCTTCACGGCCACCGTGCGGCCGCCCGCGCTGCGCCCCAGGTAGACCCGGCCCATGCCGCCCGACCCGAGCCGGCCGAGCAGCCGGTAGGGCCCCACGACCGTGGGTTCGTCCACTTCGAGCGGCCGCATGCGCGTTCCACCCCTCCCCCGTCGTGCCGGAAGCTTCCAGCAGGGTAGTGGGCCGCCTTCGGGGCCTCACCCGTCCCTGCCCGCCGCCGGCGGCCTTCTCATGTCTGCAGCAGATCCACCGTCACGTCCGGCGCGAAGCCCGTGGTGGGGCCGACGCGGCGGGCGAACTCCGCGACCGCCTCCAGCTGCGCCGGGCCGAAGCTGAAGTCGAGCGTGGTGAAGTACTGGGCCAGGGTCCGCTCGTCGAAGGCCTCCCAGCGGGCCGCCTGCTCGGCGACCTTGTCCACCTCCTCCAGGGAGAGGTTGCGGGAGGCGAGGAAGGCCTCGTGCACCTTGCGGGTGATGACCGGTTCGCGCTCCAGGTACTCCCGGCGCGCCGCCCACACCGCGAAGACGAACGGCAGGCCCGTCCACTCCTTCCACAGCGCGCCCAGGTCGTGCACGTCGAGCCCGTAGCGGGGCCCGTCGAGCATGTTGGCGCGCAGCGCCGCGTCGCCGATGAGCACGGCCGCCTCGGCCTCCCGCATCATCAGGCTCAGGTCGGGCGGGCAGGTGTAGTAGTCGGGCTGTACGCCGTACCGCTCGGCGAGCAGCAGCTGGGCGAGCCGTACGGAGGTGCGCGAGGTAGACCCGAGGGCGACCCGGGCTCCGTCCAGCCGTTCCAGCGGGACCTGCGAGACGATCACACAGCTCATCACCGGCCCGTCGCAGCCGACAGCGATGTCGGGGAAGGCGACCAGGTCGTCCGCGTGCTTGAGGAACTCGACCAGGGTGATCGGCCCGATGTCGAGGTCGCCCTGCACCAGCTGCTCGCTGAGCTTCTCCGGGGTGTCCTTCGTCAGCTCGAAGTCGAGGAGCGTGCCCGTTCTCGCAAGCCCCCAGTACAGGGGCAGGCAGTTCAGGAACTGGATGTGGCCGACGCGCGGCCGGGTGCGAGGATTGTCCACATCGTGAGGCTAGCCCTCGGCCCGCACGGCGCCGCCCCCGGCCCCGTCCGTTGTGGAGGGGCTGTGACACGGGTGGCCCGATACCTCACTCAGGGAAACGTTCAAACATTCGGGTGACGTGATCTTGCCCTCTCTTGCTTTCGGCCCCCCGCGTGCTAGGCTCATCGGCAAGTTGCAGTTTGGTTTCCCTTGCAGTACAGAGCCTGCGGAGCATGTGACCGCGGGCTCTCGTCGTTCTCAGACAGATGCAGTTGTGCGGAATTCGCGTCTTCACACTTGCTGGTTCTGGAGCAGGGCAACCCTTTGGGCCCAAGGAGGGCTTATGGCTACCGGAACCGTGAAGTGGTTCAACGCCGAAAAGGGCTTCGGATTCATCGCCCAGGAGGGCGGCGGCCCCGACGTCTTCGTCCACTACTCCGCGATCAACGCGACCGGCTTCCGGTCCCTCGAGGAGAACCAGCAGGTGTCGTTCGACGTCACGCAGGGCCCGAAGGGCCCGCAGGCGGAGAACGTCACGCCGGTCTGATCTTCGGATTCCTCTGATCGGGAACGACTAGCAGTACCCAAGGAGCCCCGCGCCGTCAGGCGACGGGGCTCCTGCCTTTTCGCCGGCGGCAGGCTCCGCCCCTTGTGCCGGCCCGCCCCGGGGGACGGACCGGCCCTCACCCGACCGGCCGTTTCCCGCGTGAATTCCGGGTGAATTCCTCCGTGCCCGGCTCCTGGACGCAGCACTCGGCCGGCCTCATACGTGCTGCATGATCAGGACGAATCTGGTGCCGGTTTCCAGCGCCTCGTACGTGTGCGGCAGGTCTCCGCGGTACGCCATGTAGTCCCCCGGCCCGAGTTCGGCGCTCTCCCCTACCGGCCCCGCCTTCACCCTCCCGGCACCCACCACCAGGTGCTCCACCGTCCCCGGAAGGTGCGGTGCGGAGTCGCGGACCGTGCCCGGCTCCAGGGTGACCGCGTAGATGTCGCGGCGGGCCCCCGGCGGGCTCGCCGACAGCAGGGTGGCCAGATAGCTCGACTGCTCGGAGTGGACGGCCGGCCCCTCACCGGCCCGGATGACCTGCACGGCGGACACCGGCGGTTCCACCAGCGCGGCGAACGGTACACCGAGGGCCACCGCCAGCGCCCAGATCGTCTCCATGCTCGGATTGCCGCTCGCCGCCTCCAGCTGGGAGAGCGTGGACTTGGCGATGCCCGCGCGTTTGGCCAGCTCGGAGAGGGAGAGCCCGGCGCGGGTGCGCTCGCGGCGCAGGGCGGCGGCGATCCAGTCCAGGGGGAGCCGGGGCGGGACGCCCGGCGTGCCTTCGGTCATGTCGTTCGCTCCAGCGGTCCGGATGTTCGCCTTGACGAACAGCCTACGCCTTGTTCATCGTGGAAAACATGCGTTCGGTACAGCGAACAAGGATAGAGGCCGACCTGGTCCGCGATGTGTCCCTGGTCTGCCTGGCGGGCGGCGTCGTGGGCGTGTCGTTCGGGGCGATCGCCGTGGCCGGCGGACTTCCCGCGTGGGTGCCGGTCGCCATGTCGCTGCTGGTGTTCGCGGGATCGGCCCAGTTCAGCGCGGTCGGCATCCTGCTCGCCGGGGGCGGTCCGGTGGCCGCCGCGGCGACCGGGCTGCTGCTCAACACCCGCACGGCGGCCTTCAGCCTCGCCGTCGCCGGTCACCTGGGCTCCGGGTGGCTCGCCCGGCTGGCCGGCGCCCATCTGGTGACCGACGAGACGGCCGCCTTCACCCTGGCCCAGCCCGATCCGGCCCGGCGGCGCGCCGCGTTCTGGATCTCCGGGCTCGGCCTGTTCGCCGTGTGGAACGCGGGCGTGGCGGCGGGCGCGCTGGCCGGCGGCGCGCTCGGCGACACGGCCCGCTTCGGGCTGGACGCCGCGTTCCCGGCCGTGCTCGCCGCCCTGGTGCTGCCCGCGCTGCGCGAGGACGCCCGGCTGCGCCGTGCCGCCCTGCCGGGAGCGGCGCTGGCGCTCGCGGCGACCCCGGTCGTCCCGGCCGGGGTGCCGGTCCTGCTGGCCCTGGCCGGGCTGGTGCTGCACGCAGGCGGGAGGCGGCCGGCATGAGCGGCGAGCTCGCGCTGATCCTGGCGCTGGCCGCCGGGACGTACGCCTTCCGCCTCGCCGGACCGCTCCTGCAGGGCCGGGTGGAGCTGCCGGCCCGGGTGCAGGAGCTGCTCACCGCCGGGGCGATGGTCCTGCTGGCGGCACTGCTGGCGACCGGCGCCCTCACCGAGTCGGGGGGCTTCGCGGGATGGGCGCGCCCGGCCGGCGTCCTGGTGGGCGGGGTCCTGGCCTGGCGCCGCGCCCCCTTCGCGGTGGTCGTCCTGGCAGCGGCCGGTGCCGCGGCGCTCCTGCGGGCGGCCGGGGTGCCCTGAGCGCCGGGCCCGCTGTCGCCCCCTGGTAGCGTCCCCCCGCATGACGGACGCCCGCACCGACGCAGACCGCACCGACGCAGACCACTCCGACGCCGGCGCCTCCGGCACCAAGCGCCCCCGCGCCGACCACCCCGGCACCCCTCACCCCGATCACCTGCACACCACCCGCGCCTTCTACGACGCCATCGCCGAGGAGTACACGGAACTCTTCCGGAACTGGCTCGACGCCAAGCCCCTGGACCGGGCCCTGCTGGCCGGATACGCCGAACTGGCCGGGGCGGACGGAGAGGTGGCCGATGCCGGCTGCGGGCCGGGCCGGGGCACCGCGTATCTCGCCTCGCTCGGACTGAACGTCTTCGGACTCGACCTGTCGGAGGCGATGCTCACGGTCGCCCGGCGCGAGCACCCCCGTCTGCGGTTCGTGCACGGCGACCTGCTGCGCATGGACGTCGCGGACGGGACCCTGGCCGGTGTGGTGTCCCTGTACTCCACGATCCACCTGCCCGACGAGGAACTGCCCGCCGCCTTCGCCGAGTTCTTCCGTGTCCTCGCACCCGGCGGGCATGTGCTGGTCGCCTTCCAGGTCGGCGACGAGCCCCGGCGGCACGACCGCCCCTTCGGGCGTCCGGTCTCCCTCGACTTCCGCCGTCGCCGCCCGGACCGGATGGCCGGGCTGCTGGAAGCGGCCGGCTTCGGCATCGTCCTGCGCTCGGTGCACGCACCGGACGAGCAGCTCGAAGAGCCCACCCCCCAGGCGTATCTGATCGCCCGTAAGCCGCGGTAGGCGCCGGCGGACGGGGCGTGGGGGCAGCGGATGGGTCGGCACCCGCCCACCGTCCCGCGCCCGGTCCGGACCTCGGCGGGGCGGGGAGCGGGTTGCCGCCCTGGGCCCTGTGCAGGATCGTCCCGGAGCCGCGAGGGACAGTCAATCCTTGGGTTTCCTGCTCAACACCCAAGCTGTAGCTTGGCGTTATGACCTTGGACGACCTGCGGGTGTTCGTGGCCGTGTGCCGGGCCGGGAGCCTCAGCGCGGTGGCCCGTGATCTGTCGTGCACACAGTCGGCGGTGAGCCAGCATGTGAAGCGGCTGGAGCGGGAGACCGGCGTCAGCCTGCTGGAGCGGCAGCCGCGCGGGGTGGTGCCGACCCCGGCGGGCCGGCTGCTCGAGGCCGCCGCCTCGGAGGGCATCACCGGACTCGACCTGGCGCTGCGGCGCCTGCGGCAGATGGCCGACGGGGAGACCGGCTCGGTGCGGGTCGCCACGGGCGCCACGACCGTACGGCACTTCATGTCGGAGGCGGTGGTCGCCTTCCGGCAGCGGCACCCGGACGTCAGCCTGGAGTTCCGCACGGAGAGCTCCAGCCGGGGCTGCTTCGACGCGCTGGCCGACAGCGGTCTCGACCTGGCCTGGATCACCCTGGGTGGTCCGGTGCGCGGCATCGAGCAGCGGCCGGTGATGGATCTGCCGTGGGTCCTGGCGCTTCGGGCGGACGACCCGCTGGCCTTGCGCCCGTATGTGGAACCGGAGGAGCTGCGGGGGCTGCGCCTGATCCGGCTGCCGCCCAACTCCACCTCGGCGGCCCGCCTGGACGCCGCCTGTGCCGAGGTGGGTGTGCGGTTCTCCTTCGACACCAGCGTCGCCGACTGGGACACCGCGCTGCTGCTGGCCGAACTGGGCCTGGGCCGTGCCGTGGTGCCGGCCCTGCCGGGACATTCCATACCGGGCGACGAGGGCCCGCTGCGCCTCGTCCCGATCCGCGCCCTGCGCCCGTTGTCGGTGGGCTGGGCGGTCCGTCAGTGGGACGCGCTGAGTCCGCCGGCCCGCGCCTTCGCCGACGCGGTGGTCGACAGCTGCCGCCGCAACGCCCCGGCGCCCGCCGCCTGACCGGCCCCGGGCGCCGTCCGTCGCCGGCTCGCCGCCCCCTCGGGCGCCGCCGGACGGAGCCGCCCGTTCAGGCCTTCGCCCTCCCCTCGTACAGCGCCTCCACCTCCGCCGCGAAATCCTTCAGGATCACGTCCCTGCGCAGCTTCATCGACGGGGTCAGATGCCCGGCCTCCTCCGTGAAGTCCACCGGCAGGATCATGAAGCGCCGGATCGACTCCGGGCGGGAGAGCGTCCTGTTCGCCTCGTCCAGGGCGCGCTGGATCACGCGCTGCAACTCCTCGTCGTCGACGAGGAGTTCCGGCGGCACGGGGTGCTTGCCGTTCATCCGGCGCCAGTGGGTGATGCCGTCGGGATCGAGGGTGATCAGCGCCGCCACATAGGGGCGGCCGTCACCGACGAGCATGCACTGCGAGATCAGGGGGTGGGAGCGCAGCCAGTTCTCCAGCGGGGCCGGCGCCACGCTCTTGCCGCCGGCCGTGATCAGGATCTCCTTCTTGCGGCCGGTGATGGTCAGATACCCCTCGTCGTCCAGCTCGCCGATGTCGCCGGTGGCGAACCAGCCGTCCCGGACGGCCGGGACGACTCCGCCGGCCTGGGGGTCCCAGTAGCCGCGCAGCACATGGTCGCCGGAGAGCAGGATCTCCCCGTCGGCGGCGATGCGGACCCGGGTGCCGGGCATCGGCCAGCCGACGGTGCCGAGCCGGGGTTTGAGCGGGGGCGTGACGGTGGTCGCGCCGGTGGTCTCGGTCAGGCCGTAGCCCTCGAAGATCTCGATGCCGGCGCCGGCGAAGAACGCGGCGAGCCGGCGGCCCAGCGGGGAGCCGCCGCAGATGGCGTAACGGACCCTGCCGCCCATGGCGTTGCGGATGCGGCGGTAGACGAGCGGGTCGTACATCGCCCGGGCGGCCTTCAGGGAGCGGCCGGGTCCGGGCCCGGTGCCGGTCTGTCTCGCCTCGAGCGCCTCGCCGTAGCGGATGGCGACCGCGGCGGCACGGTCGAAGGTGGAGGCCCGTCCGCCCGACTCCGCCTTGGCGCGGGCGCTGTTGTAGACCTTCTCCAGCATGTAGGGGATGGTCAGCAGGCAGGTGGGCCGGAAGCTCGCCAGGTCGGGCAGCAGGTCCTCGGGCCTGAGGCTGGGTGCGTGCCCGAGCCGTACCCGGGCGCGTATGCAGGCGACGGCGACCATCCGCCCGAAGACGTGCGACATCGGCAGGAAGAGCAGCACGGAGGCCTCTTCGCTCGTCTTCGCCTTGAAGACCGGGTAGAGCAGCTCGATGGCGTTGTCGATCTCGGCGAAGAAGTTGCCGTGGGTGAGGGCGCAGCCCTTGGGGCGTCCGGTGGTGCCGGAGGTGTAGATGAGGGTGGCGATGGTGTCCGGCACGAGCATGCCCCGGCGGACCTCCACCTCCGAGTCGGGCAGCTGCGCCCCCGACTCGGCCAGCCGCTCGACGTGGTCCTTCTCCACCACCCACACATGCCGGAGGTCGGGCAGCCGCCCCAGTTCGGGGCCGAGGGCGGCGGCCTGCTGGGCGGTCTCGGTGATGAGGGCGACCGCGCCGGAGTCGTGCAGGATCCAGCAGGCCTGGTAGACGGAGGAGGTCGGGTAGATGGGGACGGTGACGAGGCCCGCCGCCCAGGCGGCGAAGTCGATCAGGGTCCACTCGTAGATGGTGCGGGCCATCACGGCGATCCGGTCGCCCGGCATCAGCCCCTCGGCGATGAGCCCCTTGGCGACCGCCTGCACCTGCTCGGCGAACTCCGCGGCCGTCACATCGGTCCAGCGGCCGTCCCCCCGCTTGCGGCTGAGCACCACGGACTGCGGGACGGCGTGGGCGTTGTCGAAGGGCAGGTCGGCGAGCGAGCCGTGCCGTACCGGCCGGGCGAGCGGCGGGACGGCGGCTTCCCGCACGACGCCGTCCAGCCTCCGGAGCTCTGGCTCGACCAGCGCGGGGGCGCCGTAGTCGTCGCCGGTGGCGGAGGTATACGCAGTGGACACGGGCGGCTCCTCGGACATGCAGCGGTGTGCCGGCTCTCAGTCAGGTACGGGTCGCGCAGCTGGCGGCACTCACGGCGGCACCCCGGGGGGTGAGAGGGTTACCGCCGGTCAGTCTGGGGATCGTACGGCTCGGCCATGAGGAGTTTGTGCGGGTCCGGGGATGATCCGGAGCCGGGCGTGTGCAATCTCGACGGCTATGTGAGGGACATTCATCTTCTGTACGTGAACCGCCTCGGACACCCCGGCTCCGCAGGTCAGGCGCGTTCCAGGATGGCCGTCACTCCCTGGCCGCCCGCCGCGCACACCGAGATCAGCCCGCGTGCCGGGGCGTCCCGTTCGGCGAGCAGCTTCGCCAGGGTGGCGACGATCCGGGCGCCGGTCGCGGCGAAGGGGTGTCCGGTCGCCAGCGAGGACCCGGCCACGTTCAGCCGCGCCCGGTCCACCGGCGCCAGCCCCTGCTTCTCCCAGGCGGCCAGGGTGGCGAGCACCTGGGAGGCGAAGGCTTCGTGCACCTCCACGAGATCGAAGTCCTCGATGCCGAGACCGGCCCGCTCCAGCATCCGCGGCACCGCGTAGGCCGGCGCCATCAGCAGCCCGTCCTCGCCGCCCGCGATGTCGCCCGCCACGAAGTCCACCGCGGCCGTCTCGTACGCGCTGAGGTAGGCCAGCGGCTCGAGCCCCCGCTCCTCGGCCCACTCCTCGCTGGCCAGCAGCACCACCGCGGCCCCGTCCGTCAGCGGCGTCGAATTGCCCGCCGTCATCGTCGGTTCGGGCCCGTCGAGTCCGAACACCGGCTTCAGCCGCGCCAGCTTCTCCACGGTCGACCCGGGCCGCAGATTCTGGTCACGGGCCAGTCCCCGGAACGGCACCACCAGGTCCTGGAAGAACCCGCGCTCGTACGCCGCGGCAAGCCGCTGGTGGCTCGTCGCCGCCAATTCGTCCTGCGCCTGCCGGCTGATCCCCCACGCACGCGCGGTGACGGCGGCATGCTCGCCCATGGAGAGGCCGGTGCGCGGCTCGGCGTTGCGCGGGATGTCCGGCACCAGGTGCCCCGGCCGCACCTTGGCCAGCGCCTTCAGCCGCGCCCCCAGCGTCTTGGCGCGCCGCGCCTCCAGCAGCACTTTGCGCAGGGTGTCGTTGACGCCGAGGGGTGCGTCGCTGGCGGTGTCCGCGCCGCCCGCGATCGCGGACTCGGTCTGCCCGAGGGCGATCTTGTTCGCGGCGGCGATCACGGCCTGCAGCCCGGTGCCGCAGGCCTGCTGGATGTCGTAGGCGGGGGTGCGGGGATCCAGCGCCGAGCCGAGCACGGTCTCCCGGGCGAGGTTGAAGTCCCGGCTGTGCTTGAGCACGGCCCCCGCGACGAACTCCCCCACGGCGCCCCGCCCCTGCAGCCCGTACCGCTCGACGAGACCGTCCAGGGCCGCCGTGAGCATCTCCTGATTGGAGGCGGTGGCGTACGGGCCGTCGGAGCGGGCGAACGGGATGCGGCTGCCGCCGACGACCGCCACGCGGCGCACGGCCGCCGGTTGAAGGGGACTCATCTCGACCTGCTCCTCACGGTGGGCTTACCTCCGGTAACCTTACTCCAGAGTAAGCATCGACGTGAGCCCTTCACATCCGCTCTTCACACCCCGCTGGGAGTCGCACATGGCCGACCGCTACCTGAGCTTCACCGGCACCGCGCCCGGCCGCTTCCTCACCCGCCGCCTGGGCCTCCCCCAGCCCGCGGAGCTGAGGCGCCACTCGCCCGAGCAGCCGGACCTCGCGGGCGGCCTGCTGCACCTCACCGCGGGCAAGTCCGACCTCGACCTCGCCCCCGTCCTCGCCCGCACAGGTCTTGCCACCACCCGCACCGACCCCGCGGCCGTCGTCCTCGACGCCACCGGCGTCCGCACCGTCGAGGACCTCTCGGACGTCCACTCGGCCCTGCACCCCGTGCTCCGCTCCGTCACCCCCAGCGGCAGGGTCGTCGTCCTCGGCGCCCCGCTCGACCCGGCCGACCACCACCAGGCCGCCGCCCAGCAGGCCCTGGAGGGCTTCACCCGCTCCCTCGGCAAGGAGATCGGCCGCGGCAGGACCGTCAACCTGGTCCGCCTCACCGACGCCGGAGCCGCCGAGTCCACCCTCCGCTTCCTCCTCTCCCCCAAGTCCGCCTACGTCAGCGGCCAGGTCGTCGAGGTCGGCACCGCACCGGTCACCGCCCCCGCCGACTGGAACCGCCCCCTGGCGGGCCGCACCGCCCTGATCACCGGCGCCGCACGCGGCATCGGCGAGGCGGTCGCCGAGACGCTGGCCCGCGACGGCGCCAAGGTCGTCGTCCTC
>Ga0207873_1003308_pt1 | contig 12073 bp, 9 predicted proteins | sample BGWIniCompost_FD_187373 | JGI IMG/M metagenome (GOLD analysis project Ga0207873, IMG submission 187373) | Cellulose adapted compost microbial communities from Newby Island Compost Facility, Milpitas, CA, USA - BGW Initial Compost (SPAdes)... ... | reverse complement strand
GACACCGTCCACGTCGCCGACGGCGCCTACGAGCCGTTTCACATCGAAACTTCCGGCAAGCCCGGCCGCCCGATTCGCTTCCGCGCGATGGGGACCGCCGCCGTCATCTCCGGCACGCGCGTATTCGACGAACGGCCCGTCGCGATCAGCGTCCTCGCGAGCCACGTCGTGATCGAAGGCTTTCGTGTCCGCGTGAGCCCGACCCCGCGCGACGGTCGTACCCGCGGCATCCGGATTTCGGGCACGTACAGGCGCCACGTGACCGGCGTGCACGTAATACGGAACCGCGTCGAGAACGCCGGATGGGTCGGCATCACGACCTCGTACGCGGACGACGTCGTGATCGAGGACAACGTCGTTTCCGGCTCGTACCGGGAGCACGGCATTTACCTGGCCAACAGCGGCGACCGCGCCGTCGTGCGCCGCAACATCGTGTTCGACAACGCCGAGGCCGGAATCCAGCTGAACGCCGATCCGCACCAGCCCGGAGACGGCATCTCGAGCGGAAACCTGATCGCGGGGAACGTGCTCTATCGAAACGGCCGCCATGGCAGCGCGGCGATCAACCTCGCGTCGGTCCGGGACTCGGTGATCGCCAACAATCTGATTTACGACAATTACGCCCAGGGGATCGCCGCCTGGGACGACGAGGCCGGCGACGGGTACGGCTCGAAGAACAACCTCTTCGCGCACAATACCGTCGTGATGCCGGCCGGCAACCGCCGCCATGCGCTTTCCTTGCGACACGGAAGCACCGGCAACGTCGTCAAGAACAACATCCTGCTGCACCTGGGCAGCGGCGACAGCCTGGCCGTGGATGCGAGCAGCCTGCCCGGTCTCGTCAGCGATCACAACCTGCTAACCCGTATCGAGGACACGAGCGGCAGAATCGTCGGGCTGCGCGAATGGCAGGCGTCGCGAAATCTGGACCGCCGCTCGATCGGCGTGGACGCGGATACGCTCTTCGTCGATCCGGGTTCCGGCAATTACATGATCCGGCCGGGCTCTCCGGCGCACGACGCGGGAGATCCGTCGGTCGGAATCGAAGCGGACATCGCAAACACGCCGCGGCCGCAGGGGCGCGCACCGGATATAGGCGCTTACGAGATTCCCGCGCCGCTTTCGCCCCGTGCGTCCGCCGGCATCCAGGACGGCGGGGGAATCACGAAATCGCGATAAAGCGAAGGATCGCCCTCGCGCCCGGCTTCAGCGGCCCGCGCGATGTTGTAGGCCTCGCGCGCAGTGACGTAGTGCAGCTTGAAGCGGACGCCGTCGTTGTAGCGCTCCTCCAGGCACGTCCACAGCCGCTCGAGCTCGCCGCCGAAGAGGTGATCGGCGTTGCGCTCGATCGCGCCGTGCGTATGCACCTTCACGAAGATCCACTCGGGGCGGCCGCGGACGTGGATGTGCTCGCGCACCCACAAATCCACCCGCTCCTCGATCGGCACGACCGACGGCGCGATGTCGGCGTTCTCGATGCGCGGCCAGATTCCCATCCGTCGCCGGCGCCAGTTGGGAGCGAGCGGCCCCTGAAAAATGAGCAGATCCCCCTGCGGCGAGCCGCCCACTCGCATCGGCACGCCGCGATCGTGCGACTTCGGCCGGTCCGGATCGTCCGTCGCGTAGTAGATACTGTTGACCGTACGCGGCTGCGTATCGCTCGGGGCCGAGGGGAAAGTGAAATCGGCGTAGCAGCCCGTTTCGCGCAATACCACGAGCTCGTTGTTCACGCCGCACCAGCGGCCGTCGGGTCGCGAGTTGTCGAGCGCCCAGTTGCCGTGAATGAAAGCCCAGCGGTAGCCGGTCTCGTCGCGGCTGATGGCGCCGTGGTTACGATGCAGCGTCTCGAGGAACCGCTCGAGCTTGCGGCGCAGCTCCGCGTCCGTGTCGCCGTCGTGATGCAGATGCACCTCGATCTCGCCGAACCCGCGGCGGCACAAGGCGGCGATCGGCTCGACCAGCGCGGGCCGGTACTCCTCCTCCGGGTAGAAGAACGTGTGCACCGGCGTGCGTCCGTTGCCGTCCCGGTGGCGGGAAGCGACCGTCGCGTACGCGTTCACCCAGCGTTCGACGCGCGCGAGTCCGCGCGCCTCGTCCGCCTTTCCCGCGAGCGGCTCGAAGTGATCGACGAAGAAGAACAGCACGTGGCGCAGTCCCGGAGGGGGCGGCGCGCGCCGCAGCACCCGGCGCCGCCGCACGTAGTGCGGCAGCCACAAATGCACGTTGCGCTGCACCAGGCCCAGCCAGTAGACGGCGCCCGCCGCGAGCAGCGCGCCGGCGACGAGAAGCGCGATCATGCCGCCTGGCGCGCCGATTGCGCCCGGGGAACGAGCTCGGCGAACTCGGCCGCTATCCGATCCCACGTGTACGCGCTCACGGTGCGCTCGTATCCGATCGCTGCCCGGCGCGCCGCTTCCTGCGGATCGGCTAGAATCGCGCGGATCTGGCTCACCACTTCTCCCGGCGTGTCCCCGTAGTACAGGAAGCCCCGGTCGATATACGCCAGCTCCTCGAGACGCGTGCTCACGACCGGCTTCTTCTGGCTCAGGTACTCGAACAGCTTGATCGGGCACGCCCGATGCGAAACCGGAATCCGCCGGAACAGGTTGAGGCAGATGTCCATGGCGCCGATATACGCGAACACCTCCTCGTGCGGCACGCCGCCTGTGAGCTGCACGTTGCGAAGTCCCGCCGCCTCGATCCGGCGCTTGAAGCCCGCCCAGTCGCGCCCGGTGCCCACGAAAAGGAAATGCACCTCGGGCATGGCCCGCGCCACCTCGTACATCAGGTCGAGGTCGATGAAGTACTCGAACGACCCGATGAACCCCACGACGGGCTTGCCCTCCGAAGCGACCCCCGGAGAACCGCGCGCCGCGGCCGCACGCGCCTTCGCGAGGCTGACGCCGTTCGGCAGCACGCGCACGTTGCCGCGCGCCTGGGCGGCGAGGACGTGCGACACCGCCGTCGTCACCGTCGCGCGCTGCATCATACGATGCAGTATCTTCTCGGCCAGGCGGCGTACCGGCGCGAAATCGAAGCGGCCGAGCTCGTGGCCGAGCATGTCGATGTAGTCGTCCGCGTAGTCGAACACGATCGCCGGCACCGGCAGCGACATGAGGCGATACTGCGGAATGTTGTACAGCAGCAGCACGTCGATTCCCTCCCTTTCGACGAGGCGTCGGGCGGCGCCGTAGGCCGCGTACGAGAAGTAGGCCTTCTTGACGAGCTTGTCGAAGGGCAGCCGGGCGTTCCAGAGCGCCGGCGCGAGCGGCACATCGTGCACGTGGACATTCGGCCGGTCCACCCGCGCGATCTCCTGGAAGTTCGTCTCGGCCGATTGCAGCGGCGGCGGCTGCAGCACGTGCACCACGTGCCCGGCGTCGGCGAGCGCCGAGAGCAGCGAATGGTAGCGGGTCCAGTTGACCGCGTGCCAGCGCGCCATGTACGGGAAAAGTATCTTCATGCGAGCTTCTCCGCAGGCGGGTCGATTCGCAGCCGCTGCGCCAGCGCTTCCACGATCCGCACCGCCGCCTTACCGTCGCCGTACGGATTCGTCTTCCGGCTCATGGCCTCGTAGTAGGAGCGATCCGACAGCAGCCGCGACGCTTCTTCGAAGATTCGCTGCCGATCGGTGCCGACCAGCCGCGCAACGCCCGCTTCTACGCCTTCCGGCCGCTCCGTGGTCTCGCGCAGCACCAATACCGGCCTCGAAACCGATGGCGCCTCCTCCTGAATGCCGCCGGAGTCCGTCAGGATGATCTCCGCGCGCTGCATCAGGTGGCAGAACGGGATGTAGTCCACCGGCTCCACCAGGTGCACGTTCCGGATGCCCCCCAGCCGGCTCGCCGCTTCGCGCCGCACGTTCGGGTTCGGGTGCACCGGGAATATCACGGAAACGTCGGGATGGCGGACCGCCAGATCGGCCACGGCCTGCAGCGTGCGCACGAGCGGCGCCCCGAAGCTCTCGCGCCGATGGGTCGTGAGCAGGATGAACCGGCCGCGGCAGGCGCGCGCGGCCGCCGGCGGCAGGACTTCCTCAAGCCGCGGCTCGGTGTTCGCGAGAATCCAGAGGAACGCGTCGATGCCGGTATTTCCCGTCACCTGGATCGCCTCTTCCGGCACGCCTTCGGCGAGCAGATTGGCGCGCGCCCGTTCGGTCGGCGCGAAGTGGAAATCGGCGATGCATCCGGTCAGGCGCCGGTTGATCTCCTCCGGATAGGGCGAGTACTTCCGGAACGTTCGCAGTCCGGCCTCCACGTGCGCCACCGCGATTCGGCGATAGAACGCGGCCAGCGCCCCGACGAAGGTCGTCGTCGTATCGCCCTGAACCACGACACAGTCGGGCGCGTAATCGTCCAGAACGTCCCGCAGCCCCCCGAGCGCCGCGAGCGTGATGTGGAACAGGTCCTGGTTCTCGCGCATGACGTCGAGGTCGTAGTCCGGCCGCAGACCGAAGTTGCGCAGCACGCCGTCGAGGAGACCGCGGTGCTGCGCGGTCACCGCGATGCGGCTGTCGAACACGTCGGCCCGCTCGCGCAAGGCGCGACACACGGGAGCGAGCTTGATCGCCTCCGGGCGCGTGCCGAAGACGGTCAGGATCCTGAGACGTCCGTCAGGCCGCGACATGGAGCCCTCGATCGAGATATTCCGCGTAAGTCACGACCTCCAGCTCCTCGTCGGCGAGGAGCTCGAGCATTCGACCGAAGCCCGGAATCTTCGCGACGTCGAGCGGATCCATATAGATGTTGAGGTAGGAGCCCGTTTCCTTGGCCATCTGCAGCAGCTGCTCGAACAGCTGCAGGTACTGCGCCGGCCCGCGGTGCAGCAGGCGGTGGCTGAGCCGCGGCGCGTTGAGCGAATGCCAGGTGTCGAACACCGTGAACGGATGCTTCGGACACGTGGTCAGCGGGAACTCGACGATCCCGTGCGGCGCCATGAACGGCAGCCCGCGCGTCGTGGTGTTGGTGAGCCAGGTCGAGGACGAATACCGGTAGCCGAGCTCCGCCAGGATCCCGTAGATCTCCTCCGTGAACAGGTGCTTGAAGTGCGGAATGCGCAGCCCGATCGGCTCGACGCCGAGGACCCGGCGGCACACTTCGTGCCCGCGCCAGACCTCCTCCAGCTTCTCCTCTCTCGGAATGAACCGGAACTTGCGCCCGGGATTTAGCAGCTCGTTGTCCGGGTGCGAGTAGGTGTGATTCATGAGCTCGTGGCCGTGCTCCGCCACCACGGCGTGCTCGCGCGGATACTTCTCCACCCAATGCCCCACGGCCGCGAAGCTCGCGCGATAGCCGTACGGGCGCATCATCTCGACGATCTTCGGCAGGGCTTCGACGTCTTCGGGGTAGTCGCAGTCGAACGAGAGCGTGACGCACGCCTTCTTGCCGCCCCACAGGCGCCGGTCCCGGTTCCCGCTCAGAATCGACCGCAGGAACGTACGCGGAAAGCCGAACGTCACCAGCCCGATCAGCGGCAGATTGTCGTTCTGGCGCGTCACCCACCGGTAAACCTTGTCCGGAAGAATCATTTCTTGTCGCCCTCGATCGTTCTGAGTATGAACTCCGCGTTCGCCCGCCAGTTGTGCTTCTCGAGCACGTGCGCTCTGGCCCGCTGCGCCATGCGCCGGTAGTCCGCCTCGTCGCGCAGCATCCGCTCCAGGCAGCCGGCCAGCGCCTGCGCGTCTCCGGGGCGGAAGATGAGGCCCTGCTCTCCGTCGGTGACCACATCGCGCAGCGGCGGATAGTCCGGGACCACCACCGGCTTCGCCATCGCCATGTACTCGAAGATCTTCATCGGCGAGCCGTAGTCGTTCGAATCGGGCATGACGCCGACGTGGAAGCGCGCCACGTAGCGCGGCAGAAGCGCGTGCGGGACGCGGCCCTGAAATAGCACGCGCTCCGCGAGTCCGCTCTCCGCGGCGCGCGCCTCGATCGCGCCGCGCATCGGACCGTCGCCGATCAGAAGCAGCGCCGCATCCGGAAACCGCGGGGCGATCCGCACGAACGCCTCCAGCAGCAGCGACAGCCCGTGCCACGGATAGAAGCCGCCGACGAACCCGATGAAACGGCGACCCGCCGGGCCGGGAATGTCGGCGGGCACGACTCGCGCCGGATCGAAAACGTCCGGATCGGCGGCATTCGGCAGCACGTGAACGCGCTGGGCCGGGATGCCGTAGCGGCGCACCAGCTCGTCCTTCAGCGTGCTCGACACTGCGAACAGCGCGCTTGCGGCCGAGAAGATACGCCGATCGAGCCGTTCGGCCAGCGGACGCAGCAGGCGGCTGCGGCGCCGCACCAGCGGCGAGCGCGACGTGTAGTTGACCTCCAGATAGAGCGGCTTGCGCCAGCGGCGCGCGAGATGCGCACCCGCCAGACCGAAGATCGCGTAGCGCTCGAAGATGGCGTCGAGCGACGCGCCGTCGACGCGTTTGCGCGCCTGGCGCACGGCGCTGATGTTATAGGCGAGCTCGAGCAGCTCGAATATGAGTTCCGGCACGTATCGCGTCACGAACTTGTAGAGCCGCATCGACCAGCCGCGCGCGCCCGCGCCGTCCTCCGCCGCGTCGCCGAAACGCTCCCCTACCGGGGAGACGATCGCCACCGAATGACCGAGGGCGCGCATACCCTTCACGATCTCCCCGATATGGACACCCTCCACGCCTTTGGCCTGTGTGCGATGAAGATAGAGCAGCTTCATGCCTCTGCCTCGCCCGATACGCCGAGGAGCGCGCTCAACGTCACGGGCACGAGCCCGTCGACCTTGAGCCGCGACAGCAGCTCTGGCAGCGCTTCGACGGTCGCCGCGGTCTTGTCGTGCAGCAGCACGATATCCCCGGGACGGACCGGGTGCGCGTCGAAGTACGCGAGCACCTCGCACGCGGACGCCGCGCGGTAGTCCTTCGGATCCGCGCTCCACAGCACGATGCGGCGACCGCGGCGCACGCAGTGCGCGAGCACTTTGGCGTTGAGCACTCCCTTCGGAGGCCGGAAGTAGCGGTTGGCGAACCAACGCCGCCCGTGCGCGTCGGCCAACGCCCACGGTTCCTCCGTCTCCGCGACGATCTCCCGATACCCGAGACGCGCGAACTCGGCGTGCGTCATCGAATGGTTGCCGAGCTCGTGTCCGTCGGCGAGCAGCCGCGCGACGAGGTCCGGGTACCGGCGCATTCGTTCGCCGACCAGGAAAAACGTGGCGCGCGCGCCCTGTTCTCGCAGCAGTCGGGACACGCGCGCCGTGTACTCCGGATTCGGTCCGTCGTCGAACGTGAGCGCGACTTTGTTGCCCGCGCGCGGGACGCGATAGAGCACCCACCGCGAGGGCAGACAGGACGTCACCGCCTGTTTGAGCGCTCGCCGCAGCATCAGGCCGCCCGGTTCAATTCCGGTTTCTCGTTCGCGGAGAGAATCGCGAGATACCGCTCCGCCACGGCATCCCAGCTGAGCGCCGGCGACGCACGTGCCACCTCCTCCCGCCGCCAAGAGCGATCGAACACCTCATGCAAGCTTCGGGCCAGCGCTTCCGCGTCGCCCGGCGGCACGAGAATGCCGGTTTCCGGCGACACGATATCCGGAACCGCTCCCACGGCGCTCGCGACCACGGGTAGTCCGGTGGCCGCCGCCTCGAGCACCACGTTCGGCATGCCTTCCATCAAGCTCGGCAGACACAGCGCATCCGCCGCGCACAGCCACTGCGGAACTTCCCGGTGCGGGCGCTCGCCGGCGAAGCGCACGCGCGACTTCAAACCGAGCCGCGAGCTCTCTGCTTCCAGAGCCGGGCGCTCGGCTCCATCGCCGACCAGCAGCGTATCGAACCCGAGATGACCGGCGGCGGCGAGCGAAGCGAGCGCGCGCAGCAGCACCGGCAGGCCCTTCACCGCATGCAGCCGCCCGAGGAACAGCAGGTAGCGCCGATCCGGATCGAGCCCGAGGCGGGCGCGGGCCTCCAGTCGCTCGACCGGCGTCGGAACCCGGAACCGCGCTCCGTCGATGCCGTTCGGCACGTAGTGCGCCCGCGCTGCCGGCGCGCCGAGCCCGATCACTTTGTCCACGAGAGCGCGGCTCACTCCCGTGACGGCTCTTGCGCGAGCCAATGCCCACCCGATCTGACGCCGTCGCAGTTTCAGCTCGCCGTATACGTTGATGTCCGATCCGAGCGCCGTAAGCACCACCGGCACACCGAGCCGCCGCGCGATCATCGTGGCGGCGACACCGTCCGGATACACCCAGTGTCCGTGAATCACATCGATCGGCCGCGCCCGATGCAGCCTCGCCACCAGCGGATAAGCGGCGAGCGCCTGCAGGTACGGCTGCGCGGCCCCGGAAACCTTCGGAACGAGCGGGAAGCGCGGATAGTGCACCGGAATGGATCCCCGAAGCAGCGCGCGCGGCACATTCACGAACAGCCGCCATGCCGGGTGACGGCGCGTCCAGCCGACATCGGGGCACCAGGGCAGCGGGCAGACCACCTCGACGTCCGCGCGCGCGGCCATCGCATCGGCGAGCTGCGCGGTGAATACGCCCCCGTTCGGATCGTTCGGTGTCGGAAACTGGGACGTATAGAGCAGCACCCGCATCATCCTTCCCCGATTCCGTACAATGCCAGGTACTCGCGCAGCATCGACTCCTGGCTGAACATCCGCACGACGCGTTGCCGCCCCGCCTCGCCGTACCGCCGCCGCAGCTCCCCGGATGCGATCAGCCGCTCGAGCGCGCGGGCGAGCGCCGTTGGATCCGCGGGCGGCACGAGGAGTCCTGTCTCCTCCGCCGAAACGATCTCCGGACTCCCGCCGACCGAGGTCGTGACGACGGGAAGCGCGGTGCTCATTGCCTCGAGCAAGGTCAGATTCATGCCTTCGCTGAGCGAAGGGAGAACGTAAATATCGAACGCATTCAGAAGGGCGGGCGTGTCGCGCCGCTCCCCGAGAAACCGGACCCGGTCGCCCAGCTCAAGCTCGTCGCGCAACCGCTCGAGCGCCGCACGCTCGGGTCCGTCGCCAACGACGATGAGGCGCACCTGCGAACGAATGTCCGCGTCCGTCTCGGCGAGCGCCCGCAGCAGCGTGGCGTGATCCTTGACCGGAGCGAGCCGCGCGACCACACCCAACACCACTTCCTGCGGACCGAGACCGAGCGCCTGCCGCATGGCGGCGCGGCGGCCTTCGTCGGGAGCGAAGAGCGCGGTGTCGATGCCGTTGTAGATCACCCGAACCCGCTCGCGCGCAATCCCGATTCGGTCCGTCATCACGTCGCGCACGTGGCCCGATACGGCGACGGTGTGCGCCGTCAGCGCCGCCAGGCGCCGTTCCAGCCAGTACCGCCGCGGCGACGGTGCGACGTTCGAGTGTTCCGTGTGGACGTGTCGGGGACCGTGACGGCCGAGACTGCGGACCGCGAAGGTCGTGTAGAGCCATGTCGAGAAGTTGTGGCTGTGCACGACCTCCACCTCGTGGTCCCGGATCAGGCGGCGCAGCTTCGCCACCATGCGCGCATCCACCCCTTCCCGCTTGCCGAGCCGATGGACCGGAACGCCGCGGCGTTCCAGATCGGACTCGAGGCTGCCCCCTCCCTGGAACACGGCCACCCGCGCCGCGACACCGGCGGCGCGCAATCGTGCCACGAAGCTCACGATCAGCATCTCGATGCCGCCCATAGCCATGCTGTGGTTCACGAAGAGGACGGCAGGCGTCTTTGCCGGCCCGGTCATCGTCAAATGATCTCCGTAACGGCGACTAACCAGACGAGCGCGATGATCACGAACATGCCGCCGACGATGACGGCGAGATCGAATCGCGTGAATCGCAGCGGCGGAATAGCCGGGTTCTCCTTGCGGGCGACCAGATACACCGCGGCGGAAAGGCCGAGCACGAAGTACAGCAGGTCGAGCTCCATGACGACGAAGAAGGTCGCGGCCATGTATCCCACCAGCACGGTCGTCATCATGCGCGCGAAGGACGCGAGCGCCGGCTGGCTGGTCCGGCTGAATTCGGCGACCAGCAGACATCCGCGGAAACAGAACCAGAGGACGGCGAGGAAGCAGAAGAAGCCGATAAGCCCCGTCTCCGCGAAGTTCTGCACGTAGTTGCTGTGCGCCAGGAGCTGCGGGTCCGCCCGCTCGATAAACTCGCCGCGCCCGACGCCGAACAGCGGATTCTGGCGAAGCATCCCAAGCCCCTGCTCCCAGAGCCAGGTGCGCTCGCGCGCCGACGCCTCGCCCGTGCTCAGCTCGGACATGCGCGACGGCCCATAGACGAGCAGCGCGGCGAGCGCCGCCACGCCGGTGCCGAGAGCGAACAGACCCCGGAACCGGTCCTTGAAATAGAAAAGGACCGCGCACCCGAAAGCGAGCACCGCCCCGCGGGAATTCGTCAGGTAGATCCCGCCGAGAAACGAGGCGAGCAGCAGCGCGCCCGCGCAGCGGCCGACGAAGGCGTACGGCCCGAACACGTACTCGAGCGCGAGGCCGGCCGCGATGACGAACAGCAGCCCCAGCACGTTGGGACCGTCCCAGTCGCCGTGCCATCGAATGCGCACTTCGGCGTAGTTCGGATGCGGCGTGACCCCACCCCAGCCCGCCCCCTCGGTCGCCTGCAAGTAGCCCTGATAGACGAGAAACAGCGACAGCGCCAGCACCATCCAAACGACCTGACGCAGCCGCTCGGCGCTCGTCGCCAGCCACGCGATCATGAAGAAGACGACAATGCGCTTGAGAAAGATCTCGAACTGCTCGAGCGCGCTCGTGCCGTCCACGTTGAGCCAGGTCGAGAAGGCGATGACCAAGAGATAGATCGGCAGCAAGCCGTTCTGGGGTATGCGGAAGCGTTCCCGGTCGCCCATGTAGTTGCGGAAAGCGAACAGCATCGCCGCCGGAATAAGGATGTACGCCGTCGGCAGGCCGAGGAACGCCGGCGCCCAGTCCTGCGGGCGTACGTACAGCGCGATCAAATAAAGATGTACGAAAAGCATGGTGCCGGACCCGCCGCCCCTTATCCGCCGCTATCCGCCGCTCGCCCTGCAAGTCCGGCGACCCGGCTGCGCCACGCAAGGTGCAACGATCGTACGGCGGAACGCACCTCGGCATCCACCGCATATACCAGCGCAAGCAGCACGAACCCGAGGATGCACTTGAGCGGAATGGAGTAGCGCGGATCCCGAAAGTCGAGCGCGAGCGACACCAGATAGAAGACCGCCACGATCGCGCCGATGCGCAGCATCGGCAGATAGCGATACGGCACAGGATAGAGGCGGTGGGACATGCGGTTCACCATCACGGCGAACGCAACGTGTGACAGCGCCACCGCCAGCGCCGCGCCGACGGGGCCGAACAACGGAATGAACGCAAGCATCAGCGCCGTCTCCACGATCAAGAACGCGACCTGACCGTAGAACAACAGGGAAGTGCGCTTCCGGTAGAGAATTCCCGTTTCGAACGAATAGGAAACCCCATTGGCCACCACGCCGACGAGCAGCAACGGCACCATTCGATACGCATCGGTGTAACTCGGGTCGGCCATCAGGTGCAGTACCTCGGGAGTAAACGCCGCCACCGCGACCGCCACGAGCGCCGCCACAACGAACAGATAATGGGTCGCCTGCGCCTGAATCGCCGGCGCGTCCTCGCGGTTCATCACCGAGAACCGGAACGCCCCGAAGCTGCGGCTGAACGGCTCGAGCACCACGAAGCTCACGAGCAGCGCGAACTTCGTCGCCAGTCCGTAAAGGCCGACGGCGGCGACCGACACGAAGTACTTGATGAGAAACCGGTCGAGGTTAGCGGTCACCGCCGCGAGGATGGCGCTCAACGCCATCGGCAGGCTGTATCGCAGCATGGCTTTCAGCTGCGTCAACTCTACTGTGATCCCGCACTGCCGCAGCGTATAGCCGAGCACGGCGGCGGCGACCACGGCGCAGGACAACGCATTCGCCTCCAGCACGCCCATCATCCCGAGCCCGGCCACCTTTACGAGATAGATGCTCAGGGCGACCTGCACCAGCAGCCGGACGAACGCGATCGCGACGTAGAAAACGGACTTCTCCCGGGCCCGCAGGTATGCGAAGCCGACCTCGGTGGTCAGCTC
>Ga0207873_1003307_pt1 | contig 12085 bp, 7 predicted proteins | sample BGWIniCompost_FD_187373 | JGI IMG/M metagenome (GOLD analysis project Ga0207873, IMG submission 187373) | Cellulose adapted compost microbial communities from Newby Island Compost Facility, Milpitas, CA, USA - BGW Initial Compost (SPAdes)... ... | reverse complement strand
CCCCGGATTCTAGCCTGCCGCTTGCGGGACCACCATGGATCGTTAAAACGCAGGGAAGAGTTTGAGTTCAATACCACACGGGAGCTGTCTGGCAGTATAATATGTTTCTGTTCCCCGTACCCCGTCGCATACGTACGTTGAGAAGAGCGGCCTGAAATCCATATCGTTAGCAGTGCAGCCAGGACTACACTGGCCGCTGCAGCGAGCGTCCTTTTCCAGTTTATCTTAAGCATCCCACTTCGTCTTACAGTGATTTGCCTTTTTTTTTCAATGGCATCCTGGAGACGGCTCCATTCCGTGTGGATCTCGTGTTCGTGCAGATCGTCCTCAAATTTCATATGAGTCGTTTAGGAGGTCTCTGTAACCCATATGAATAAGAGGGAAGGTGTGCTGTTTTTGTAGTGTCGCTTTGAAAAAAAATCAGGTAGACCAGTTTAGGATTCCGGTGGAAAGAGGTGCTGCAGAACCTGCCACATCCTTGCTTTGCAATTCTTTCCGCAAACTCTTGATGCCCTTGGACACCAGATCCCGCGCGGTTTGATATTCTATACCCATTACATTCACAATCTGGTCGTAACTCAATTCCTGGCCGTATCGGAGGTAAATCGCTTCCCGGCGTCGATGGGGCAACTTATTAAAGGCTTCTTTGAATCGGCTATCGAACAGGAGCTGGGATTCCCTGATAACGAATTGGTCTTCCACCGAAGCTTGTTTGACTTCCGGGATATCGTCATTGGACAACCTGCTTGCCTGCGCGACTTGTATAATCCGTCTCCGGAAAGCTACCAAGAGATAGTATTTAACCTGTTTTACCGAAGGCAGACGCTCCCTTCGCTCCCAAAGGTCGAGGAACATTTCATGCAGACAATCCATGACCACTTCTTTATCTGCAAAAATGGTGAAGCCGTAGTTGTAGAGTGGACGATAATACCGGTGATACAGATTCCCAAACGCCTCCATATCACCCGTTCTGAATGCGTCCCACAATTGGTCAGCCGTATCCATGCACCCAATATGTCCAATTAGAGGACACCTGCCATCCTGTGCTGTCCTGCTTAAATACCTATACTATAGGGTTTTCGGTATTTCTTTCCAAGCAATTTATTGGCGGCGCGGTTATTGGAACGCTCTTTAACGGGATCCCATTCCAGCGGGGTACCTAGCTTGTAGGCGATATTGGCCACGTTGCAGATCGAGGCAGACCGATGCCCTATTTCCACATCGCAAACCGGCAGCTCCCGCGTTTTGATACACTGCAACCAATCCTGATAGTGATTATCGCTTTTATACAGGCGCGTTTCCGTTGGCTTAATGGTCTGGGAGGCGATGGACGCCGGATTGGTTTCCAGAAAGGACCGACTAACCTGAAGCTGCCCTTCGGTGCCGTTGAACTCGACCGCCCAGCCCCGATCGAAATCTTCGTGGGTCATGACGACCCCGTTTTCATAGTGAAATTGCATCCCCCGCTTGGCGTTCCGATCCGGGGGCGGCACAAATGCCACCGGCCCTGAATGATCCATCTGAAGAGCCCACTGGACAATGTCAAACATGTGCGCCCCCCAATCCGAAAGAATCCCCCCGCCGTATTCTTCGTAATACCGCCACATGGGGAAACCATCGAACGATGGCGGAGGAGCCATAACCGCGTTAAAGGGACGGGCAGGCGCCGGACCCAGCCAGGCGTCCCAGTCCAAACCTTCCGGACCGGGTTCGGCGGGAAGGTCGCAGGGAACAGCAGGGTCCCCGACATTCACCCTGACCGATTGAACTTCCCCAATGTATCCGTTCACCACCAGCTCGCATGCATGCCGGAATCGTTCCCAGGAGCGTTGCATGCTGCCGGTCTGCAGGATCCGCCCGTGTTTGCGGGCTGCATTGGCCATGGCCCTTCCCTCTTGGACCGTATGCGATAAAGGTTTCTCACAAAACACGTCTTTTCCCGATTCCATGGCCGCAATGGCCGGGATGGCATGCCAGTGATCGGGAGTCACAATGACGACCGCATCCACTTTTTCCAGTAATTCGTGATAGTCCGTGTGAGCGGTTGTCGCGTTGTAGGAGGGCCTGCCAAGCTTTTCCGCATACCGCGCATTCAATTGCTTTACAAAACGATCCAGTTTTTGCCGATACACGTCGCAGGCGGCGGTCACCCGGCATTCATCCAGTTTCAAAAATTGTCCGGCAAGGCCATGGCTTTGCTTGCCGGTACCGATTATTCCCAAGGTTATCTGATCGTTGGGTGCGGTGAAGCCCTTGCCGAGCACGTGTCGGGGAACGATCGAAAACAGGGTGGCCGAAGCCAGCGTGGATTGCAGGAACGTCCTTCTTTTCATTCTACCGGAGGTTTAGGTTTTTATTGCATAAATCTTAAAAGAGACCCAGATGCATGGCAGCCCCCAAGGCTGTACCCTCGTGAAACCCAAGCGATTCAATGGACAGTCCGGGAAACTCCCGCCGCAGCATGGCGATGAACAGAGGGTTTTTACTGAAACCGCCATCTATATACAGTGTCTGGTGTTTCCCGTCGGTGCCGGCCGCCAGGCGGACTGCCCGCGCCTGCTTCTTTACCAGCGCCCGCATAAGGGTGGCGTACGCATGCCTGAACTCTTTAAACCGGCGCATATCCCATTGCTCGAAATCCTCGTCCAGTCCGTTGAGTTCCAAGGTGCTCCATTTTTCGACTTCTTCCCGGTCCCAGCCTATTATTTTGATTGCCGCGGGATGAAAGATGCTTTCCAGGCGCTTGAGCATTTCATCGTGATAATGTCCCAGGAAAAAGCGGGAAGCACGAACCGTCCCCCCCTGGGGAGTCATGAAATTCAGGCAATCCGCACGGAGCAGTTCCGGACTCAGCGCTTCGCGGGCATAGGGGTTGAGTGTAATACCCCAGGTACCGGTAGACAGCAGCATAAATGAGCTGGTTGCCCGCTTCCGATAGGGAATAAGCGCGGAAGAACTATCGTGCAGACCGGTTCCAATGGGCAGGTAATCGCCGCGGAACGGAATGGCGCCATTGAAGGGATCGGTCACCAGCGGGGGAAACAGCACATCCAGCTTCTCTTCCCTGACCCACCGGTGGTACTGGCCGGCGCTGAAATCCCATAAGCCCGTGTGGCAGCCCACGCTGGTATACTCCGAGCAAAGCTCCCCGCCAAGCAAATAGGAAAAATACTGCGGAAGGTGAAGCGAATACCTGATCTTCCTGAAAAGTTCCGGCCGCATGTATTTCAGCCAATAGAGCTGAAGTCCGGAATTCAGCATACCCAGCGGAGGGGAAGCGGTTTCGGTCGAAAACCGGATCTCATCCCCGTACTTGGCCCGAAACTCCGCAAGCAGCTTTTCAGGAAAAGGCTTGAGGTAATTATAGAGCCGGCCAAGGGGCTTTCCCTTTTCGTCCAGGTGCACAAAACTTGCACCGTAGGTTGTGAAGTTAAGCGCCCGGATGTCAAAACGGCGGTCGTCTTCCAGCTTCTTCCAGGTAGCCTGTACCCAATCGCTCACCTCCGCCAGATTTTCACAGGGGAAGCCGTCTTCGTCCGTGATTTCGTCAAATTGCCGGGAAAAAGAGTGTACCACCTGGTATTGCTCGTCGAAAAGCAATACTTTTTTATTCGTTTTACCTATATCAAATACTGCAATACAAGGAATCATCGTGAATTAGCTACAATCCGGTGGCTTGCGACGACATGCCCCGTTCTTCAATCAGCCGCCGGCGGATGTTCAATTCCCGGAACAGCCCAATGGGGTCCAACGCGCCGCCCGACCGCAGCATGGCTTCTCTCACAAGCGGCCGGACATCGGTCCGGAACGCATCCTGAAGAAGCTGTTGTGCCCCCACCGCGTCGTTCTCCTGTTGGGCGACGGCCAGCGCCTCCCGGTCAATGAGCAGCGCCTGCGCGTAGGCGATCAGGATCGCTTCGACCGATTGCAGAAGATCTTCCAGCGGATCTTTCACATTATGGCTGGCGTCGATCATCCACGCATACGCATTGCTATCGCCTCCGGCAAGCCGGATTCCATCCACCAATTCGTTAAAGATAAGAAAAAGCAGATAAGGCCGGATGCTTCCCACGGTAAGGTCGTCGTCGCCGTACCGGGAATCATTGAAATGAAAACCGCCCAGTTTTCTTTCGTTGATCAAAATGCCTACGATCTGTTCCAGATTGGTATTGGGCAGGTGATGTCCCAGATCAACCAATACGTTGGCCTTTTCGCCCAATTTGGTGCAGAACAGGTGAGACGTTCCCCAGTCCTGGATTACGGTCGAATAAAAGTTGGGTTCATACGGTTTATATTCCACCAGAAACTGCCAGTCTTCGGGCAGGGCTTCGTAAATTGCCTGGAGGCTTTCCAGCGTCCGGTTGAATGCCCCTGCGAAATTCTGCTGCCCAGGGAAACAGGATCCATCGGAAAGCCACAGGGAAAGCGCTTTGGAACCCAAAGCCATTCCGTGCCGGATCACTTCAAGGTTATGTTCCACCGCCTGACGCCGGACAGCGGGGGCGGTATGACTGAGTGACCCGAACTTATAGGAAAGTTCCTGACCGGGCTGATCCTGAAACGTATTTGAGTTTACGGCATCGAACCGGATCCCGAACGCAGCTGCCTGATTTCGGATCCTGGCCGCGTCTTCTGGAATATCCCAGGGGATATGCAGGGATATCCGTCCGCTGCTTCGGTTCAGTGCATGCAACAGTCCGATGTCTTCGATCTTCTGCTCCAAGTTGCCCGGTTCGCCTCCTCCGGGGAATCGACCGAAACGGGTTCCGCCCGTTCCGAGGGCCCAGCTTGGAATCGCTACCTGAAAATCCTGTAACCGGTTGATTAGTACCTGTGTCCGGATTCCCTTATCGGAAAGCTCTTCTTCCAGCCGGGCTAGCTGTCGTGCATGTTTTACCCGGAACCGCTCATTGAAAGCGTCCAGCGCGTCTTTCTCGATGATCATCCCGCAAAGCCCTTTTATCTGACGAAGGTGGCAGGAATCCCACCGTCCACATTCAATACGTTGCCCGTACTCTTCTTCAAAAGCCCGCTGACAAATGCGAATACCGCCCCGGCAATGTCCGCGGCAGAAATCGTCTCATTCAGGATGGTTCGCTTGGCATAGTAGGCCGGCAGTTCGTCAACGGTGATCCCGTACGCTTTGGCCCGGCCTTCCGCCCAGCCGCTTTCCCAGATTTTGCTGCCTTCGATTACGGCGTCGGGATTGACTACGTTGACACGCACCTTGTCCGGGCCCAGTTCGGCGGCAAGCAAACGGGACATATGCAGTTGGGCCGCTTTGGCGGACCCGTAACCCACGTTATTGGGTCCGGACATGAGGGCGTTCTTGCTGGCAATATTAACAATATCGCCACCCATCTGCTGCTGCTTTAAAATGGCGGCCCCTTCTCTTGATACCAGGAATTGTCCTTTCACAAGCACGTCGTACAGGATATCCCAGTCTTTCTCGGTCGTTTCCAGGAGGGATTTCGAAATGGATAATCCGGCGCAATTGACCAGGATATCCACTCCACCGTATTGCAGTTTGGTGATCTTGAGTGCTTCAGCCACTTTCTCGGCGCTGGTTACATCGGCGGGCGCAATGGCCGTCACATCCTTGCTGAATAGTGCATCAAATTCGGCTTTGGTATCGACCAACGCATTCTCGTCAATGTCTGACAACACCACGCAGGCGCCTTCGGCCAGAAAGCGTTGGGCAATGGCCTTCCCGATCCCGCCCGATCCGCCGGTTACAAAGGCTACCTTTCTGGAAAGCGGCTTTTCCTGGGGCATCCGCTGCAATTTCGCTTCTTCCAGCAGCCAGTATTCAATATCAAAGGCTTCCTGTTCGGGCAGGGAGACGTAAGAGGAAACCGCCTCGGCTCCCTTCATCACGTTGATCGCGTTGATGTAAAACTCAGCCGAAACGCGGGTAGTCTGCTTGTCTTTGGCAAAGGCAAACATTCCCACTCCGGGATACAGAATGATTACCGGATTGGGATCCCGGACCGCGGGGCTGTTATCCCGCTTGCAGCGGTCGTAATAGGCTTGGTAATCTTTTCGGTACGCCTCAAACTGCGGACGCAGGTGATTGACTATTTCTTCGGGCGAGGCCTCCAGTTTCTCCAGAGGCAGATCCAGGACAAGCGGTCGGATCTTGGTCCGCAGGAAATGGTCGGGACAACTGGTACCCATGGGCGCCAGGCGCTCCAGGTCATGGCTGCCGATGAATTCGAGCACGCGGGGATCGTCGGTGAAATGACCGATCATGGCGCGTTGTTCGGAAGCAAGCCCACGCAGGTACGGGATTAAGCGGGCGGCCACGTCCCGCCGCTTGCCTTCTTCCAGGGCGGCCACCTTTTGCCCCCCGAAGACAGGTCGTTTCTTACCATAGTGTTCTTCCAGGTAAACAGCCGCCTTTTCGATGGTTTCCAGCGTGTTCAAATAGGATTCGTAGGCGGTGTCTCCCCAGGTGAACAAACCGTGTCCCCCGAGCATGATGCCGCGAATACCCGGATTGTCCCGGACCGCCTGTTCCATCTGAAGCCCCAGGTCGAAGCCCGGACGCTGCCAGGGAACCCAGGCCAGCTCCCCGCCAAAAAGTTCGCGGGTAATGGCCTCGCCGTCTTTTGAGGCACAAATGGCAATGATGGCGTCGGGGTGAAGGTGATCCACGTGCTTGAAGGGCAGGAAGGCGTGCAGGGGGGTGTCAATGGAAGGCGCCTTCGAATCCAGGTCATATATGCAATGGTTGAACAATCCCACCATTTCGTCTTCAAATTCAATGCCCCGGTACCTCTTTTTAAGGTCGTGCAACCGGTCCAAATAAAGGCCGGCCAGCCCGTTCCGTTTGAGCGTCCCGAGGTCGCCGCCGGAACCTTTTACCCAGAGTACATCCACTTCGTTTCCGGTCAGCGGATCGATCTCCCGGGTTTTACAGCTTGTATTTCCGCCGGCGTAATTCGTAAGCCGAAGATCGGCCCCCAATAAATTGGAGCGGTAGAGCAACAGGCCGATTTCGTCATTTTCCAAAGCCTTCGCTTTGTTTTCATCCCATAGGTAGCTTACGTGTTTAAACTTTGTATCCATTGTAAAACATGATTTTAATAAGTCAGGGAATTGCCGTATCCAACGATCACCACCGATAGAATGATCACGACAATTCCGGTTAATATCGTGTTGAATGTTTTTCTGCTAACCCCCGCCCATTCTTTCAGAGCCATTCCCCATAAGTTGGATGCCAGGATGATAAAGGCCATATGCAGTATCCAGGAACTGGCTCCGTTCCCCAATTTGCTTTCCCCCATTCCGTAAAAGAAAAACTGAAGAAACCAGGTCGTGCCGGCCAGCGCGGAAAACAGGTAGTTTCTTGCGAGCGGCGCGTTTGGGTTTACATAGTCCCGGAATGTTCTGTTTCGCGCATTCAGCATGAGACACCAAATCAGGTTGGTGGTGAGGCCTCCCCATAAAATAATCACAAAACTCACGTTATTCCGGAACAGGGGGTTGGCTCCGGCCAGTTCCGCCGCCTGGGCCAGGGGTTTACCCGCTTCGATCCCGTAATTGAAACAGGCGCTGAGGATCCCTGATACGATGGCTACTACCAGCCCTTTTCTTACCGAAAACTCGTTCCCCTGCCGCCTGTGCTGAGGGCTGTCCAGTTCTCTTTCCTTGCGGACCCCCGCTTTTCCGCATAGGTAAATCCCCAGCAAACAAACCGCCACACCGGCCAGCACCCATCTGCCCCCCACGTGATGGAGCATGGCCGAAAACGTACCCTCGGTTTCTGTGGTAAATACATCGCGGTAAATCGGCGGAAGAAGGGCTCCGAAGGCGGAAGTAAAACCCAGTGCCACCGATTGGCCCAGCGATACCCCCAGGTAGCGTATGCCCAAACCAAAGGTAAGGCCCCCGATCCCCCAGAGGAAGCCCATGGCGTAGGTCCAGAAAACCACCTCGTCCGGGGAACTTCCGATGATTGCCATTAACCCGGGAACGGTTAACCAGGCTGCAATAAAAGGAACGATCATCCAGGAAAACAGTCCGCCCACGATCCAGAAGCTTTCCCACGCCCAGTTTCTGACCTTTTTAAAAGGTATGTAGAAACTACCGGATGCAAAACCTCCGATGGCATGAAAAATAACTCCTAAAACTGCTCCCATATACTACTGGTAATTCTCAAGGTGTAATGTTAAGAAGGAATCGGATGAAAACTATCCTGTTCTGTCCTGTGAACAGCGCTTGTTACCCTCCATTCTTTAGCCCGCGAAGGTAGGCGATCAGGTTGAGCAATTGGTTCTTTCCCATTGCTTCACCCAGTCCGGAAGGCATCAGGGAGTGTCCGTATGGTTTTCTGGATCTGACCTCGGAACGCGCTATCTGATGGGTCTGCCCTCCGATGACGCGTAATGAAATTCCGCTTTCGGTTTCGCCCGTCAGATAACCGGTCAGCGTGCGTCCGTCCCGGAGCGTAACGGTGTACCCTTCGTAGCCAAAATTGATCCCTTTATCGGGATGAAGAATCGCGTCGTAAAGCCCCTCCTCCGAAAGCTTGGCGCCAATGCCCGAAAGCTCCGGACCGAACGCGATCCCTTTTCCGTTTACGACATGGCAGGAACTGCACCAGGCGGTATACACGGCAGCTCCGGCTGAGGCGTCGCCCCGGAGCCCGAGCAAGGTGCTGACCGGAGGAAGCGCCTCGTCCCCTTTTTCCTCCCGGTAGAAAGCCCGTGCTCTTGCCAGAACGTCCGGCCGCCAGGCGGAGGAGAGCACTTCTTTGGCCAACGTATCGAACAGGGGAGGCAATTCATCCGATTCGGCTAGCCGCATGAGTCTGTCGCTCCCGGTCCAGGTTGCTCCCAATGAACTGACAGCCTGCCGGCGCAACGGCGCGCGGTAGGCCTCATCCAAAATGATCCGCTCCAATTCCCCAAATACCCGGTCGTCATCTGCCTTGGGTAATAGACGGATCAGAATCAATGCATGCCGCTCGTCCGCTTCCATCGCGGAACGGACCACATCCATCCGATCCATTTGGACGATCGTAGTCAGGGCACGTTCCCGCATTTCCTGTTCGTAGGTGGTGTCCAGCGCGATTTTCAGCAGCTCGGGGGATTTCTCCTGAAGATGAAATCGCGCAACCAGCTGGATGTATTCCGGTTTGCCCTGCAAAACGCGCAAGCTTTCCTCCATGGTTTGCTTCATGGCCGGGGTGCGCGAAAGCCTGTCCGGGTCGACCAGCATCAGCGCATAGGCGGCTGCTTCCGGGCTCGTCCCCTGTCCGCGTAGGAGTGAAAGAAGGGCTTGGTTTTTTTGCGAAGCCGGACTGAACTCGATCGCGCGGAAGAGCTTTCTTCTTTCCCTGTCTCCAAGCCTTTCGGCGGACGCCATGTCAACCAAAAGCGGCAGGGCTTTTGCCGATCGGGACCGCCAAACGATTTGACGCCCCTCCGGCGTGGCGGGGTCGCCGCCGCTTTCCAGCCAGGCTTCAAAACAGGCATCCGGGTCGTTGGCCGCGGCGATGCCCAATGCTTCCAAATACCAAGGATCACTCCCGTCGTAATGGGCCGCCAGGCGCGCCCACAGGGCGGGCCGTTCCGGTACGTTGAGGTAATGCAGGCCAATCAGCGCAGCACGCCGGACCTCCGGAGAAGGATCGTCTGCCACGCGCTGGAGTACCTGCGCCAGCTCCATGTCCATTTGCCGGGCAGCGCGAATGGCCGTCGCACGGATCAACCCGTCGTCATCCCCGAGGGCCAGCTCAAGATACTGTGGCCCGTTCTCCGGGAGCTTGGCAAGCAGCCACAAGGCCCGCGCGCGCAGCCGGGGATCGGAAGGCGACGAAGCTGGATACGCGCCCGAAGTAAAAAGCTCCTTTAACGCCGGTTCCGCTTGATTACCCAGGACATGCAATGCGGTCCAGCCAAGATACCGGAGGGATTGCGCCGGACTGGCCAGGGCCGCGATCGCCGCTTCGGGCGTTTCGACCGAAACCCTTTCGGGGCGGTAGGCATGCCCCCGGGGAGCGATCCGGTAAATCCTTCCCCGTGCCACGTCGCCGGCACGATGCCCGCCCACACCCGGGTCATACCAGTCGGCTACCATCAGCGAACCGTCCGGAGCGGGACAAACGTCCACGGGACGGAACCAGTTATCTTCCCTTGAAAAAAGCAGATCCTTCCGGGTGGCCTCAAATCCTGCGCCGGCGGCACGAACCGGATAAATCCGGATAGCACCCTGTCCGGCTTCCGCGTGGATCAGCTGTCCCTGGTAACCGGCAGGCAACAAACTTCCTTCATAAATACACAGTCCCGAGGGTGATCCGGCTCCATTGACAAGCAGGTTGGGAACTACTCCGGGATCGTCCTGATGCCAATGCCTGCGCGGAACGGAGTCCTCCCGGTTGATCCTCCACTCGGTCCAGCGCGCGCCGGTCAATTCATCGGTATAGCCGTAATTGCCGTACTCCATGACGAAATTGATGCGGGTACTCCGGTTCCCGTCGTCGTCGTTGTCGGATTGCCAGACCCGGCCGTAGGAATCCACCGCCAGCTCGTATGGATTCCTGAAATTATGGCCGATCACTTCCAGTTCCGACCCGTTGGGATTACAGCGGAAAGCCATACCTTGCCGATAAGGCGCGTCGCCTGCACGGATAGTCCGTCCCAGCGGGTCAAGCAGGGCTTGTCCGTCGGGACCCAGCAGTGTGTGCCCCTCATTTCCGAAATTAAAATATAATTTTCCGTCGGGGCCGAATACGAAGGCATGTACGGCATGATCATGCTGCAGCCCCCCGATGCCGGAAAAAAGCAAGGTAGTTGTGTCTGCTTTGTCGTCCCCGTCGGTATCGGTCAGCAGGTAAACGCCGGGACTACAGGAAACAACGACCTGATTGCCCAGTACCGCGATACCCATGGCCGCATTGATTAGGGTATCCTGAAAGAACACCTTGGCCGTATCGGCCTGGCCGTCTCCGTCCATGTCTTCCAGGATCACAATCCGGTCGCCTTGCTCCCGGTAAGGATTTTCGGTATTAAGCCAGTTCCGGTAGTTCCAGGCCTCGGTAACCCAAACCCGGCCCCGGGCGTCCACGTCGATATTGGTAGGATTACTCAGGAGCGGCTCACTGGCGAAAAGACGGACTTCGAGTCCGTCGGCAACTTCCAGCGTGGCCAGCGATGCCTCCGGTGAGTTCTTCCGGTCTTCCGCGGAACCAGCCGGATCAGACTCACAGGCAAACAAAACAAGAATAGCAGGCAGAAGTAAAATGTAAAAATGACACTTATTCATATGCAAAGGTTTAGGCCGCGTAATACCTTATGCAGGAACCGGGAGCCCTGCCGGGGAGGTTTCTAACACCACCTCATCAGGGCACCCGCACGAGTTTCGGTTATAACTTGCGTTTTACCTGAACTTCTTCGTAGCCTTCAATGATATCACCCACTTTCACATCATTGAAGTTCTGGATATTCAAACCGCACTCGTATCCGGCGCTTACTTCCCGCACATCGTCTTTGAAACGTTTGAGGGAGGCCAGCTCGCCGGTATACACCACAACCCCGTCCCGGATCAGACGCACGTTGGTGTTCCGCGTAATTTTGCCGTCCAGGACCATGCATCCTGCAATGGTACCCAGTTTGGAAACCTTGAATGTCTCCCTGACCTCCAGGTTACAAACAATCCGTTCCTCCACATCGGGCGCCAGCATTCCTTCCATGGCCGACTTGATTTCCTCAATGGCCTTATAGATAACGGAATAAAGACGGATATCGATTTCTTCGTGTTCCGCCAGGCGGCGCGCCTGGGGCGAAGGCCGGACCTGGAAACCGACAATGATCGCATCGGAGGCCGAGGCAAGCAGTACATCGGATTCGGAGATCTGACCCACCGATTTGTGGATCACGTTGATCTGAATTTCTTCGGTCGACAATTTCAGCAGGGAATCGGCAAGCGCCTCCACGGACCCGTCCACATCGCCTTTCACGATCAGGTTCAGTTCCCTAAAGTTGCCGATGGCCAAACGACGGCCGATTTCATCCAATGTAATATGTTTCTGGGTCCGCAATCCCTGTTCACGCTGCAATTGCTGACGACGGGTGGCGAT
>Ga0207873_1003305_pt1 | contig 12085 bp, 9 predicted proteins | sample BGWIniCompost_FD_187373 | JGI IMG/M metagenome (GOLD analysis project Ga0207873, IMG submission 187373) | Cellulose adapted compost microbial communities from Newby Island Compost Facility, Milpitas, CA, USA - BGW Initial Compost (SPAdes)... ... | reverse complement strand
CGCGGACGGGCCCGTCCCGGCCGCCCGGGGAGCGTCAGGGCAGCAGCTCGGCCAGCGGCCCCCAGAACAGGGACCGGTCGGTGCGCTCCGCCGAGGATCAACGGTGGTCAGGAACGCGACGTACCGACCTTGCTGGCCAGGGGGGACGCGCCGGTGGCGGGGCGGGAGCCGGGCGGCATACTGAGGCCCATGGCCGATCACTTTGACGTCGTTGTCCTCGGTGCCGGTCCCGGCGGGTACGTCGCGGCGATCCGCGCGGCGCAGCTGGGCAAGCAGGTTGCCGTCGTGGAGAAGAGGTACTGGGGCGGCGTCTGCCTGAACGTCGGCTGCATCCCGTCCAAGGCGCTGCTGAAGAACGCCGAGCTGGCGCACACCCTGCGCCACGAGAAGGACAAGTTCGGCATCGAGGGCGAGGTCTCGATGTCCTACGGCAAGACCCACGCCCGCAGCCGCCAGGTGTCGGCCGGGATCGTCAAGGGCGTCCACTTCCTGATGAAGAAGAACAAGATCACCGAGGTGGACGGCTGGGGGACGATCACCTCCCCGACCTCGATGTCGGTGGAGCTCAACGACGGCGGCACCCGCGAGCTGACCTTCGACAACCTCATCATCGCGACCGGCGCGACGACCCGGATGCTGCCCGGCGTGCAGGTGAGCAAGAACGTCGTCACCTACGAGGAGCAGATCCTCGACGAGAACCTCCCCGGATCGATCGTCATCGCCGGCTCCGGCGCGATCGGGGTCGAGTTCGCCTACGTCATGGCCAACTTCGGCGTCGACGTGACGATCGTGGAGTACCTCGACCGGATGGTGCCCACCGAGGACGCCGAGGTGTCCAAGGAGCTGGCCCGTCACTACAAGAAGCTCGGCATCAAGGTGATGACCTCGACCAAGGTGGAGGGCGTCGAGGACACCGGTGACGGGGTGCGGGTCACCGTCTCCCCCGCGGCCGGGGGCGACTCCCAGGTCCTCGAGGCCGACCGGCTGCTCTCGGCGATCGGGTTCGCCCCGCGGCTGGAGGGCTACGGCCTGGAGTCGCTCGGCGTCGAGACCACCGAGCGCGGCGCGATCAAGGTCGACGGCCGGGGCCGGACCAACGTCGACGGCGTCTACGCCATCGGCGACGTCACCGGCAAGCTCATGCTGGCCCACACCGCCGAGTTCATGGGAATCATCGCCGCCGAGACGATCGCCGGCGCCGAGACCCAGGAGATCGACTTCGACTTCATCCCCCGGGCCACCTACTGCCAGCCGCAGATCGCCTCGATGGGCTACACCGAGGAGCAGGCCCGGGAGAAGGGCTACGACGTCAAGGTCGCCAAGTTCCCGTTCTCGGCCAACGGCAAGGCGCAGGGCCTGGGCCAGGGGGTCGGCTTCGTCAAGATCGTCGCCGACGCCGAGCACAACGAGATCATCGGCGCCCACCTCATCGGCCCGGACGTGACCGAGCTGCTGCCGGTGCTCAACGCCGCGCAGACCTGGGACCTCACCGCCGACGAGCTGTCCCGCGTCGTCTTCGCCCACCCGACGCTGGGCGAGGCGGTCATGGAGGCGCTGCACGGCATCGCCGGCCACATGATCCACCTCTGACGCCCGTATGACGTCCGCCCGCCGGGCGGGGACCGCGCCGGTCCCCGCCCGGTGGCGTGGTCGGGCGGCTACGCGGCGGCGACCCCGGTGCGGCGGCCGCGGTTCACCGCGCTGGCGACCGCGCGCAGCGAGGCGGTGACGATGCTCGGGTCCACCCCGACACCCCAGCGCACCGTGCCGTCGACCGCGCACTCCACGTAGGCCGCGGCGCGGGCGTCGTCGCCGGCGGACATGGCGTGCTCGGCGTAGTCGAGCACCCGCACCTCGAAGCCGTGCCGGCCCAGGGCGTCGACGAAGGCCGCGATCGGACCGTTGCCGGTGCCCTCGATGACCTGGGGGACGCCGTCGATGACGACGGCGGCCCGGATCCGGTGGCCGGTCCCGGACTCGTCCCAGGACTCGACCCGCTCCAGCCGGACCGGCTCGTGCGCCTGCAGGTACTCGGTGTCGAAGGCCTCCCAGATCTGGGCCGGCGTCATCTCCCCGCCCGAGGCGTCGGTGTGGTGCTGGACCACCTGGCTGAACTCGATCTGGAGCCTTCGCGGCAGGTCCATGTGGTGCTCGTTCTTCATCACGTAGGCGACGCCGCCCTTGCCGGACTGGCTGTTGACCCGGATGACCGCCTCGTAGGTCCGGCCCACGTCCTTGGGGTCGATCGGCAGGTAGGGCACCTCCCAGCGGAAGTCGTCCACCGGCACGCCCGCCTCGGCGGCGTCCCGCTCCAGCGCCTCCAGGCCCTTCTTGATGGCGTCCTGGTGGGAGCCGGAGAACGCGGTGAAGACCAGGTCACCGGCATACGGGTGCCGCTCGTGCACGGGCAGCTGGTTGCAGTGCTCCACGGTGCGCCTGATCTCGTCGATGTCGGAGAAGTCGATCTCCGGGTCGATGCCCTGGGAGAACAGGTTCATCCCCAGGGTGACCAGGTCGACGTTGCCGGTGCGCTCGCCGTTGCCGAACAGGCAGCCCTCGATCCGGTCCGCCCCGGCCATGTAGCCCAGCTCGGCGGCGGCCACCGCGGTGCCCCGGTCGTTGTGCGGGTGCAGCGACAGCACGACGTGCTCGCGGTGGTTGAGGTGCCGGCTCATCCACTCGATGGAGTCGGCGTAGACGTTGGGCGTGGCCATCTCGACGGTCGCCGGCAGGTTGATGATCACCGGGCGCTCGGCGGTCGGCTCGAAGACCTCCATGACCCGGTTGCAGATCCGGGCGGCGAACTCCAGCTCGGTCCCGGTGTAGGACTCCGGGGAGTACTCGTAGAACACCTCGGTGTCCGACAGCTGCTCCTCGAACTTCTTGCACAACCGGGCGCCGGTCAGGGCGATGTCGATGATGCCGTCCATGTCCTGGTGGAACACGACCCGCCGCTGCAGCGTCGAGGTCGAGTTGTAGAGGTGGACGATCGCCTGCTTGGCCCCGTCGATGGCCTCGTAGGTGCGCTCGATCAGCGGCTCCCGGGCCTGGGTCAGCACCTGGATGACGACGTCGTCCGGGATCAGGTCCTCCTCGATGAGCAGCCGGACGAAGTCGAAGTCGGTCTGGCTGGCTGCCGGGAAGCCGACCTCGATCTCCTTGTAGCCCATCCGGACCAGGAGCTCGAACATCCGGCGCTTGCGCTCGGGGGACATCGGGTCGATGAGGGCCTGGTTGCCGTCGCGCAGGTCGACCGCGCACCAGCGCGGGGCCTGGGTGATGACCCGGCTCGGCCAGGTCCGGTCCGGCAGGTCGATCGGGGTGAACGGCGTGTACCGCCGGAAGGGCATGCCGCTGGGACGCTGGGGGGTGCGCTCGTGGTAGCTGCTCATGGGGGCTTTCCTCGCTGCTTGCTGGCTGGCGTCCGGGAACAGCGCGACTCCGCAGCGAGGGGCCCGGACTAGAGGAGGGCCTCGCTGCGGCAGCGAAGGAGCAGCTGGTGCGACATTGCGGTGAAGGCTAGCCCACCGGGCGGGGCCGTGTCACGGGCTTGTACGAGGGCCGGTTGGCTTCGTAGGTGGTGATGGCGTCCTCGTGCTGGAGGGTGAGGGAGATGTCGTCCAGGCCGTTGAGGAGGCGCCAGGCGGTGTAGTCGTCGATGGTGAAGGTGGTGTGGATGGGCCCGGCGGTGATGGTGCGGTCGTGCAGGTTGACGGTGACCTCGGCGCCGGGGTGGGTTTCCAGGTACTTCCACAGCAGCTCGACGTCGGACTGGGCGGTGGTGGCGCACAGCAGCCCGGACTTGCCGGCGTTGCCGGAGAAGATGTCGCCGAACCGGGCGGAGATGACGGCTTTGAACCCGTACTGTTGCAGCGCCCAGACGGCGTGCTCGCGGGAGGAGCCGGTGCCGAAGTCGGGCCCGGCGACCAGCACCGACCCGCCGGTGTAGGCGGGCTGGTTGAGCACGAAGGTGGGGTCCTCGCGCCACCGGGAGAACAGCCCGTCCTCGAACCCGGTGCGGGCCACCCGTTTGAGCCAGCCGGCGGGGATGATCTGGTCGGTGTCGACGTTGGAGCGGCGCAGCGGGACCCCGACGCCGGTGTGGGTGGTGAACGGTTCCATCAGTCCAGGTCCTCCGGGGAAGCGAGACGGCCGGTGACGGCGGTGGCCGCGGCCACCGCCGGGGAGACCAGGTGGGTGCGGGCCCGCGGGCCCTGCCGGCCCTCGAAGTTGCGGTTGGAGGTCGAGGCGCACCGCTGCCCGGGGGACAGGTGGTCGGGGTTCATCCCCAGGCACATCGAGCACCCGGCCAGGCGCCACTCGGCCCCGGCGGCGGTGAACACCTCGGCCAGCCCCTCCTCCTCGGCCTGCAGGCGGACCTGGTGGGAGCCGGGCACCACCAGCATCCGCACCCCGGGGGCGACCTTGCGCCCGCGCAGGATGTCCGCGGCGACCCGCAGGTCCTCGATCCGCCCGTTGGTGCACGAGCCCAGGAACACCGTGTCCACGGTGATGTCACGCATCGCGGTGCCCGGGGCCAGGTCCATGTACTCCAACGCCCGCACCGCATCCGCCCTCTTCGTCTCGTCCCCGAACGACTCCGGGTCCGGGACCACCCCGTCCAACGGGACCGACTGGCCCGGGTTGGTGCCCCAGGTCACGTACGGCGACAGCTCGCCCGCGTCCAGCACCACCTCGGCGTCGAACACCGCACCAGGGTCGGTGCGCAACCCCCGCCAGTCCTCCAGCGCCGCGTCCCAGTCCGCGCCCTGCGGGGCGTGCGGGCGGCCCTTGAGGTAGGCGAACGTCGTCTCGTCCGGGGCGACCATCCCGGCCCGGGCACCGGCCTCGATGGACATGTTGCAGATCGTCATCCGCCCCTCCATCGACAACGCCTCGATCGCGCTGCCCCGGTACTCCAGCACAAACCCCTGCCCGCCACCGGTCCCGATCCGGTTGATCACCGCCAGGATGATGTCCTTCGCGCTCACCCCCACCGGCAGCTCCCCCTCCACCGTGATCGCCATCGTCTTCGGCCGCTTCAACGGCAACGTCTGGGTCGCCAGCACGTGCTCGACCTCGCTGGTGCCGATCCCGAACGCCAACGCCCCGAACGCCCCGTGCGTGGAGGTGTGGGAGTCCCCGCACACGATCGTCATCCCCGGCTGGGTCAACCCCAGCTCCGGGCCGATCACGTGCACGATGCCCTGCCCCACCCTGCCCCGGGCGTAGTGCACGATCCCGAACTCGTCGCAGTTGGCCTTCAACGCCTCCAGCTGGGTGCGCGAGACCGGGTCGGTCACCGGCCCCAACGTCGTGGGCACGTTGTGATCCTCCGTGGCCACCGTCAACTCCGGCCGGCGCACCCCCCGCCCCGCCAACCGCAACCCCTCAAACGCCTGCGGGCTGGTCACCTCGTGCACCAGGTGCAGATCGATGTACAAAAGATCCGGCTCCCCCACCGCAGCACGCACCACATGCGCATCCCACACCTTCTCCACCAACGTCCGCGGACGCTCAACCACCACGGGGGTCACCTCGATCTGCTGCAAAGGGGAATGCGCCACACTGTAGACCGCATCGGCACGAGGTTTGTCAGGAGGAGTCATGGTCACCCACCGGCTGGCGGTGATCCCGGGCGACGGCGTGGGGCCGGAGGTGACCGAGGCGGCGCTGACCGTGCTCGACGCCGCGGAGCAGCGCTTCGGGTTCGTCACCGAGCGCACCACCGTCCCGCTGGGCGCCGACCACTACCTGGAGACCGGTGAGCTGCTCACCGACGAGACCGTCGCGCGGCTCCGGGAGTCCGAGGCCATCCTGTTCGGCGCGGTCGGCAGCCCCAAGGTGACCCCGGGCATCCTCGAGCGAGGCGTCATCCTCGCCCTGCGCGGGGCGATGCGCCAGGCGGTCAACCTGCGCCCGGTCCGGCTCTACCCGGGGGTCCCGACCCCGATCGCCGGGCTCACCCCGGAGCGCTGCGACATCGTCGTGGTGCGGGAGAACACCGAGGGCAGCTACGTCGGCGGCGGGAGCTTCCTGCACCGGGGCACCCCGGCCGCCGTGGCCACCCAGGACTCGGTCAACACCTGGTATGCCGTGCACCGCGCCGTGGACTTCGCCTTCCGGCTGGCCCGGCAGCGCCGGGGCCGGCTGACGCTGTGCCACAAGACCAACGTCCTGGTCCACGCCGGTGGCCTGTGGTCCGACGTGGTCGACCACGTCTCGCGGTCCTTCCCCGACGTCGAGGTGGACTACGTGCACGTCGACGCGCTGTGCATGCACCTGCCGACCCGGCCGGAGCGGTTCGACGTCATCGTCACCGACAACCTCTTCGGCGACATCGTCACCGACCTCGGGGCGGTCCTCGCCGGCGGGCTCGGGGTGGCCGCCAGCGGCAACCTCAACCTCGACGGCAGCGCCCCGTCCATGTTCGAGCCGATCCACGGGTCGGCCCCGGACATCGCCGGGCGGGGCTGGGCCAACCCGGCCGGCGCGGTGCTGTCGCTGGCGCTCTGCCTGGCCTCGCTGGGTGAGGGCAAGGCCGCGGCGGCCGTCGAGGGCGCCACGGTGTCGGTGCTGTCCGAGCTGCCGGCCCTGGCCGGCGCGGAGATGGGCGCCTCGACCCAGGAGCTCGGCGAGCGCATCGCCGACCGGCTCACCGACGACGCGGCCGAGCTCGTGCCGTCGAGCCTGGCCGACCAGCTGGCGGAGGTGCAGGCCGAGCTGCGCGAGCAGCGGCAGGCGACGTCCGGCTGACGGAACCGCCGCGCGGTGACCCGAGTCACACCGAGGTCACCGCGCAGGTTCCGTCCCCGGAGGTCGCCATGCGACGCGCACCAGCCCTCACCCTCCTCGCCGTCCCGGCCCTCGTGGCCGGGTGCACCGCTGCGCCGCCGGCCATGCTGACGACGCTGGGCAGCGTCCACCTCCGGCCGTTCGACGGGTGCGAGCAGCTCCTCGGCTACTACCGGGAGCAGGCGCTCGACCTCGTCGGCCCCTACGGGCTGGACGGCGGCCGGGCAGAGACCGTCGACGTGGCGGTCGAGGACCGGGCCGCGTCGGGTGACGACGGGGGCGCTGCCCCGTCCCGCGCCGCGGAGCACTCGACGACCAACACCCAGGAGGTCGGCGTCGACGAGCCGGACATCGTCAAGACCGACGGCCGCGTCGTCGTCACCAGCGTCTCCGGCGGGGTGACGGTCGTGGACGCGGCGACCGGCCGGGTGCTCTCCCGGGTGGGGCTCGGCGGACCCGGCGGGGCGTCATCCGACCGCGGGTTCGAGGGCACCGGCGCCGAGCTGCTGCTCGCGGGCACCGACCTCGTCGTCCTGGCCACCGAGTGGGGGGTCGGGGGGCCGGGCCCGGCGGACACCGTGCCGGCGTTCCCGCCGACCCGCACCGTGGTGACCCGCATCGACCTCACCGACCCGTCGGCGCCACGGGTGCTCGGGTCGGTCCGGCTCGAGGGGGGCTACCGGTCGGCCCGGATGGTCGGCGACGCGATCCGGCTGGTCATGGTCACCGAGCCACCCGGCCTGGCGTTCACCCACCCCGAGGACGGCTCGATGCGCGCCGAGGCGGAGGCCGAGGCGGCCAACCGGCGGATCATCGGGGAGACCACGATCGAGGACTGGCTGCCCCACCGCCAGGTCCTCGCCCCCGACGGCACGGTGCAGGACACCGACCGCCTGCTGGAGTGCACCGACGTCTCCCGGCCCCGGGACCCCGCGGGGCTGTCGACCCTGTCGGTGCTGACCTTCGACCTCTCCGGTGACGGCGTCGAGCCGACCTCCTCGGTGGGCCTGGTCGCCACCGGCGACACCGTCTACGCCTCGACCGACCGGCTCGTCGTGGCCACCTCACCGTGGTCGGCGTGGGGCTGGCGGTGGTCCGAGCTGGCACCCGGCAGGACCCTCCGCTCCGACCTGCACAGCTTCGACATCAGCGACCCGGGGCGCACGGACTACGTCGCGTCCGGGTCGGTCCCCGGTCGTCTGCTCAACCAGTTCGCCCTCGACGAGGAGGACGGGGTGATCCGGGTGGCCACCACGACCGACGAGGGGCGCGGGCGGTGGTCCCAGTCGTCACTGGTCGTGCTCCGCGAGGAGGGTGACGAGCTCGTCGTGACCGGGCAGGTGGACGGCCTCGGCGTGACCGAGCAGATCCACGCGGTCCGCTTCCTCGGTCCGGGCCTGGCGGCCGTCGTGACCTTCCGGCAGGTCGACCCGCTCTACCTCGTCGACACCTCCGACCCGACCGCGCCCACCGTGCTGGGCGAGCTCAAGGTCCCCGGCTACTCGGCGTACCTGCACCCGCTCGGGGAGAACCTGCTCCTCGGCGTCGGCCAGGACGCCGACACCGGCACCGGCGCGGTCCGCGGGCTGCAGGTCTCCCTCTTCGACATCAGCGACCCGCGTCGCCCGCGGCGGCTCGACCAGGTCTCCTGGCCGGGCGCGCACTCCACCATCGAGTGGGACCACCGCGCGTTCCTGCACTGGGCGGCGACCGGTCAGGTGTTCCTGCCGGCCGAGCAGTGGTCTCCCTCGCTGGCCCGGGACGCCGACGCCGAGCCCGAGGACCTGTTCACCGGCGTGCTCAGCGTGCAGCTCGACGGGAGACGCCTGCTCGAGGGGCCCCGGTCCAGCACCGGGTCACCGGGGTCCTGGGGCGCCGTGCCGCTGCGCACCCTCGTCGTCGGCGACACGCTCTGGTCCCTGACCCACGACGGGCTGTCCCGCCACGACCTCGCCACGATGGAGCGCCTCGACGTCATCCCGCTCGGTTGACGGGTGGGGCGGGACGTCCTGCCCCAGCTCGGCCAGCCAGCGCCTCAGCACCCGGTGCACGCCGACCGCGGTCACGACCTCCCCCGGCTCGCTGAGCTCGGCCGGGTAGAGCAGGAACGGCCGGTTCTGCGGACCGCCGAGCGCCCCGTGCGATCCCACCTGCGTCTCGAACGCGCAGATCTCCTCCAGCTCCGGGTCGAAGCGGGCGTTGACCATGATGTCGGCGACGTTGGCGTAGCCGTCGACCTCCCGGACGTGCTCGGCGGCGCGCGGGCCGTACGGCTCGAGCGGGTCCTCCCCGACCACCTCGCCGGTGTCGAGCGGGTGCCCGGGTGACTGCGGCCCGGCCGGCTGGGACGACCAGTAGCCCGGCGGTGGGCCGGTGGGGTTGCTCTGGGGTGACGGGCCGGGTTGAGGCGGCTGACCCGTGCCCGCCGGGGCATCCCTTCCGCTGCCGTGCTCGGGGTGCTCGGGGTGCTTGCCGTTGCTCATGGTCATAGGTACCACACCCGCGCGGCTCGGTACGGCATGTTCGAGGCGGATCTCCCCGGCCCCGGTTCAGCTGCGGCTGCCGGTGACAGGCAGGTGCGGCACGTCAGGAGCCGTCCCCCGGTGAGCTGCGCCCCCGGCACGCCGACCGGCCAGGCGCAGGTAACCCGGGCTGCGCGGGTCGTGGACTGCTACGGCCAGGCCGGCGAGCGCGATGACGCCTGCCACAACCAGTTGCGCGGGGGTGGCCACGTCCCGGAACAGGAACCCGTAGGCGCTCCAGTCGCTGTCGTCGGGCTGGGTGAGCATCGTGCCGGTGAACGCCAGGACGACGGGGAACCAGGAGTAGGCGATGCCGAAGAGCGCCGCGGTGGCCAACGCCACCCCGGTCAGCCACAGCAGGTTGCGCACCGAGGCGGCCAGCACGTCCGCCTGCGCCAGCACCGCCCCGAGAACGACCACGGCGGCGCTGAGGACCAGGACGGTGCCGTAGGACAGGGCGCGGGCGGCCAGGACCCGGCCGTTGCGGGCCAGGACGGGGGTGGTGACCGTGTCATGCCCCAACGCGCACGCGACCGCCAGGATCGCCGGGACCACGACCATCACCCGCAACGCAGGGGTCAGCGTCAACGGGCCGACCTGGTCGATGACACCGTCATGGAACAGCACACTGACCGCCACGGCGAGCACCACCAACGGGTAGGTGTTGCGGATGCCGGTGGCCCGCAGCACCGTCCACGGCAGCGGGCCCCTGCCGTGGACGGTGCCTGTCAGAAGTGCGGGTAGGTGCATGTCCGGAACTGCTCAGCCAAGGTCACGGCCGCCTCGGGAGGCAGCGGCTCACCGAAGTAGCCAGCGGTCTCCGCAGCGGTCGGGTCGACCAGGCCGGCCCAGGTCGCGGTGAGCGCCGACAGGTCCTCCCAGTACCGGTCGGACGGCGGAGCCTCCCCCTGTACCTGCTCGCAGTGCACCGGCTGGACGAACCCGAGCACGATCTCCCACGCGGTGGGAGCCTGCCCTTGCAGGTGCTCGGGCATCACGAAGAAGGGCGCGACATCCTCACCTGTGGGCAGCACGGTTCGGCTGGCTTCCTCCACGCGGGACGGGAGCAGGTCGGCATACCCGAACCTCTCACTGGCCTGCACCAGCGCGGCGAACTGCTCCTGGAACGCGGTAGCGACCCGCTCGTGCTCGGGGTAGAAGCACGTGGGGACCGTTTGGACGGCCCCGCAGAAGGTCGGTGTCGCCGCTGACTCCGACAGCCGTTCCGGCGGTCCGGTCCACGCCACTGCGGCTGCGAGCGCCACAGCACCGAGCGCGACACCTGCGTCAGCACCGGTCACTCGCCGCAACGACCGTCCGTGCAGCGGACGCAGCACCAGGGCTGCGGTGATGGCCAGGACCAGCATGACCACCTGCGCCAGCAGGTAGGTGACGTTGTAGTCGTAGCCGACGCGCGGGATCGTGGCCATGCCGGTGACCAGCATCGCGACCGGACCGTAGTCGACCGACAGCAGGTACACCGCGGCGAAGGCGACCAGGGCGGCGACGATGCCGGCCAGGACGGTGGTCAGGAACCGGCCCACCAGGGTGCCCAGGGCGGCGAAGAGGCTGATGATCAGCAGCTGCACCATGATCGCGGCCGCCATCGCCGGCGGCCACGCCGGAGGCGCGGAGATGACCAGGCCCACCAGGAGGGCGCACCCGTGGACCGCGCCGACCCCGACGGTGTAGACCGCGAACAGCCCGAACGCTGGGGTGCGGGTCACCCGGTTACGTGACAGGTGGGCGGCCCCGAGGCTCAGGCGGGCGGTGTCGACCGCAGCGAACGCTGCGACGACCGGGCCGACCACGATGAACCCGACAGCCAACCAGTCGATCGTCCAGATCAGGTCACCACGCCACTGGGCGCCGCGTTGCAGCATCACCGCTGCCTCGACCCCGGCGACGGTGACCATGGCCAACAGCAGCATGCCGCGGCGGGCGACCAGGGCGATGACTGCCGTCAAGCTCGCCGGGCGCGCCCGCCGGGACGGCGCCGCCTTCTGGCTGCTGCCGCCCCGGTGTCGGGGGCTGGCCGTGGCGACCTCGGCCACGGCCTCCTCAGCCAGCGACATCGACGGCCCGTTCCGCGATGGCGGCCATGAACCCAGCTTCGACCGCGTCGCCGGTCACGGTGTCCGAGCCGGCCAGCGCGCACAGGGCCGCGGTGGACCCGTCGAAGACGCTTCTTCCGGCCGACAGGACGTGCACGGTGTCGGCGACGGCGGCCACATCCTCGGACAGGTGGGTGGAGACGACCACGGTGGCCTCCGCGCCCAGGTCGGTCAGCAGGGCCCGCAGGTCCCGCCGCTGCACCGGGTCCAGGCCGACGGTCGGCTCGTCCAGGAACAGCATGCCGGCCTGTCCCAGCAGCGCCTGGGCGATACCGAGGCGGCGGACCATGCCGCCGGACAGCTGACCGATCTTCGCGTTCACCTTGCCGGTCAGCTGGACCCGCTCCAGGGCATGGTGCACGTCCTCCTTCGTCAGGCGCCGGGCCCGGGTGGAGCGCGCCCAGGCGATGAAGGTGAGGTACTCCCCCACCCGCACGCCCTTGGGGCCGGTGAAGTCCTGCGGCAGGTAGCCCACCTCGGCCGCGACCCGGTGGCGTCGTTGCTCGCTGGGAGTGACGACACGGCCGCTGTCCGGCGCCAGGACACCCACGGCCAGCTGGATCAGTGTGGTCTTGCCGGCCCCGTTCGCGCCCAGGAGGGCGGTGACCCCGGTGCTGAAGACGGTGTCGATCGGGCCCAGGGTGAACCCGCCGT
>Ga0207873_1003302_pt1 | contig 12094 bp, 9 predicted proteins | sample BGWIniCompost_FD_187373 | JGI IMG/M metagenome (GOLD analysis project Ga0207873, IMG submission 187373) | Cellulose adapted compost microbial communities from Newby Island Compost Facility, Milpitas, CA, USA - BGW Initial Compost (SPAdes)... ... | reverse complement strand
AGCTCCGCATCACCTTGTCGCGCTGCTGCTGCGTCAAATCACCGTGCAACGCATCTGCGTTATAACCGTCGCGGATCAGTTGTTCCGCCACTTGTTGCGTCTCCAGTTTGGTTCTGCAGAAAACAACGCCAAAGATATCGGTCGCGTGATCAACGACCCGTTTCAGGGCGGCATATCGGTCGCTATCGCGAACCACAGCAAATTGGTGGGTGATATTGCGGTTACCGCCGTGTTTCTCTCCTACTGAAAGCTCAAACGGCTGATGCATGTACGTGCTGGCTATGCGTCGAACCGTGGGAGGCATTGTCGCAGAGAACAACCAGACGTTTTTGTCATCTGACGTATGCGAAAGAATGTGATCGATATCTTCCTTGAAGCCCATATTGAGCATTTCGTCAGCTTCATCGAGCACAAGAAAACGGATCAGCCCCAGGTCAACGGCTTTACGGCCGAGAAGGTCCATCAGGCGGCCCGGTGTGGCCACAATAATTTGTGCGCCTTTGCGAATCGCCCGTATCTGATCGGTAATACTGGAACCTCCATAAACCGCCACCATGTTCAGGCGCTTAACGCCGCGAGAGAAGTTTTCAAAGTCGCGCGTGATTTGCAGACACAACTCACGCGTGGGCGCCAGTACAAGCGCCTGCGTTGTTTTATCGTTTTCGTCTATGAGATCAATAAGTGGAAGGCCAAACGCGGCAGTTTTGCCGGTTCCTGTTTGCGCAAGCGCGACCATGTCGCGACCTTCAGTAATCAGGAAAGGAATGGCTTTTTGCTGAATCGGTGTGGGTGTCTCAAACCCGAGCTGCGCCACCGCGTCAGCGAGTTCCCCGGACAGGCCGAGGCTTTGGAATGAATGCATGTAAAAGTTTTCGTGAAATAAGGCGCAAAGGTACACCAATTAATTGACACCACCGCTGGTGGGTGCAAAAGTGCCCTTTACTCCCTGCAATGCGTGATTCCCGCGTACCCGGAAGGGCGAAGGACAAGGATTGCCGGCACCAACGGCCGGCAAGTTTAGAAAAAGCAAAAGGGTAAGCCGTCGGAGAATCAGATGTTCTCCGACGAGAATTTGGCGCGGAAATATTCGCGGTTCATACGCGCGATATTCGATACGCTGATGCCTTTCGGGCATTCCGCTTCACAGGCAAGCGTGTTGGTGCACGAGCCGAAGCCTTCGGCATCCATCTGAGCGACCATACGCTCCACGCGCGTCTTCCTTTCGGGTTGTCCTTGGGGCAGCAAAGCCAGCTGGGATACCTTGGCGCTCACGAAGAGCATAGCGGAGGAGTTTTTGCAGGCTGCGACACAGGCGCCACACTGGATACACGCTGCTGCATCAAACGCCTTGTCTGCATTCGACTTGGGCACCGGAATGGCGTTGGCATCCGGTACACCACCCGTGTTTACGGAAATGTATCCGCCGGCCTGCTGGATCCGGTCAAACGCTTCGCGATCTACAATGAGGTCGCGAATAACGGGGAAAGGTTTTGCCCGCCAGGGCTCAACGGTAATGGTTTCACCATCCCGAAATGAACGCATATGCAACTGGCAGGTAGTGGTCTGCAGGGGGCCATGGGGGCGGCCATTGATGTACATGCTGCATGCGCCACATATGCCTTCACGACAATCGTGATCAAACGCTACAGGCTCTTCTCCGCGACCGATAAGTTGCTGATTTAAGACGTCAAACATTTCGAGGAATGACATATCGGGCGAAACATCGTCGAGCTGATAGGTCTTAAACTCACCTTTTGCCTTCTGATCTTTCTGCCTCCAAACCTTGAGTGTGATTTTCATCCTGAATGAATATTTTATGATCCTTCAATCGCAAGCGGCCATCCGCTTCCGTTTGTTTCTTATTTGTAACTCCGTTGGGTAAGCTTCACATTCTCGAAATGCAACGGTTCCTTGTGGAGCACTTCGGCCTTGTTATCACCGGTGTATTCCCACGCGGCGACATACGAGAACTCGTCATCCTTGCGGAGGGCTTCTCCATCGGGCGTTTGTGACTCCTCGCGGAAGTGACCGCCGCACGATTCGGAACGATGCAACGCATCATCGATCATCAATTCGGCGAGTTCCATGAAATCCGCCAGGCGACCCGCTTTCTCGAGTTCCTGGTTGAGCTCGCCCGCGCCTCCGAGCACATTTACGTTCTGCCAGAACTCCTCGCGCAGTTCCTGCACGCGCGTCTTGGCTTTCTTCAATCCCTCTTCGGTACGCGACATTCCGCAGTAGTCCCACATGGTGAGTCCGAGTTCACGGTGCAACTGGTCGACGCTCTTCTTACCCTTGATGCTGAGTAATTTCTGAATGCGGGTATTTACGTTTTCCATTGCCTCGCGGAAGGCGGGGTGGTCGGAACCGACCCGATCGCTCCATCCGAGGTTGGCCAGGTAATCCCCAATAGTATAAGGGATAACAAAGTAGCCGTCGGCCAGACCTTGCATGAGTGCGCTTGCGCCAAGGCGGTTTGCACCGTGATCGGAGAAGTTCGCTTCTCCAAGCGCGTACAACCCCGGTATGGTAGTCATCAGGTTGTAGTCTACCCAGAGCCCACCCATGGTGTAGTGTACCGCCGGGTATATCATCATCGGCACCTCATACGGGTTGTCGCCGGTGATTTGCTGATACATGTCGAAGAGGTTGCCATATTTTGCCTCGATGACCTTCCGACCATCGCGCTTAATCGCGTCAGCGAAGTCGAGGAACACGGCGAGACCGGAACCGACGCCACGACCTTCGTCGCAGACATATTTGGCGTTGCGCGAAGCCACGTCGCGGGGAACGAGGTTTCCGAAGGAAGGATACTTGCGTTCGAGGAAGTAGTCACGCTCCGACTCTGGAATATTAACGGCGTCGCGGGCTTTAAGTCCCGGCCTTGCCGTCTTCGGAACCCATACGCGTCCGTCATTCCGCAGCGACTCCGACATAAGCGTAAGCTTTGACTGGTGATCACCGGATACCGGAATACAGGTAGGGTGAATTTGCGTAAAACACGGGTTGCCGAACAGGGCGCCTTTCTTGTGCGCGCGCCATACAGCCGTCGCGTTAGATCCTTTCGCATTTGTCGAAAGGTAGAAGACGTTGCCATAGCCTCCGGTGCACAACAGCACGGCGTGACCGCTGTGCGCTTCGATCTGGCCCGTCACCAGATCGCGTGTAATGATACCCCGCGCCTTGCCGTCAACAACAACCAGGTCGAGCATTTCGGTGCGTGGATACATCTTGACCTTGCCCGCGGCAATCTGGCGGTTCAGCGCGCTGTATGCGCCGAGCAGCAACTGCTGTCCGGTTTGACCGCGCGCATAGAAAGTCCGCGATACCTGCGCACCGCCGAAAGAGCGGTTATCCAGGAGTCCGCCATATTCACGCGCAAAGGGAACGCCCTGTGCGACGCATTGATCGATAATATTGACGCTGACTTCCGCCAGGCGATAGACATTCGCTTCGCGGGCGCGATAGTCACCGCCCTTTACCGTATCATAAAAGAGGCGATAAACGCTGTCTCCGTCGTTGCGATAGTTCTTCGCCGCATTAATACCGCCCTGCGCAGCGATACTGTGCGCGCGCCGTGCGCTGTCCTGAAAGCAGAAAGCCTTAACGTTATAGCCCAACTCTGCGAGTGATGCCGCGGCTGATGCGCCTGCCAGCCCGGTACCTACAACAATGATTTCATATTTCCTCTTGTTGGCGGGGTTGACAAGCTTGAGATTGAACTTATGCCTGGACCATTTTTCCGCTATCGGTCCGTCAGGAATTTTCGAATCTAATTTCATGGGTTGAAAAGTATTTTCGGCGTGATCAGCACTTTGACCGACCGTCAGGTGAAATACATGTATACCGGAATCAGCGCAAACAGCGCAGGAACAATGATGGAGAAACCGACACCGACGGCCCGGATCCAACCATTGTATTTAACGTGGTTGAGGCCCAGCGTCTGGAAGGCACTGCCAAATCCATGGAAAAGATGAAAGCCGAGCAATGCCATGCTTACCACATAGAGCAATACAAACCAGAAGCTTTCATAAGCCGTATTGACTACCGCGTACAGGTTCTTGTACTCCACGCCCGCGTAAGTGGCAGTGGGAATACCCCCCCAATGCATCTCATACCAGAAGCTCCTCAGGTGGATAACGAGAAAAATGAAAATAAACGTTCCGAGGATTCCCATGTTGCGGGAAGTCCAGTGCGAAGAATTCTTCGTAACCGCGTAGCCAACCTCTCCACGGGCCGCCCTGTTGCGACGGGTCAGAATAATGGCCCAGATGACGTGGAGCAGGATCATCGTATAGTTGACGTAGGAGATTGTAACAATCAGCGGGTTGGAAGTCATGAATGCCGCATATACGTTGAACGCCTCCCCGTCGTCAGCCTTCAACAACTGGAGATTTCCGATCAGGTGCACCACGAGGAAAAGAATGAGAAACAATCCGGTGAGCGCCATCACGTACTTTCTCCCGATGCTACTGGAGAAAAAATTCGTAAACCAATTCATAGTTTAGTAAAACTGAGTTTGAAGAGTGCGCCAAAAATACTCCTCACTGTTTTACCAAACAACGGCGAGTTCTATTTAAACAATTTCCAAATAAGCGGCTGCGCGAGCGGAGATCGCTCTATGAAAAGGTCTCAAAAAGTAGAACCAGTATGCCGATAGTGATGAGCACTACAAAAAGAAACCACTCCCTTTGGAAAAACCGGACGACTTTCGAGAATAAATACTTCATAGATCCTTAACTATCAGTCTTCCCTTAGGTCAAAAATGAAGCCGTTTTTCGTAATCATCTATGAAACAGTAGTTTACAAAAATTGACTTGGTTATTGTCCCTGATTTTCAGTCCTGTTTTCGACCAAAAAATCCCAACCTGGGAAGAAAGATATCACTGTCACAAGTTGTCAGGCCGCGTCCCGATATTAGGGAAGTTACTAGTTTTGTCGATTGTAGCGATGGCCACGGACTGAGCGCGTGAAAGTTCTTTTCGGTCGGCTGAATCGGCGTAACTTTACAAGCCAACAACCACACCTGCTGATGTATTTGATATTTGACACGGAAACCACCGGGGTTCCGCACAATAAGACTGCCCCTATCACCGATCTTGACAACTGGCCCCGACTGGTTCAGATCGCCTGGCAGCTCCACGATGCGAAGGGCCGGTTGATTTCCCGCCAAAACCTGATTGTCAAGCCCGATGGATTTGACATCCCTTACAAAGCTGAGCAAATCCACGGCATCTCCACCAAGCGCGCCCTGGAAGAAGGACAGCCCCTGTCCGAGGTGCTTGATCTTTTGATGCAGGATCTGGGTCAGACCTCGATGATTGTCGGCCACAACATTGAATTCGACATCAGCATCGTCGGGGCCGAATTCATTCGTCAACAACGGGACCCGGATGCGCTGCTCCAACTCGAAAAAGTCGACACCGCGATTGCGTCGACCGAGTTCTGCCAACTGGCTGGTGGAATTGGCGGACGCCTGAAGATGCCCCGTCTGGCGGAACTTCACGAAAAGTTATTCGGCCACGTCTTCGATGACGCGCATGACGCCAGCTATGACGTTGCGGCGACTGCCCGGTGCTTCTTCGCCCTGGTCGAGAAGAAAATCGTCAAACCGGTAGACGATACTCCGCCGGAAGAGATCACCTATGAAGCGCCGAACCTCGAGGCGGCGAACTTCAGCAAACGCGAGAAGAAAAAGCAGGCGACGTATTCACTTACCGGAGAGGCGGATACTCCGGTCACGGATAAGCCATTCGTTCATCTTCACGCGCACTCCCAATACTCCGTTCTGCAGGCGACGCCGGATGTGAAAAGCATGGTTGCGAAAGCGAAGTCACTCGGCATGCCCGCCCTCGCTCTTACCGACCTGGGCAACATGTACGGTGCCTTCAAGTTTGTCAAGGAGGCCCTTGCTCAGGAAATCAAGCCGATTGTGGGGTGTGAATTTTACCTTGCCGAAGAACGCCTCAAGCTCAAGTTCACGAAAGACAATCCCGACCGGCGCTACAATCAGGTGCTGATCGCCAAGAATAAGAATGGATACCACAACCTGGCCAAATTGAGTTCACTGGCCTTCGGGGAAGGTCTCTACGGTATTTATCCCCGTATAGACAAAGCATTGGTCAGTCAGTACAAGCAGGATCTCATCGCCTTTACCGGCGGTCTCAACAGCGAAGTTCCTCATCTCATACTCAATGTTGGCGAGAAGCAAGCTGAAGAGGCCTTCCGGTGGTGGTATGAGCAATTCGGTGACGACTTCTATATAGAACTGAACCGCCACGGCATTCCCGAGGAAGACCACGTGAATGAGGTGTTGCTCCGGTTTGCGGAAAAATATGGCGTTCGCTATTTCGCTGCAAACGAATGCTTCTACCTCGACCGCGAGGAGTCGAATGCACACGACGTACTGCTCTGTATAAAAGAGGGCGAGTTCAAATCTACCCCCATCGGCCACGGTAGGGGTAAGCGCTACGGCCTGCCCAACGACCAATACTACTTCAAGTCAACACAGGAGATGCACTCCATCTTCCGCGACTTACCCGAGGCGATTGACACTGTCAGCGAGATCCTGGACAAGGTGGAGAGCTATACCCTGGAGCGCAATGTACTCCTGCCAAAGTTCGATATTCCCGAAGGATTCGCCACGGAAGACGATTATCTGCGCCACCTCACGTTTGAAGGCGCGCGCAAACGCTACGGAGAACTCACGCAACCTATCATTGACCGACTGGAATTTGAGCTGAACACCATCAAGAATACTGGGTATCCCGGCTATTTCCTTATTGTGCAGGACTTCACTTCGAAGGCGCGCGAGATGGGTGTCAGCGTAGGGCCAGGGCGTGGTTCCGCCGCAGGATCCGCTGTCGCCTATTGCATCGGAATCACAAACGTCGACCCGATCAAGTACGACTTGCTGTTCGAGCGTTTTCTCAACCCCGACCGTGTGTCGCTCCCCGATATCGATATAGACTTTGACGATGAAGGACGTGAAAAGGTTTTGAAGTACGTCATCGACAAGTATGGCAAAAACCAGGTCGCACAGATCATCACCTATGGCACCATGGCGGCCAAGTCGTCAATTCGCGACTGCGCGCGTGTGATGGAGCTACCACTGAGTGAGGCCAACGTGCTTGCCAAGCTCATCCCCGAAAGGCCGGGCACGTCGTTGCAGGCCGCGTTTCAGGAGGTTCGTGAACTTGACGACATCCGCAAAGGAAATGACCTGCGCGCGCAGGTATTGCAACAGGCCATCATCCTGGAGGGTTCAGTGCGCAACACCGGCGTACACGCTTGCGGCGTGATTATTACTCCCGATGATCTCAGAAATTTCGTCCCGGTCTCAACAGCGAAAGATTCCGACATGCTGGTCACCCAGTTCGACAACAGCGTCGTGGAAAGTGCCGGACTGCTGAAGATGGACTTCCTGGGATTGACCACCCTCTCGATTATAAAGACCGCGCTGAAGAACATCCGGAAAAGCAGGGGAATCGATATCGATATCGAGAAGGTCCCCCTCGATGATCCCAAGACATACGAGTTGTTTCAGCGGGGTGAAACGACCGGCACGTTCCAGTTCGAAAGCGCCGGAATGCAAAAGTATCTTCGCCAGCTCAAGCCTGACAAGTTCGAAGATCTCATTGCGATGAACGCGCTCTACCGGCCCGGACCCATGGAGTACATTCCGGCGTTCGTCAATCGGAAGCACGGCCGCGAACCCATCAAGTATGATCTTCCCGAGATGGAGGAGTACTTGAGTGAGACCTATGGGATCACGGTTTATCAGGAGCAGGTGATGTTGCTCTCCCAGAAACTGGCCGGCTTCAGCAAGGGTGACGCGGACGTCCTCCGGAAGGCGATGGGTAAGAAGCAAAAGGCGGTTCTCGACAAAATGAAAGACAAGTTCCTGGAGGGATGTGCGAAAAATGGTCACCCCCGGGATGTTTGTGAAAAAGTCTGGGCCGACTGGGAAGCTTTCGCGCAATATGCCTTTAACAAGTCGCACTCAACCTGCTACTCGCTCGTTGCTTATCACACCGCCTACCTGAAGGCGAATTTCCCCGCCGAATACATGGCCGCGGTGCTCACGCACTCGCAAAGCAACCTGGAGAACGTCACGTTCTTCATAGAGGAATGCCGTAATCTCGGTATTCGCGTGCTCGGTCCTCATATCAACGAATCCGGCAAGTACTTTGAGGTTAACAAAGACGGCGAAATCCGGTTCGGACTTGGCGCTATCAAGGGCACCGGCGATGCCGCCGTCGAATCGATTATTCAGGAGCGCGAAACCAATGGACATTATACCGATATCTTCGACTTCGCCAAACGTCTGACACAGCGTTCGGTCAACAAGAAGACTTTTGAAAGCCTCGCGCTCTCCGGCGCCTTCGACTGCTTTCCCGATATTCATCGCCGCCAGTATGTCTATGCGAAGGACGGAGACATCAACCTGATTGAAAAGGCGATCAAGTATGCTATCCGCACACAAATGGAAGAACAAAGCGCGCAGGCAAGCCTTTTTGGTAGCAGCTCGGGCACGTCCATGCCAAAGCCGCGAATTGAGCCCGTCGAACCCTTCAGCGAAATTGAAAAACTCAACCTTGAGAAAGAGGTTGTGGGCATTTATATCTCGGGACACCCGCTCGACAATTTCCGCTTCGAGATGGAAAGCTTCTGCAATACAGCCTGCAATCAGCTCAATGAACTGGAACCGCTCGCCGGCCGCGACATACGCCTTGGAGGCATCGTAACCGGAGTGGAGCACCGGACAACAAAAACCGGAAAACCCTTCGGGCGTTTCTATATAGAAGACTACACAGGCAACGCCTCCTTTATGCTATTCGGGGAGGATTACCTCAAATTCCGAAATTTCCTCAACATCGGGTGGTTCCTCTTTATCGAGGGTACGGTGGTGCGCAGCAACTGGGGACAACAGAATCTGGAGTTCAAGATCCGCAATATCGATTTGCTAAACGAAATCGGGCTCAAGCGAAGCAAGGGAATCCAGCTTCGACTCAACGCCAGCGAAGTAACCCCCGACCTCATCGGCAAGATTGAAGATGTTTGCCAGGAATTCACCGGTAATACGCCCCTTTTCCTCAAGGTGTGGGACGAGCGGGAGAATATTTCCCTGGAGCTGATGTCGCGCAAATTCAGGGTTAATCCGGTAAACGACATGGTGCGAAAAATGAAGAAAGTCGCAGATGTAGAGGTCAGAACCTGATCGTTGCCGATTTCAATCTTTGACGGGGAAACTTTAAATTGCCGGCGAACTATTTAACCCCTGCCGGGTGTTGATAGTATAAATCTTAAAAACACTTACAAATGGGCAAAGCTATCGAACTTAACGACGCCAACTTCGACGAAGTCATCAACTCGGATAAACCTGTATTGGTGGATTTTTGGGCAGAATGGTGCGGACCTTGCAAGATGATCGGCCCGGTAGTGGAAGAACTTGCCAACGATTACGACGGCAAAGCTGTAGTAGGAAAACTGAACGTGGATGAAAATCCCAGCGTGACAGGACGATTCGGCATTCGCAGCATCCCTACCCTGCTGGTTTTTAAAAACGGCCAGATCGTTGACAAACAAGTCGGCGCAGTTCCGAAATCGGTTCTTGCACAAAAGCTCGAAGCACAAGTCGTCGCTTAAGGCTGCACCGACTCGGCGCGATCTTCAAGGTACTGCTCAGGTACCTTTTTTTATTTGATCTCCATCGCTTTCAGGCGCTCGAGCATTTCGAACACTGCCGGACAAACGAGCGTATTCTTTAACGTCAGGGTGGTTATCTGAACAACCTTCTTACGGTCGGTATGGGGGTACTCTCTGCACGCCTTAGGACGGTCGTCGTAAATAAGGCAATAGTTGTCACCATCGAGGAACGGGCAGGGAGACGATTTCAGTACATTATCGCCATCTTCGTCTATGCGCAGATACTTCCCAACGAAATCACCGGGCTTCATGCGAAGTGCTTTCGCGGCACGCTCGATGTCATTGGGATAAAAAATCGGACTGGTGGTCTTGCAGCAATTGGCGCACTGCAGGCAATCCATTTCCTCGAATACCTCTTCATGCACACGATGGAAGTAGGCATCCACGCGACGGACGTCCTTCTTTTTCAGCGACAGGAGGAATTTTCGGTTTTCCTCTTCTTTATGCTTTGAGCGTCTGATAAACTGATCCGATACCACGGCTCTTCGGTGATTCCGGCGCAAAGATCGAAAAAAGGATTCAAGCACAATGCAGCACTACGCATTTAACTGTCCACGAACGCCGCTGCACGCTCTATTTCGCCTCGTTTGAAAGCCTGTAATCAAAAACATCCTCCACCCATCTTCCCTCCTCATCCTGGCGTTCAAGAATGACGCGCAGTGTGTCGCCAGTGGTGCGTCGGAAAGTCAGCGCGGTTTTCCTATCCTTTCGCTCGAAGCGGGCATGATTCGGCTCGAGGAACATGAGCGGATATTCCCACGGCTTGTCTTTCTCCTCCCATCCGACGCTACCCGGACCAAAGTGGCGGAGATACATCACCGGCCCCTTGTCCGTTTGCTCGATTACCATGAATTGATAGAAGATAATTCTTTTGTTCTTTACGCACCGGTAAGTGCACATCATGTTGTTTCCCACGGGTTTGCTCCAGTACTGCTCCATATCACCCCACGCACTCTGGGTTACCCATTTACCATTCATGAAAGCGAGGTCCTCAATATGGCGCGAAGGAGCCTGTCCCACTGCGGGAAGGCTTACCAGGACGATCAACCAACAAACAAGATTCTTCATGTTTTTTCCATTACCACGACAATGGCAGGCCTCCGGCTACTTCCCCACACATTGACGCTTAATGCGTACCTTTGTTGAAAAAAATCATGCAACGCCACGATCGCTTTGTCGCTATTGCTCTTTCTCTCGGCTTGTTTTTCGTCATATGGGCATGCACAGCCGATAAAGCGAAAACTATTGTTGATTCAGCGATAGAGACGCATGGCGGCGACGCGTTCCGATCATTTCAACTGTCGTTCGATTTTCGCGACAGACACTATACGGCATCACGAAATAACGGCGTATTCCGTTATACCCGCACATTTACCGATTCAACGGGACACATACGTGACGTCCTTGACAATAACGGGTTGCGTCGTTTTCGAAACGATACACTCGTGAACCTTCCGCCCGACCGCTCGACCGCTTTCACCAATTCAGTGAACTCCGTAATTTATTTTGCATTACTACCTTTTGGGCTCAACGATAAACCTGTGCGAAAGGAATGGCTCGGCGAGCGTGTGATTGGCGACGAGCCTTACGATATGATTCGCGTAACCTTCGACACCGGTCAGAGCGACGACATTCACGACGACATCTACCTCTACTGGTTTCATCGCGACCGAAAGACTATGGACTATCTGGCTTACAGCTACAAAACCGAGGGCGGTGGAATCCGCTTTCGACGGGCCGTGAATTCACAACCCGTGGGAGGAATACTGCTGCAGGATTACGAAAACTTCAGGCCTTCCAGCGATACCATTTCACTTGAACGTCTCCCCGACCTCTTCCTTTCGGGCGAGCTCATGAAAGTCTCCGACATTCACCTGGAGAATGTCTCTGTCACCGAATATCGACGCACGCTTGGCGAATAAAACACGGGCCGCCCGGCCACTTCAAGGACCATCACCGACATTCATCGAAAATTACAGCATGTTGCGGAAGAACCTGAGCTTCGGGGAGTTACCCCGCGCGGGGCAGGGTATATTTAAAGGGACTACCCTCTACTATGAAAAGACCTTTTCGCATGCGCTTTATTGTCGGCAAACTAAGCAGCGAGGAGATGCAGGCTCTCAAAGAAGGGCACACCGTCATCACCAAAATGCTGCTTATTCCCGACGACTACCGGGTGTTCCACTACAAAACCGGGGATCCTATAGAAGTGGAGACTGAGGAAGGCGACCGCCTTTGGACCCGCATTCAGAACCTGGAAGTCGTCGAAGATCCTGAGCGTGTAATCATCATCTTCACGCTAGCCTGCGACGACACCACTTCTTCTTAAGTCGCAAGATCTCTCGTTCTGCCCGCCTTCAGGCGGAAATGGCCATAATAGTGATTA
>Ga0207873_1003300_pt1 | contig 12100 bp, 12 predicted proteins | sample BGWIniCompost_FD_187373 | JGI IMG/M metagenome (GOLD analysis project Ga0207873, IMG submission 187373) | Cellulose adapted compost microbial communities from Newby Island Compost Facility, Milpitas, CA, USA - BGW Initial Compost (SPAdes)... ... | reverse complement strand
AAGACGGCACAAATGCTTTGGGAATGTCATGTTTGACGAGGCAGTCAAAATGACGAGCTTGCTTACGCCTATCCAACATCTTCAGTACTCAGACGAACCTCCCCCCCCACAACTACTTTTGTGGTGCATGAACGTGGATAGTGTAGTAGAAAGCTGCAGAAGAATCATCATGCATCTCCAGCAAATTTTTTGATCTACTGTATGGGGTGGGAGAAGTCACAGAACCTATCGCACTTATTGAACAATCATAGTCGTTCTTTATATTGTATTTTTGTCGATACTAGTCGTGTCAATAAGGTATAGTTATCTCGCACTGGCCACGTCAATGACATTATTGTTACCTGTCTTGTTTGCACCTGCGTTTGGGGGACAAGAGATAGAGCCCCGTGCAACATTGGGGAATGCGACCGAGGATGATCCGGAGCTCAATGCATCTGGCACAGATCTGCCTGTGCTTGAGCAAATGTCAGAAAAGGGGATCTATTTGGTGCAGCTCAGGTGGCCTCAGGTGACTCTGAACGAGCAAGGTGCATGGCAGATAGAAATAGTGTTTCTTAACGGCAGTTCTCCAAGACCAAATGCAACAAACTTCCCGCAGACAGAAACGAATGAAACAGGTCAGAGCACTTCCGGCGCAAGCGGCTTTACAGATACCCCTGAGGGCACCAACTATACGGGTTCAACCCTGATAGAGACCACGGTGCCCGTAGAAAGTTATGATATCGCCATTTATGATCAAGCGGGCAACTTATTGTGGGAGCAGATGGATCAACCTGGACTTGGAGGCAGGGGAACGCAGAGGATCGAACTTGTAGGCACCAACTATACTGGTCCTGTCACTGTCAACATAACTGACATACGCCCTGGCTGGGATGTGGGTGATGACACCACCACCGCTGCAGAAGATATGGTAGACTCGGTTTCGTTTTCAGCCACAATTGTGCCAGAATTCCCGACAATAGCCGCAGTTCTGGCATCCGGAATAGTCGCAGGCATCGTAGTCGCACGGCTGAAGCGCTCCTGAATTACTTGACTATTCTCAGCTCTAGACAGTAGATCAATTTTGCAGATGGTATGTGATTGCTCTCCCATAGCTTACTGCTGCTGTCCATTTCCACACTTCAACAAAGCACCAGAGGTGCACACCTGTAGAAGGTGAAAACTACGGGATGGGGGAATACACTCGTCTTTTGATTGCTCTCTCCGCTTTTCCGGAGCATTTGTTGGCAGTACACAAGAATCTGCGTTAGTACATCCACACACCTAGATTCAGAAACGAAGAGGATTTGGCACTCTGCAAAATGAGGTCAGAATTCTGACCTACTGTGAAGGCTCTTGTCTTTCTCACAAATACTCTGTAAGATTAGTCTGCAACTGATAAATTGCATGCGCCAAAATCTTGAATATATATTATATGAATGACATTATTCCATGGGATAAGGCTATTGGCAGAAAGGTCAAGTCAAGTGACGACAAGGACCTTGGCAGGGTACAGAGCATAACCCACGACTACATACAGACAAAAGAAGGCATGGTCTCGAAGAATTATTATTTCATACCAAAATACTACCTGACCGGCTACGACGGCGACAATCTGTGGGTTTCGTTGACAAAGGACGAAGTAAGATCAAGATTTGAGAAAGAAAAAGAACCAGATCTTGCAGAGCTCGAAACACCCGAGTACAAGACACGGAGGACGGAAGTCATGCAACAATATCCAGAGTTTGCATCAAACATACCTGTGGGCATGGTGCAAATGCCATGGGACAAGATCATTGGAAAAAAGGTCAGATCCAGCGACAAGAAAGATCTAGGTGACGTGGAAAGCATTTCCCGCGATTACATTGAAGTCAAGGAAGGCATGTTGAGCAAGAAACACTACTTTATCCCCAAATACTACATCCGGGGTTACGACGGCGACAATCTCTATACCTCACTTACAAAGAACGAAGTCAAGGATCACTTTGAGCGTGATAGCCCGCCGTCTCCTTCGGAATTTCAGACTGATACATACCGGCAGCAGATGCTCGGCGTGGAAGCAAACTATCCGCAATTTGCGCATGGTGTCCCATGGATGGCAACAAAGGAGCCCTCTGCAGAAATTCCTGTGGACTATTCAGACACGACCTACAAGATACCCTGGGATCAGCTGATCCACAAGCATGTGCGAACCACTGATAATATAGAAGTAGGGTATGTCGAGAGGATAGGAGACGAGTTTGTAGTAGTAAGGGAGGGGGTATCTGATGCTCACATCTACTACGTGCCAAAGGCATACATCCGCGATTATGACGGTAGCCAGCTGTGGATAGATGCGCCAAGCGGCTTGGTCAGGTCAAAGTTTGAGCGGGAGTCGGAACCGGGCATAGAGGAGATCCGAGCCCTTGCAAAGGACGCACCAAGATTAAAGAGGGCAACCAAGCCCGACCCTCCGCGAATCGAGCCGGACAGCGTCACAGTGCAAACAAAAGTAGATCTGGAAGAAACCAGTAGGCCAAGAACAACAGAGGGCTCCTAGCCTCATTATCCTATATTCTTATCACTGGAGCATAGCTAATGAGCCATTCTCTATGCTTTTTGTATTCCGGGTCGGCATCTCTTACTAGCTGCCAGAATTTCGGCGAATGATCCAGCTGTATCAAATGTGTCAATTCATGGATTATGACGTAATCAATGACTTCTAGCGGTGCGGCGGCCAATAGCAGATTAAAGTTCAAGTTTCCTTTTTTTGAGCAGCTCGCCCACCTTGACTTTTGACTCTTTATCGATACTTTGTTGTATCTCAGTCCAAGTTTGGTAGCAAGCGCGGGGAGCCGCTCAGATATTATCTTTCCCGTCTGTTCCCTGTACCATTCCTGCAAGTGTTGCTTCTGCTTTCGCAAGTCGGTGACATGGAATGTTATCAGCCTCATAGTTTCAGAAACGACGGCCGACGCATTCCTGTCTTTTATCATGCGAAACCTGTATTTGCTGCCCAAGAAATAGATCGTTCCCGGTTCAGGCACACCGCAGCGCTCTTTCAGCCTTGCATAATAGCGGGACGTCTTGATTATCCAGTCACGCTTTGAAGAAACAAATCGTTCCAGCTCTTCTGCGCGGTAGCCTTCTGGAACAATTGCTTCTACGCCGTTAATATCGGAGACAAGCCGGAACCTTTTTGATCTCTTGCTTGTGCGAACGCCAATCGTGATCGCGCCGGCCGCAAGGTTGATTGATAACAACCGTATATTCAGCTTTGGGGGGTGTTAAAGAATTTTTGCAAGAAAGACTGGTCTCTAACATTTTCACTGTGCAATTTAGCGACCACTTCCAGCACCTAGGATCCGCGAAGCGAGCGCTTCTTGATGTCCTTCTCTTGGCGAAGAATAAGGGATTGACCAGAATCATAGATATGCCTGCCGGGCTGCTCGCCTGATTTTGGCGTTATATGAGAATGTACCGGAAGCGAGGTAAGTATGGTCTGCTAGTTTTCAAGGCACTATCTACATTTTGCCAACTGGACATAATTATCGGCCATCGCCCAGTGTTACATGACAAAGAGGTTCAATCTCGACATAATGAGATATCTGTTGATGTGTAGGAAACGTTAGCGTAATCATGTTGGTTCGTATAGATATGTTAATAAAATGAAGGATGGTGTTATAGATTATTATGGCATCCGGCAAATACTTTAACAAAGGTGTCAAGGCACTCGATTCACCGCACATAGGCCACGTGGTAAGGGAAACAGATGACAAGATCGTCGTATTTGGTGGTGGCGATGACAGATATGATATTCCAAAATCAATGATCAAGTTTACATCTGGTAATGTCCTTATCGACCTTCCACTGTATGAAATTGTGAAGAGGTATAAGGTAAGCAGAGAAGAACCACTGCCGGCGGGAAAAGACGTCAGAGACCCGTGGACAAGGCGAGAAAACATAGACCTCGCAACATACGAACGAGAATATCCCAAGTCGCTCTTTAACAAGGGAGTTAGGACACAGGATGAAGAGCATGTCGGCCACGTAATGAAAGAGACTGATGACAAGATTGTAGTCTGGGGCCACTATGATTACAGATTCGATGTACCCAAGTCAAAGATAGTTGCTGTAGGCCGGAATGTAATACTAGGTATGGATTATCAGGACGTGTTCAAGTACAGGGTTGACAGGGACGAGCCTCTGCCAGAAGATTAAGAGAACAATAATTAGAATAAAATAGATTTTCTGATTTCTTCTTTTATGCGCGCAATCGTAGCTTCTGCCATGTTTTTTCCAATTATTCTTTGCAGCATTGATTCCAAGATCGCAGGATTGGCAATGATCTCGTCATCCCCGATCTTGTAGCAAAGTTTCATCGTCTTGAAGATTAGACTTGATAACTCTGGACCAAGGTGCTTCTCTAGCCCTCTGCGCGCCAGCGCGACGATCATCTGTGGATGCCATTTCCTATAATGGCATCCGCGGTGGATCGTTGAATAATGTGCGTCCAGGATCGCAACTATCTCTGCAAGAGACAGCTTGGAAATGGTGTTTTCGCTATAGCAACAGATCGCTTCAAGCGGGATCTCAAATTTCTCTCCCACCATCTCTTCGTAGCTGATGAGCTTGCACGGATCAACAGCATGCTCAAAGAACACTTCCGCAGTGCCTATTGCAAGTATGCCGTTGAAATCATAGCGCCTCTTTATCTTTAGCATTAGATTGTGCCACGTATCCAAAAGCGCATGACTATCGAGATTGATTTTTTCAACTGAATACATCGCATTTCTGCCGACTATAGTTAGGGCTCCGGACTCTACAAGCGTTTCCACTTCGGTACCATGCCGGCGCATGTGCCTCACCGTCTCCATCGTGTCATCCTCTACTGCATAGATTACAGCGCAATTTTGCGAAGCATAATGACTGATCTTGTCATACAGTTCAGGGTATCCGCTACCTTCCTTTTCATCTATGAGACAGAGCGAATGAACCTGTTCCATTACACGTCTCGCAGCCAGCCATCCTCAGATCAATTATAAACGTTTGCAGGAATTACTTGCAGCTTCTCATCGCATTACAAAACTAGAGTAATTTGATGGAGATAATGTACTATATTACACCAGCTGCGCGCAGTTTTTGCGGCAAGTAAACATCCGCCAGGTACTTGAATCCGTGCTTGAAGAATGCATCCAGCTCGCACTTTTCCTTCTTCTTCAAGAACAGATCGAGCTCCTTCTGCCACTGTTTGTCTTGGAACCATGGTTTTTTCTTCATGTCACTTGCCCTGTTCAGATCTTCTTCTGACGCAGCGAGCCTTGCTACCTCTGGGATGTTGTAGTCATAGATATCAGAGAATGTCATGCCAAGGACTTTAGCGTCAGGTGTAACCAACCTGTCACTATCGTAGCTCAAAGACTCACTGCCAATCTTGTAGCGGAGCGCAATACCAAGGCCCCATGGGTCCGCGTCAGTAAATATCACTACCGGCTTTTTCCACTCTTCATTGAGAGTCTTGACCATCATCCTTGTCGCCCTGTCTGGTTCTCCCGATCCTGTCATCAGAATTGCGTTGTATTTTTGGATAAAGCCGGACTTGCGGATATTGTTGAGAACGGTGTCCTTTTCCACAACCATTACAAAGTCAGCCTTTACCTCCATTATCTCGACGTCGCGGATGTTGGTCGGTATCAACTGAGAAGTCGCCCTGCTCCCAAGGTTACAGTCTATGACATCTCCTCCAACTCGGAGAGTGATAGGACCCGAAATCATCCCTTTTGGCTTTGAAGTGACAGAAAACTCTTCCCTCGGGACTCCTGTCAAGAGCTCGATTGCCTTGATGGCATCATCAGAATTTTCCTGTCCTGCCCAGAACTTTTGCTTGTTCTTTTCATCGCCTACCGTGCTGAGTGTTGCATAATACATGCCTCTGATAGTACTCTCCATTTCCTCGTCTAGCAGCTTGCGTATTGCGTTGGCCATAACGAGATACTGGGTGAATGTGGGAATCTTTTTCGTGCTGTCCGGGCTTATGGCGACAGTCTTGCCGCCAATGGTGAGCATTCTCTTTTCGTCAGACCATATTGTATTATCAGAACCGACCTTTGGGACATTCAGAACGGGCATTGTCTTTTGCACCATCAGATCGACGCTGACTTCCTTCATTATCTGCTTGATCCTTCTGATTACTTCCTGATGGCGCTTGTCGGTTGCTGGCATTTACCTACTTTCTCCTCCTTCCTTCTGCTTTGTCTTCAATCATCGCGTCCAGAGTTTGCTGCTTACTCTTTTCCTTCAGGGTGTCTGAGATCGACTCTTCATTCTTCTTCTTGCTATTCTTTGGCTTAGAGGTCTTGCCCTTTTTCCTTGCAGCGTTGATTGCGATCTGCTCTTTGTCAGGCCGGATAACCTCGCCATCGATGCTTATTTCCTGAACCTCTTCTTCTCCATCTATCTCTTCTTTAAGGCGCTCACTGGTGATATTGTCCTCTTTCTTCTCAGCTGGGGCAATTGCCATCTGCTCGATCTTTACGTGCTTTTCTGCGAGCTCTGTGAACGCCTGCTCAAGTTTGGCTGGATCAACCTTGATTGATTCAGAAATTGCGCTTACAACAAGAGGAATATAATATTTGTAGAGGTTGAGTCTGTTGACAGCTTCTTTCATTCGCAGCTCTTTTCTGATCTGCGCACTCACCTTCCTGTATAGCTCTGATAAGCAAGACTTCATGTATCTTTTAAGCTCACCTTCAGATGCTATGCTCTCTTTGCCCGCTGTCTTGTAGGGTATCTTGGTGGAGCAGATGTGGAAGAATATGTGCAGTGGCAAGAGTTCCACTGCCCTGTCCGATTTCGATCCGGAATTGGCAAACTGCTCCTTTGCTTCCTTTTTCGTGATTCCCATCTTGTTAATCTCGACTTCGGACACGACTTCTCTGGCGACATCAGAACCTTCATCGTACAACAGAGGTATTTTGTTTGCAAACCTGTAGAGCTTGAACGAAGGGATGTCACCGCCATATGCAATGCCGCACTCTACTATGGTCGGCCGATTGTTAATCACACATGTGCGCGAGGAATAGGCTGTCAATGCCGGCTTCAATACCTTGACAGTAATCTGGGGTTTCTGGACGTCTGGAGCGCCTCCAGCACCCCCTGCAGTTGATGATGAAGATGGACTGGCATCTCTTGTAGTAACTATTGTATATTCAGAAGTCATTCCAGTGGTCAGGATCTCCTCACCTATAGGGCTCAAGTGATCGGTATTTGCCTGCTGGAAGGGTGTGTGTTTGCACACCTTTACAATCTCGATAAGCTCGTTCTCAGTATATTTGTCAGCTGGCTTGTTTTCAACGCCTGCCTTGGCAATGATGTCTTTTGCCTTTTCGCTTGACATCTTTTGGAATGACGCCGCCAGGACACCCTGAAGCGTCGTCTTTTGGTTCATGAAATTCAATATCGCCTTCTTGAGAGTCTGGAGATCCATGTCTGCAGGATGGGGAAGGACTTCTCTTGCGGGCTGCGGCATTACCTCCGTCCTTCTCTCAAATGTGACTCTGCCCTCATCGGTCTCATATTCAATAATAGCGTAAGGGTTTACGACGCTCGTCTGGCTGATATACTCGTTGATTTTGCTCTTGATGTTATTCCTTGTAATGGGAGATAGTTTTGCATGAAGTATAGCCTCAACCCTGAAACCCGAGTCACCGGTGATCTTGCATTCCTCTCCTTTGACCACCTTTTTAGCAAGCTGGATGGGCTTGTTTGTGCTGATGTCGGTCCTGAGCTCAAAGTAATATTCTGTCCCTTCGTCCTGTGATTTCGACCAGACCTTGATCGGATGAATTGTATCCTTTGTTGAAAAGGCGGCTATCATCTTCAGGCCTACGCCAAAGAGACCGCGCTGCTGCTTTTCGACATACTTGCCTGATGTCAGAAACGAGCATACTGCGACAGGAACCTTGTCAGACGGAACACCGATTCCGTTGTCTTCGCAGGTTATGATCCAGAGATCGTTTGCCTGGTCGAGCATTTTTAGCGACAGCGATATCTTGGGAAGGATGTGACCCGTCTCGCAAGAATCAAGCGAATTTTCGATGAGCTCCCTGACAGCCATGTATAGAATGCGCTCCGTAGTAAAGCCTGCTAGAGCAGAGTTGTCAACAAAGAATTCCGACTCTGCTTTCTTGTCATATCTGACTTTCCCCTTCGCTGGCTTTTGCTGCGCAGCTGCTGCAACCTCAACAGTAGCCTTTTGCGTCAAGGACGGTGGGACTATTTCTCTAACTCAATTTAACTTTTTACGATAAAATTCTTGACTCAATTGACAAATCTAGTCTATCTGAGAGCCATATGGTGTTGTTGCGCTTTTCAGCTCCTGTATCTTGAAGTTCTGAAACTCTACCAAGAGCCTCTTCTTGCCTTTTTGGATGACGATATAATCAGAACCCGACCCCACTACCATGCCATCAACAAGGTCTTTCAAATGCGCCATGGCAGCTGCAATGCTGGTCTGATTATATATAATAACTCTGTCAAACCAAACAAAGTCTTTGTCACTTCAAGGATCTATATTCGACTGTCAACAACCGACATAGGTCCATACCAGAGGATGTCCCGTGCGTATCCGCATCAAGAAAACATACAGCCAACGAGGTCAAGAAAAATGGCAAAAAGAGCAGGGGCGTGGCTACGGGTGTGCCAGAAAATGAACACACTGGTTCATTGTCGAAGCAACGTGGCCTGCCTGTATGTAAGACCTGCACTGAAAAAGAGGTAGAGGTAGGGGTAGAGGGTGAATCATAGTGATCATGTGAACAAAGTTAATCCTAAGGCATTGACTGTCAAATGATGGTAATCAAATTGAAAGGGTCTAAGCGAGCATAGCAGAGTTTTAATGGCAATTGCCTGGAAGCCAAGAAAGGCAATGTTTTCTCCTCTGTTAGGGCAGGCGTTCTCCGCCATATCATCCGATACGATGATCCCAATAATCGGAGTTGCTGCAGCTATCCTTACAACTTCAAGCTTTTTGCCACAGATAATCAAGGCCTATAGAACAAAGAGCATGCAGGATGTGTCTAGTTACTTAATGAGCTTTTTTGCCACTGGTACTGTCTTGTGGATGGTTTATGGCATATTCAAGGCCGACTGGGTGATAATAGGCGCAAACGCAACTGCGACTGCGTTCAATGTGGCCCTTCTTTGCATGAAATTTGCCTACCGAAGAAAGTATGCAAAAATAGCCTAGATGTCGTCATCGTGAGTGAACTGGTAAGGGTTGCTCCTCTGGCTCTGATTTATCACGGCAATAGAGTTCCTGATGAGCTGATACATGCTGTCATGGCACTGACAGGTGCAAATCTTTGTTATTGTGGATGAATTGATATTTTCTATAATCACTCCCTTGCATGCACCATGCTCGTTGTTAATGCAGTCGCCCGACTTGGACACGTCTGATATTTTTGACGAAACTGTATTTATTTTGAATGGAAATTTTTAAATCATTTTCTGCCCCTTTTGTTGCATGAAGATTCATTCTGAAAGCAGGCCGTGGGGAAGGTTTGAAAAGTTTCATGAAAACAAGCCCTGCACAGTCAAACTGATCCATGTTAACGCTAATTCTAGGCTCAGCCTGCAATATCATAATAAACGATCTGAATTCTGGAGGGTCATTAAGGGAATTGCTGCAGTTGAGCTGGACGGCAAGTCCATGATTCTAACCGAAGGTGAAACCCTAATGATCCCGCGCAAGGCAAAGCACAGATTAGGTGCACTTGACAGCGATTGTGTGATACTTGAAATCGCCTATGGCAAGTTCGAAGAAAGTGACATTGTTCGCATCGAGGACGACTACCAGAGAGTGCCTTTGACCAAGACCCGTATAGCGACTGCCTAGATTTGAAATATATCTCGCGGCTCAAACAATAATCTTGCCTTGGCGGAACCCAAGATAGTAAAGCGGAAAAGGAACGAAGGTCTATCCATTAACTTGGACAAGAAGAACATCGCAATAAACTTAGAATCTGGAGTGCCAGTGCTAGAACTCACAAACGAATACGGCAACGAACTCAGGTATGAAATTTCAGATAGCTACCGCTTTGACAACCTTTTGGCGAACCTGTGGCAGTTTGTCAAGGATAGCCGACATTAAGCCTATATAGGAAAGTGGAATAGCGACAGCATCAGTGCAGCTTGTAGATACATTCAAGGCAAGCTTGGACCCGTCCCTCTTCAGGCTTTACCGCAGGTACCTATACTCTCGCCACAAGGCAACAGACGAGCTTGCGCAGGCAGAAGTGGTGCACGAGAAGGCAAAGGAACGCCTGCGCAAGATGACAGACAAGTTCAGGCAAAACGCTTCATACTTTGATCCTGGAGAGCAGCTGGCAGTTGCAATCTGTGATCAGAAGTTGATGAGCCCTGTTGGAATTGCCGCCGGATTTGACAAGAATTGCGAGGTGCTTGAGCCTTTATCTTATGTCTTTGGCTTCCTTAACCCCGGAAGCGTATTGAGAAACCCGCGAATCGGCAATCCCCAGCGTCCAAAGACTGACGGAACCGTAAGGATCGTCGTAGATGACGAAAGGGAGGCTATAATCAATGCACAAGGGTACCCACACAAGGGCATTGATTACACGATCAAAAACCTGAAAAAGTTCAGCGAAGGGCCAAGAGGGCACGCCAAGATCCTGCTCAACTTTTCTGGTATTACCGACATGTATACAGAAGATGCGGTGCTGGACTCCTGCAAGGAGATCCTAGTCAGGACTGCACCATACGTAGATTTTGGCTTTGAGGAGAACAGGACATCGCCAAACACAGACTTTAACAAGGTGTTGCAAACACCTGAATTTACAAAGAAAATGATTGATCTGATGAATACACATGTGCCAGGCAAGATCAAGGCGTCAAAGATATCGCCGTACAGTCGATTGCCGCCATCAGATGACGAAAGGGAGGCCAAGATCAAATCGATCAAGGTTTTTTACGAAAATGGCGGCCAGCTCGTTACGATAGGCAACACCCGCCCGATCGATACCAAATCAACCAAGATTGCGAAGAATTTTACGCGAGGGGTCGCCGGCGAAAGCGGCAGGCCTCTTTTTCCGTATATGTTAAGGTTAGTAGAGGATGTGCACCGGGCATTCCCGGGCCTATCTATAGTAGCATGCGGCGGCATATTTTCAGGAGAGGACGCCTGGAAGGCGTATGAGAAGGGCGCCACGCTTGTCTCATTATATACAGCCCTGACCTTCTATGGCTTTGGGCTGGTGAGAGATATACACGATGTCTTGAAGAAAAAGCTAGGCAATGAGACTGCTACCACCTTGCAGGACTTTATAGAGAAGCGAGACGCCAGCATTCGCTAACAGAATACATTGGAAACCTTTAATTGCACCTGTAATCATTTTCTTGTAAATAGGGATTTAGAGCGTTGGGAAGGTCTCCTAAGGTTGTTCTTACCGCAGATCGTACTCTGATGTCTCCGTACAGGGGGATTTCGCTTGCATCTTTCTTTGGATGTGCACCGGCTCTCGACTTTAATAGAGATCACAATTCCTTCTGGTACTTTTTGCTGCGCAACCAAGTCACTCCTAGAATTCTCTTTGACTTTATCTGCAACCCGATTGACCACACGAACGGACTTGCCAACTATGCGCCTTATGGGCTGAGAAAAGTCGAGGCTGCTCTGCTGAGAGACGGCTACCGCAGAGAAGACGTGGTGGTGGCGCATCCTGATCACATCGAGAAGTTCATTGGCCCCGAGACTCAGGTGGTCGGGACTTATGAGATGGACCCGCTTGGCATGGGTCCCGTTACCATGACGTTTACCTACGGTCGCAAGAACATGTCTTATGACGAGTTTTACAACCGCGACCTTCACCACAGGATAAACGCCGCCAAGAAAAGGAGTGGAAGCAAGGCCAAGGTGGTCGTCGGCGCTTCAGGCACTTGGCAGTACAACTATGACCCTGCCAAGATCGAGGAATACGACCTGTATGGCATCCTGGAAGGCGAGCTTGGAGGCATTGGCCCCGAGATAGACGGCGCAGCAGGCGCGTTCTTTGACGCCCTCATTGCCGGCGAGTTTGACATGGCCAACCCGTTCAAGAAGAGCCAGTTCAAGGTAGAGATTAAAGAG
>Ga0207873_1003299_pt1 | contig 12103 bp, 10 predicted proteins | sample BGWIniCompost_FD_187373 | JGI IMG/M metagenome (GOLD analysis project Ga0207873, IMG submission 187373) | Cellulose adapted compost microbial communities from Newby Island Compost Facility, Milpitas, CA, USA - BGW Initial Compost (SPAdes)... ... | reverse complement strand
CATCCGTACGGCGACCGCGTTCGTCGAGCGCGACGCCGCCGGGGTGGTCACCACCCGGGGGCGCATCGCCGCGGGCTGCGTGATCAACGCCGCGGGCCTCTACGCCGACCGCATCGCGCGCGCCTACGGCTTCTCGCGCGACTACCGCATCCTGCCGTTCAAAGGGCTCTACCTGTACTCGCCCGAGCCGGACGGGGCGCTGCGCACCAACGTCTACCCGGTTCCCGATCTGAACCATCCGTTCCTCGGCGTGCACTACACCGTTGCGGTCGACGGGAAGATCAAGATCGGCCCGACGGCGGTTCCCGCCTTCTGGCGCGAGCACTATGCGGGCTGGCAGAACTTCCGGCTCGCCGAGTTCGGCGAGATCGTCGGGCGCGAGCTCGCGATGTTCCTGCGCAACGACATCGGTTTCCGCCGCTTGGCGTGGACCGAGCTGCAGAAGTACTTCAAGCGCAACATGGTGCGGCAGGCCGACGCTCTGCTCACCGGCAATCCGCCGGCGAGCGCGTGGCGCTGGGGCAAGCCCGGAATCCGGGCGCAGCTCGTCAACACGCGCGAACGCCGCCTCGAGATGGATTTCCGCTACGAAGGCGACCGCTCGTCGTTTCACGTGCTGAACGCGGTGTCGCCCGCGTTCACCTGCTCGATGCCGTTCGCCGAGTTCCTGTTCGACCGGCTCGAGGAGGGCCGGCTCGCGGCGTAGGAGCGGCGACGCGTGTTGGGGGATCGGCTGTTTGGGGGTCGGCTTTTGTCAGCGCTCAGGGCTTCGGCGTAAGGTCGTGTGTGACGGACGCACGGAGGGCGGAGGCCGCGGTCATCGCACCGGCGACCGGAAGCTCGTAAGGCATTAGTCGAGCGCGGCCCGCACCTTCCGCGCGAGTACCCCGGCGAGATTCCGTCGCCGAGGTACTGCAGCGCAGTCACAACGAGGCGAGGCGCCGTTCAGTGGCGCTTCTTGCCCCAGCCACCGTAATGATGGTCTTTGTCCCAGTGAACGTGATGGCGCGAGCCGGAATGGTGGCCCCAGCCTCCGCGATGGTGATCCTTCCAGCCGTCGTGATCGCGGTGGCCCTTTTTCCAGCCGCCGTGGTGGCCGTCGTCGCAGCCGCCGTCATGGCCGCCCTTCCATGGTGAGTGCTTGCACTCACGGGACCTGTCGACAATTTCGACTGTGCCGACGACGCGATCGCGCAGGAACTCGTCGTCGGCTGCCTGCTGATCGTAGAGCGAATACGTGACGGTGGCCTGTCCGCCGTCGGCGCGAGTACAGAAACCGTCGAACGAAACGGTTTCCTCGGTCATCGAATCGACGATTATGGGATGCAGCGTAACGATATCCCATGGCGCTCCTTCGCCCTTCTTGCAATGGACATCGAGCACGACCGAGAGGTAGCCGACGTATTGCGATTCGCTATCGTTCCGGATCACCGCGGTAGCCGTGATGCGCTTGTTGCGGTTGACTGTCCCGAAATCGACGACGCTCGTCGTTGCGAGGGCATGCATGTCGCCGGAGAAACCGCCGATGCAGTCCGAGGCGGTACCGTTGTGAACGTCTGCGCAGGCGATATGTACGGTGCCGACCGGCTCCGGTTCGCCGTTGCCCTCGTCGCTATCCGATTCTTCCTGGTGGTCTGACCCGCCGTTACTGCCTGGGTCGATTGCGGCCTGGTTACTCCCGTTGCCCCCCGAACTGCAAGCGGCGAGCAACAGCGCGAAGAAGAGAAGCAGCAAGATTCTCATTATTGGCCCCCCTTAGTGGTTATTTGCTTGTTAGTTGTAGTTGTGAGAGTCATTTTACCGACATCGGATGCCTCGCTGGAACTTGATTGGTTTTGAAAGCTCCGCAGTATGGGCAGGGCGACGGACGTGATACTGAACCGGCACTGCCCCGTTGAGCCGAGCACGACGCTCGGCTTCGTGTTTGTTTTCGGGCGCTTAAAGCAAAGGCTTACGGCGATTTCGCGGGTGGTAAAGGATTCCCTGTCACGACGCGAGATCGGCATCCTTGCCGATCCCTGCTTACGTGGCTCTGGCGTCCCCAAGGGGATTCGAACCCCTGTTACCGCCGTGAAAGGGCGGTGTCCTAGGCCTCTAGACGATGGGGACAAGGAGGTATGGGACGCGGTGCGACGGGCGGAGATTTGGTGGAGCCAGCCGGGATCGAACCGGCGACCTCTTGCATGCCATGCAAGCGCTCTCCCAGCTGAGCTATGGCCCCATTGTGCTTCGCAGGCGAGCCGCGGCCCTGCCGGACTGCGTCAAAGGCGGGCTAATGTACGTGTCCGGCCGCGCAGGGTCAAGCGGCCCTGCTCGAATGCGAGCCTTTCCCGATTGTCGGTCGCAGCCTCGGTCGGCATGCTGCGCGCGATGAGCACGCGCTTTCAACCGCTGCGGCACGTGGCGCTCCTTATTCTACCCGCTGTGCTCGCGGTTGGCTGCGTGCGCGACGAGGCGCCCGCGCCGCGGAGCGATGAAGCACCGCGGGCGCCGGAGACCAGGCCGTCGCCGGATCGTACGGGCGAGGCCGAGGCCAGGACGGCGGCGCCTGCATTGCGGCGAGAGCCGATGAAGGAACTCCGCGACCTGAGCGGGCGAGCGCGCGAACCGAAGCGCGGTGTGACGCCCGGCGCGCTCGAGGCGGAGGGCGACGCGAACCCGCCGCGCACCGGGAATCCCGACCGAATCCCTCGGAAGTAGCGGCAGAGAACGAACGGCGGGTTCGGCGCTGTCGGGAACCCGGTGCCCGTCTGCACGGAGCCATGGTCCGGGGCGGGCCGGCTACACGCCGACAGCTGGGCACAACAAGAGAGCCGTCGACCGTGCATCTCGAATGACCGGGATGCGCGCTTTTTCTCCGGGCGCCCGATGGGATGACCGGGAGCTTCTCGGTCCAGTAGGACCTTCCCCAATTCTTGACCCGGCAGCGCGGAGGTTATGGTGAATGGCCAAGAGGGAGCCGGCGGTTCAGAAGAAGGAAGATGCGCAGGGGGGGCGCATCGGACGAAGGTCAATCGCAAGGAGTCGCGCTATGCCACTGCACTTCTACAGAAGGCCACGCCTCGTCGTTCTCAACCCGGATAGCACCCTGCTGGAAGCCGCGCGGGCGATCGAGCACAACCGCATCGGCGCGATCGTCGTGCAGGAGCAGGGGCGGATAGTCGGCATCGTTACCGACCGCGACCTCGCGGTGCGCGGTCTCGGGCGCGCGCTCGACCCGCGCACGACGACGATCAGCGAAGTGATGACGCCGTCCCCGATAACGCTCACGCCCTCGGACAGTTTCGAGGACGCGATCGGCCTCATGCAGGAGCGCAACATCCGGCGCATCCCGCTCATCGAAGGCCAGCAAGTCGTCGGCATGGTGACGCTCGACGATCTGCTCCTCGACGAGGCGGCGCCGCTCGAGGAGCTCGCCGCCATCGTTCAGGCTCAGATAGGGGAAGGCGGGCCGGCGGAATCGCCGCGTCTGCCGGCGCGGCGGCGCAGCATCGCCCGCGCGGAGGCGACGCTCGCGCGGCTGGTCGCCCAGGTGCGCGAGGAGAGCGGCCTCGAAAGCGCGCAGCAGGCGCGGAGCGCGCTCGAGACGGTGCTGGCTTCGCTGGTCCGGCGGCTGACGGCCGACGAAGCGAACGATCTGATATCGCAGCTGCCGTCGCTGCTGCACCCGGCACTGCGGGCGCTGCCGCCCGGGCCGGACAAGTCCATCACCCGCCAATCGATGGAAGCCGAGCTCGCGCAGCGGCTCGACGTGGACCCGTCGCGCGCGGGAAAGCTTCTTGCGGCTGTCTGCAGGACGATCGCGCGGGCGATCAGCCGCGGCCAGGCGGAGGACGTGCACAATCAGCTTCCGGCCGACATCCGCGAGGTGTTTCCGGTACCCGCGCAGCCGGCGGCATCGCCTTAGGCAGGCGCCGGGCGACCGTTTCTATCCCCACCCGCCTGCCGCGCCGTCGGGCGCGAAGGCGATCGCCGTCGCCCCCGCGCGCGGCGCCTGGACGATTCCCGCGGCGGAAAAACATAGGCCGCCTCGCGGCGGCCTATGCGAGCGTTCGGTCCCGAGCGCGGCGCGCTATTCGCCGATCACGTCGCCGAAGAGCACGTACTTCTCGCCGTCGAAGCGCGCCAGACGCAACGGATTCGATCGGGCGGTAGTCGGTCGGGCTCGTGTTGACGCGGATGCCGGGCAGCAGCATCGGCACTTCGAGATTCTTCAGGTTCGCCGCCTGCCAATGGCGCCTCAATCACGTGCATCGAGTGCGTCGCTTTCCATCGTGCGGAATTCATGCGCGTGAAACTGACCGGTCGGTCGACAACGCGCGCGACGCGAGCGAACGCGTCAGCCGCTCAGAGGCGCGGCTTGAGGGCGTGATTGAGGGCGAGGGCGAAGGTGAAGACGACGAGAGCGCCGGCCTGATGCAGCGCGCCGAGCCAGACCGGCACGATCAGGAGCAGCGTCGCGATGCCGAGTGCGACTTGAATCACGGTCGCCGCGAGAAGGCCGTGCAGCAGCAGACGCGCGCGCGGCGCGAGCGTCAGCTGCATCCCCCACCACCAGTAGAAGCCCACCGCGGCGAGCAGCGCGTACGCGAGCATGCGGTGCGTGAACTGCACCGTCGCGACGTTCTCGAAATGGTTGATCCACCACGGCTCGAGCGCATAGAGGCCGGGCGGCACGAAGCTGCCCTGCATGAGCGGGAACGTGTTGAAGACGAATCCGGCCCTGGTTCCCGCGACGAAACCGCCGGCAAGGATCATGAGGAAGACGAGCGCGGTGACGAAGCCGCCGAGGCGGCGGATGCCGCGATGGCGCGTATCGGCGGGCGCGAGGCGCATGAGGTCCAGCGCGAGCCAGAGGAGCAGACCGTAGATCAGCACGGCGACGCCGAGATGCGCCGTGAGCCGGTAGGGGCTGACCCGCGGGACGTCGACGAGCCCGCTCTGCACCATGTACCAGCCGAGCGCGCCTTGCAGCGCACCCAGAACGAAGATGCCGACGAGCCTGGGCACGAGCGGCGGGGGAAGGCGTCGGCGCAGCGCGAAGTAGACGAGCGGCACGAAGAAGGCGATGCCGATCAGCCGCCCGAGCAGCCGATGGAACCACTCGACCCAGTAGATCTTCTTGAACGCCTCGATCGACATGCCCGCGTTCACTTCGCGGTACTCGGGCGTCTGGCGGTACTTCTCGAACTCCGCTTCCCACTGCGCTTCGGTGAGCGGCGGAATCGCTCCCATGATCGGATTCCACTCGACGATCGAGAGGCCCGAGCGGGTGAGCCGCGTGACGCCGCCCACCACGACCATCAGGAAAACCAGGGCGGCGACGACGAGCAGCCACACGGCGATCGGACGGTTGGAGCGGGCAGCGGGAACGGGCACGTCGGGTTCGGGGTATCTGTTGCGGCGGCTGCATTGTGCAGGCTTCGCTTCGAAATCGAAAGCCCTCGGTGTCTGTGCGGTCGACGAACGGTCGCCTGCGCGCCTCGACAGGACCGAAAAGCCCGGTTAACCTGCGCGGCCATTCGCCGCGCCCATGCGTTTCAAGCCTCTCGCCGCCGCGCTCGTCGTTCTCGTCGTCGCGTCCTTTCCTCTCCGGAGCGGAAGCGGATTCGGCCAGCGCTTCGTGTCCGCCTCGTGCCTGGCGGCGGGCGCGCCATGGATGCTCGGCGAGACGGCTGCTGCCGGGGCGGAGTCGCCGCCGGCCGGCCCGGTCCTGCGGCTCGTCACGTTCAATCTGCACAGCGGCCTTGGGCCGGGCGTAGGCTTCTACCGGACCCGCGCGACCGTCGAGCGTCATCTCGAGGGCATTGCCGCCGCGATCGTGGAAACGGCGGCATTGCCGGATGCGGTCGGGCTCAACGAGGTCGATTTCGAGGCGCGGCGCAGCGGCGGCTTCGACCAGGCGCGCTACCTCGCCGACGCGCTCGAACGGCTCGCGGGTGCGCGCTATACGGTGGTTTACGGCGAAACCTGGCGCCGGACCTTGCCGGGTCTGGAGGCGCGTTTCGGCAACGCGTTGCTCGTGCGCCATTCCGTGCTCGCGCAGGCGGCGTGCCTTTACGAGGACGCCGATGCCTGCGCCCGGGGGCCTGCCGGCGACCTGCCCTCGCTGCGTGCGGCGGGGCTCCTCGATCGGCTGACGCGGGAAGCGCGCGGGCTCGTGCGCGCCACCATCGACTTCCACGATGCGCCCGTCGATATCCTCGTGACGCACCTCGATGCGTTCGCGCTCGCGGAGCGCGAGGCGCAGGCGGCGCATCTGGTGCGCCGCATCGTGGATCCCTCGCGCACGACGGTGGTGCTCGGCGATTTCAACGCCGTGCCGACGGTCATGACGCACGAGCGGGCGTTTCTCGCCGCCGACCGCACGCACGACATTCTCACGAGCGGCGCGCTCGCCGATGCCCGCGTGCTCTACGCGGCGCGCGTTGGTGTGCGCGATTTCGCGGCGTGGGCGACCTATCCGGCATCGGCGCCCGCGTGGCCGCTCGACGGCGTGCTCGGCTCGCTGGACCTGCTGCCGGCGGATGTTAGAGTAGTCGAGTCGCCGTACTCGGATCACCACGGCTTGTACGTGGAGTATCGCCTCCTGCGCGATGCCGCCGCGATCGCCGATCAGCGGGCGCGGCACGATGCGATCCGGCGGCGCCAGCTCGCGCGCATCGTGGACTGCGATCTGGTGCAGGCGGGCGCGGCGCAGCGGCGCTGGCTCGCGACCGGAACGGGTTTCGCGGAGGTGGCGTCGGGCGTGCAGCGCGCGATGCTCACCGCACCGCTGCAGGAGGCGAAGCGGCGGTAGCGGAAGCGAGCGGCAGGGAGTGCCGGTATGTGGCGAGCGGCGGGAGCGGCCGTAGTGGGGCTGGCCCTGATCTGGGCCGGGACGAGCTTCTTCGCGTCGCGCAGCAAGGCGCCGGCGCCGCGTCCGGCGGGCGAGCTGCAGCGCCTCGGGCCGTACCGGCCGGGAATGGATCTGCGCGCCGCGTTCGAGTCGCTGCCCGCGCCGGCCGACCGCACCGAGCTCACGCTCCTGCTCGACAACACCGAGGCGTGGGCGGCGCGCTGGCGCATGCTCGCCGCGGCCGAGCGCTCGATCGACATCAGCTATTTCATTCTGCGCGAGGATCTCTTCGGCGCCGCCTTCCTCGGCCACCTCCTGAAGAAGGCCCGCGAGGGCGTCTCGATCCGGCTGCTCTTCGACGGGCAGGGCACGGCCATGTCGTTCACGAGCCCGCGCGGCAACGACTGGCTCGACACGCTCGCGAACAGCGGACGCATCGAGATCAAGATCTTCCGGCCGCTGCTGCATCGCTACATCGAGGCGCTGCTCACCGTGAATCCCGTGGCGCTGGTGGCGAGCGAGCACGACAAGATCCTGGTGATCGACGGCCGCGCAGGCATGATCGGCGGCCGCAACATCTCGGCGGAATACTTCGCCGATCCCGACGACATGCCGAACGCGTTCGAGGACACGGATGTGCTTCTCGGCGGCGCGGCCATCGCGCGCTACCTGACCGAGGCCCTCGAGGCGCAGTACCGGCGCGTCGCCGCGCGGCCGGTGGCCGCGGAGCGGCTCGATCTCGCGAGCTTCGAGGAGGAGCTGCTGCACGCGTACCGGTCGATGGACGCGTGGCTGCGCGGCGAGCCGCTGCCGGCGCCGGCGGCGTCGGCCGCGCGGGTGCCCGAGCGCGACTGGACCGAGGAGCTCGTGCGCTACCCGCGGCTGCGCGGCGCGCTAGAGCGTCCCCCGCGGGCGCCCGACGCGCGCGCGGAGACGCGGCTCCTCGACAGCCGGACGCGGCTCGAGCCGGGCGGCGACGTGATCGGCGAAGCGTTCCTGCGGCTGGCGCGCGGCGCCCGCTCGCACGTTCTGATTCAGAGCCCCTATCTCGTGCTCTCGGAGGACGCCGTGCGGGCGCTCGCGGAAGTGGGCGCGCGCGGCACGCGCATCACGATCCTCACGAACAGCCCGATCTCGAGCGACAACGCGCTGAGCCAGGCGTTCTTTCTCGAACAGTGGCCGGAAATGCTCGCGCGCGTGCCGAACCTGCGCATCTTCGTCGTCGGGCCGCCGCGCACGCTGCATTCCAAGGCGGCCGTGTTCGACGATCAGGTGGCGCTCGTCGGCACCTACAACCTCGATCCGATCAGCATGGACGTGAACAGCGAAGTGATGGTCGCGGTGTGGTCGGAGAGTTTCGCGCGCGACATCGCGCGGCACCCGCAGCGGCTCATCGCCGCGGGTGCGCCGCACGTGTACGAGTACCGTATCGCGCGCGACGCGCAGGGCCGACCGGAGCGCGGCGCCGACGGTCGTCCGGTCGTGGCCTTCGGTCCGGCCGATCACGCCGATCCGGCCGCGTGGCGCAAGATCCGACTCTACTGGCGGCTGCTGCGCGCGGCAGGGAAGATCGTCGGCTTTCGGCCGCTCTTCTGAGCGCGCCGGCGCGCGGCGCGTGCAGGTGGACGAGCGCGCGCCGGCGAGCGCTCGAGGGGCCGGCGACGAGGCGCACGTTTGCGCGGTCGGTGGCGCCTCATATATAAGTAGCGCCACCGAGCGGGCGGGGCGTCGCCTCCGCAGCGAGAGCGTTGCCGCGCAGCCGAATGCCATGGCCGTCGATCTCCGGAATCTCTCGATCCAGGAACTTCGTGCGCGTCTTCTCGACGAGGCGGCGCCCGTGTCGGCTCAGGTGCTGCGCGCGCTGAAGCGCGACCGGCGGCAGGGCGTGCAGGCGCTCTATGCGGCGCTCCGGAAGCGCTACGAGCGCGAGCGGCGCGAGCAGGCGCGGCTCGACAGCATGCTCAATTTCGAGCGGCTGCTGTGGAACGCGGGCGTGCAGCACGTTGCCGGCGTCGACGAAGTCGGCGTCGGACCGCTCGCCGGGCCGGTGGTGGCGGCCGCGGTGGTGTTCCGTCCCGGCACCTGCATTCCCGGCGTGGACGACTCCAAGCGCCTCGATCCCGCGCAGCGCGCGGCGCTCGCGGCCGTGATTCGCCGCGAGGCGCTCGGCGTCGGCATCGGCATGGCGACGGTCGAGGAGATCGACCGGATCAACGTGTACCAGGCAGGGCTGCTCGCGATGCGCCGCGCGGTGCAGGCGCTGCCGGTGGTGCCGCAGCACGTGCTCGTCGACGCGCGCACGATTCCCGGTCTCGACGTCCCGCAGACCTCCTTCACCAAGGGCGACGGCATCAACTTCTCCATCGCCGCCGCCTCGATCGTGGCGAAGACGCACCGCGATGCGCTCATGGAGCGGCTCGACCGCAAGTATCCGGAATACGGCTTCGCGAAGCACAAGGGCTACGGCACGCCGGAGCATCAGCGGGCGATCCGCCGCTACGGACCCTGTCCGCTGCATCGGATGTCCTATCCGTTCATCCAGGAGCTGCGCGGCGCGTATTCGCCGCGATTCTACGAGCTCAGGGAGCGGCTGGCGCGGCTGCGCAGCGCCGCGTCGCTGCGCGCGATCGAACGCCGGCTCGAGGTCGACGGCGTCGATTTGAGCGAGACCGAGCGGCGCAAATTGAAACTGCTGATCGCGCGGCGCTGGAAAGCGCTTTGAGACCGGCCGCGCACGGAGGGGAGCCCGTCGCGCCGTCCGGCCTCCGGGCTCGACCGGCTGCCGGAGGCGGGCGCGGCGGAGACATTCGGTGTGCGCGCATGCCGCGGGGTCGTGCGGGGCGGCCGGCGTGCTCGCCGGCATGTGCGCGCCCGCCCGGCGCGCTAGAATACCCGCGTGCCAAGCGCCGACGTGTCATGAAGTACTGCAGCAAGTGCGGTTCCCCCGTCGACCTGCGCGTCCCGGACGGCGACCACGTGGCGCGCCACGTCTGCGGCGAGTGCGGGGAGATCCACTACATCAACCCGAAAGTCGTGGTCGGCTGCGTGCCGCGCTGGGAGGATCGCGTGCTGCTCTGCCGGCGCGCGATCGAGCCCCGCTACGGCCTGTGGACGCTGCCCGCGGGGTTCCTCGAGATCAACGAAACGACGATCGAAGGCGCCGTGCGCGAAACGCTCGAGGAGGCGTCGGCGCGCGTGCGCATACAGCAGCTTTACGCGCTGTTCAATCTTCCGCACGTCAACCAGGTGTACGTGATGTTCCTCGCGGATCTCGTCGAGCCGAAGTTCGGGCCGGGACCCGAGAGCCTCGAGGTGGCGCTCTACGAGGAACGGGATATTCCCTGGGAGCAGATCGCGTTTCCGGTCGTGGAGCAGACGCTGAAGCTCTACTTCGCCGACCGGCGAACCGGGCACTTCCCGGTGCGCACCGGCGATATCGTGCGCACGCCCGGCGGCGCGCGCCCGTTCGACGTGCGTATGCTCGGGGCATAGCATGCTCGAAGCGATCGCCGAGTTCTTCGATAAGCGCATCAGGGGAGCGCAGGCGCCGGCGCAGCAGGAGCGGCACGATCCGCTGCACGTCGCGACCGCCGCGCTGCTCGTCGAGATGATGCGCATGGACGGCGACATGAGCGCTCCCGAGCGCCGCCGCGTGCTGCACGCACTCGAGACGAAATTCGGTCTCGGCGCGGACGAAACCGAGGAGCTGCTGCGGCTCGCCGAGGAGGAGGCGCGCCGGGCGACCGACTACTGGCAGTTCACTTCGCTCATCAAGGACCGTCTGACGCCGGAGGAGAAGGAGCGGCTCGTTGAGCACCTGTGGGCCGTCGCCTACGCCGACGGCGAGCTGCACGAGTACGAGGAGCACCTGGTGCGCAAGATCGCCGATCTGCTGTACGTGCCGCACCGATCCTTCATCGCGGCCAAGCTGCGCGCGCGGCAGGCCGTGACGCCGCAGGCGTAGGAGGGCGCATGCGCACGTTCGAGGACGCGGCCGGCCGGAAATGGGACGCCGCCGTCCACGAAGAATCCTACGGCGTGGAGCGGCTGCTGTTCGCGCCGCGCGGCGGCGGGACGATGCGCAGCTGGGTGCTCGACGCGAACGGCCGCTACGAGGCCGAGCAGCAGCTGCTGCGGTTCACCGACGAGGAGCTGCGCGCGCTGCTCGCGCGGGCCGAGCCCTGGCCCGACTGATCGGGCGGCGGGTCGCGCCGTTGGACGGCCGTCGGGGCTTCGCTAGAATGGCGCCGCTTCCTCGACGGCGCCGGGAATCGCGGACGCGCTCCCGCCGGCGGACCTGTCGCCAGACGCCGGAGGCGCCGGCGCTTGTGACGGGTACGAAGGCATGAATTCGACCACCGCATGCACCGCCGCCCGAAGCGCGAGCGCGCGGCTCGCCGTTGCCGGTATGCGTCGTCCTGACGTCTGATGTACACGCGCTACTTCGGGCTTCGGGAAAATCCCTTCGCGCTCCCCCCGGATCCGCGCTACCTCTACCTCGCGCCCCGCTACCAGGAGGCGCTCGCGCATCTGCTCTACGGCATCAGCCAGGGCGGCGGCTTCGTGCAGCTGACGGGCGAGGTCGGCACGGGCAAGACCATGATGATCCGCGCACTGCTCGAGCGGCTGCCGCCCGAGGTGAACGCGGCGCTCATTCTCTATCCGCTGCTTTCTGTGGAGGAGTTCGTCGCGTCGATCTGCGACGACCTCGGCATCCCGAGCGCGGAGCGCGGCAGCAGCCTGAAAGGCGCGATCGACGCATTGAACCGCTTCCTGCTCGAGAACCATGCAAAGGGTCGGCGCACGGTGATCATCATCGACGAGGCGCACCGGCTCTCGCACGAGGTGCTCGAGCAGGTGCGCCTGCTCACCAATCTCGAGACCACGAAAGAGAAGCTGCTCCAGATCCTCCTGGTCGGGCAGCCCGAGCTCACCGGTCTGCTCGCGCAGCCGAATCTGCGCCAGCTCGCGCAGCGCATCACGGCGCGCTACAACCTCGGGCCGCTCACGGCCGCGGAGACCGCGCAGTACGTTCGGCGCCGCCTGGAAGTGGCCGGCGCGAAGGGACCGATCTTCACGCCCGGGGCGCTGCGCGCCGTGCATCGCCTCGCCGGCGGCATCCCGCGGCTCATCAACACGTTCTGCGATCGCGCGCTGCTCGGTGCGTACGCGCACGGCAGGAACCGCGTCACTGCCGCGCTGCTGCGCCGCGCGGCGGCCGAGGTCGGTTACCGCGGCCCGCGGCGTTACGGCGCGCGCGCCGCG